>Ga0182736_1000470_pt1 | contig 61235 bp, 61 predicted proteins | sample eDN5th30CKraftBY_FD_128882 | JGI IMG/M metagenome (GOLD analysis project Ga0182736, IMG submission 128882) | Enriched backyard soil microbial communities from Emeryville, California, USA - eDNA 5th pass 30_C Kraft BY (version 2) (version 2) | ecosystem: Environmental > Terrestrial > Soil >... | reverse complement strand
CGCACTGTCCGCCTCGCGCCAGCCGCGCGCACTGTCCGCCTCGCGCCAGCCGCGCGCACTGTCCGCCTCGCGCCAGCCGCGCGCACTGTCCGCCTCGCGCCAGCCGCGCGCACTGTCCGCCTCACACCGGCCGCCCGACCGGCTGCGTCGTCAGCAGCACGTTCGTCTCCACGAGCATCGGTGTGACCGCTTCGAGGACCGCGGTCGCGATCAGCAGGTCGCGCGGGGCGTAGAGCCCTTCGAGGCGAGCGAGCATCGCGCCGAGCAGCGCCTGGGCGTCCTCGTCGTCGCTGGCGTTGTCCGTGACGGTCAGGACCGGGTCGGCGGTGTCGATCAGGGCGTCGACGAGCTGTGCGAGTGGTGTCATACCTCTTCGAGGGCCGGGGACGAGAAGTTCGCCCCCGGCCGGTCCTCACGCGGACACGAAGACCCGCGTCGGGCGCTCCTCACCGTGCCCGCCCGCGGCGGTGCCGCGCATCCCGATGCCGTCGCGCGTCGCGGTGTCGTCGCGCGTCGCGGCGACGGCCGCGCCGAGCATCGCCGCCGGCGCGGCGCCGATCGGCCCGCCGACGTGCTCCTCGCCGGTCTCCTCGAGCGCGTCGCGCGCTCGGAACGGCAGTCCGTAGACGCACATGGCTACGCGGTCACGGGGATGTCGACCAGCTGTGCGAGCCGGATGTGGTTGCCGGACGGATCGCGAAACCCGGTGTCGATGCCCCACGGACGCTCGGCCGGCGGCTCGGAGATCTCGACCCCGCGCCCTACGAGCGCCTCGTACTCGGCCTGGACGTCCGGCGTCGCGAGGAACAGCGCGCCGACCGCGCCCTTGGCCAGCAACGTCTGGACCTGCTCCTTGGTCTCGGCGTCGAAGACCGGCTCGCCCGGGATCTCCATCAGCACGACGGCGACGTCCGGCTGGCTCGCCGGGCTGACCGTCAGCCAGCGGAAGCCGCCGAGCTCCGGCGGCGAGACGTCGGCGCGCACGGTCCAGCCGAGCTTGTCGCGGTAGAACGCGAGCGCCTCGTCCTGGTCGTGCACCCACAGCTGGGCGGTGGCAAGAGTGTGCATGCGTGGCTCCTGTGAGATTTCGGGCACGCCGCGACCGGGGCCGCGCCGTGCGGCCCCGCGCGAGCGTGCAGAGAACTAGAAGTTGCCGCTGAGCTGGCTCAGGCGGAAGTGGTTGCCCGACGGGTCGCGGAACCCGCAGTCGATCCCGTACGGGCGCTCCTCGGGCGGCTCGGAGAACTCGACCCCGCGCGCCTTCAGCGTCTCGTAGTCGCGGTGGATGTCGTCGGTGGTGAGGAAGACCGCGCCGGCGGCACCCTTCCCCGTGAGGTCGCGGATCAGCTCGACCGTCGCCGCGTCGAACACCGGCTCGCCGGGGATCGCCATCAGCACGATCGCGATGTCCTCCTGACCGGGCGGGCTGACCGTCAGCCAGCGGAAGTCGCCCAGCTCGGGCATCGTGACGTCCGACCGGACCTCCATCCCGAGCTTCTCGGTGTAGAAGGCGAGCGCCTCATCCTGGTCGAACACCCAGAGTTGCGTGGTGGCGATCTTCATGGCCGGGAAGCTAGTCGGGCCGCGCCGTCCCGTCTTCTCGAAATGTGCTCACTTGGCCGGTCGATGCTTCGGCCGCCCGTAGGCGCGCACGACGCACGACGGCACCACGACCTGCGAGACCGCGGGCGGGAACGACGCCCGGTACGCCGCTGGGGACTTCCCGAACATGCGCGTGAAGCTGGTCGTGAACGAGCCGACGCTCGACAGCCCCACGCTGAAGCAGATGTCGGCGATGCCGCGATCCGTAGTCCGCAGCAGCGCTGCCGCACGCTCGAGCCGGCGCGTCAGCAGGTACACGTGCGGCGGTTCCCCGAACGCCCGGCGGAACTCGCGCGAGAAGTGCGCGCGCGAGAGGCCGGCGGCGGCCGCCATGTCGTCCACGTCGAGCGGCTCGGCGTAGCGCGCGTCGGCGAGGTCCTTCGCACGAAGCAGATGACGCTCTGGCGGGGCGTAGGCCATGCCTGGCCAGTATCGCGGACGGATACCCTCCACGGCCTCGCGACTCACGAACCCGGGGCAGGCTCTGATGAAGCTGATCTACACCTACACGGACGAGGCACCGGCCTTGGCCACGCACTCGCTGCTGCCGATCGTCGAGGCGTTCGCCGGCCAGGCGGGCGTCGAGATCGAACTGCGCGACATCTCGCTCGCCGGCCGCATCCTCGCGCAGTTCGGGCTGCGCCCGGACACGCTCGCCGAGCTCGGCGAGCTCGCCCAGACCCCGGACGCGAACATCATCAAGCTGCCGAACGTCAGCGCGTCGATCCCGCAGCTGAAGGCGGCGATCAAGGAGCTGCAGGACGCCGGCTTCGACATCCCGGACTACCCGGACTCGCCGGCGACCGACGCTGAGCGCGCCGCGCGAGAGGCCTACGACCGCGTCAAGGGCTCGGCGGTCAACCCGGTGCTCCGCGAGGGCAACTCGGACCGGCGCGCGCCCGCGTCGGTCAAGGCGTTCGCGCGCTCGCACCCGCACTCGATGGGCACCTGGTCGGGGACCTCGAAGTCGCACGTGTCGACGATGACCGAGGGCGACTTCTGCTCGACGGAGACGTCGGTCACGCTCGACCGCGAGGACGTCCTGCGCATCGAGCACGTGGACGCGGACGGCGCGGTCACCGTGCTCAAGGCGTCGGTGCCCGTGCTGGAGGGCGAGATCGTCGACGCGGCCGTCATGCGCCGCCGCGCGCTGGACGCGTTCCTGGCCGCGCAGATCGCGGATGCGGCGGAGCGCGGCGTCCTGTTCTCGCTGCACATGAAGGCGACGATGATGAAGGTCTCGGACCCGATCATCTTCGGGCACGCGGTGCGGGCCTACTTCGCCGACGTGTTCGACCAGTACGGTGCCGAGCTGCCGAACCCGAACAACGGGCTCGCCGCCGTGCTCGCGGGCGCGCCGGACGCGGCCGCCGCCGCGATCTCGGCCCGGCTCGAGTCCGGCCCGGCGGTGGCGATGGTCGACTCCGACCGCGGCATCACGAACCTCCACGTGCCGAGCGACGTGATCATCGACGCGTCGATGCCGGCGATGATCCGCACGTCGGGCCAGATGTGGAACGCGGCCGGTGAGCAGCAGGACACCAAGGCTGTCATCCCTGACTCGTCGTACGCGCCGCTGTACGCGGAGACGATCGACTTCTGCCGCGAGCACGGCGCGTTCGACCCGCGCACGATGGGCACGACGCCGAACGTCGGCCTGATGGCGCAGAAGGCCGAGGAGTACGGGTCGCACGACAAGACGTTCGAGATCTCGGCGTCGGGCGTCGTGCGCGTCGTCGATTCCTCCGGCGCGGTGCGGCTGTCGCACGATGTCGAGGCCGGGGACATCTGGCGCGCCTGCCAGACCAAGGACGCGCCGGTGCGCGACTGGGTCGGGCTCGCGGTGTCGCGCGCCCGCGCGACCGGTTGGCCGACGGTCTTCTGGCTCGACTCCACGCGCGGGCATGACGCCGAAGTGCTGCGCAAGGTGAACGCGTACCTGGGGGAGCACGACCTGTCCGGCCTGGACATCCGGATCCTCCCGGTGCGCGAAGCGACCCGGTTCACGCTCGAGCGCGCCGCGCGCGGGGAGAACACGATCAGCGTCACCGGCAACGTGCTGCGTGACTACCTCACCGACCTGTTCCCGATCATGGAGCTGGGTACGAGCGCGAAGATGCTCTCGATCGTCCCGCTGATGAACGGCGGCGGGCTGTTCGAGACCGGTGCGGGCGGATCGGCGCCCAAGCATGTGCAGCAGCTGGTGCGCGAGAACCATCTGCGGTGGGACTCGCTGGGTGAGTTCCTGGCGCTGGCCGTCTCGCTGGAGAAGCTGGCGGACACGACCGACAACGAGCGCGCGGCGATCCTCGCGCGCACGCTGGATGCGGCCACGGGCACGCTGCTCGAGAACGGGCGTTCCCCGTCGCGGCGCGTCGGCGAGCTCGACAACCGCGGCAGCCACTTCTACCTGGCGCTGTACTGGGCGCAGGAGCTGGCGGCGGACGAGACGCTCGGCGAGGAGTTCGCGGAGCTGGCGCAGCGGCTGGCGGCGGACGAGGAGACGATCGTCAACGAGCTCAACGGCGTGCAGGGCGCGCCGGTGGACCTCGGCGGCTACTACTTCGTCGACCGCGAGCTGACCGACGGTGTGATGCGGCCGAGCGCGACGTTCAACGCCGCGATCGAAGGCCTTCGCGCGCACGCGTAGCCAGAGTGTTCCGCGCGGCCGGCGCTCCGCCGGCCGCGCAGCGGGCCGCCTCACGGAGTCTTGGCCGCGGTGGCGCCGGTCGCCGGCACCGCTCCGCGAAGCGCGCCAGTGCGCGGCGCCGGGCTGAAGCATCTGTGCCATGGCTCAGCATGCTGCATCACCGCGCGGACATTTGGTTCGACTGCGCAGAATTGTTGCAATTTCGATGCGGACTTGTGGCGAAGTCGTCTTGTTCGGTAACGCGATCCTCCCGATGCTGCGGTCATGCACACCGGACAGATCACCAGGGGATTGCGGCCGAGTTGGGAGCCGCTGAATGAGCTCGTAGGGCGTGACCTCGTGCCCGGGTTCATGTGGACGTACGCACTGAGCCTCGACGACGGCGCGACCGTCCACGCGTACCGCAACGTCTCGACGCGACGGCTCTTGCACCTGTCCGAGGACGGGCGGGCGTTCGTGTGCCGTCCGGGCCTCGGGTACGAGGAGCAGTCGCCGTCGGCGGCGCTGCAGGACGTGTTCGCGGGCTGGGAGGAAGCGGTCCCGCAACCGAAGAAGCCGGAAGCGGTGCGCGCGCTGCTCGAGCGCGCGCAGGCGGCGTAAGCCATGGTGACCCAGTGCTCGGAGCCGGACTGGGAGCCGCTGATCGCACTCGTCGGCCTCGACGTCGTGGGCGAGTTCATGTGGATGGGCGAGCTCGCACTCGAAGGCGGACTCGAGGTGCACGCGTACAAACACCGAACGACGCGCCGCTACCTGCACCTGAGCGTGGACGGGCGCGCGTTCAACGGTCAGGTGCCCGGGCGCTATCGGGAATGGTCGATGCGCGAGGCGCTGGCGGAGGCGTTCACCGACTGGGACACGCTGGTGCCAGGCGCCGCGGAACCGGAGGCGGTGCGGGAGCTGTTGCGGCGCCATGGAGTGGGGGCGGCGTGATGCGCCGGTGTAAGGCTCCGGCGTCGCGCGTACGATCGTCGGATGGCGCAACGAACGAGTCATGCGCCCGGGACGTTCTCCTGGGCCGAGTTGTTGACGAGCGACGCCGACGCGGCGAAAGCGTTCTACGCGCGCGTGTTCGGCTGGGAGTACCGCGACAATCCCGTGGGCGGCGGCAGCGTCTACACGACGGCGTTGCGAGACGGGCTCAACGCGGCGGCGCTGTACACGTCCGAGCAGTTGCCGCACTGGAACTGCTACGTGACGGTGGCGTCGGCCGACGCGGCGGCGGCGCGAGCGTTCGAGCTTGGCGCGACCGTGCAGACGCAGCCGTTCGACATCCTCGACGTCGGCCGGTCCGCGACGATCGTCGACCCGGTCGGCGCCGAGCTGTTCCTGTGGGAGCCTCGCCGCCATATCGGCGCGTCGATCGTCAACGCGCCGGGCGCGCTGACGTGGAACGACCTCATCACGCCCGACCCGGCGGCCTCGGCGCGCTTCTACGGCGACCTGTTCGGCTGGACGACGGAGGAGGTCCCGGACGCCGGTGGCTACCGGGTGATCCGCAACGGCGAGCGCACGAACGGCGGGATGCTGCCGCTCAGCCCGCAGATCGGTTCCGTGCCGCCGAACTGGATCCCGTACTTCGGGCACGAGGACGTCGACGCGCTGGCGGCGGAGATCGCGACGCTCGGCGGCGCCGTGCTGACCGGTCCGATGCCCATGTTCTCGGGGGCGATCGCCGTGTTCGCCGATCCGCAGGGCGCGGCGTTCGCGGTCTGGTCGGGCCGCTACGACGACTGAGGAGTGGGCGACGTTCCTTTCGGCTGGCGTGGGGTTTCGTCGAGCGCCGGGTTCAGGGCGTCGTGTTCTCCGGAGGCGCCGGGTGGGGTAGCCCTGTGGGCAGACCCGACGACGAAGGGAGTGGTCATGCCGCAACGGAGCCCAGGCCCCAGCGTGAAGGACCCGGAACGCTACGAAGCTCTGCGCGATCAGGGCGCGAGCAAGGAGAAGGCCGCGCGGATCGCGAACTCGCCCCGGTCCGAGACCGGCAGGAAGGGCGGAAAGTCGCCATCCTACGAGGATTGGACGAAGGACGATCTGGAGAAGCGCGCCGCGGAGATCGGGATCGACGGGCGCTCGAAGATGAACAAGGGCGAGCTGATCGACGCGCTGCGCAATCACTGAGCGGCGGGGCGGCGGCCCGCTGGTGGACGGTGCGGCCGGCGCAGAACCGCAAGCCGGACACGTACCGGTGCCCGTTCTGCAACCGGTACCTGTCCTCCATGAGCCCGCACGTGCTGATCAAGCCGGAGGGGGACGACCAGCGACGCCGCCACGCGCACACCGAGTGCGTGCTCGCCGAACGGCGCGCGGGCCGGCTCCCGTTCCGCGACGAAGTCGAACCGCCGCGCCCGGGCTGGCTCCAGCGCCTGCTGCGACGCGGAGACGCCACGTGAGCTCCGGGCGGTCGGGCCGGGTGAGCGCGGCGCGCCGGGGCTGTATGCGCGCGGCGTGGTGGGGCCGGGTGACTTCGGGTGGCGACGTGGGGTTCGGCCCGGGGCGGAGAAGCCGCGGGCGACCCGCGGCTCGTTCCGCCCCGAAGCCGGCGCGCTACGCCAGCACGATGACGCTGAAGGCGGCGCCCCAGGGGTCGGAGAGGTTCGCGAGCCGGCCGAGGCCCTCGACGTCCGCCGGCTCCGACAGCACGGCGCCGCCGCGCTCGGCCGCGAGCGCGACGGTCGCGTCCACGTCGGTGACCGCGAACGAGACGAGCCAGAACGCCGGCGTTCCGGGCGGGATCTCGGGCGGTGGCGGCATCAGACCCGCGACGCCGTGGTCGCCGAGCATCAGCAGCGGGAAGTCTCGCGGCCCGATCCGCTGGTGCTCCGTGCGCAGCCCGAAGACGACGCGCAGGAAGTCCGACGCGGCGTCGACCTCGGGCGTGACCAGCGTGTTCCAGATCAGGCTGCCGGGCTCGTTGACCAGCTCAGCGCCCTTGTGCGTGCCCGCCTGCCAGCCGCCGAACGCGCCCGCCGCCGGGTGGACGAAGAAGCCCATCCGGCCGGAGTCCATGACGTCCATCGGCTCGAACAGCGATGTCCCGCCGAACTCGGTGACGCGCGCGGCCAGCGCGTCGACGTCGTCGGTGTCGAAGTACGTCGACCACATGACCGGCTGCTGCTCGTCCATCAGCGGCGAGAGGCCGGCCACCTTGTGTCCGCCGGAGCGGAAGAACCGGTAGCCGCCGGTCTGCTCGATCGAGCCCGCCGGGTCAGCGCTCCAGCCGAACAGCGCGCCGTAGAAGTCGGCCGCGCCGTCGACGTCCGGCGTCGCCAGGTCGACCCAGCTCGGCGTGCCCGGCGCGTAGCCGTCACGCTCAGGCATACAGCTCCTCCGCGTAGCGCCGCAGCGAGCCCAGCGCGTCGGCGGGCGCGCGGAACGTCACCTGCACGACGCCGGGCGCACGGCCGATCTCGATCGCGCCCGCGATCGTCGCTCGGTTCATGACCTCCGGCACGCTCAGGCCGAGCAGCTCGGCCGCGCGGCGCAGGCCGTTGTCGGTCGCGGAGTTGAGGTCCGGTCCGGTGCCGACGACCGAGATCGGCAGCGACTCCTCGAGCGCGTCGACGCCTTCGCGCGCGGCCAGCACCTCCGCCCGCGCGCGCTCGGCGGCGGTCAGCGGCTTGGCCAGGAACGGCAGGTCCTCGGCGAGCGGGAACAGGACCGGGCCGTCGATCCCGAGGCCTTTGATCACCTCGACCTGGAGCGTGACCGTGCCGGCGACGTCCGCCGTGTGGCCGGCGATCTCGCCGTCGCCCTGCATCGCGTGCATGTCGCCGAGATAGACGCCGCCGCCCGGGACCTTGACCGGGCAGACGAGCGTCGCGCCGGCGCGGACGGCGTCGATATCCAGGTGCCCGTCCGTCTTGTGCTCCTGCAGCGCCTGCGCGTCGAGCGCGTAGCGGTGCGGCGCGCCGACCAGGAACGAGCCGAAATCGCCCGCGTTGTGGGAGTCCGGGATCGTGGTCGACGGCGACGTCCCGAGCTGGCCGAGGAACGGCCGCATGCGCGTGACCAGCCCGACGATGTCGTGCGGCGCGAACGTGAGGATCGGGTTCTGGATCGAGTTGTCCGGCAGGGCGGCGGCGGCCGGTGCCTCGCGGGCGTAGGCCTCGGCCCGGGTGCCGTCGACCGTCAGTCCCAGCCGACCGTCGAACGCGACCGTGTAGCCGTTGGTGAACGTGAACGGCGTCGCGTCGGCGCCGCAGTTGGCGCAGCGCACCGCGGTCTCGCCGATCCCGTCGAGCCGCGTCGGCGGCCACTCGGTCCCGCAGCCGGGACAGACCGCCGCGCAGAACGGGTCGCCGTTGAAGCGGCCCTCCATCGGCTGGTCGTTGCCCGAGCTGGTCGCCAGCGAGGTGACGGCGATGTCCTTGATGCGGATCGCAATCGCGTCGCCGACCTCGGCGCCCTCGACGAAGACGGGCGTGCAAACCTCGTGGCCGCCGCGGATCGCGGGCGTGATCATCGGTCCCCAGCAGCCGGGCGCGGAGTTCCACACGATGTGGCCGCCGTCCGCGACCGGGCCGGCCATCGGCACGTCCGGGCCGAGCAGGCCGTTCGTGAACGTGTCCACGACCACGGTGCGGCGGGTCGTCGTCTCGATCGCCATCAGGTCTCACCTCCGGATACAGGTAGGAGTAGCGCGACCTCCTGGCCACCGGCCAGGACGCGGTCGCGGGGAACGTGCTCGCCCGCGACGACGGGCAGCACCGAGCGCAGCGCGGGTGCGAGCTCAGGCTCGACCGCGCCGAGCCGCGCGAACAGGTCGGCGACGGTCGCGCCCTCCGGGACGTCGACCATCACGAACGGCGCGGCCGAGAGGCGCGCGAGCCCGGCGCCGAGGCGGACACGTACCGTCACCCTGCACGGAAGCCTACCCCCGGGGCGGGTGATGTGGCGCGAGTGGTCACGAATGGGCCGCGGAGGTCCGAAAGTGACCACTCGCCGGGCGAGGCGGGGCGCGGCGAGCGGGGCGGGGCGAGGCGAGGCGAGGCGAGGCGGGGCGAGGCGAGGCGGGCGAGGTGGACGAGGCGGGGCGCGGCGGCGCGAGCCGCGGCGGCGCGAGGCGGGGCGAGCGGTGCGGCCTCAGGTGAGCCGGACGCCCAGACGCGAGAAGCGCCGCGACGTGTCCGGCGTCGCGGCGGCGCGGGCGACGACCGGGCGGGTGCCGACGACCAGCGTCGCCAGCCGCGCGCGCGTCATCGCGGTGTAGAGCATCTCGCGGCGCAGGAAGTACGCGCCCGCGGCGGGGTGGGCGACGACGACCGCGACTGGCAGCTCGATGCCCTGGCCCTTGTGGATCGAGCACGCGTAGGCGAGCTGCAGCCGCGGCGCTTCCTCGTCAGGCAGCTCGACCAGCATCCCGTCGGCGGAGACGACCAGCGTGTCGTCGCGGTGCTCGAGCAGCCGCAGCACGGTGCCGTTCATCAGCCCCAGCTCGTGCAGGTTGCGCCCGGAGAGCATCAGCTTGTCGCCGATCCGCAGACGGCCGCCCATCACGGGCTCGCCGCGGGAATTGAGCTCGTGGCGCAGCCGGGTATTGATGGCGTCGATCCCGAGCGCGCCCTTGTAGACGGGCGCGAAGACCTGGATGTCCGTCAGCGGATCCACGTTGTAGTGCTGCGGGAGGCGCGTGGTGACCAGCGACGCGAGCTCGTCGAGCGCCGCGCGCGGGTCCTCCCGCTCGATCAGGAACAGATCGCGGCGGAGGTCGGCCTCCGCCGCGAACGACGGCGGCTCGCCGCGCCGGACCGCGTGCGCGCCGCGGACGATCATGCTGCCGGCGGCCTGGCGGAAGATGTGCGTGAGCTCGGCGACCGGGACGACCTTGGCCTCGACGAGCTCAGCGAACGGCTTGCCGGCGCCGACCGGCGCGAGCTGGTCGGCGTCGCCGACAAGGACGACGTGCATCGCCGGCCCGACCGCGCGCAGCAGCGTCACGAGTAGCTCGAGGTTGGCCATCGAGGTCTCGTCGACGACGAGGAGGTCGGTCTCGATCTCGTCCTTGGTCGGGCCCTGCCCGGGAATCCAGCCGAGCGCCGAATGGATCGTGGACGCGTCCATGCCGGTCGACTCCGCCATCCGGCGCGCGGCGCGGCCGGTGGGGGCGACGAGCGCGACGCTCGCCCGCTGCGCGCGGGCGGCCGCGCAGATGAGGCGGATCGTCGCGGTCTTGCCGGTGCCGGGGCCGCCGGTGACGATCGAGAGCCGCGAGGCGAACGCCGCCTCGACGGCGGCCCACTGGGCGGGGGCGGGGACGAACTCGGCGGCGGGCGCCGCGGCCGCGGCGGCGGGCGGCGCGGACGTGGCGGGCGGGCTGGTGGGCGCGGTGGCGGGCGGCGCGGACGTCGCGGGCGGGCTGGTGGGCGCGGCGGCGGGCGGCGGGGACGAAGCGGGGGAGGCGACGCCGCCGTGCGGCGGGCGCGGCGGGCGCAGCGCCGGGTCGGCGCCCGCGAGGCGCCGAACGGTCTCCGCCAGCTCCGCCTCCAGCGCCGCGGTCGGCGGCCGGTACGCCCAGACCGCGCCGCCGGCGTCCTCCTCCAGATGCACGAGCCCGGCATCGAACATCTCCTGCAGCAGCTCCGCCGACGGCGGCGGCCCGCCGAGCAGCCGCGCGGCGGCCGGGGCCAGCTCGGCGACCGGCAGGCACGTCGACCCGGCGCGCTCGGCCTCGACCAGCACGTGGACGACCGCGGCGCGCGTCCGGCCCGGCGAGTCCCGCGGCACGCCGGCCGCGCGGGCGATCGTGTCCGCGATCGCGAAGCCGACGCCGAACACGCTCGTCAGCTCGTACGGGTGCGAGCGCACGACGTCGTGCGCGCGGTCGCCGTACTCGGCGGCGATCCGCGGCACGAGCCAGGCCAGCCCGTGCGGGGCGAGCAGCAGGTGCAGCGCGCGGGTGGAGCGCAGCGCGTGCCAGGAGCGGACCGCCTCGTTGACGCGCTTCGGGTTCAGCCCCACCGAGCGGAACGCCGCCGCCGGATCCTCGTCGATCGCGAACAGGACGTCGTCCCCGTAGCGCTCGAGCAGCCGCGCGGCGCGTCCCACCCCGATGTGCCGCACGCGCTTCAGGTACGCGATCAGCGCGACTTCGCCGGACGGCGCGACCGACTCCGCGACGCGCACCTTGACCTGCATCCCGAAGCGGCGGTCGTCCGCCCACACGCCCTCCACGCGCACGCGCTCGCGCTCCTCCAGGTGCGAAAGCGTGCCGACGAGCACGACGTCGTCCCCGTCGCGGTCGGCGTCGACGACCGCGAAGCCCGTGTCCGGCGCCGAGAAGCGCAGGCGGCGCACGACGACCTCGTCTTGGAACGCGGTGCCGGGCTCGCCGTCGAACATGACGCCGACCGTACAACCCGGCGCCGCCGGAATCCCCGGGAAGTCGCAGTCTCGTGACGAAGACGTGCGTCTACTTGCGCACCTTGATCGTCATCCGCATCTCCTCGTGCAGCGTGCAGACGATCCTGTAGGTCCCGGGGACGGTGAGCTTGCGCTTGAACGAGTAGTCGGTCGACGCCGCCTCCGAGTGGAACTTCTTGACCCCTTTGGGCCCGGACTTGAGCTTGACGTCGTGCACGTCACCGGCCTCGTCGAAGCCCGGCCACTTCCACGTGACGGTCGTCCCGCGCGCGACGGTCAGCTTCTTCGGCGCGAAGTAGTTGTCGCCGATCTTGACGGTCTTCTTCGCCGCCGCCGAGGACGAGGCCGCCGGCGCCGCGAGACACAGCAGCGCGACACCGGCGGCGGCCAGCCGCTGCTTCACGATCCGAAGACCTCCAGCGGCGCGTAGCCCGCCTTGGGCGGATGCGGGTGCTTGTTCCACGCCGCCAGCGCGCCCTCGCCGGTCCAGCCGATCATCTGCGTCTGCACGGCCGCGCTGAACGCGTTCGTCCCGCCGCAGCCCGCGAACGTCGACCCGTCGGCCGGGAACATCGACGTCACGCCCGTCATCGAGAAGCAGTTGTTGGTCCCGTTGCCGTCGTAGATGAGGTCGAACCCGTTGACGTCCGTGCCCCCGAGCCCGAACGCGTTGTTCTGGACCACGTTGTTGCGCAGCGCCCGGGCGTCCGGGTTCTTCGCCAGCAGGATGCCCTCGACCGCGACCACGCCGGCCAGGTAGTTGCCGAAGATGCGGTTGTTCTCGATCCGGTTGCCGCGCCCGCCGAGCAGCAGCACGCCCGTGCCCACCGGCGCGAGCGCCGCCGTGCCCTCGGATCGCACCGCGAACGGCGGCTTGCCCTGGTGGAAGTTGAAGTTGTTCCAGAAGATGTCGTTGTCGATGATCACGTTGTCCTCGGCCGGCGGGTACTTCTCGCTGTCCAGCGCGTTCGGCGCGATCCCGAGCGCGTTGTTGTAGAAGCGGCTCTTGGTGATCGTCACGTAGCGCATGTTGGTCGCGCTGAACCCGAGCGGGCTGCCCCAGCCCGCGACGTTGCGCACGACCGTCCGCACCGGCTTGGCCTGCGGCGGCGTCTGCCCGATGTAGAACGCCCCGTCGTTGACGTAATACGCCTCCGAGTTGAGCATCTTGCCGCCGATCGTGTTGAACGCGTAGAGCCCGTAGACCCCGGTCTGGCGCGCGATCAGGTGGTTCATCGTGTAGCCGTTGAGGTTCGTGAAGAAGAACCCGTTGGACCTGTAGCCCTGCGCCATGAACCCGTCGACGGTGACCTCGTCGGCGTCGTTGACGAAGATCCCGTTCTGCATCTTGCCGCGCGCGAGCAGCTTCACCTTCGCCGGCTTCGACCGGTTCCCGATCAGCTTCAGGTAGCGCTTGCCGCGCCCGTTGATCTTCACCGCTTCGCGGTAGACCCCGTTGCGCACCCGGATCGTGTCACCGGCCCGCGCGCGGTTCACCGCCTTCTGGATCGACTTGAAGTCACACCGCGACGACGCACACACCGTGTACGTCTTGTGCGGCCCCTTCGGCGGCGCCTCGACCGGCCCGGGCTGCTTGGGCTCCGGGTAGGACTGCGCGCCGGCGACCGCCGGAACGGCCAGCGACGCGACCAGCACGCACAGCAACGACTTGCGCAGCGACAACGTTCTCTCCTCTCACGGGTCGACCACGTACCAGCCCGCCATCCCCGCGTCCTGATGGGTGAAGACGTGGCAGTGGTACAGCCAGCGGCCCGGGTTGTCCTCGGTGAAGCGGGCCGTCACGGTCTCGTTGGGCCCGAAGGTGGGGTTGTCGACGAAGGCGCCCGCGGCGTTGCGCCAGCGGTGCCCGTGGATGTGGAACGTGTGGAAGTTCGAGTCCATGCCGATCGCGTGGATCTCCACGTCCTCGCCGACCCGCGACCGCAGGATCGGCGTCGAGCCCGCGTACGCGTGCCCGTTGAAGCACTGAAACGTGCGGTCCAGGCCGGTCACCGGCGGCGGCAGCTGGTGGGCGAACAGCGTGTACATGCGGTCCGGCCAGCGGTCCCCGGGCGGGCGGACGACGATCGTCCCGAACAGGCCGCGGAACGTGTTCAGCGTGTGGTTGGGCCCGTGGTCGTGGTACGGCCAGGCGCCGATCGAGTCCGGCGTGCACTCCCACTGGTAGGTGAACGTCTCGCCGGGCGCGATGAACCCACCCGCGCGCGTGTACTCGCCCATGTACGCGCCGTCGTACTCGGGGTTGTACTTGACGCCGTGCGGGTGCATCGTGACCGCCTGGCGCAGCTTCGTGTCCCCGTTGCGGAAGTGCACGACCAGCACGTCGCCGACTTCCGCGGTCAGCGTCGGCCCGGGGATCGACGGGCCGTACTTGTAGGCCGCGAACCCGGCCGTCATCTCGCGGTAGACGAACGCGGTGAACGCGTTGCGGCCGCCCGGCACGGCCCGGTTGTGCCACTCGTCGCGGCGCGCGGGCGTGACCGACAGCCGCGCCGTCTCGGCCTGGATCCAGACCTCGCGGCGCGTCCCGCCCGGCGCGGGCTCGATCTGCGGGATCGCCTGCGCGACCGCCGCCCGCGGCCGCTTCACGCGCGCCGCCGCGGCGTCCGCCCGGCGCAGGTCGCCCCGGTCTGACACCGAGACCTCCTCGCCGCCGATCGTGCACAGCAGTGCGACACTCGACGCGGCAGTGAAGAACGAGCGACGTGTTCCGTCCATCAGACCCGGCCGCAATCTAGTACTGATGTACCGCTTCAGCAAGTACGAACGTACTGGTTAGGATTCCCGCGTGACCCGCGCCCAGTCCTCGCAAAGGGTCCGGGACGCGATCGTGGCCGCGACCGTGAAGGTCGTGGCCCGCGACGGCGTCGCGGCGGTGACGCACCGCGCGGTCGCGCGCGAGGCCGGCGTCTCGCTCTCCTCGACCACCTGGCACTACGCGACCAAGGCGGACATCCTCGAGGCCGCGCTGCGCTGGACCGCGCGGCACGAGGTCGAGCGCGTCGCCGCCTACCTGCACGAGCGCGGCCCGGAGGCGCTCGCCGACTGGCTGATCGAGCAGGTGACGAGCGAGCGCGAGACCACGCTCGCGCTCTACCGCCTGCAGATCGAGCTGCTCTCCCGCGACGTGCACCGGGAGTGGGGGCGCGGCCTGCAGGCGCTGGGCGACGAGTACGCGTCCGCGCTCGACGTCCGGCTCGTGATCGCGGCGCTCGACGGCCTGCGGCTCAGCGTGCTGCTTTCCGGTGAGGACCCGGCCTGGCTGCGGGAGGCCGTGCGGCGCCAGCTCGCCGTGTTGCTCGGCGATTGACCGCGTCCGCTCCCCGGCGTAGCGTGCGGCGCCATGGCCACGGGGACGCGGGACGTCGAGTCGGAGCTGATCGAATCGGTGTGCGACCTGGTGCGCGAACGCGTCGCACCGGACGAGGTCGACGCCGCGGAAGCGTTCATCCGCGCGTACTACCGCGGCGCGCCCGCGGAGGACCTGCGCGGGCGCGAGCCGATCGACCTCTACGGGTCGGCGCTCTCGCACTGGACGTTCGGCCGCGACCGCGAGCCGGGCGAGGCCAAGGTCCGCGTCTACAACCCGACGTTCGAGCAGCACGGCTGGCAGTCGCCGCACACGGCGGTCGACGTCGTCTCCGACGACATGCCGTTCCTGGTGGACTCGGTGAGCATCGAGCTGAGCCGCCGCGAGGCCGGGATCCACGTGCTCGTGCACCCGGTGCTCGGCGACGAGTCCTACATGCACATCGAGATCGACCGCCAGCCGAGCGACCGGCTCGAGGCGCTCGCGCAGGCGCTGCACCGGGTGCTCGACCAGGTGCGCGCGGCGGTGGAGGACTGGCAGCCGATGCGCGAGCGCCTGCGGGCGCTGATCGACGAGCCTCCGCCCGCGCACGTCGACCCGGACGAGGTCGCCGAGGCCAAGGCGCTGCTGGAGTGGATGAGCGAGCACCACTTCACGTTCCTCGGCTACCGCGAGTACACGCTCGGGGACGAGACGCTGCACGCCGACCCCGGCACCGGCCTCGGCCTGCTGCGCGGCGGCGACGGCAAGCACCGCTCGGCGGCGTTCGCGAAGCTCCCGCCTGAGGTCCGCGCGTACGCGCGCGAGCCGCGCATGCTGGTGCTGACCAAGGCCAACCGGCGCTCGCCCGTGCACCGCCCGAGCTACATGGACTACGTCGGCGTCAAGCGCTTCGACGCCGACGGCAACGTCACCGGCGAGCGCCGCTTCCTCGGCCTCTTCACCACCCGCGCCTACCGCGAGGTGCCGGCCGAGATCCCCGTCCTGCGCCGCACGGTGCAGGCGGTCCTGGACCGCTCCGGCTTCCAGCCCGGCAGCCACGACTACAAGGCGCTCTGCCAGGTGATCGACACCTATCCGCGCGACGAGCTGTTCCAGATGGGCCCGGACGAGCTCTACGAGACCGTGCGCGGGATCCTCGACCTCGGCGAGCGCCAGCGCGTGCGGCTGTTCGAGCGCACCGACCGCTACCAGCGCTTCGTGTCCTGCCTGGTGTTCCTGCCGCGCGACCGGTTCAACACGGCCAACCGGGTCAAGATCGCCGAGATCCTGCGCGAGGCGTACGGGGCGGAGGGCGTCGACTGGGAGCTGCGGCTGACCGAGCTGGTGCTGGTGCGCATCCACTACACGCTGCGCCTGCAGCCGGGCGCGCTGAAGACGGTCGACCACGACGCGCTCGAAGCGCGCCTGGTGGAGGCGACGCGCTCGTGGGACGACGAGCTGCTGGCGGTGCTGATGGAGGAGCACGGCGAGGAGCGCGGGATCGCGCTCTTCCGCCGCTACGGCACCGCGTTCCCCGCCGCCTACCGCGATGACCTGCTGGCGCGCTCGGCGATCGCGGACGTCGAGCGGATCGAGGCCCTGGAGGGCGAGGACGCGCTCGACCTCAGCCTCTACCGCCCGCTCGAGGCCGCGCCCGGCGTGCTGCGCTGCAAGCTCTACCGGCGCGGCGGGCGCGTGTCGCTGTCGGACGTGCTGCCGATGTTCGAGAGCCTCGGGCTGACCGTGACCGACGAGCGGCCGTACGAGGTGACGCCGCGTGAGGCGTCGCCCGCGTGGATCTACGACTTCGGCCTGCTGGCCCCGAGCGAGGTCGACGTGGGCGCGATCCGCGACCGCTTCCACGACGGCTTCCAGCGCGTGTGGCGCGGGGACGCCGAGCTCGATGGCTTCAACGGCCTGATCATCGCCGCCGGGCTCGACTGGCGCGAGGTGACGATGCTGCGCGCGATCGCGCGCTACCTGCGTCAGGCCGGGATCCCGTTCAGCGACCGCTACATGGAGCAGACGCTGCTCGGCCACGCGGACATCACGGCGGCGATGGTGCGGCTGTTCCACGCGCGCTTCGACCCCGCGCGCGAGCGCGGCGACGTGGACGTCGAGAGCGCGATCGACGCCGTCGACAGCCTCGACGAGGACCGCATCCTGCGCGGCTTCCTGAGCGTGCTGCGGGCGATGCTGCGCACGAACTACTACCTGGCCAAGCCCTACGTGTCCTTCAAGCTGGACCCGACGCAGGTCCCGCTGGTGCCGCTGCCCAAGCCGCGCTTCGAGATCTTCGTGCACTCGCCGCGGGTGGAGGGCGTCCACCTGCGCGGCGGTGCGGTCGCGCGCGGCGGGCTGCGCTGGAGCGACCGGCGCGAGGACTTCCGCACCGAGGTGCTCGGGCTGATGAAGGCGCAGATGGTCAAGAACGCGCTGATCGTGCCGGTGGGGGCGAAGGGCGGGTTCGTGGTCAAGCGCGCGGGCGACGAGGTGGTCGCCTGTTACACGACGTTCATCAGCGCGCTGCTGGACATCACGGACACCTACGACGCGGCGGGCCGCGTGGTGCCGCCGGACGGCGTGGTGCGCCACGACGGTGACGACCCCTACCTGGTGGTCGCGGCCGACAAGGGCACCGCGACGTTCAGCGACATCGCCAACGGCGTCGCGGAGCGCTACGGGTTCTGGCTCGGGGATGCGTTCGCGTCCGGCGGCTCGGTCGGCTACGACCACAAGGCGATGGGGATCACGGCGCGGTCGGCCTGGGTCTCGGTCCAGCGCCACTTCCGCGAGCTGGGCGTCGACGTCCAGACCGAGGACTTCCGCGTCGTCGGCATCGGCGACATGAGCGGCGACGTGTTCGGCAACGGGATGCTGCTGAGCGAGCACATCCGGCTGGTGGCCGCGTTCGACCACCGTCACATCTTCCTGGACCCGAACCCGGACGCGGCCGCCTCGCACGCCGAGCGCCGCCGGCTGTTCGCGTTGCCGCGGTCGAGCTGGAACGACTACGCGCGCGAGCTGATCTCCGAGGGTGGCGGCGTGTTCCCGCGGACCGCGAAGTCGATCCCGCTGTCGCCGCAGGTGCGCGAGGCGCTCGCGGTGGACGCCGAGCACCTGACGCCGAGCGAGCTGATGCAGGCGATCCTGCGCGCGCCGGTCGACCTGCTGTGGAACGGCGGCATCGGGACGTACGTCAAAGCGCGGTCGGAGAGCCACGCGGACGTCGGCGACAAGGCCAACGACGCGATCCGGGTCGACGGGGCCGACCTGCGCGCGCGGGTTGCGGGCGAGGGCGGGAACCTCGGCTTCACCCAGCGCGGGCGGATCGAGTTCGCGCTCGCCGGCGGGCGCATCAACACCGACGCGATCGACAACGCCGGCGGCGTGAACTGCTCCGACCACGAGGTCAACATCAAGGTGCTGCTGGACACGGTCGTGGCCGAGGGCGACATGACCGTCAAGCAGCGCAACGCGCTGCTGGCCGAGATGACCGACGCGGTCGCCGAGCGCGTCCTGCGCGGCTCCTACACGCAGACGCAGGCGCTCTCGTTGTCGCGCGCGCAGGCGCCCGCGATGCTCGACGTGCACGACCGGGTGATGCGCGACCTCGAAGCGCGCGGGCGGCTGGACCGGCACCTGGAGGCGCTGCCGGACGGCGAGGTGATCGCCGAGCGCCGGCAGGCCGGGCTCGGATTGACGCAGCCGGAGCTCGCGGTCGTGCTGGCGTACGCGAAGATCACGCTCTACGCGGCGTTGCTGGAGTCCGACCTGCCGGAGGACCCGGCGCTCGAGGACGAGCTCGAGCACTACTTCCCGGCGCCGCTGCCCGAGCGCTTCAGCGCCGTCATGCGCCGGCACCGGCTGCGCCGGGAGATCATCGCCACGCGCGTGACCAACGACCTGATCGACGGCGCGGGCACCACGTTCGTGTTCCGGCTGCGCGAGGACACGGGGGCCGAGCCGGCGGAGATCGCCCGCGCGTCCACGATCGCGCGCGACGTGTTCGGCGTGCGCGCGCTGTGGGCGGAGATCGAGGCACTCGACGGCGCGGTCGCGGCCGACGTGCAGACCGAGATGCTGCTGGCCAGCCGCCGGTCGGTCGAGCGGTCGGCGCGCTGGCTGCTGCGCAAGCGGCCGCGGCCGCTGGACATCGCGGGCGAGAGCGCGCGCTACCGCGAGGGCGCGGCGCAGGTCGCGTCGCTGCTCCCGGCGGTGCTGGTCGAGGCCGAGCGGGCGACGTGGGACGAGCGCGTCACGCGGCTGACCGACGCGGGCGTGCCGGCGGCGCTGGCCGGGCGCGTCGCGACGCAGAGCGCGCTGTTCGCGGCGTTCGACATCGTCGAGGTGGCGGCCGCGACCGAGCACGACGTGGAGGAGGTCACCGCGCTGCACTTCCTGCTCGGCGGCCGGCTCGACCTGCACTGGCTGCGCGACCGGATCGTCGCCCTGCCGCGCAACAACCGCTGGCAGGCGATGGCGCGCGCGGCGCTGCGCGACGACCTCTTCAGCCTGCACGCGGAGCTGACCACCGACGTGCTGCGTCAGGGCGGCGCCGACGCCTGGTACGAGGCCAACCGGCCCGCCGCCGACCGCGCGCGGGAGATCCTGGCCGAGATCCGCTCCGGCGGGGCGTTCGACCTGACCACGCTGCCGGTCGCGCTGCGCGAAGTGCGTAACCTGATCGGTCGAACATGACGCTTTTCGGTGCGGAACATACGGCGCGCTACCGGGAGACCGGGGGCGCCGAGGGCCACGATTGGCAGGGCACCCAGGTGCTGCTGCTGACGACGAAGGGCCGCAAGTCCGGCGAGCTGCGCGAGCTGCCGCTGATCTACGGCCGCAGCGGCGACGACTACCTGATCGTCGCGTCCAAGGGCGGGGCGGACGAGCCGCCGGCCTGGTATCTGAACCTGGTGGCCGATCCGGCGGTGGAGGTGCAGGTCCGCGGCGACCGCTTCAAAGCCCGGGCGCGCGAGGCGACGCCGGAGGAGAAGCCGGCGATGTGGAAGACGATGACGGCCGAGTGGCCGGCCTACGACGAGTACCAGACCAAGACGTCGCGGGAGATCCCGATCATCGTCCTGGAGCGTCAGTAGCCGCCGTACCGCTCGTTCTCGGGCGCCTCTCGGAGGGGGGTGGGTCACAAATCTTGCGCTAGACGACAGATGTGTGCCACACCCCCTAGGTGCGTTCGCGGGGCGTGGCGACCGCCGCGATCTCGGCCCGCGCCTCGTCGCCGAGCGTCTCGAACCGCAACGCGTAGACGCGGTAGTTCAGCTCGCGCAGCACCCGGACGCGGCCGTTGATCCGCGCCCGGTCGGGCAGCTCGAACTCGAGCACCTCGTCGACCGCCAGCGGACGCTCGGTGTGCACGCGCATGCCGCCGGGCCCGAGATCGACCGTGTGCGCCTGGACCTGCTTGCCGGCGCGCCGGTGCAGCAGGCAGTCGAGCTCGATCGCCGTGCGCCAGCTCCGCCGCCGCTCCTCCACGTCGGACAGTATCCCTCCGAATGCTCTTCTACGAACCTGAATCGCGCGACCGCGCGCTGCTGCCGCACGACCCGTTCAAGGCGATGGTCGCGCCGCGGCCGATCGGCTGGATCTCGACCGTCGGCGCCGACGGCGAAGTGAACCTCGCGCCCTACAGCTACTTCAACGCGGTCTGCGACCGGCCGCCGATGCTGATGTTCTCCAGCATGGGGCCGAAGGACTCGGCGACGTTCGCGCACGCGAGCGGGGAGTTCGTCTGGAACCTCGCGACGTGGGATCTGCGCGCGCAGATGAACGAGACGTCGGCGGCGCTGCCGCGCGGCGAGAACGAGTTCGAGCACGCCGGGTTGACGATGGTGCCGTCGCGGCTGGTCGCGCCGCCGCGCGTGGGCGAGGCGGCGGTCGCGCTCGAATGCAAGGTGGTCGAGCGGGTCGCGCTGCGCGACCTCGCGGGCGCGCCCGCGAAGAACATCGTCACGTTCGGCCAGGTGGTCGGTGTGTGGATCGACGAGCGGTTCATCGTCGGCGGACAGTTGGACACGGCGGCGCTGAAGCCGATCGCCCGCTGCGGCTACCGCGGCGACTACGCGGTGGTCACTGACCTCTTCGAGATGTTCAGACCGTAATTCGGTCCGTTGTCCTGACGGGGCCGGTGCTGCTTGGATACGCGGTGATGGTTGGAGGGCTGCTCGTCTGCGGGAGCCTGCTGTGCGCCTCGCTCGCCGTCCTGCGGCACCGGAACCGGCTGGCCGGGCTGCTGTTCGCCGCCGCGCTCGCGGTCGCCGCGGCGGGTGAGCTCAGCGGGCGCGACGAGCTGCACGCCGCCGCGTGCGCGGTGGCCTTCGCGGCGCTCGCGGCGATGGTGGTGGAGCGGCTCGGGCGGCCGGTCGCGCTGAGCTTCGCGGACGCGGCGATGGGGGCGAGCGCGGTCGGCGCGCTGGCGGCGACGACCGGCGCCGAGCTGTCCTCCACGCTGGCCGCGTGCGGCGTGGCGGCGGCGCTCGGGCTGGCGCGCTGGCGCCTGACCTGGGCGCTCGCCTGCGGGCTCGTGGGCGTCGCCGCGCTCGGCGAGCTGCCGGTCGCGGCGATCGTGCCGTTCCTGGCCGCCGTCTGGCTGCCGGAGCCGGATGTGGGCCCGGCACGGGAGTTCAGCCCGGTCGTCCTGGCCGCGATCCTGGCGTACGCGGCGACGGCGCTCACGCTGCTGGTCGTCGGGCAGTTCGTGAGCCTGCCGCCGGTCGGCGCCACGCTGGCGACGGTCACCGTGCTGACCGGAATGGCCCGCGCGGGCGTGACCGTCGCCGCCCGCCTGCGGGCCAGCGAGCGCGAGGCGGTGACCGACGACCTGACCGGACTCGGCAACCGCCGGTACTTGATCGCGCGGCTGGAGGAGGCGATCGCGGCCGAGCAGGGCGACGTCGCGCTGCTGCTGATCGACCTCGACGGGTTCAAGGAGCTCAACGACACGCTCGGGCACTCCTCGGGCGACGAGGTGCTGCGCCAGATCGGGCCGCGCCTGCAGGAGGCGCTGCGCGACGGCGACACGCTCTCGCGCTTGGGCGGCGACGAGTTCGCGGTCGTGCTCGCGCCGGGCGACGAGGCGTCAGCGAGCGCCGCCGGGCTGCGGCTGCGGGCGGCGCTCGAGCGGTCCTTCGGCGTCGGCGGCATCCGCGTGCACCTCGACGCCAGCATCGGCATCGCGCTGTATCCCGAGCACTCCGGGACCGCGCTCGGGCTGCTGCAGCGGGCGGACGTGGCGATGTACGAGGCCAAGCGCACGCGCACCGGGCACGAGGTCTACCTGCCCGAGCGCGACCACCACTCGCGGCGCCGGCTGGAGCTGCTGGGCGAGCTGCGAGACGGGCTCGCGGAAGGGCAGTTCGTGTTGTATTACCAGCCGAAGGCGGAGATCTCGACCGGGGCCGTGCGCGGCGTCGAGGCGCTCGTGCGCTGGGCGCATCCGCGGCGCGGGCTGCTGATGCCGGGGGACTTCCTGCCGCTCGCCGACCACTCGGGGCTGGGGCGGGCGCTGACCGCATACGTGCTCGATCGGGCGCTGGACGAGATCGGCTCGCACCGGCGCGACGGGCTGGATCTCAGCGTCGCGGTCAACCTCGGCCCGGCGGACCTGCTCGACCTCGGGCTGCCGACCGAGGTCGAGCGCGTGCTCGCGCGCTGGCGCTTCCCGCCGTCCCAGCTGCGGCTGGAGGTCTCCGAGGACGTCGTGATGGTCGACCCCGAGCGGACGCTGGACGTGCTCGCGGGGCTGCGGGCGATCGGGGTCGCGACGGCGCTGGACGACTTCGGCGCGGGGCACGTCTCGCTCGGGCACCTGCGGCAGCTGGACCTGGACGAGCTCAAGATCGACCGGTCGTTCGTGATGCGGCTGGCGTCCGACGACCGCGACGCGGCGATCGTGCACGCGTCGGTGGACCTGGGACGGCGGCTGGGGATGCGCGTCGTGGCCGAGGGCGTCGAGTCGCCGGAGGCGTGGGACCGGCTCGCGGGGCTGCACTGCGACGAGGCGCAGGGGTTCTACCTCGGGCGGCCGATGTCGGCGCCGGCGCTGGCGGGGTGGCTGCGCGAGCTCGGGCCGCGGTTCGTGCCCGGCTGATCGGAGCCCGGGCTAGCGTGAGATACCGAGCTGGTACGTGCGCTTCATGTAGCGGTCGAACTGCGGCACGGTGAAGGCTGCGTAACCGTGTGACGGCGTCCAGAGCAAGCCCTTCTCGATGAGCCGTGCCCGCGTCGGACCGAGTGAGGTCGACTTGCGTCCCAGCACAGCGGCAACGTCACCCGCAAGATGCGGGTTCGGCCCGAGCTCTGCCATCGCGCGGAGGTACTTCAGCTCTGCGTCGGTTGTCCGGTCGGCGCGCACTCGGAAGAAGCTCTCGTCCAGCTTCGCTTCGACGGCTTCCCGGGCGTCCGTGACATCAGCGCCGGTGATCGGCGTAGTGACGGCGAGGTTCCAGACGACCGAGCCGTACTCCTGGATGAAGTATGGGTAGCCCTCGGTGTATGCCAGGATGGCGTCGACCGCGTCCGAGGCGTAGCTGACACCGAGATCGCGTGCCGGTTCTACCAGTGCCTTACGGGCCTCCGTCTCAGCCAGAGAGTCGACGGTCGGGAACCGGAAGAGCCGCTCGGCATAGGACTTTGCTTCGCCGACCAGCTCGGGAAGCTGTGGCAGGCCGGCGGCCACCAGCGTTATCGGAAGGCGCCGCTGGACAGTCTTGTGCAGGGCGGCGATGAGCGCCTCGAACTCACGCAGGTTCAGAAACTGAACCTCGTCGAGGATGAAGACCACGCCCTTGCCATGTTCCTGCGCGGCTTGGCCGAGCGCAATGAACACGTCGGTCAGGTCATCGGCCAAATTGCCGCTGTCGCCCAAGCCCTCGGCCGGATCCACGCCTCCAAGGCTCGCGTTGAACTCACCTTGTGGCGAGACCGTGATCTGAAACGAGCGCAGGACGGCCGCGGCCCGCCGGCCACGGTCCTTCCACTTGGTCGATGGGGCGACACTGAACAGCGCCCGCCTCACCAGTGCGCCCATACGGGGACCGAAGTCCTCGTGTTTGGTGATCTCGGCCTCGATCGCGACGAGGTCTCCCTCTTCCTCGGCGATACCCCGGAACGTGCTCAACAGTACGGTCTTGCCGACGCCGCGGAGCCCGACGACGATCATCGACTGGTCGGTATGGCCATTCTTCAGGCGTCTGAGCAGTACCCGAAACGCATCGAGCTCGTGCTCGCGGCCCGCCAGATAGCGCGGTTCTGCTCCCGCGTTGGGCGTATAAGGGTTCTCTTCGGGACGCACCAGCTTTGACGAGTTTACATGGCTTTACTCGCTTCCGATAAGACCGCGCAAATCCGGAAAATCCGCGTAATCGGGCTGCTGCCTCCCCGATGTCCAGCTGTCACGGACGGGGCCGGCCGTCCGGTCAAAGCGGGGTGATCCGGGCGGCTCGCGGCGAGCCGCCCACGACGGAAAGGCACCCCATGAAGATCGTGGTCATCGGCGGCACCGGGCTGATCGGCTCGCAGGTCGTGACGCGGCTCGGCGAGCACGGGCACGAGGCGGTCGCGGCGTCCCCCGACACCGGCGTCAACACCCTCACCGGCGCGGGCCTGGCCGAAGCGCTCGAAGGCGCCGACGTGGTCGTCGACGTCTCCAACTCGCCCTCGTTCGAGGACGCGGCCGTGCTCGAGTTCTTCGAGCGGTCGACCGGCAACCTGCTCGCGGCCGAGGCTGCCGCCGGCGTGGGCCACCACGTCGCGCTGTCGGTGGTCGGCACCGAGCGGATGGCGGACAAGGGCTACTTCAAGGCCAAGAGCGTGCAGGAGGCGCTGATCCGGGGCGCCTCGGTCCCGTACTCGATCGTGCACGCGACGCAGTTCTTCGAGTTCCTCAAGAGCATCGCCGCGCTGGCGACCGACGGCGACACGGTCCGGCTGCCGCCGGTGCGCTTCCAGCCGATCGCGTCCGAGGACGTCGCCAAGGCCGTCGGCCGGACCGCGGCCGGCGCGCCCGTGAACGGGATCGTGGAGGTCGCGGGCCCGGAGCGGTTCCGCATGGACGAGCTCGTCCGGCGGGCGCTGCGGGCGCGCAAGGACCCGCGCACGGTCGTCGCCGACCCGGAGGCGCTGTACTTCGGCGCCTACGCGGTCGACGACACCACGCTCGTCCCGGGCGGCGACGCGCTGCTGGGCGAGGTCCGCTTCCAGGACTGGCTCGAGCGTCAGCTCGCGGCCGCGTAGGCGGCGCCCGATGAGCCCGCGCCTGCTGCACCTGCTCCGCGCCGAGCACCCGCCCCTGCGCGCGGGGGACCGGCTGGACGCCCTGGCGGCGGCGGCCCGCATGCCGGGTCACCGCTCCCCGCGCTGGACGCAGCTCGTCTGACCCGGCGCCGCGCCGCGCGCGTTCGGGCGAACGCGCGCGGCGAGGGGTGCCGTTTCGGCGCGGAGCGCCGGAACGTGACCACTCACGCCGCGGGGCGAAGCGCCCGGCCGGCGAGCAGCCGCTCGAGGTCCGCGAGCGCGCCGGTGCGGGCGGCGGCGAGGAACGCGTCGCGCAGGCGGACGAGCGCGGCGCCGTCGACCGTCCGGCGGCCGTCCGACCCCAGTCGCCTCCGGGCGCGGACGGCGACCTGCCGGGCGTGGTCCTCGCGCAGGCCGAGCACCTGCCCGACCCGCCGGTGCGGGTAGTCGAACGCCTCGCGCAGCACGAACGCCGCGCACTCGGTGGGGGACAGCCGCTCGAGCAGCGTCCGCAGCGCCTGCTCGACCGCGTCGCCGCGTTCGACGGCGCCCACGAGGTCGGTCGCCGGGTCGGCCCAGTCGGCCGGCCACGCGCCCGCGCACGCCTCGCGACGCGCGCGGGCAGACCGCCCGACGTTCAGCGCGAGCCGCGTCGTGGTGGTCGTGAGGAACGCGGCGGGATCGCGGACGCGGGTGCGGTCGGTCTCCTGCCAGCGCACCCAGGCTTCCTGCACGACGTCGTCCGCGTCGGCGGGGTTGAGCAGCACGCGCCGCGCGATGCGCAGCAGCCGCGGACGGGCGCGCACGAAGGCGTCGGCCTCGGAGACGGTCATGCCGGGACCTCCTGGAGCACGAGGCGCCGCCGCACCAGGACGAACGGCGCCGCGACGAGCGCGGCCGCGCCGGCGACCAGCGCCGCCGCGGCGGTGAGGACCACGACCAGGGTGAGCAGGACCAGGAACGGCCCCGTCAGCAGCAGCCCGGCGAGCAGCCAGGGGCCCAGCAGGAAGACGAGCGCCGGGCAGGTGGACACGGTGATGTTCATGCGCCGAGGCTCCTGCGCGGCGGCCCGGATCTCGTCCGGGGAGCACCCGGGTCGAGGCCCCAGTCGTACGCCCAGTCGAGATAAGGTGGGCGCGATGTGAGCGAGCGACGCGGCAGCCGCGCGGACGCGCCACTCCGCGGTCGCGATCGCGAGCTGGCGCTCATTGACGCGCTCGTGCGGCGCGCCCGCGCCGGGCGCAGCGGCGCCCTCGTCGTGTGCGGCGAGGCCGGGATCGGCAAGTCCGCGCTGCTGGACCGGGCGGCCGAGCACGCGGCCCGCCACGTCCGTGTGCGGCGCATGGTCGCCGCGGAGTCCGAGCTCGAGCTGGCCTACGCCGGGCTGCAGCAGCTGTGCGCGCCGATGATGGACGCGGCCGGCGTGCTGCCCGAGCCCCAGCGCGACGCGCTCGAAGCCGCGCTCGGGCTGCGCGTCGCGTCCGCCCCGAGCCCGTTCCTGGTCGGCCTGGCCGTGCTCGGCCTGCTCACCGAGGCCGCGGGGGAGCGCGCGCTGCTGTGCGTCGTCGACGACGCGCAGTGGCTCGACGAGGTCTCGGCCAACGCACTCGCGTTCGTGGCCCGCCGGCTCGACGCCGAGGGCATCGCGATCGTGCCCGTGATGCGCACGGTCGGCGAGCCGTTCTCGGGGCTCCCGCGGCTCGAGGTCGAAGGGCTCCGGGACGACGACGCGCGCGAGCTGTTCCGCCGCGCCGTCCCAGGCCCGATCGACCTGCGCGTCCGCGACCAGCTGATCACCGAGGCCCGCGGCAACCCGCTCGCGCTGCGCGAGCTGCCGCGGGCGCTCACGCCGGCCGAGATCGCCGGCGGGTTCGCCCTGACCAGCTCGCTGCCGCTGGAGGCGCGCATCGAGCAGAGCCTGATCGCGCAGCTCGACCCGCTACCCGCGCCGACGCGCCAGCTGCTGGCGCTGGCGGCCGCGGACCCGACCGGCGATCCGGGGCTGCTCTGGAAAGCGAGCGCGGCGCTCGGCCTCGGTCCGGAGACCATCGACGCGGCCGAGCGCGCCGACGCGCTCGTGGTCGGCACGCGCGTCGGGTTCCGGCATCCGCTCGTGCGCTCGGCCGCGTACCGCGCCGCGTCGCCGGAGGATCGCCGGCGCGTGCACGGCGCGCTCGCGGAGGCGACGAGCGTCGAGCGCGATCCCGACCGCCGCGCCTGGCACCGGGCGAACGCGACGCTGCTGCCGGACGAGGACGTCGCGGCCGAGCTCGAGCACTCGGCGGCCCGCGCGCGGACGCGCGGCGGCGCGGCCGCCGCCGCGGCGTTCCTGGAGCGCGCGGCCGAGTTGACGCCCGCGCCGGCCCGGCGCGCGGAGCGGCTGATCGCGGCCGCCGAGGACAAGCACGACGCCGGTGCGCCCGTGGCCGCGCTGCGGCTGCTCGACAGCGCGCGCGACCAGCCGCTGACCGAGCGCCAGCAGGCGCTGATCGAGCGGCTGCGCGCGCGGGCCGCGTACGCCCTGCGCCGCGACCGCAGCGGCCCGCGGCTGCTGGTCGCCGCCGCGCGGGGCCTCGAGCCGTTCGATCGCGCGCTGGCGCAGGACACTTACGTCGAGGCGCTGGCGGCCGCGGTCCACGGCGGCCGGCTCGGCGACGCCGAGCTGCTCGCGCACGTCGCGGGCGTGATCCTGGCCGCCGGCGACGCGTCCGAGCGCCCGCTGGACCTGCTCCTGCGCGGCCGGGCGTTGCTCGCCGCCGAGGGGCACGTCGCGGCGTTCCCGACGCTCAAGCGGGCGCTGCGCGCGTTCGTCGACCAGCCGCCGGACGCGCTCGAGACGCACTGGCTGTGGTTCGCGTCGCGCACCGCGATCGACCTCTGGGACAGCGAGGCGCTGCGCGTGCTGGTCGACCGGCAGGTCTCGCTGGCACGCGCCGCCGGCCTGTTGACGGTGCTGCCGATCGCGCTGAGCCTGGAGATGATCCTGCGCACGTTCGACGGCCGGCTGGACCTCGCCGCCGCCAGCTGCGACGAGATCGACGTCGTCCGGGACGTCACGGGGCAGCCGCTGCCGCAGTACGGGCGGATCTTCCTGGCGGCGTACCGCGGGCAGGTCGAGGAGGTGGAGCGGCGGGCGCGCGAGCTGCGAGCCGACGCGGAGGCGCGCGGCGAGGGCTTCGCGGCCAGCGTCGCCAACTTCGCCGAGGCGATCGCCTACAACGGCGCCGGGCGCTACGCCGAGGCGGTCGCCGCCGCGCGCGGCGAGCTGCCGTACACGCACGAGCTCTCCTACGCGGCGCGCACCCTGTTCGAGCTCGTCGAGGCGGCCGCGCGAACCGGCGAGGCCGAGCTCGCCGAGCAGGGGCTGCAGCAGCTGGCGAGCGTCACGCGGCCGGCGGGGACCAACTGGGCGCTCGCCACGCTCGCGCTGGCCGACGCGCTCGTGCGCGCCGACCCCGAAGCGCTCTACCGCGAGGCGATCGAGCGCTTCGAGCGCGAGCGCGTGCCGATCTTCGCCGCCCGCGGCCGGCTGCTCTACGGGGAGTGGCTGCGCCGGGCGCACCGGCGCCGCGACGCCCGCGAGCAGCTCCGCGCCGCGTACGCGACGTTCGCGGGCTGCGGCATGAACGGCTTCGCCGAGCGGGCCGCGCGCGAGCTCGCCGCCACCGGCGAGACGTTGCGCGTGCGCGCGCCGGAGACGCTGGACCAGCTGACCGAGCAGGAGCTCAACGTCGCCCGGCTGGCGCGCGAGGGGCTCACCAACCGGGACATCGGCGCGCGCCTGTTCATCAGCGCGCGCACCGCCGAGTACCACCTGCGCAAGGTGTTCATCAAGCTCGGCATCAGCTCGCGCGTGGAGCTCAAGACCGCGCTCACGGAGCTGGACTGAAGAACGCGGTGAGGTCCGCGCCGACCTCCGCGGGCGTGCGCCGGCCGCGGTCGGCGTCGTCGTGCTCGCGGTCGATGCCCGCCCCCGCGCGGTAGTCCTCGCAGATCGCGGTGGCGAACGCCGGGTCGTCGAGCTGCGCCCGGTACGCGCCGAGCACCGGCGGCGGGTAGCGCGGGTCCCCGGGCTTGAGCCCCATGCGGTGGACGGCGAGCCAGAAGCCGTCGCGGTCGCCGAGGATCAGCCGCTCCGGCAGCGGCGCCGGCTGGCCCAGAAAGGCCCAGTGCCAGTAGCCGAGGGCGAACGCGGCGTGGCCGAGGGCGGTCATCGCTCGTTCTCCTGAAGCTCAGGCCGCGACGGGTGCCGTCGCGGCTTCGAGGATCACGTCGGCCACGGCGGCCGGCCGGGACACGCCGACGGCGTGCGAGGCGCCCGGCAGCTCGAGCGTCCGCCGCGCGCCGGCGCGGCGGGCCATGTGGCGCTGGGCGGCGGCGGGGATGTTGCGGTCGAGCTCGCCGAAGACGAACCACGACGAGCACCGCTCCCACAGCGGGCGCGGGCCGGAGGGCTCCAGCAGCGCTTCGCGGGTGACGGGCCGCTGCGTCGCCGCCATCCGCGTCGCCTCGGGCGCCGGGACGTCGGCGCAGAACTGCGCGCGGAACCGCGACGGGGCGATCGTCAGGTCCGTGGTCCCGTCGGCGCGTGGGCAGGTCTCCAGCGCGTCGGCGAGCGTGCTGCCCGGGAACCGGCTGGAGAGCTCGAAGCACGTCTCTCCCGGCTGCGGCGCGAACCCGGCGACATAGACGAGCCCGACGATCTCGCCGGCGTCCGCGTCGACGTTGGTGATGACGGACCCGCCGTAGGAGTGGCCGGCGAGCACGACGGGTCCGTCGATGCCGCGGACGACGTCGCTGACGGCCTGCGCGTCGCTCGCGAGCCCGCGCAGCGGGTTGGCGACGGCCACGACGCGGTGGCCCTGGTCGATGAGAGGGTCGATGACGCCGTTCCAGCTGGCGGACTCGGCGAACGCCCCGTGGACGAGCACGATGGTCGGTTGCATGTCCGGCACTGACCGGACAGCCCCCGCGCTTCGTGACAGCGCCGCTCAGCCCAGCGGCGACGGGAGGCCGGTGTCGGCGGCGTGAAGCTCCTGGTCGAGCGCGACGGCGGCGATCATGCCGGCCGTGGTGGCGGCGGAGACCGCGGCCATCGGGCCGGGAAGGGACGCGCGGTGCGCCAGGTCGCCGGCCGCCGAGACGCCGGAGACCGACGTGCGGCCGAACTCGTCGACCTCGACCGAGCCGTCCGGCAGGAACGCGCACCCGAGGTCGGCGGCGAACGACGCGTGCTGGCGGGCCGGCCCGCCGGCGAACAGCGCGTCGCGCTCCAGGCGCGAGCCGTCGGCGAAGACCGCGGTCGCAGCACCTTCCAGCGCGGCGAGCGGCGTGCTGATGGTCTGGAGGCCGGCGATCTCCGGCGGCGCCTCGCCGTTGGTGAGCAGGACGACGTCGTCGCCGTACCGGCGCACGAGCGTCGCGACGAACGCGTGGTGCGGCGTCGCGCCGAGGACCGCGAGCCGCTTGCCGCGCTGCTCGTAGCCGTGGCAGTACGGGCAGTGCAGCACGGTCCGGCCCCAGCGTTCGGCGAAGCCGGGGATCGCCGGCAGCTCGTCGACGACGCCGGTCGCCAGCAGCAGCCGGCGGGCGGTCGCGGCCTCGCCCGACGCGAGCGTGACGGTGAAGCCCGCAGCCACGGAGGCGACCGCGGCGTCGCGCAGCTCGACCGTCGGGTACGCCGCGAGCTCGCGGCGCGCGTCCTCCCGCAGCTGGGCCGGCGGCGTCCCGTCGCGCCCGAGCACGTTGTGCATGGCGTCCGCGGGCGCGTTGCGCGGCGCGCCGCCGTCGAAGAGGATCGTCGTCCGCAGGGAGCGGCCGAGCGTCAAGGCGGCGGCGAGGCCCGCGGGCCCGCCGCCGATGATCACCACGTCGTAGTCCATGTCGTGTACTCTTCATGTTCAGGTGAGCCTGAAGTCAAGTGATCGTCTGTCCATCGGTCAGCTGGCCGCCCGTTTCGGCCTGGCGACGCACGTGCTGCGGCACTGGGAGGACGAAGGGCTGCTGACGCCCGCCGAGCGCGTCAAGGGCCGGCGCTACTACGACGAGTCCCACGCCGCGCGGATCACGATGATCCTGCGCGGGAAGGACATGGGGCTCAGCCTCGCCCAGATCGCGCAGATCGTCAGCGAGCCCAACCACGAGCAGCACAAGGTGCTGCTGCGCGCGCACCGCGAGAGCGTCGTCGCGCAGATCCACCGGCTCGAGGCGGCCAAGCGGATGCTCGACCACGCGATCGGCTGTCCGCACGACGACGTCAGCCGCTGCGCGGAGTTCCAGCACGTGGCGCGGGCGGCCTGATGACCTACCAGCGCCCCGGGTGGATCACCCAGCACGTCTTCAATCCGCTGGTCGCCGGGTTCACGCGCCTGGGCGTCAGCCTCGCCGGCTCGCGCGTCCTGGAGGTCCGCGGCCGCACCAGCGGCCAGTGGCGCAGCACGCCCGTGAACCCGCTCTCGCACGGCGGTGCGCGCTACATCGTCGCGCCGCGCGGCGAGACCCAGTGGGTGCGCAACCTGCGGGCCAGCGGCGAGGGGCGGCTGCGCAAGGGGCGCCGGGCCGAGCCGTTCAGCGCCGTCGAGGTGCCCGACGACGAGAAGGCGCCGATCCTTCGGGCGTACCTGAAGCAGTGGGCGTGGGAGGTCGGCGCGTTCTTCGGCGGCGTCGGCGCCGACGCGCCCGACGACGAGCTGCGCCGGATCGCCCCGCAGCACCCGATCTTCCGGATCGAGTGAGCGGGGCGGGCTCCGGCTCGCCTACGGCGTGTTGGTGCTCAGCGTGAACGTGAGCGTCTTCGAGTAGACGCCCGTGCGGAGCGGGTCGTTGGCGCCGATCGTCTGCTTGAACGTGACCGGGACGGCCTCGTTGGACACCGGCGCGAGCCACGTCTTGACGACGCCGAGGCCCTGCAGCGGCTGCGCCAGCGCGAACGTGCCGTTGACCAGGTGGCCCGGGTTCGCGCCCGTGTCGGCGACGGTCAGCGCCGCGTCGCCGGCGGTCGAGATCACGGTCGCCGTCGTGGACGCCGTGTAGTCCCCCGTGACGCCCGGCGTGAACGCGCCGAACGTCGCCGGCGCGCCGAGCGTGAGCGAGAGCGTCCCGGGCACGGTGCCGCCCACGGTGCCGGTCTGCTCGTCGCGCCCGACCAGGAAGCGCTGCGTCTGCACCGGGGACTGATTGCCCTTGATGTCGGTCGCGAACCACTTGACCTCGGTCACGCCCAGGTCGGCGATCGTCAGCAGCTCGCCGAGGCCGCGCGGGCGCTCGGCGTTGTAGGTCGGCGACGCGAGCGTCGGCGTCGAGCCGTCGGTCGTGTAGCGGATCACCGCCGCCTCACCCTCCCAGTTGAACCGGAACGTGATCGGGTCGCCGCCCGTCTTGGCCGCCGAGTACTCGATCGACGTCTGCGGCGGGGTCGTGTCGGTCGCGTAGTCGTACGCGGCCTCGATCATCCCGTAGTTGCCGGAGGCGAACTCCATCGCCTGGTCGCGGCCTTCGTTGGTCAGCCGCGGGTCCTGGCTGCCGGTCGGCGCCCCGAACGGCGGCTGGAAGCCGGTCGAGATCTGCTGCGTGCCGGTCTCGGTCGAGACGAAGCGGTCGGCGCCGGTCTCGAACCCGTAGCCGATGATCCCCTTGCGGTACCAGTGGTCGTCGGCCGAGCTGCCGGCGCCCGAGTAGAGCACGTCCGCGATCGGGCCGGTGCGCTCGGGCAGGATGACCGTCCCGCGGTGCTCCTTGATCCGGCCGAGGATCTTCTCGCCGGCCTGGAAGAAGTACTGCTCGACGCCGATGTTCGGCGCCGGCGACGTCGTCCGGTGGCCGTCGTCGAGGTACGCGCCCGGGGACCACATGAAGTAGCCGCCGTAGGCGTGCATGTTGCTCGCGAACTTGATGTTCGGGAACGTGTCCGCGATCCACATGTCGTTCTTGGTCTCCGGCTCGGAGGCCTCCGACGGACCGGAGTAGCTGTCGCTCGTGCAGCTCGCGGACGCGCCGACCCACGCGCCGTCGAACCGGGTGTACTCGGTGTAGTTGCGGTTGAGGTCGACGCCCCAGGTGTTGCGCGCCAGCGGGTCGTTGCTGGTGTTCGGGGCGCAGTGGTTGGACAGGTTGCGCCGCTGCGAGGCGTAGTCGTACATCGAGTAGTGGCCGCCGTCCGGGTTGCCGGTCGGGCTGATGAACACCTCGACGGTGTCGAGCAGCGTCTTGGTCTCCGGGTCGGTCGCGTAGTTGCGCACCAGGCGCTCGGCGGTCTCCAGGCAGGTCAGCCCGGTCGTCCACTCGCGCGCGTGCAGCTGGCAGGTGATGAAGACGCCGACCTTCGAGCCGTCGCGGTGCGCGCCGATGCGGTACACGCGCTGCTGGAACGGCCCGCGCTGGACGTGCCCGGGCGCGTTGAGGAAGTCCCGCAGCGCCTGCGGCTCGCTCGTGCGCGGGACGCCGGTGCCGGCGTTGCCGCGGTAGGTCGCGGCCGTGACCAGCGCGCCGGCGGCGGCGTCGGCGTTGATCGCGGCGACGACCTGGGCGGCGGTGCTGGTGACCGCGCCGTCGGCGCCGGTGCCGAGCGTGACCGTGATCGCGCGGTCGGCGACCGCCACGGTGAGCGGCGCGTTGGCGCCGGTCCCGGCGACCAGCTGGGCGGTGATCCCGTTGCCGCCCTCGTGGCCCCACGCCTTCGACGTCAGCACGACGGCCTTGGGCGCCTCGGCGGCGGCCAGGCTGCCGGTCTGGGTGGTGAACGGGCCGAGCGGGTTGCCGACCCAGCCGCCGAGCAGCGTCTGCGCCTTGCGCTGGTAGCCGGGGCTCAGGTTCGGCAGGTTGACCGCCGTGACCAGGTTCGGGAACTCGGCGGTCAGCGCGTCCATCTGCGTGCGAACCTCGGTCGGGTCCAGGTAGCGCGTGATGAAGCCCTGCTGGTAGCCCGCGACGTGCGGCGGCAGGCTGCCGCCCGGCCACTCGGTCACCTTGCTGGTGTCCGTCGCGCCCGAGCTGGCGGCCACACGGACCGTCAGCTGGTCGACCGGGATCTGCGCATCGGCGCCGGTGAGGCGGATCAGCTGGCGGTGGTACTGGTAGGTGTCCGGCGTCGTGCCGGTGTCGACGAGCCGGCCCATGGTGGTGGCCTGGCCGTACACGCCGTCCGGGCCCGCGAACGACAGCGCCTGCGACGGGCCGCTGACGACGGTGTTGTTGGTCACCGTGATGGCCTTGCTGTGGGCCTCGACGTACAGGAACGTGCCCGCGTAGTTCGTGAACCGGTGCGCGCGCTGGATCACCGTCTCGCCGCGCGGCGAGACCACCGACTTGGCCTTCGGGACGCCCTGCTGGGCGTAGTCGGCGGCGAGCGCGTCGAGCTCGCGCTGCGCGTCGCGGGCCTCGGCCGCGTCCGCGCGCGTGTTCGCGTCCTCGATCGTGCGCCCGATGCGGTAGCCGGCCGCTTCGAGCTCGGCCCGCTCGGCCGCGGTCGTGTCGATGTTGAGCTGGATCGAGCCGTCCGGCTCGACGTTCTTGTACTCCGCGAGGTCATAGCGCTCGCTGAGCTGCCCGATGTCGGTGCCCGGGTCCACGAACACCTGCACCAGCGCGGTGTCCGGCGCCGGGAGCGTGTCCGCGCCGGCGAACGCGGGCGCGCTGAGAAGCAGTGCTGCGGTGGCGGCCATGACCGTGGCCGATCGCCCTCGAACCTGCAAGAACCTTCCCCCCTCCGTGTGTTAGGAGGACGGAATGAGAGCACGGTGGGCCGGGTTTGGGCAACCCGGTCCGCGTCAGGCCGCCTCCGGCTCCTCGACGGAGTGCGAGTCGGTGAGCGTGAGCGCGCCGGCGCCCGCGACCAGGCCGACGATCACCGCGAGCACGCCGTACGTGATGCGCTCGCCCTGGAAGAACGAGGCCACGAGATCGGCGCTCCAGGTGCCGACGGGCAGCTGGGTGGTGACCAGGACGGCGATCAGCGTGCCGACCACGGCGGTGCCGATGCTGGTGCCGACCTCCTGGGCGGTGTCGTTGAGCGCCGCGCCGATCGACGTGCGGTTGCTCGGCATCGCGTCGACGAGGGCGACGGCGCAGATCGTCATGACCGTGCGCAGGCCGATCGTCATCAGCACCATCGAGACCGCGATGGCGGGGTAGCCGTGCTCGACGCCCCACGCGAGGCCCGCCAGCGCGCCGGCCAGCAGCGCGGCGCCGACCAGGCAGGCGATGCGGTGGCCGTACCGCTTCGCGAGCCACTCGGAGAGCGGGGTCGCGACGATCATGGTCACGATGATCGGCAGGTTGGCGAGGCCCGCGCGGACCGGGGTCCAGCCGTAGGCGTACTGGAAGTGGAGGATCAGGCCGAACATCACGCTGGCCATCGCGATCGCCGTGCCCGTCTGCGCGATCGCGGCGCCGCGGACGGTGCCGCTGGAGAACAGGCCGAGATCGAGCATCGGCGACGCGGTACGGCGCTCGTGGCGCACGAAGCCGACGGCGGCGGCGACGGCGCCGGCGATCGACGCGAGCGTGACCGGGGAGAGCCAGCCGTGCTCGACGCCGCTGGTCAGCGAGAAGCAGGCGAGCCCGATCGTGGCGACGCTCAGGATCGCGCCCGGCAGGTCGAGCCGGTCGCCGGTCAGGTCCTCGCGGCGGTCCGGGGCGACGCCGAGCCGGACGCCGATGCAGGCGATCAGCGCGATCGGGGCGTTGACCAGCAGCAGCCACTCCCACCGCACGTGGGCCAGCGCGGTGCCGCCGAGCAGCGGGCCGAGGATGAAGCCGGACATGCCGACGACGATCATCACGGTGATGGCGCGCATGCGCAGCGCCTTGTCGTCGAAGAGCCGGAACACGAGCGAGTTGGTGATCGGCGCCATCGCCGCGGCGGCGATGCCGAGCGCGGCGCGCAGCGCGATCAGCTCACCGGTGGTGGTGACGAAGACGACCGACAGGCTCAGCAGGCCGAACACGGCGAGTCCGATCAGGAGCACGCGCCGGCGTCCGAGGCGGTCAGCGATCGATCCGGCGGTCAGCAGCAGGCCGCCGAACGTCAGTGAATAGGCGCCGGTGACCCACTGCAGGGCGGTCGTGCCGCTCCCGAGGTCGCGGCCGATCGTCGGCAGCGCGATCGACAGCAGCGTGTTGTCGACCATCTCGACGAAGAAGGCCAGGCAGAGGGCGGCGAGCGGGATCCACGCCGCGCGGAGCGACGAGTACGTGTGCGAGGGCGGGGGAGTCAGGACTGCGGTGGTCATGCGCTCAGCTTCGGCGCCGCCGCTCGCAGTGCGGTCACACGGCGCTCGCAGTGCGCTCGCAGGCCGCGTTCGTTGCTCGCGACGCTAAGCGTCGGCGTCGATGAGCCACCGGCCGCGGACCTTGCGCAGCCGTTGGACGAAGCCGTCGTCGTAGCGCGCGCTCGCAACGTTCTTGTCCACGTCGATGTCAGCGAGACGCCGCTCGGCCGACTTGAGCTCGAAGCTGAGGATGGGCTCGTTGTCGCCGGTGGGCAGAGTCCAGGCCTCGGCGCACGTCTTGGCGTCCGGACGCAGCGACGTTCGGACGAGCTCGCGCCGGCCAGCCGCGGTGCGCAGGTCGCAGACCGCGTTCCAGTCCTCCCGCTCCTGCGCGCGAAGATCGGCAGCGATCGTGGCGCGGACGCGTTCCTTTTCGCTCGTCCCGCAACCGGCGAACGCGGCGGCGAGGACGATGGGCACGGCGACCCGCTGCGCGGTGGCGCGGGGCCTCATGCGATGTCCGTCGCCAGTCGGTGGTATGGACGTTGAGTGTACGCGCGCGGGGTACCCGATGACGGGGAATTCGCCGCTGGCCAGCGTGCTCTCAGGCGATGCCGGGCCGCCACGGCTCGTGCTCGTGCGTGAGCCAGACCAGCTCGGGGTCGAGCCCCCGCACGCGCAGCTGGCCTTCGGTCTGCGGGTCGTCGAGCTCGCCGTGCCAGACCGCGACGTCCCCGCCGACGACGATCGGACGCCCGCCGGTCTCGATGACGACCACCTGCATCCCGGGCGTGTGGCCCGGCGCGGGGACGAGCCGGAGCCCGGGGAGGAGGTCGAGCTCGCCGTCGACCGGCGTGTACTGCACGCCGGGCGCGTCGACCCACTCGCGGATGGTGTAGTCGTCCTGGTTGCGGGCGTCGTCGAGCTCGCGGCGCTGGACGTAGACCGGCTTGCCGGCGAAGAGGTGGTTGCCGCCGCAGTGGTCGAAGTGCAGGTGCGTGTTGACGAGAATGTCGATGCCGGCGAGATCGAGGTCCAGCGGCTGGAGGCGGGGATCCATGTCGGTCACCGCCGGGTGGAGCTCCGTCACGCCGGTGTCGACCAGCACGCGCGCGTCCGGATGGTCGATGAGGTGCACGTAGACCGGCATCCGGTCGTTCTCGGCGAGCAGGTCGGCGACCTGGACCGGCGTGATGGTGATCGCTTGCGGCATCAGCATTCCTCCTCGTATGGGGACAGTCGAGCGGTATGACCCGGCGAACCCCGGATACTCATCGGCGCGAGGCCCGGGAGCGGTGGTCGGTGTGAGTACGGCCGGCTTCGCCGAGTATCTCCGAGGCCGGCATCGTCGGTCTGCATATCCGCAGCATCGAGCAGCGTCGTCGTCCCGGCCACCGACTTCGGTGGTTCCGCCACTCGCCCGCGCGGGGAACCCTGACGATGTGCGAGTCCTCTGTGCCGTCGCGTTGTCGGTGCTGGCCGGCTGCGGAACCAAGCAGGCGGCGCGACCGCGCGACACCTCAACACCGACCTCCACGGTCACCGCGACGGCGAGCCCGTCGTTTCACGCGGCATCGAGCGGGCCGTGGGCGGCCCGGCCGGCGCGCCGGCGGTCACCGCTGCGATGTCCCGCGGCCAGTTCGCGCGCCGGGTGACCGAGCCGCGTGCTGGCGCTCGGTGACGGGTCCTACGCGAAGCTCTGGGGCCGGCGGCCGCGATACGCCTCGGTCGACCGGCGAGGGCATGTGTACGAGCAGGTGGAGCTGGGTGCGCGCAAGCCGAGCGACGTGCGCGCGTTCGCCTGCTGGCGCCAGGGCCGGACGGGCGCGGCGTGGACCGAGTATCGAGGCGACGGTGTCTACGCGCTGCGCGTCGCCTTGCGGCCGGACGGGGCGAGAACGGCGGACGTCGTGCGCTCAATGGACGACGACGCGGGCGTGGGCGACGTCGCGCTCGCGTTCCGGCCGGACGGAACGCTGGTCGTCGTGTACTCGGTGTTCCACGAGGTGCGCGCGGTCACGATGACCGAAGACAGTGAGCTGAGCGAGCCGGTCACGCTCGGCCCCGCCTCCGAGCGCACCGAGCTTCAGGCCGAGATCGCCAGGAGCGGGCGGACGGTGGTCGCCTGGACGACGATCGACGCCGGCGAGGAGCGCAACGAGCGTCGCCGGATCTACGCCGTCACCGGCCGCGACGGAGCGTTCGGTCCGCCGCAACTCGTCGACCGCGCTCGCCACCTCAACATCTCGGCCTCGACGCAGGTGCCGATCCGCCTCGCGGTCGCGTCCAACGGCCGCGCGGCGCTCCTGTGGGGCACCGACCGCCAGGATTCCGACGCCGACTCATTCACCGGCACCTACCTCGTCCGCACCGCCGAAGCGGCCCCGAACGGCACCTTCGGCCGCTCGCGGACGCTGGCGACCGCAGGTCTGCCGGGCGACATCGGCGTCCGCCCGAGCGGCGTCTTCTTCGCGCTGTGGACGACGGCGAACGGTTTGCGCGCGAGCACCGGCCATGGCACCGAACGCGTCGCTGAAGGCCGAACCCCGGACGTCCGCGTTTCCTTCCGCCGAGGCAAACCCCGCGTCGAGTGGCGCGGCGGCGTCGCGACACGACGATGAGGGGGTCAGACCCCGCCTCGCACCGGCGTCGCGACGCGTGGCAACGGCGCGGTCTCAAGTCAGTACGTGAACCTGGACACGGTCCGGCAGCGCGGATAGCGTCGGCGCCGTGGTCTACGCCGAGCGAGAACGGCGCAGGGAGGACGAGCGCGGCGCCCAGGTGCACCGCCCGCCCGCGCCTGCCGCCGCCGCCCTGCTCGCGCTCCAGCGCGGCGCGGGCAACCAGGCGGTCGTGCGGATGCTCGCGCGTGAACAGCTGAGCACCGGCGCCGACACCGACACGATGACGCTGTCGGACCTCAAGCAGGCGTACCTCGACGCGCTCAACTCGGGCAATCAGGCCGACTACGACATCGTCTTCGGCGTGCTTCAACGGCTCTCGACCAAGAAGCGGCTGCGTGACGACGAGGACGAGCTGCTCGAGGAGACGATCTTCTCCAAGCACAAGCTGTTCCGGGGCGTCACCTACGAGTCGGTCCAGGACGCCGCCGACTTCCTGGCCCGCAATCCCGAGGTGCGTCCCACGATGTACTCGACGACGTTCGACGACGTGTACGGAGGCGCCGTCAAGCACAAGACGGGCATCTCGAAGATCCAGTGCGACGAGACGCCGCACTCGCCGCCCGACTTCGTCTACTTCCAGTCCGGCGGCGGGCGCAAGGAGACCGACGCCACCGGCACGGTCCTCGGCTCGGGCAAACGCCCGCCCGTCTGCCACAAGGACCCGTACAACCACATGATGCGCGCGTGGCTGGACCTGATGACGGACAAGAAGTACACGGGCGTCAGACCGGGGGCGTCCGGTTACGACGACGCGCACCGGGAGCTCGCCTGGGGCGACCCCTCCAACCTGCAGCCCGGCCACAACCGCTGCAACAGCAAGACGGCGCACAAGGCCGTCGGCGGCAACTACCCGAAGTCGATCGAGACCAAGGTCCGCAACTGGGCGAAGTCGAAGAACTGGCTCTGAGCGGGCGCGCGCGCCGCGGCCGGCGATGAGTTCTCAAAGCCGGCCGAGTCCCATGCGTATGACCTCGACCGGAGACGACGGAGAACGATGACGATCGTCATCACCGCCTTTGAGCGCTCGCCCGACGGCGGCATGGGCCTGGCGCGCGACACCCGCGTTCGCTGGGCGCTGGAGGAGGTGGGCCAGCCGTACGAGGTGCGCCTCCTCTCGTTTCAGGCGAGGACGGAGCCGCCGCATCTGCGCGTGCATCCGTTCGGCCTGATCCCGACCTACGAGGAGGGCGATCTGGCCCTGTTCGAGACCGGCGCGATCGTCTTCCACATCGCCGAGCACCATGCGGGCCTGTTCCCGGACGACGCCAACGCGCGGGCGCGGGCGATCACCTGGATGTTCGCCGCGCTCAACACCGTGGAGCCGCCGATCCTCGAGCTCGTGACCGCGAAGATCCTGGAGAGCGACAGACCCTGGGCCGAAGCGCGGCTGCCGCTGGTCAAGGACCGCATTCGCGGTCGACTGGTCCAGCTCTCGGCTCGCCTGGGCGATGCCGACTGGCTCGACGGGGCGTTCAGCGCGGGCGACCTGCTGATGGTGTCGGTGCTGCTCCGGCTGCGACCCTCGGGCCTGCTGGACGAGTTCCCGGCACTGGCCGCCTACGTCGCGCGCGGCGAAGCGCGGCCCGCGTACGAGCGGGCGTTCGCCGCCCAGCGGGCGATCAACGCGCGGCGGCCGTGACCAGCGTCATGGTGCGCGGGAGGCGCAGCGAGCCGTCCGCCGCCCGGTACTCGGTGACCAAGCGGGCGAGCTCCTCGAGCACGGCGGCGCGCTCCGGCGCGGTGAGCGCCGCGTCCACCCGGCGTACGTGCCCGTTCTCGCGCGTCATCCACGCCCACAGCGCCCCGGCGTCCGCGACGTCGAGCGTCTCGGGCAGCGTCTCCACGCGCACGTCGCCCAGGCCCGCCGCGCGATGCACCGCGGTGGCCTCCGAGGGATCGCCGAGCCGGCCGAACGCCCGCGCGTAGCTCGCGCGCTCCGCCCCGAGCACCGCCGCCACCGCGGCGCGCGGAAGCTCGAACCACGGGTTCGAGCCGGCCGGCCCCCACAGCGCCGTGGCCACCCGCCCGCCGCTCACGGTCACGCGCCCCAGCTCCCGCAGCGTCGCGACCGGATCGCGAGCGATCATCAGCGCGAGCCGGCTCACGCTCGCGCCGAAGCGCCCGTCGGCGAACGGAAGCGGCTCGTCGAAGTCGGCCACCCGCAGCTCGACGCCGGGCACCACCCGCGCGCGCCCCTGCGCGAGCTGCTCGAGGTTGGTGTCGATGCCCACCACCTCCGCCACGCCCGCTTCCGCGAGCGCGACGGTCAGGCGCGCGCTGCCGCAGCCGGCGTCGAGGACCGAATCGGCACCGCCGACGGCGGAGATGATCTCCGGGACGCCGAACGGCGGCACGAGGTGCTCAGACCTCGATCGCGTCGTGCAGCCGGTGCGTGAGCTGCTCGGGCGTCTCGCCCGGCCGCGGCTGCAGCGGCCGCGCGAACGTGACCCGGGTGCCGGCGCGGCGGTTCAGGCCGCGGCCCTTGGGCATCACCAGCGCGGAGCCCTCGATGTGGACCGGGATGATCGGCGCACCCGCCATCAGCGAGAGCTCGGCGACGCCGTGGCGGTAGCCGTCCGGCCCCGCGCCGCGGGTGCCCTGCGGAAACAGGAGCACGTTCAACCCGTCGCGCAGGTGCGCGGCGGCCGCGGCCAGCCCGCGCCGCTGCCCGCCGCCGCGGTCGAACGGGAACGTGTTGATCCAGAAGCCGGACGCGACCGCGTAGCCGCGCTTGCGGTAGAAGCGGTCCGACGCGGCGCCGACGACGGTCCGCGCCCGCCACGCGTGCGGCAGCGCGAGCAGGACCAGCGGCGTGTCGATGTCGCTCTCGTGGTTCGGCGCGAGGATCGCCGGCTGGGGCGCGTGCACGAGGTCCTCGGCGCCGATCACGGTCGGCGACGCGACCAGCCGCGTGGCGGGGAACAGCAGCGTCTGCTGCGCGACCTCGCGGACCACCGAGGCACGGCGCCCGCGCAGCTGCGGCATGTCCTCGACCGTGCGCTCGGACCACGGATCCGCGCCCGCGGACACCGTCCGCCAGCGGCGCGGAACGGACACGCGGCGCGCCGACGACGCGTTCGCCCCCGCGAGCTTCTCCAGCCGCCGCCCGCCCGAGGCGAACTTCACTCGGAGACCTGGGCGTAGAACAGCGGCGGGCAGTGGAAGTGCGTCAGCGACGGGTCGCGCCCGACGACCTGCTCGGCCATCTCCAGCGCGTCGCGCATCGTGTCCGCGCGCCGGAACCCGAGCCGGCGGCACGCCTCCGGATCACCGCCGACGAAGATCACGTCCCCCAGGTGCTGCAGCGCGTGCGCGCCCCAATACCACATGTAGAACGGGTGCACGCCGTGGTAGGCGTAGGACGTCCGGTACAGGTGCCGGTACCACTCGTCCTCGGCGTAGCCCTTCTCGAAGCGCTGCTCGATCTCGACCGGGTCGGTCGTGGTCGCCAGCACCTCCTCGTAGAAGTCCACGTACGACGGGTGGTGCACCGGGTGGAACTCCCGCGTCACCGGGTGCGTGAAGATCATCACGCCGCCCTCGCGCACCAGCGGCACCCCGTGGTAGAGGTTGAAGAAGTACCCGAGGCCCATGCACATGACCAGGACCGGGTTGAGGATCGAGTCCACGTTGTACGGGCCGACGTAGGGGAGTCCGGCGGTGACGATGTCCGCCTGCCCGCGCACGCCGACCGCCTGCTGGGCGGCGCAGCGCTCGAGCGTCACCTCGTGCACGGGAGCGACCGCGCCCGCGGTCACGCCCGTGACCGCGTACGGCGCGCGCGACTTGTGAAACGCGGCCCGCCGCAGCTTCGGGTTCATGCGGTCCGTCGTGCGCTTGAGCGCCGCGAACGCCGCCTGCTCGCGCGCCGTCCAGCGCGCTTCGGGCTTGGCCAAGAAGGACAGCGGCCCGTCGAACATGTCGTTGTTGAGCGTCGTCTCGATGTGGAAGATCGGGACGGCCGCCTCGACGATCTCGCCCTGGCGCCCGGCGCTCTGGTGCAGCTCGGACTTGTGCATGTCCATGAACGAGCGCGAGTGGCGCATCGTGTGGACGTTGTGGTGCACCTTGACGCTGTTGTACGTCCCGAGCCCGACCGCGACCGACTTGTGGCCGCCGTCCATGGTCACGAGGTTGATGTTCACGTAGACCAGCAGGTCGGACTCGGCGGCCCGTCGCGACAGCTCGACCGCCTCGCCGTGCGGCGTCTCCCCGAGCGAGACGATCTCCGCCGGGTCCTCGGCGTCGTGGTTGTAGAGCCGCTCGGGATAGAACTCGTCGAACACGCGATCGCCGACCGCGCGGCGCAGCTCGGCCGGCGTCATGCGCCGGTGCAGCGCGAGCGCCGCGATCAGGTGGATGTCCTCGACCCCGGCCCGGTACGCGCGCTCGAGCACGTGCTCGATCACCCGCCCGCGGATGTCCGGCGTCTTCATCGGCGGCAGCGGCAGGCTGATGTCGTCGAACGCGATCGTCAGCTTCATGCCCGGGCGCAGCAGCGCGTCGAGCGGGTCCATGCCGAGCGGGGAGTCCAGCGCGGTGGCGATCGCCGCGTCGACGTCCACCAGCCCCTTCAGGGGCGGCGGCGGGTAGACGATCCGCGAGCCGACCGGCAGGCGCTCGAGCCGGAACGACTCGCCGGAGTGGAACAGGGTCGGCGGTGAGTGCTCGTGCACCTCGACGACGCACGCCTCGCGCTCGGCGGCGGGGTGGCGGCGCTTGGTGCGCTCGATCATTCGGGTCGGGGCGATGGTCATGCGGCTATCTCGAAGATCGTCTTGGAACGGCCGGCGCGGGCGGCTTTCGGAGCGTGGTCGAGCGCCTTGCGGAACGCCCGCAGCGGCCAGCCGCGGTCGATCAGCCGCCCGGGCTTGAGCTCACGGGCGAACTCCAGCGCCCGCGGGAAGTCGTGCTCGTACCCGTAGGCGCCGCGCAGCTCGAGCTCGCGCAGCCACGCCGCGGCCAGATCGGCCTTCAGCTCGCCGGGCATGCCGACCAGCACGACCCGCCCGCGCGGCCGGGTGATCGTCGTCGCCTGCTCGAGGCTCGCACCGCTCCCCACGCAGTCAAGTACACGGTCGAAGCCGCCAAGCAACAGTTCGCGGCCCAAATGACCGACCAGCCTGCGCGAATTCGTGATCCGTGCGCCCTCGATGTGGACGCGATCCGGCGTGCAGACGTCGTCCGCGCCGAAGCGCCGCGCCGCGGTCTGCTGGCCCGGATGCTTGGCGACGCAGATCAGCGTCGCGCTCGGGGCCGCCTCGCGCACGGCGGCCAGCGTCAGCAGCCCGATCGTGCCCGCGCCGATGATCGCGACGTGCTCGCCGGGCTGGACGTCGGCCATCCGCGCCGCGTGCAGCGCGCAGGCGAGCGGCTCGACCAGCACCGCGTCCTCGTCGGACAGGTCGTCCGGCACCGTGTGCAGCTGGGAGGCGTGCGCGACCAGGCCCTCGCTCCAGCCGCCGCCGGTCTCGCGGCAGTAGCCGGTCTGCAGCCCGGCGCTGATCGTGCCGTCGATCGGGTTGCGGCAGAGCGCGGGCAGGCCCTGCGCGCACTCGGCGCACGGCGGCGTGACGCCCCGGACCAGGCACCCGAGCGCCGGCTGGACCACGACGCGCTCGCCGCGCCGCGGGCCGGCGCCGATCGTCCCGACGATCTCGTGGCCGGGGACGAACGGGGTGCTGGTCAGCGTCGCCAGCTGCAGCGAGGCCTTGCCGGAGATCAGCGCCAGGTCCGAGCCGCAGACGCCGGTCAGCGTCGGGCGCACCGGCAGCCAGTCCGGCCCGGGGGCGCGCGGCGGGCGGACGTCGGTCAGCTCGAGCGCGCCCGCGCCCGGCAGGCCGGCGCGCGTGGCGACGTACTTGGCGACCGTGGGCGTGTAGGTGAGCGCTTTCACGCCGTCGTCCACGTCTCGATCGGCCAGCGCCGCCGGCGCGCCTCGCGGGTGAGCCGGAAGTCCGGGTTGATCGGGTGCGGGTGGCCGACCAGCTCGAGCAGCGGCAGGTCCGCCAGGCTGTCGCCGTACGCGTGGCAGTCGGCGAGGTCGACCTGGTGGTCGGCGGCCAGCCGCGCCGCCAGCGATGCGCGCCCGTCGGCGGTCAGCGGCGGCTCGGCCAGCTCGCCGGTGAAGCGGCCCGTGCGCTCCACCAGCCGCGCGGCGATCAGCTCGTCGCCGAGATGGCGCAGCGAGTCGACGAGGAAGTCAAGCGCGCCGGTGACCAGGACCACGCGGTCGCCGCGGCGGCGGTGCTCGCGGATCCGCCGCACGGCCTCGTGCTGGATGCGCGGCTGGATGAAGTCCGGCAGCGCCTCCTCGGCCTGGCGCTTGAGCTCGCGGCTCGGCAGATCCTTGTAGAGCCGGTAGAAGTTGCGGTTGAACGCGGTGCGGCTGCGCCGGTCCTCCATGATCCAGCCGGGCACGCGGGCGGCGATGCCGGCCGTCCACACCAGCTTGTCCAGCTCGGGCATGTCGCGCGTGCGCAGCCACGCGTAGAAGTGCGCGACGCTGCTGTCGAGCACGACGCCCTCGACGTCGAAGATCGCCAGCGCGGGCGGACCCTCCGGAGCGGGGCGGCGACCGGCGCTGCGGGTCTTCTTCGGGCCGGGCGCGGGCGGGACGGCGATCGCGCGCAGCGCCGGCAGGTGGATCTCGCCGAGGTAGACGTTCCAGTCGATCTCGTCGACGTCGAAGCCGAACCGCTCGCGGTCGTCGTCGTGGAGCCGGTTGAGCAGCTCGCGCGCGTTGCGGTCGTCGAACACGCAGTCCAGCGCGCCGTAGGGCGAGTAGATCTCGTTCAGGCGGCGCAGGCGGTCGACCTTGCGCTGGTCCTTGTGCAGGCGCAGCTCGACGTCGTCGCCGCGGGGGATCGGGACGCGGTCGATCAGCGCCCGGCCCTTGCGCAGGAGCGCGTCGGCGCGGTCGAGCGCGGTCATGATCTCCCCGCGCGGGACGAGCCGCCACTCCGGGACCTCGACCGGCAGGCCGTCCTCGTCGGGCAGCGGGCGCTCGCGGAAGTAGCGGGTGGTGATCTCCGCCATGTCGCCGATCGTGAACGGGTTGCGCATGCCCGTCGACACGTTGAGCGTGCGGACGCCGTCGTCGGGCGGCATCGCGGCGGCGGCCAGGCACGCGTTGGCGACGAAGTCGACCGGGATCAGGTCCATCCGGATCGAGCGGTTGGCGGCGAAGCGGCCCGGGATCAGCCCGGCGCCGTAGCCGAGCAGGATCGGGTCCGCGACCTTCAGCGACTCCATCCAGCCCGGGTAGGGCGTGTACAGGGCGGATTCGACGATCGCGGGGCGGACGATCGTCAGCTTGGCCGGGTTGGCGGCCAGCAGCGCGCGCTCGCCGAGCGCCTTCGAGAGGCCGTACGTGTCGCTCCAGCCGAGCGCGCGGGCGCGCTCGCGGCCGCGTTCGGTGAGCTGGTCGCGCACCCACTCGTAGCGCAGGATCTCGGCGCGCGTGCCGATCGCCGGGCCGCCGGCGGGGCCGACCGCGCGCTGGGCTTCCTTGACGAACCGGTGCTGGTGCTCGGGCAGGCGCGACTCGGCCTCGATGTCGCGGCGCCAGGCCTTGGCCGCGTCGAGCTCGGCGTCCATGTCCAGCCAGGGCTCGCTGGGCGCGCTGCCGGAGGGGCGCTCGAGCACCAGGCCGGTGCGCTGGCCCGCCGCGTACGCGGTCGAGACGTGGACGAAGTACGGGTCGCTGCCGGCGTCGCGCAGCGACTGCAGCAGGCGGGCGGGGCCCTTGCCGTTGAGCTCCAGCGCCTCGTCCATCGACTGCTCGAAGCTGACGCTGGCCGCGCAGTGGATGACGACGTCGACGCCGTGCGGGAGCTGCAGGCCGTCGTGGCCGAGATCGCCGCCGATCGCCTCGACCGCGCTGCCGTCGAGGCCCTCGAACGGTGCGCTGGTCAGCACCTCGTCCTTGAGGCGCTTGGCGGCGTCACCGCGCAGCAGGACGGTCACGCGCGTCTCCGGCAGCTCGCGGATGAACTGGGCCAGGACCGCCTTGCCGACGAACCCCGACGCACCGGTCAACAGCACCGCCTTGCCGGCGAGCCGCTCTCTGAGTGTCGCTTCCCCGGGCAGACGGCCACCGTACCAGGGTCTCTACTAACGTGTCAGTAGATGGCCTCGCAGGACCGGATCTTGGAGGCGGCCCGCGGCGAGTTCGCCCGTCACGGCTACGCCGCGCGACTGCAGGACATCGCCGAGGCGGCGGGGCTCACGCATCCCACGCTGCTCTACCACTTCGGGTCCAAGGAACGACTGTACGCGGCCGTGATCGAGCAGGCGATGCTCGACTGGGCGGCGATGACGTCGCGCGCGGTGGCGGCGGCGCCGGGCGGGTTCGAGCGGGTCGCGGCGCTGGTCGACGCCGGCATGGAGTTCTTCGCCACCCAGCACGACTTCGTGATCATCTGGCGGCGCGAGGCGATAGAGGGCGGCGGGCGGCTCGAGGACGCGATGGCCGAGCACATGCGGCCGTTCCTGGAGCGGGCGGACGCGTTCCTGCGGCGCGAGATCTCCGCTGGGCGGCTGCGCGATCACGACCCGGTCGAGCTGGTGCAGCTGATCTACGGGGCGGTCTCGACGTACTTCTCGGACGCCGGGTTCCGGGCGCGGCTGAGCGGGGTCGATCCGATGACGGCCGCCGCGCGCGGGCGCTTCCGCGACGCGCTCATCGCGATGCTGCGGGACGCGCTCGCACCGCGTTGAGGGGAGTGTGGCCGCTGGGTCGCCTGTCAGGCGAGTTTGCGGACACACCCCCTGTCTCAGGGCATCACGATCGTCGCGTTGAGGCGGCCGGAGGCGAACGGGGTGCGATCGATGACCGCGTGGCGGTAGCCGGCGCGCTTGATCGCGTCGACCAGCTGGGGCTCGGCCTCGAGGGCGCGGGGGAGGTCGGGCTCGGCGACTTCGAGACGGCCGAGGATGCCGTGGTGACGCACGCGGATCACGGGAAAGCCGAGCGCCTTGACGCCGCGCTCGGCATCGTCGATCTGGCGCAGCGTCGCCGGGTCGACGCGCGTGCCGTAGGGGATGCGGGACGCGAGGCACGGGCTCGCGGGCTTCTCGGCGCTCGGGAGCCGCAGCAGGTGGGCGAGCTCGCGGACCTGCGCCTTGGTGGTGTCCTGCAGCGGGTGGACGACGCCGTGCTCGGCGGCGGCTCTGAGGCCGGGGCGCCAGTCGCCCTGGTCGTCCTGGTTAGCGCCGCTCAGCAGGTGGGCGAAGCCGCGCTGGCGGGCGAGCTGTGCGAGCACCTCGTAGAGCTCGGACTTGCAGAAGTAGCAGCGGTCGCGGCCGTTGGCGCGGTAGCCGGGGCGGGCAAGCTCGTCGGTGCGGACGATCTCGTGCGCGATGCCGATGTGGCGGGCGACGGCGCGGGCGCCGTCGAGCTCGCCGGTGGCGACGGAGGGGGAGACCGCGGTGACCGCGAGCGCACGGCCGCCGAGGGCGCGGTGCGCGAGCGCGGCGACGACCGAGGAGTCGACGCCGCCGGAGAAGGCGACGATCACGCTGCCGAGCTCGGCGACACGCGCTTGCAGGGCCGCGAAGCGCGCGGGGGCGTCGGGCGGCGGCGCGGCGGCGTGCTCGCGCGCGGTCATCCCCGCGCCTCGTGGGCCGCGGCCAGCGCGCGGGCCCAGACGGTCTTGACCGGCTCGCCCAGCGCGCGGGCGGCGCGTTCGCAGTCCGCGTGCTCGGGCGCGAGGTTCACGACGCGGCCGTCGAGCCGGCCGGCCTTGACGCGCACCGGCTCGCCGCCGACCTCGACCGTGAAATGCTCGCGGGCCAGCTCGACGCGGTCCAGGTGCGCGAGGCGGACGCCCAGGGTGCTGGTGTCGCGCAGGATCGCCTCCGCGACCGCGGTCTCCGAGCCCGGGCGGGCCAGCGCGGAGAGCACGAAGCCCGGGCGGCCGTGCTTCATCACCACGGGCGTGGTCCAGACGTCGAGCGCGCCCGCGGCGAAGCAGGCGGCGGCGGCGTCCGGCACCAGCTCGGGCAGGAGATCGTCGAGGTTGGCCTCGATCAGGACGACGTCGCCCGCGCCGCCCGCCTCGGTGCCGATGATCGCCCGCACCACGTTCGGCCGCTCGGCGAGGTCCCGCGTGCCGGCGCCGTAGCCCGCGCGCTCGACGGTCATCGGCGGGATCGGCCCGAACGCCCCGGCCAGCGACGCGACCAGCGCGGCGCCGGTCGGCGTCACCAGCTCGGCCTCGATCTCGACGCCGTGCACGGGCGCCCCGCGCAGCAGCTCGAGCGTCGCCGGCGCCGGCAGCGGCAGCCGCCCGTGCGCGGCGTTCACGAAGCCGCGCCCGGCCGGCAGCGGCGAGCAGACCACGCGGTCGACGCCGAGCGACTCGAGCGCCAGCGCCACGCCGACCACTTCGCCGAGCGCGTCGACCGCACCGACCTCGTGGAAGTGCACCGTCTCCGGCTCCAGGCCGTGGATCCGCCCCTCGGCGCGCGCCAGCGCGGCGAACGCGGCCTGCGCCCGCTCGCGCGCCCGCTCGGGCAGCGGCGCGGCGTCGAGCTGGTCGCGGATCGACGCCCAGTGCCGGTGCGGCTGCGACGGCGCGCCCACGACCTGCACGGTCGTCGCCGCGATCCCGTGCCGCTCCGCGGTTCCGCGCTCGATCCGCAGCCCGTCCACGCCGAGCCCGGAGAGGTCGACCGAGGCGCCCGCGTCCAGCAGCGCGCCGAGGAGCATGTCGCCCGCGACGCCCGCGATGCAGTCGACGTAGAGGAGCCGCGTCACGCCGCCGCCCCGCCCGCCCGGCGCGCGATCCGGGCGGCGATCGTCCCCGCCCCGAACCCGTCGTCGATGTTCACGACCGCGACCCCCGCCGCACAGGACGTCAGCATCGCCAGCAGCGCGCTGACGCCCCCGAACGCCGCCCCGTACCCGGTGCTCGTCGGCACCCCGATCACGGGCGCCGCGACCAGGCCGCCGACGACCGACGCCAGCGCCGCGTCCCAGCCGGCGACGACGATCACGCAGTCCGCCCGTCGCAGGTCCTCCAGCGCGGGCTCGAGCCGGTGCAGCCCGGCCACGCCCGCGTCCACGTGCACCGCCACCGACGTGCCGAGCAGCTCCGCGCGCACGCGCGCCTCGGTCACCGCCGGAAGATCCGACGTCCCGCCCGACACGATCGTCACCAACCCGACCGCCGCGGGCACGGCGCGCGCCACCCAGGCCAGCCGCGCGCGCTCGTCCACCGCGGCGTCCGGCGCGACCGACCGCAGCGCGTCCCGCGCCGCCTCGTCGGCGCGCGTGACGAGCACGCTGGACGCGCCCCCGTCCAGCAGGGCGCGCGCGATCCCGGCGATCTCGTCGGGCGTCTTGCCCTCGGCGACGATCGCCTCGGGCGCGCCCTGGCGCGCCTCGCGGTCCGTGTCGACGCGGGCGAACCCCAGATCAACGAACGGACGGTCCACGCCGCGCAGGTTATCCGCGCGGCCATGACGAGCCGGGCGCCTGAATCGTGAGATGATGGGTCGGTCATGCCGACCGACGTCACGGTCGTGATGCAGGACCAGCCGGGTGAGCTCGCCCGCTTCGGCGAGGTCGCGGCGGCCGCCGGCGTGCACCTGCACGGCTTGGCGGCGTTCACCGGCGACGGCCGCGGGTTCGTCCACGTGCTGGTGGACGACGGCGACGTGGCGAAGGTCGAGCACGCGTGCAAGGGCGCGCGGATCGGCATCGCGGACACGCGCGAGGTGCTGGTGGCGGACCTCGGCTCGCGCGGCCTCGTCGACGTGATCAACGCGCTCGCCGACGCGCACGTGAACGTCGACCTCGCCTACACCGCCGGGGACAAGGTCGTGATCGCGACCGAGGACGTCTTCCAGGCCCGCGAAGCGCTCACCCCGTAGTGCGCTCGAGCCCGGCCCGCACCTCGCGCGCCAGCGCGGCGAACCCCTCCTTGACCGCGTAGACCAGCAGCACCGCGCCGAGGTTCCACGCGAGCACGCGCCCGCACAGCAGCTGCTCCTCGGTCACCGGCCCGTACGCCTCGCGGAACGCCGCCCGGCCGGCCTCGGAGAGCAGCGCCCAGTACAGGACGAGGTCGATGCACGGGTCTCCGTGGCAGGCGTCGCCCCAGTCGATCACGCCGCTGATGGCGCCGCCGTCGATCAGCAGGTGGCGCACGTGCAGGTCGCCGTGCACGACCACGCGCCCCGGCGGGGAGAGCTCGCGCGCGTCCTCCAGCGCGTCGTACACGCCCCGCGGCGCCTCCCAGTACGGCGCCACGTCGCGCAGCGACGCCAGCGTCCGGTCGACGCGGACCGGCATGTGCCCGCGTCCCATCGGGTCGCGCGGCAGCGACACGTCCACCCGGGCGGCGTGCAGCGCACTCAGGAACTCGCCCAGCGGCCGCCCGAGCGCGGCCCGGTCGACCTCCGCCTCCGGCGCCTCGCGCCCCGCCAGCACGGGCGCGCCGAAGAACGGCCACGGGAACGCGTCGCTGGGAGCGCCCACCCACACCGGCTGCGGGATCGGCAGCGGCAGGACGTCCGCGAGCGTCCCGAGCAGCGCGATCTCCCGCCGCACCCCCGGCACCGCGAGCTCCCGGCGCGGGAACCGGAACGCCCAGCGCTCGTCCACCAGCCAGACCGTGTTGTCCCAGCCTTCGCCGAGCGGCCGCAGCGTGCGCGGCTCGAAGCACTGCTCGGCGATGAGCCGTCGGGCCCGCGTCTCATCCACCAGCTGCTCGGGGCTCCACTCGTGCACGTCCTGATTGGTAGCGTCCGCCGCAGCGATGACGCGCTGCCGGATCTGCGCGGGTGAGCTTGGGCTCAAAGTGCCGGGCAGCGACGCCGCCCCGAGCGCCGACGCGCTCTCGCCGTCCGCGCACGCGGTCGGCGGGCACGCGGACCTGTTCGAGTGCCGCGAGTGCGGCACCGTGCAGCAGGACCCGGGCCGCGCGCCGCTGCGCGATCTGTACCGCGACATGCGCGACGACGCGTACCTGGACGAGGAGGCCGGCCGGCGCGCGACCGCGAACCGCCTGCTGGACCTGATCGGCGCCCACGTCCCCGACGGCCGCCTGCTCGACATCGGCTGCGGCTACGGGCTGCTGCTGGACGAGGCACGCACCCGCGGGTACGTGACACTCGGCCTCGAGCTGTCGCGCGCCGCCGCCGGCCACGCGCGCGACGCGCTCGGGCTCGACGTGCGCGAAGTGCCGCTGGAGACGTTCGCGGCGAGCCGCAACGGCGGCGCGCCCGGGACGTTCGACGCGATCGTGCTCGCCGACGTGCTCGAGCACCTCGACGACCCGGTCGCGGCGCTCGACGGCTGTGCCGCGCTGCTGACGCCCGGCGGCGTGCTGTGCGTCGTCACGCCCGACCCGTCGAGCGCGACCGCGCGGCTCGCCGGGGCGCGCTGGTGGGGCTACCTGCCGGGGCACACGGTGCTGCTGCCGCGCCGGACGCTGCGCGAGCTGATCGCCGCGCGCGGCCTCGTGATCTCCGCCGACGTGCCGTTCGTGCGCACGTTCGCGGCGCGCCGCTGGGTCGGCGGCCTGGCCGAGCGCAGCGGGCGCCTGCGCCGCCCGCTGGGCGGCGTCGCCGAGCACCTGCCGCCGGTCAACCTGAGCCTCAGCCTGGGCGACGAGCGCGTGATCCTCGCCCACCGCACGCCGGTCGATCACCCGGTCGAGCCGCTGTTGCACGGCGGCGACGGCGTCCACGTCGTCCTGCCCGCCTACAAGGCGGTGCGCACGATCCCGGACGTCGTGCGGGAGATGCCCGCGGACGCCGCCGGGCACGCGCTGCTGGTCGACGACGCGTCGCCGGACGCGACCGCGAACGTCGCGGTCCACCACGGGCTCGACGTCCTGCGCCACCCAGTCAACCGCGGCTACGGCGCAACCCAGAAGACCGGCTACGTGCGGGCGCTGCGCGACGGGGCGCAGGTGGTCGTGATGGTGCACGCCGACAACCAGTACGACCCGGGGCTGGTGGCCGAGATGGCGGCGCCGATCCTGGCCGGGGAGGCGGACCTGGTGATCGGCTCGCGGCTGCTCGACGACCACGCGATCGCGGGCGGGATGCCGCGCTGGAAGTGGTTCGGCAACCGGCTGCTGACCGGGATCGAGAACCGCGCGTTCGGCGTGCGCTTCTCCGAGTACCACACCGGCTACCGCGCGTTCAGCGCCGACCTGCTGCGCTCGATCCCGTTCCTGCGCAACTCCGACGACTTCGTGTTCGACCAGGAGATCTTCGCCCAGGTGCTGGCGCGAGGCGCGCGCGTGCGGGAGATCGCGATCCCGACGCGCTACTTCCACGAAGCGTCGAGCGTCGGCGTGCGCACGAGCCTGCGCTACGCGTTCAAGACGCTGTGGGTGCTGGCGCGGTTCCGGCTCGACCGCCGCTGGGCGCTGCTGCGCCGGCCCGCCGCATGGATCGGGTAGCGGCGGCGCTCGTCCTGGCGGCGCTGGCGCTGCGCGTCGCGTTCGTGCTGGCGACGCCCGGCTACGCGCTGGTGGACGACGCGCTCGACTACGACCGCCACGGCGTGTCGATCGCCACCGGGCACGGGTTCGCGCTGTCGTACGGGCGGCCGACCGCGTTCCGCCCGCCCGCGTACCCGCTGCTGGTCGCGGGCGTCTACGAGGTGGTCGGGACGGGGCCGTCGCGGATCGAGGCCGCGCGGCTGGCGAACGCGGTCGTCTCGACCGGGATCGTGGCGCTGATCGGGCTGATCGCGTTCCAGCTGTGGGGGCGGCGGGAGGCACGGGTCGCGCTGGCGCTCGGCGCCGTCTACGTCCCGCAGATCCTGATCGCGCAGGCGGTGATGTCCGAGCCGCTGTTCGTGCTCTGCCTGCTCGGCGCGGTCGCCTGTCTGTTGCGCTCGCGGGCGTGGCCGTGGGTGCTGGCCGCGGGGGTGCTGACCGGGTTGGCGATCCTGGGGCGCGCGAACGCCGTGCTGCTCCTGCTCCCGCTGGCGTTCGCGGCGCGCGGGTGGCGGCCGGCGCTCGTGCTGTGCGTGGCGGCCGGGTTGACCGTCGCGCCGTGGACGGTCCGCAACTACGAGACGTTGCACGCGTTCGTGCCGGTCTCGACGCAGCTCGGGTCCGCGCTCGCCGGGACCTACAACAGCGAGGCGCGGGCGGACAAGCGCAATCCGGCGTCCTGGCGGACGCTCAAGCGGGTGGACGACTACCGGCCGATCTTCAACCGCATCCGCTCGACGCCGGAGCCGGTGCTCGAGCGTGAGCTGCGCTCGGCGGCGCTGCACTTCATCCGCGAGCACCCGGCGTACGTGGGGACCGTCGCCTACTGGACGACGCGGCGGATGCTCGACCTCGCCGGCCTGGACTGGTCGATTCACACGGCGGCGACGATCTCGGTCACGCGCGGCTGGGCGATCGCGGGCGTGATCTGCTTCTGGGTCTTCGCGCTGCTGGCGGTGGTGGGCGCGTGCACGCGCCGGGCGCGGGCGGCGCCGCTGTGGCTGTGGGCGATCCCGGCGCTGATGTACCTGAGCGTGGTCTTCCTGGTGGTCGAGACGCCGCGCTACCGAGCGGCGATCGACCCGTTCATCGTGCTGCTGGCGGCGCTGGCGCTGACAGCACGTTCAGGAACGCGCGCGCGGTCGTCAGGTGCTCGCGCAACTCCGGCTCCGTGAGCCCGACCTCGTAGCGGCGGTGGTGGCAGGCGTCGCTGAGCGCGGTCCAGGCGAAGTCCGCGGCGCGCACGGCCGCCCTGTCGCCCGCGTAGGCCGGCAGGCACTGCCAGCGGTCGCGCCAGTTGACCTCGAGCAGCTGCGGTGCCTTGGCGTACCAGAAGCCGTTCAGCGTCGTCTCCAGCGCTTGCCGGATCAGGACCGCGGCGGCGTGCGGCCAGGCGCCGGACGTCTGCGGGTCGAACTCGTCGAGCTGGCGCTCGGCCTCGTCGAGCAGGTCCGCGATCCTCACGCCGCCACCAGGGGTCTGACCCCTGAAATGTTAGATATCAGGGTCAGACCCCCTTGGGGGTCGTGAGGGCGTGGATGAAGTCGCGCGTGCTGTCCGGGAGGCGCTTGAGCGTCGCGGCGTCCAGGCGGTTGCCGTGCGCGCCGCGGTTGAGCTCGGCGACCAGGACGGCCGCCGCGGGGCCGTAGCGCTGCTTGACCGCGGCGGCGACGTCGCCGTGGCGGCCGGCGTCGTCGAAGATCGCCAGCGCCAGGGTCTCGCGCAGCGTGCGCGCCTCCTGCAGCCGCTCGTCGGCCTCCGCCAGGTCGGTGCCGGCCTCCGCGGCGCGGCGGCGGACGATGCCGGCCGCCGCGGCCTCGACCGCGTTGCGGCAGAACATCGGCACGACGCGGGCCTGGACCTCCTCCGGCAGCCGCGCCGGCCGGGCGTAGCCGCGCGCGCCGTCGAGGTAGCGCTGGACCGGGGAGCGCGAGGCCTGGACGTCGACGGTGGAGCGCGCGCGGCGGTCGACGCGCAGCATCGTCGCGTCCAGCCGCAGCCGGCGGATCGCCTCCGGCAGCCGGTCGTCGTGGGTGAAGACAACGATCTGGCGCGTCTTGGCGGCGCGGTGCAGGACGCGCGCGAGCCCGTCCACCTTCGCCGGGTCCATCGCCTGCACCGGGTCATCGATCACGGCGAAGCGGAACGGGGACTCGTCGAGCGCGGCGCGCGGCAGGAACACGCTGACGCTGAGCGCGAGCAGCTCGCCCTGGGACATGACGCCGAGCGCGTTGGCGCCTTCGCCGTCGGCGCGCACGTCGAAGTCCGCGCGGCCGCCGCGGCCGGCCTTCTTGAGCGTGATCTCGTGCAGGTCGACGCTGGACCCCTGGCGCAGCTCGCGCCAGTTCGCGACGGCCTGCTCGGAAATGGGGGCGAAGCGCTCGCGGCGCAGGTCCTCGGCGACCGGCTTGAGCCACTTCTCGGCGTCCTTGAGCGCCTTGAGCATCGGCGCGCGCTCGGCGACCGCGCGGGCCTGCTCGAGCCACTCGCCGGCGCGGGCGGCGACCTGCTGCCAGGTCGTGTCGCGGCGGGCGAGCTCCTGCTGGGCAGCGGCGACGCGCTCGCGCAGCGCGGCCGCGGCGGCGCGGACGGTGTCACGCGTCGCGGCGGCCGGCTCGCGGCCGGCGTCCTCGGCGCCCGTTCCGCGGCCGGCAGCGCCCGCACCGGCCCCGCGCGCCGCCTCGCCGGCGCCCGCGGCCTCGGCCACGCGCTCCACTCCGCGCCGCGCCTCGGCGAGCGCGCGCTGCGCCGCGGTCAGCGCCTGCGCCTGCTCCTCGAGCGCCGCCGCCTCGCGCTCCGCCCGGTCGGCCCAGGACGCGTCGAGCACGTCGGGCGTGCCGCAGACCGGACAGTCGTCGGTCAACTTGCCGGGATCGCGCACCGCGAGCGCGCGACGCAGCAGCTCGGCCACCCGCGTCGCCCGCGCCGCGTCCGTCGCCGCCGCGTCCTTGTAGGCCCGCTCGGCGACGCGCAGAGCGGTGAACGCGGCGTCGACCTCGGCGTCGGCGGGCACGACGCGCGCCGCCAGCGCGCGCAACGCGGCGGTGTCGTCCGCGTACTCGGGTGCGGCGTCGAGCAGTTGCGCGATCGCGTCGAGGTCGAGCGCCTTGGCGGCGATCGCCGCGTGCAGCAGCGCGGCCTTCCCGTCCTCCGGGTCGAGCTGCCCGAGCAGCGCGTCGCGCGCCGCGTTCGCGGCCTTGCGCTGGTTGTCGTACTCCAGCCGGGCGGCGGCGAGCCCGGTCGCCAGCTCGTCGACGTCGCCGAGACCGAGCACGGGCGTCAGCGCGTCGTAGAGCGAGGACAGCGTGTCGAACATCGTCGCCAGCTCGGCGTACGCCAGGAAGGGCCGGAACGACGTCAGCGCGCCGGTCCAGGCGTGCGTGGGCGCCGGCGCGCTGTCGTAGGCGGCGCCGCGCGGCCAGGTCTGCGTGAGCGTCACCGCGTGGTCGGCGACGGCCAGCTCGGCGCTGAGCCGCGTCGGCGCGTCGTGGTGCAGGCACTGCCAGGTCTCCGTCCACGCCTTCGGCCGCTTCTCCCAGCGCTTCAGCCGCCCGGTCATCAGCAGCTCGAGGCCTTCCGCGAACGACGACTTCCCGCTGCCGTTGCGGCCGACGACGACGGTCAGGCCCGGACTCGGGTCGAGCGCCAGCGTCGCCGGCGCGCCGATCCCGCGGAATCCCTCGACCGTGACGCGCTTGAGCCAGACCGGCGGGGCGGCGTCGCTCGCGGGCGGTGGGGCCGAGGCGTCGCAGGCGACCTCGATCACGTTGCGGGCGGCCGCGTCGAGCTCGCTCGCCGCGAGCCGCTCGGCCAGGAGCGTGCGCAGGACGGGATCCATCTCGGTCGGCGATCGTAGAAGGACCGTGGTGAAATGCCGGGCGTGCGCACCACGATCCGCCTGAACGGCCTCGACGTCCCCGCCTTCCAGATCCAGGGCGCGCAGGACGGCCCGCGCGTGAGCCTGATCGCCGGCGTCCACGGCTGCGAGTACTCGTCGATCCAGGCCGTGATCGAGACGGTGCGCGCGCTCGGCGCCGACCAGCTTCGCGGCCGCTTGACCGCGGTGCCGGTGGTCAGCATGGACTCGTTCACGCTGCGCTCCCCGTTCGTCGTTCCCGCCGACGGCCAGAACCTCAACCGCGCGCTCCCGGGTGACGCCGGCGGCTCGTACACGGAGCGGCTGGCGCACGACATCCACACGACGCTGATCGAGCCCGCGGACGCGGTCATCGACCTCCACGGCGGCGACCTGGTCGAAGCGCTGGAGCCGTTCGCGCTGTACGCGAACGAGCGGTCACGCGGGCTGGCGTACGCGTTCGGGCTGCCGTACGTGGTCGACTCGACCGCCGGGACGCTCGGCGGCATGACCGCGAACGTCGCCGCGCACGGCGTGATCGCGGAAGCCGGCGGCGCCGGGCAGCTCGACCCGCACGCGGTCGCGCTGCTCAAGGACGGCACGCTCAACGCGCTGCGTCATCTGGGCGTCCTGGCCGGCGACCCGGACCCGCCGCGCTCCACGGAGATCCGCCGCTTCGAGTGGCTGCACAGCACGCCCGCCGGGTTCTGGGCGGCCGCGGCCGGCCCGGGCGACCGCGTGCGGGCCGGCGCCGTGCTGGGCGAGGTCCGCAACCTCTATGGGGACACGCTGCAGACCGTGACGGCGCCCGCCGACGGCGTCGTCCTGTTCCTCACCACCAGCGCCGCGGTCGCCGCAGACGGCCTCCTGCTCGGCCTAGGCTGCGAGCGGTAGCGCGGCCGTCTCGGCGTGCAGCCGCAGGCCGTCGCGCAGCGCGCGCCGGAACGCGCGCGCCCCCAGTGCCGCCTCGGCCTCGACCAGCCGCGCGTCGACCCACGGCCGGCCGAACGCCGGCACCGTGAACGCTTCGGCGGTCGTGATCCACACGCGCCCGCGCGGCTTGACCACGCGGAAGCTCTGTACCAGGGGCTCGCCGTCGAACGCAGGCGCCAGGGCAACGTCGGGAACTTCACGAATCAACTCGAACGTCACGAGCGCGACTCTCACGCTCGCGGCGCCGCCCGTCAACACCCGCGCGGGGAACACCCCCCGGACGGACTAATGCGCGCTATTCCGAATGTTGGAGCAGGTAGTCGATGTAGATCGGCCGCCGCGCTTCCAGGGCCGCGTCGTCGTGGCGCAGGATCTCCAGCACCTGGCGGCTCCAGTGCGCGGTCTGCTCCTCGCCGCGCTCCAGCTCGCCCTCGGCGGCGTCGGCGGCGGCGCCCTCCTGCAGCAGCCGCCAAAAGAACTTGACGTCGAGCCGGCGCTCCGCGCGTCTGACGGCGCGGTCGTGCAGCTCGCGGGTCGGGAGGGCGTCGAGCTCTTCGAACGTGGTCACGGGGCGGAGATTATCCGGGCGCCGGGGGCGCCGAACAGATAGCCCTGCGCGAGCGGGCAGCCGAGCGCGCGCAGCCGGGCCGCTTGGACCTCCGTCTCGACGCCCTCGGCGATCGCCTCGATCCCCAGCGCACGGGCCAGGGAGACGATCGCGGCCGTGATCGCCTCATCGCCCGCGCTCGTCCCGAGCTGGGCCACGAACGACCGGTCGATCTTCACGCACGCGACCGGCAGGTCGCGCAGCGACGAGTAGCCGGTGCCGAAGTTGTCCAGCGCCAGCCCGACCTCCTGCCGGCGCAGCTCGTCCAGGTTGCGGCGAGCGATCCGCGGCGCGCCCAGCAGCACCGCCTCCTTGACCTCGAGCCGCAGCCGGTGCCCCGGCAGCCCGCTCGAGCGCAGCGTCTCGGCGACCAGCGTGGGCAGGTTCGGCTGCGCGAGCTGGCGCCGCGTCACGTTGACGCTGATCCACGGCGCGTCCCCGGTCCCGAACGCGGCCGCGGTCTCGTGGCACGCCTGCATCAGCGTCCACGCGCCCAGCTCGACGATCACCGCGGACTCCTCGGCGATCGGGACGAACTCGGCGGGCGAGGAGAGGACGCCGCCCGGGGCGTCCCAGCGCAGCAGCGCCTCGTGGCCCACGACCGCGCCGTCGCCGAGCCGCACGATCGGCTGGAACGCGAGCCGCATCTGGCCCAGTGCGAGCGCCCGTTCGAGCGCCGCCGCCGTCCGCAGCCGCTCGCGCGCGTGGCGGCGCAGCCGCGTGTCGAACACCTCGACGCGCCCGCGCCCCTCGGCCTTCGCGCGGTACCCGGCGGCGTCGGCGTCGGCCAGCAGCGCGTCCGGGTCGCGGCGCCCGGCGGCGCCGAGCGCGATCCCGATCGACGCCGTCAGCCGGTGCTCGACGCCGTCGACGTCCAGCGGCTCGTGGATCGCCTCCGCGATCCGGTGCCCGAGCGCGATCGCGGTCGACGCGTCGATCTCCTCGCACACGACCACGAACTCGTCGCCGCCGAGGCGCGCGACCGTGTCCGCGGGGCGGACCGTCGCCACCAGCCGGCGAGCGAGCGCGATCAGCAGCACGTCGCCGGCGGCGTGCCCGTACAGGTCGTTGACCGTCTTAAAGCCGTCGAGGTCGATGAAGAGCACGCACGCGGCGCCCTCGCCGCGGTCGGTGCGGGCGAGCGCGTGGATCAGCCGCTCGCGGCAGAGCGCGCGGTTGGCGAGCCCGGTCAGCGGGTCGTGCAGCGCCTCGTGGCGCATGCGCTCCTCGCCGCGCAGTCGGCCCATGGCGGTCGCGAGCACGTTGGCCACGCCGCGCAGGAAGTTCTCCTGGTCGGCGTCCAGCGGGCGCTCGGCGACGACGCCGACCTCGCCGAAGACCTCGTCGCCGGTGCGGACCTCGAACCGCAGCCCGTCGCCGCCGCTCCCCCAGGACGCGAGCGGCTCGCCGTCGCCGACGACGGATGCGCCGGTCAGCGGCAGCGTCTCGCGCAGCCGCTCCACGGCCTCCTCCGCCAGGTCGGCGACGTCCGCGCCGGCCAGCGCGCGCTCGCCGAGGCCGGCGACCGCGGCCGCCTGCGCGGACTGGCGCTTGACGCGCCCGAGCGCCTCGCGGTGCGCGGTCATGTCGCGCCCGATCGCCAGCAGCAGCGGACCGGCCTCGGTCTCGACGATGCCCCAGCTCATCTCGCCGACGAACTCGCTCCCGTCGCGGCGCAGGCCGTCGGCGCGGAGCGTGAACCGCAGCGGATGGTCGGTCGCGAAGTACAGCTCCATGTTGCGCGTGTAGCGCTCGCGCAGGCGCTCCGGCCACAGCGCGCTGACGGGCCGGCCGAGCAGCTCGTCGTGGTCGTAGCCGAAGAGCTGCTCGGCGCGCACGTTGGCGAACACGATGCGGCCGTCGCGCCCGGCGGCGACGGTCGCGTCCGGAAGGCCTTCGAGCACGGCGCGCAGCGCGGTCTCGCGCCGGCGCAGGCGGTCCTGCACGCGCTGGAGGTCCGCGCCGTCCACGCCGACGGGCGCGAGGAGCAACGCCTCGAGCGCCTCCGGATCGTCTTTGCGCGCTGCCATCTTGTCCGACTCGCCGGCAAGCCTATGCCGACCGGTGAGCGGTCCGCAATGGGGTGGCCGCCCGATGGTGTGGACAGCCGCACTGACAGGTGCGCCGATTCGGCGGCAACGTCCTTCTATTCGTGCTCTGGTAGGTGGGGTCGGTGCTGGGTCCGGGGCCGTCTGGCCGCCGGTGTGCGCTCGGCTCGCCGACCGACAGCTACGGGCTGACACGGACACCCCCGGCCGGGTTGAGCTGCCGTGATCGGCGTACGCGAGCGATCGACCGTGCG
>Ga0182736_1000469_pt1 | contig 61250 bp, 56 predicted proteins | sample eDN5th30CKraftBY_FD_128882 | JGI IMG/M metagenome (GOLD analysis project Ga0182736, IMG submission 128882) | Enriched backyard soil microbial communities from Emeryville, California, USA - eDNA 5th pass 30_C Kraft BY (version 2) (version 2) | ecosystem: Environmental > Terrestrial > Soil >... | reverse complement strand
TCACAAGCGTCACCAGTTCACCGGCGAGGAGGTCGCCGCGATCGTCGCCGCGATCGATGCCGCCGGGGTGCCGGTGATCGAGGTGACCCACGGCGACGGGCTGGGCGGGTCGAGCTTCAACTACGGGTTCTCCAAGACTCCTGATCAGGAGTTGATCAAGCTCGCGGCGGCCACGGCCAAGGACGCCAAGATCGCCTTTTTGATGCTGCCTGGCGTGGCCACCAAGGAAGACATGAAGCAGGCGCAGGGCAACGGCGGGGTGATCTGCCGGATCGCCACGCATTGCACCGAGGCCGATGTGTCCATTCAGCATTTCGGTCTGGCCCGTGAGCTCGGGTTGGAGACGGTGGGGTTTTTGATGATGGCCCACACCGTGTCCCCGGAGAAGCTGGCCGCCCAGGCCCGGATCATGGCCGATGCGGGCTGTCAGTGCGTGTACGTGGTGGATTCGGCCGGTGCGCTGGTGCTCGAAGGGGTGCGTGATCGGGTTCAGGCGCTGGTCGCTGAGCTCGGTGACCAGGGAGATGGGGCTCAGGTGGGTTTCCACGGTCATGAGAATCTCGGGCTCGGGGTGGCCAACTCGTTGGAGGCGGTGCGTGCCGGGGCCAAGCAGATCGACGGCTCGGTGCGCCGCTTCGGCGCCGGGGCGGGCAACGCGCCGGTGGAGGCGTTGATCGGGGTGTTCGACAAGGTGGGGATCAAGACCGGTATCGACTTCTTCGACATCGCTGATGCCGCCGAGGACGTGGTGCGCCCGGTGATGCCGGCCGAGTGCGTGCTGGACCGCAACGCGCTGATCATGGGCTATTCCGGGGTGTACTCCAGCTTCCTCAAGCACGCGGTGCGCCAGGGGGAGCGCTACGGCGTGCCCGCCCACGAACTGCTCCACCGCGCCGGCCAACGCAAACTCATCGGTGGCCAAGAAGACCAGCTCATCGACATCGCCCTGGAAATCCAACGGGAGCGTGTCGATTAGCAACCGCGGATGCGGCGGCTTGCCGGGGCGAATGGCAGAAGGAAGCCAGCGGTGGAGGTCAAGCGCCCGGAGCGGATAGCGTTTCGCCGACGCTGGGCCTCTGCTTCTGACGATCGGCGTTTTCCCTGATTGCCGTAACGGCATGTTCAAGTCGTCGGTGCAGTTCACGCGGTGTTGCTCGGTTTTGCGCGAGCGCGAGGAGATTCGCGATCCATACATCCGCCAGCAGCGCGGCGACCTGCTGGTTATGGTCGGCGCGAGTCGGTTGGTCCGGCTCCATGGCATGGACGAAGATGTCTATCAGTTTGTTCCGCACCAGTTGAGCGTTGACGGCGGCGGATCCGGTCGCTTGCAGATATGCGCGCGCCGCGGTATCGGCGAGTCTCGGTGTCACCGACAGCTGTTCAGTAAGACATGCGATGACGTGTAAGAGCCGCTGGTGTGGTTCGGCCGGCCCGACGATGTCGCCCCCTAGCTCACCCGCGAATTCACTCAGCCAGCTGTGGAGGCAGTCCAGCAGCAGCCCATCCTTTGATGGAAAGTAATGGTAGACAGCGCTGGCGGGGACCCCGGCAACGTCGGCCACATCCCGGATCCGCACCGACTCGTAGCCGTTAACGGCTTGTCGCAGTGCGGCATTGACAATGCGCTCCCGCCGGCCCCCATGATCGAGCAGACTCACGGGACGGCGCCTGTCGAGCCCTTGTGCGTGGCCGGCAGTCCAGACCTCTTTCGGAAAGCTGCGCTGGGACGGACTGGCCGGAGGATGCCGAGTCCGACAAACACGTCGATTCCCTTTCACCCGGGGCCTGTGTCCGCAACACTCGTGCGAACGTGTCTTCTGATCAGGAACGCTAGGGTGCGCGCCCAGTAATTGGCTGCTGAGTTCTCGTTCACCGGGACCCTTTCGTCGGTCGCGGTGGCAGCCGGCACCGCTCGCGTTTGCCGGTGAATGTTGGCAGTGCCGATAACGGGGCCGACCGGCCCTTGACATAAGTCAAGCGGTTGACTTAAATCAGGTGACGCCGCCGGTTCCCGGGTCGGCAGTCCATCGAGGAGGCCCATGTCGTCGCCGCCTGAGGCCACCGCCCAGTCCGACTTCAGCGGTCCCCTTCGCGGGTCGGACAGCCCGCTGGAACGGGGCACCCTCGGCGCCCTCGATGAGCTGCACGGGGTGCTGACGCCGCAGCCGGTCGGCGCCGACCGATTCCGGGTCGGCAACGAGGCCGTCCGCTTCGGGCGGATCTTCGGCGGCCAACTCGTCGCCCAGGCGATGGCGGCGGCTGCCGCCACCGTCGCCGAGCTCATCCCGCATTCGATCCACGCGTCGTTCCTGCGTCTCGGCGACTCAGGCGCACCCCTGGACATCATCGTCGAGCGCACCCGCGACGGGCGCTCGATGTCGGTGCGCCACGTCGTCATTGAACAAGACGGCAAGGCGCTGGTGACAGCGACGGTGTCCTTCGACGCCAACGCCGAGAGCACCGACGTAGGCACCGCAGCGGCCCCGGCCACAGCCCCGGAATCCCTACCGCTGCTGCAGCACTGGGCACAGCACGCCCCGGCAGGATTGGCCGGACCGGCAATGACGTGGATCGACCGGCCGCCGCCGCTGGAGATGCGCATCGGTGAAGCGCCCATCTTCCTCGGCGGCGCACAGGCACCCGGGCAGCGCACGCACTGGATGCGCTTGCCGCGCGCGGTCGACGCCGGTCCACAAGCGCACGCCGTGCTGCTGGCCTACGCCAGCGACTATCTGCTGGTGGACATGGCCTTACGCTCCCACCCGCAGCGTGTCGGCTATGCCACGCACCGGGGACTGACCCTCGACCACACCATCTGGCTGCACCGCCCGGTGCAATTCGACCAGTGGCATTCCTACACCCAGCAGACGATCGCCGTCGTCGGGCATCGCGCCCTCGTGCACGGAACCATTGTCGACGCGGCCGGGCGGCACGTGGCCAGCACCGCCCAAGAAGTTCTCATCCGGCCGACAACGAATCCGACTGCGCCCCCGGGATTTAAGGAAGGATCACAACAGTGAGTAGCACCATCGAAGCCGACCCCGCCGTCGAAACGGGTGGGATGATCCCGGTCTACAACCCCTCGACCGAGGAACAGATCGCCGAAGTCCCCGACTCCGACCAGGCGGCCGTCGACGCGGCGGTGGCCCGGGCGCGGGAGAGCTTCGAATCAGGGGTGTGGCGCAAACTGCCCGCCGCGCGCCGCGCCGAGATCATGTTCCGCGCCGCCGAAATCATCAAGGAACGCACCGCCGAGCTCGCCGAGATCGAGTCGCGCGACAACGGAATGACCGCGATGGGCGCCAGCCAGATCATCAAGGTCTCCCAGGAGATGCTGACGTACTACGCCGGTTGGGTCGGCAAGATTCACGGCGAGTCGAGCAACCTGGTCTCCGACGGGCTACTCGGCCACTTCGAGGAGTACCACACCTTCACCCAGCTGGAGCCGGTCGGAGTGGTCGGCCTGATCATCCCGTGGAACGGGCCGTTCTTCGTCGCCATGCTCAAGGTGGCCCCGGCATTGGCGGCGGGCTGCAGCTGCGTGCTCAAACCCGCCGAAGAGACACCGCTGACCGCGCTGAAGCTCGAGGAGATCTTCCGCGAGGCCGGCCTTCCCGACGGCGTGCTGAACGTCGTCACCGGCTACGGCGAGACCACCGGTGCGGCCCTGACCGCCCACCCGGGAGTCGACAAGATCTCGTTCACCGGGTCCACCGAGGTCGGCCGGCTGATCGTCAAGGCCGCCGCCGGCAACCTCAAGCGCCTCACCCTTGAGCTCGGCGGCAAGTCACCGCTGATCATGTTCGACGACGCCAACCTCGACAAGGCCATCATGATGGCCGGCATGGGCCTGCTGGCCGGCTCCGGCCAGAACTGTTCCTGCACCTCGCGGATCTACGTCCAGCGCGGTATCTACGACCAGGTCGTCGAGGGCTTGGCCAACTTCGCCCAGATGCTGCCGATGGGCGGCAGCGACGACCCCGACTCGGTGCTGGGCCCGCTGATCAGTGAGAAGCAGCGTCAACGCGTGTCAGGCATCGTCAACGACGGGGTGGCCGCCGGAGCGCAGGTGATCACCGGCGGCAAGCCGATGGATCGGCGCGGCTATTTCTACGAGGCGACGATCATCACCAACACCACCCCCGATATGCGGCTGATCCGTGAGGAGATCTTCGGCCCGGTCGGATCGGTGATCCCCTTCGACGAGGAGGATGAGGCGATCGCCGCCGCCAACGACACCGAGTACGGGCTGGCCGGCGCCATCTGGACCGAGAACCTCAGCCGCGCTCACCGGGTCGCGAACCAGCTTCGCGGCGGCCAGATCTGGGTGAACTGCGCGCTCGCCGCCGACCCGTCCATGCCGATCTGCGGGCACAAGCAATCCGGCTGGGGCGGGGAGCGCGGCCGCAAGGGCCTGGAGGCCTACTTCAACACCAAGTCGGTCTACATCAGCCTCTGACCGGTTGGTCGAGACACCACCCGGAGGTGGATCGTGGCATTGCCGAAGGATGCGTCGGCCCTCGACGGTCGAGTAGCCGTCGTCACCGGCGGCGGGGCCGGCATCGGCCGCGGTATCGCGGAGACCTTCGCGGAATTCGGTGCCCGGGTGGTGATCTGGGAGAAAGACCCGCAGACCGCGGAACGCACGGCCGCCGCGGTCGGGGGTCTCTCCTGCGCGATCGATGTCCGCGACGCTGATCAGGTCGATACGGCGCTGGCCAGAACCATGGCAGAGGTGGGGCTACCGACAGTGCTGGTCAACAACGCCGGCGGGGCGTTCTCGGCACCGTTGCTGGACACCGCCCCGAAGGGGTGGGACACCCTGATCCGTTCCAACCTCACCCACGTGCTGCTGTGCACGCAGCGCGTCGCCCAGGCACTGGTGCGGCACGGGGCGGCCGGGAGCATCATCAACATCGCCAGCATCGAGGGCGCCCGCGCTGCGCCCGGCTTCGCGGCCTACGCAGCGGCGAAGGCGGGTGTCATCAACTTCACCAAGACGGCGGCACTGGAGCTCGCGCCGCACGGCATCCGGGTCAACTGCCTGGCACCGGATCTCACCCTCACCGAAGGCATCGAGCGCATCGGCTCGGCTGAGATGCTGGCCAACGCCGACCGGATGATCCCGATGGGCCGGACCGGTCATGTCGACGAGATGGCCGGAGCCGCGGTCTTTCTGGCCGGCGGACTGAGCACCTACGTCACCGGGCAGACGCTTCACGTCGACGGCGGAACCCACGCGGCGGGCGGGTGGTATCACCACCCGGACGGCAGCGGCTACATACTCGGGCCCACGCGGCCGGCCACCACCTAGCAGCCCGCCCCTTCAGGGCCGAAAGGATCCGTATGCGGTTCGCGTTCACCTACCCGATCATCACGCATCCATGCGATCCGGAACTGGTGTCCCCGCACGGGGTGACCGCCGTCGCGCGGGCCGCCGAAGCCGCCGGGTTCGACGCCATGGGCTTCACCGACCACCCGGCGCCGACGCAGCGATGGCTCGACGCCGGCGGCCACGACAGCCTGGACCCCTTCGTGGCGATGGGATTCGCAGCCGCGCACACCCGGACGATTCGGTTCATCCCGAACATCGTCGTCCTTCCCTACCGCAACCCGTTCGTGGTGGCGAAATCGGGCGCGACCTTGGATCTGCTGTCCGGCGGCAGATTCACCCTGGCCGTCGGCGTGGGCTACCTCAAGGGCGAATTCGCGGCACTGGGCGTGGATTTCGATGAACGCACCGAGCTGGTCGAAGAGAGTCTGGACGTCATCCGAGCCATCTGGACCGGCGACGACGTCTCGTTCGAGGGCAGGCACTTCCGGGCCAGGGGGATCACCGCGCACCCACGCCCGGCCACCAGCCCGCATCCACCGATCTGGATCGGCGGAAACACCGGCAAGGCGCGGCAGCGCGTGGCCACCCGCGGCGACGGGTGGGCGCCGTTCGCCGCACCGCCGGGCCTGGCCGGCACCGCGCGCACCGCCGCCATGGACTCCCTCGACGCGTTGGCCGCAGGCATCGCGGATCTGCGACGGCGCTGCGAGGAGGCGGGCCGGGACTGGACGGCCATCGACGTCTGCTTCTCCAACCTTGCCGGAGGCCGCCTCGGTGACGGCGACTTCGATGCGAGCGCCTACCTGGACGGCCTGGAGCATCTGGCCGATGCGGGAGTCACCTGGGTTCAGGTCGCCGTTCCCGGCGCGGGTCTCAGCCAGGCTATCGAGGCGATAACCCAGTTCGGCGAATCGGTGATAAAGAAGGTGTAGCGCCCGGCTGTCAGGCACGCCGCGCCGACGATAGTGTGGCGATATGACCGTGCCGGAGATCATCCGCAGTGTGCCGCTGGCCGAGGAGATCCTCGAGTCACACCGCCACCGAGCCGGCGGTGACGACATCGGTTGGGACGCATATAAAGCCCACGTGTACCGGATCTTCAATTTCGCCCGTGCACTGACACCCGATGCCCCCGACCGTGACGAGAAACTCGCGATCGCCGCGGCATTTCACGACCTGGCCGCGTTCGACACGCTCGACTATCTGGTGCCGTCGATCGAAGCGCAGGACGCGTGGCTGCAGCAGACCGGCCGCGACGCATGGTCGCAGGAGCTGGCTCTCGTGGTCGCCCAGCACCATCGGCTGGCCGGCTACCGCCCGTCTCGCCCCTATGCGCCGCTGGTCGAAGCCGTTCGCCGTGCCGACCTGGTCGACGTGAGCCAGGGCCTGATCAGGTTCGGCCTTCCGCGGTCCTACGTCACCGAGGTGCGCGGCGCCTTCGACGCCAACATCTTCTTCAGGCGGGTGATCCCCTCGGGGGTCGTACGCGCGGTGCGTCGGCTGCAACAACCCGGTTTCCTGCGTCCCGGCAACGCCCTGGCCCGCTCGGGGCATGCCGGACAAGACCACTGACGGCGGCTACCCTTTTCCTTGTGACGCGATCGGTCTCACGCCGTGAGGTTCTGCGCTGCACCGCGCTGCTGGCGCCGGCGCTGGCCGTCCCGGGCGTTATCGGGGCAATGACCGGCACCCCGAAGGCCGGCGGCGAAGGCCTGCAGCTCCTCGATTTCGCCGACCGGCTGGTTCAGCCCGAACAGATCAAAACGGCGGGCTTCGCCGGGGCCCTGGTCTACGTCTCGGAGTTGCGGCCGGGCGCCACGTTCGATTTCAAACCGGTCACCCGCGACTATGCCGATCGGCTTCGCGCCGCCGGCCTGCAGGTCGTCAGTTGCTACCAGTTCGGCAAGCCCGGATGGGTGAACTCCCCGTCGGACTTCACCCGCGGCTATGACGGGGGAGTGGCCGACGCCCGCACGGCGTTGCGGCTGCACAACGCGGCCGGAGGCCCCGACTCGGCGCCGATCTTCTTCAGCGTCGACGAAGACATCGACGCCAAGACATGGAAAAGCCAAGCCGTGCAATGGTTTCGTGGTATCAACTCGGTGCTGGGCACCGAGCGCACCGGGATCTACGGCGGTGCCCGCCAACTCGGCTGGGCGATAGCCGATGGTGTCATCGGGCACTCGACCAGCCCGGGCCACCGGTGGGCATGGCAGACCAAGGCGTGGTCCGGCGGCGAACGGGAGCCGGCGGCCGTGCTCTTCCAGCGTGAAGTCGTCACCGCAACCGACCCGGGTTTCATGATCGGCGACATCCACGTCGACGTCGACGACGTCCTGGCAGCCGATTTCGGCCAGTGGGATCTCGCCCGGTGAGCGCCGGCTCCCGACCGGAGCACGGATATGCCTACCCCACCACGACCGGGCGCGGCATGACGGTGAGCTTGACGCCATAGCGCGGCAGCCCCAAACCGGAGCCGCCAGTGCGCCCGCCGCCGCCCGCCGGGACCGGCGGAGGAAGGGCGGTCATCGACCTGCCCTCCGGGGCGACATTCCAGCCGCTGGCCGATCCGGCGCCGGGAGCCGCCGCCGGGACAGCCGTTGCCCAGCCCGGGGGCGTCGACAACGAGCCGACCAGGGCGGCACGACCGACTCCGGCCGACACACTCGAGCCTGCGCCGCCGGCAACACGCCCGGCGGCCTCGAGCCCGCCGGTGGCCGACGACGCCAGGGACATACCCGGCGCGGCGCCGAGGCCGCCGCCGGACAGGGCTGCCGTGCCGCCGTCTACACCCCGGGCGAGAAAACCGAGCGTCGCCAGACCCGAAAAACCCTCGATATTGCCGCCGGGGTCGAAAATCCCGGTCGCGGCAATCGTGTTCCACAGCTGAGCGTTGACATTCAGCCCCGATCCGTCGTCGCTGCCCCAGGTATCTCCGAACAAGCCGTCGAAAAACTTCGTCCAGTCCCAATCGGGTGACGAGGGCGACGTGCCCTCTGCCGGCGCAGCCGTACCGCGCAATGCGCTCTGCGCCCGGGAGTGCGCATCGGCGGAGTCGGCAGGGACGCCGGCGGACCTGCCCTGCTCTTCGGGGCTGGTGGTCTCCGGTGCGACAGTGAACGGGGCCAGCTTCGCGGCCGTCGCCGAAGCGGCCGCGTAGCCGTACATCGCCACGGCGTCCTGCGCCCACATCTGGCTGTAGCGCGCTTCGGTCGCTGCAATGGCCGGCGTGTTCTGTCCGAGAACGTTGGTCTTGACCAACGCCGCCAGCATCACCCGATTAGTCGCGATTTCCGCCGGTGGCACCGTCATGGCGTACGCCGACAGATAGGCATCAGCAGCTGAATTCGCTTGTGCCGCGGTCTGCTCAGCCTGCTCGGCAGTGAGACTCATCCAGGTCATGTAAGGCTCGGCCGCGGCGAGCATCGCGTTCGCGGAGGGCCCCCACCATCCTTGGCTCACCAGACTCGCCACCGACCACTCGAAAGATATCGCCGCCGCGCTTAGTTCCGCGGCAAGCTGGTTCCACGCTGCCGCCGCGGCCAGCATCGGCCCGGCTCCCGGCCCGGCGTACATCCGTGCCGAATTGATCTCCGGTGGAAGCGATCCGAAATCCATCCCTGAACAACCTTTCAGTACACCGAAACGACGTTGGCGGCATCGGTCGCCGCATACGAGTGCGCGCTCATCTGCAGCGTGTCCACAAACCTCTCGCACACCTCGGCCGCGTGCTTGCTGATCGCTTGGTACATCTGCGCATGGATGGCGAACTGGGCGGCGGTCAGTGCGGAGACCTCATCAGCTGCTGCTGGAACCAGACCGGTGGTCGGCGCCGCGACTGCGGCGCTCTGTGCTGCCACAGCAGCGCCGACGCCAAGCAGGTCAGCCGCTGTAGCGGCCAGTTCCTCGGGCAGGGCGGACACAAAAGACATCGAAACTCCTTTAAGGCATGGCGAATCGGATTGATCGCAAGCAAACTCGCGCGCTGAAACAGCGCCGCAGGGCGCGGTCAGACTGCGCGGGTACGGGACGGCGTGAACCGATTCAGCGGGTGAAAGCGGCGCCGGGAACGGATTCGAACGAAATGGTCGTCGATCTCCAATAGGGACTATCGCTCGGACTCAATGTCGCTCTCACCTCCTCACGGCCAGGGCACACGGGGATGCCGTTGCGGCGTGCGGGGCGAGTCGTGCCGGCACAAGAGCCGGCCGGCACCCCTCTCGTCAGAGCTTCGGCACTGCACGGCGTATCCGGCCAGCAGCCGGAAGCCACTTGGGCTCAACCCTTAAGCCGGGAAGAGCTGTCCTGACCGTTGGCGTCTCTCGACGTTGGAGGTCAGTGGCCTGTATCCGCACAGACGCCTCGCCTAGCGAGGTGCGTTCGGGGCCATGGTGGCAGCAACCGCGAACGGCGTCAACTCGAAAGGCACGTCTCGGGCGCGCCGCTGTTCTGACTCAAAGTCGGCGGGAAAGCCGACTGTTGTTGGAGTACAACATGTTTCGGCGCGAAAGAACGCCGAGCTGTTGACGCGAAATCCCAATCTGTGCGTTAGCTGCCGAAATATGCTGTGCATCAACCGGGTTCGTCGGAGGTAAAGGCGCGTTCTTGCGGTGGTTCGCCACAGAATACCCGTAGACCTTGCTGTGCGCCCTGTGCCAACCCGCTATGCTTGCCTAACCCGGCCTCCGGTCGTCTCGGCCCAGGGCGCCAACAGCAGCTCGCACGCCCGGCGCATGTCGGACTCGGCCCGGGCCGGTGTGGTCTCGCCCATCACGGCCCACGACAGGATCCCGTAAGCACATTGTTCGACCAACAAGGCGAGTTGGGCGTCTTGCGGAGACGGCTCCGCGATTGCGGCTACCGACAAGATGGTCTCGCGCAGGTTGAAGTCGCCGGCAGCGGTCGATTCGGCACGCCGGGCATTGACCGAGGTGATCATGGCCCGCGCCAGCCGCGGCCGGGCGAGCATGGTGCGGCAGATCCCGGCCATGAGTTCGGTGACATCGGCCGCCGCACACCCGGTGCGCTGCTGCGGGAGTGCTATGGAGCGGGTGTAGTGCAGCAGCAGTGCCGTGAACAGGTGGTGTTTGGTCGGGTAGTAGCGGTAGACAGTGGTGATCGATACCGCCGACTGGTCCGCGACGTCTTGCATCCGGACTCCCTCGAGCCCGTCGCGGGCGCCGAGTCGGGCGGCGGTGGCGAGGATCCGGTCACAGCGGTGCCGTTGTGCGGGCGTCCGGGGGGCCGCCGGCTCGCGATCACGAGGAGGGCGGGGCATCGGACCGTGGCGTCGCCGGGGACCTGCCGCCCAGCAGCTTCTGCATCATCCGATGGGAAGCGAGGACGGCCGCGGCCCGGTCGTGTCCGGCGTGCAGTGCCGGATTCGCGGCGTGTTCGGAGACGATGTGCACGGGCCCGCCGGGGAGCTGGGCGAGGCCTTCGCGGGCCACATCGGCCGGATCGGACACCCGCAGGCCGGGAATGTCGAAGTTGAGCCCGGCCCGCCCCATGGCCGGTGTCTTGGTGACGCCGAGAACGAGTTCGAGAACGTGCACGTTGTAGTCACGCAGTTCCAGCCACAGCCCCTCGGCATAGATCCGGGTGAACGCCTTCACGCCCCCGTACACGGTGTGCCGCGCCGAGCCCAGATAGCCGGTGAGAGAGCCGACCAACATCACGCCGCCCCGGCGGCGAGCGCGCATCGGGCCGGCGAAGTGATGAATCAGCGCCAGCGGCGTCGTCACATTCAGGTCGATCACCTGCTGGAACGCCGCCAGGTCGCCGTCGAGGAACTCCGCGCTGTGGGTATTGGCGCCCGCGTTGTAGATCAGCAGACCGATTTCGAGATCCGTTGTGGCCGAGATGATCTGCTCGGTACTTTCCGGCAGCGACAGGTCCAGGGACAGTTCGCGGACCTGCACGCCCAGTTCGTGGCAGCGATCGGCGGTGTGCTGCAGCGGTTGGGGTTTGCGGGCGATCAGCACCAGGTTGATCCCCGCACCGGCGAGCAGGAGCGCGAACTCCATGCCGACGCCTTCCGAGCCGCCCGCGATCAGGGCCCAGGGCCCGTACTGCGCCCGCCAGGCAGGTTCGTCACCGCTGGACAAGGGCTACCTCCGTAACTAAAATTCATTTTATTTTCTGATGGGGCGAGGCTACCTCGGCCACCGGCGCAGGGAAAGTGCATGAAGCCATTGCGGTACGTCGTTCCCCGAGCCCGTTGATGCGCTTCGGCCTGTCCACCCCGGTGGTCATTCAGCTCCCCGGCGCGGCTTCGGACTGGGAGGCCGACGGCAGCATCGACGACATCACCGAGATAGCCACGGCCGCCGATGAACTCGGATTCGCACACCTCACCTGCTCCGAACATGTGGCGGTTCCCGAAGAGGTGGCGGCTGTTCGTGGCGCGACGTACTGGGATCCGTTGGCCACCTTGGCGTTTGTGGCCGCCCGTACCACGCGGATCAGGCTGGTGACCTCCGTTCTGGTGCTGGGCTATCACCATCCGCTGGAGATCGCCAAGCGCTACGGCACCCTGGATCGGATCAGCCGCGGCCGGCTCACCCTCGGCGTGGGTGTCGGTTCGCTGCGCGAGGAGTTCGAGCTACTCGACTGCGCCTGGGATGATCGCGGCGCCCGCGCCGACGACGCGATGAAGGCGCTGCGCGCGTCGCTGTCGAACAGTCGGCCGGCCTATGACGGCCCCTACTATCGCTATGACTCGGTGATCGTGGAGCCCTGTGCGGTGCAGCCGCGGGTGCCGATCTGGGTGGGCGGGCGCACCAGGCGCTCACTTCGGCGCGCCGTGGACTTGGGTGACGGCTGGACGCCCTTCGGCCTCACGACGGCCGAGATCGCCAAACTGCTTGACTCCGTGGAGCGTCCGGACGACTTCACCGTGGTTCTCGCGACCTCGCCGCTGGACCCGATCGGCGCCCCGCAGCGGGCCACCGACCAGATCGGCCGCCTGGCCGAAGCCGGGGCGACCGATGTCAACTGCGTGATCTCAGCACGATCCTCGGCGCACTTCCGCGAGCAGCTGGCGGCCCTTGCGCAGCTCACCGACCTCGCGGGAAAGGAGCACCCATGACCGGCCAACGGTTGATCGATCTCGAACGCCGACTGCAACAGATCGAGGACGAACGCGCGATCGAACGGTTGATCGCCTCCTACGGCCCACTGGTGGACGCCGGCGACCCTGACGCCACCGCCGCACTGTGGTGTGACGACGGCGTCTATGACGTCGAAGGCTGGCTGATGCAGGGCCGCGACGACATCGCGGCGATGGTGCGCTCATCGGGACACCAGGAGCTGATCAACGGCGGCTGTGTGCATTTCCTGGGGCCGGCGGTGGTCACCGTCCACGGCGACGACGCGACCGCGGTATGCGCGTCGACGTTGCTGGTCAAACGGGAGGCCGGCTACCACGTGGCACGCGGGGGCGCCAACTATTTCCAGCTCAGGCGGGAATCGGCGGCACCCGGGCGATGGCAGATCGTCAAACGGATCACCCGTCTCCTCGACGGCAGCGCCGACAGCCGCGCCCTGTTGGTCGACGGAATCGCAGGACGGATCCACTGACCCCTACCCGGGCGCCGAGCGGGAGGCCAAGAACTCCCGTACCAGCCGGACGAACTCCTCGGGCCGGTCGTAGGTGAGGATGTGCCCGGCGCCGGCGATGGTGGCCAGGCGGGAATTCGGGGTGGCGGCATGGGCTTTCGCCAGTTCGGCCGCGCCGACCAGCGGATCCTCGGCGCCGCGGACCCACAACGTCGGCACGGACAGTCCCGGCAGTTCCGGCAGCAGGTTCAACCGCATCGAGCCCGGCCCGTAGGCCTCGATCTGCCAGTCGTCGAGCGCCCTTTCGCCGTAGCGGTGCTTGGCGCGCGCCTCGCGCACCGCGTCGGCGATGATCGCGTCGAAATCCGGGGTGCGCTCGCCGGCGGCCAGATTGGCGATCATGGTCCGGCGGATCGCGGCGGGGGATCGCGCCAGATACCAGGAGGCGGCGCGCAGCAGTCCGGGCGTGCGCAGCAGCAGCCAGGTCAGGAATTGCGCCGGGCGTTTGACGTCGAGCCCGCCGGGCCCGGCCGCCACCAGGGCGCTCACCCGTTCGGGGTGCGCCACGGCGAAACCGGCGGCGATACCCGCGCCCATCGACAGCCCGATCAATGCCGCCCGGGCCAGATCGAGCGTGTCGAGCAGTTCGTGCAGGAAGCGGCGGAAGAACGCGTCGTCGAGCACGCCGTGCCACGGCCGGCTGGACCCGTGACGGGGCAGATCGATCAGGTGCACCCGGTAGTCGGCCGCCAACGCCGGGGCGACCCGACGCCATACTCCCTGCGCGGTGTCGAGCATCGCTCCGTGCAACAGAAGCAGGGGCGGTCCGGTCTCGCCGCCGCGGTAGCACCGCACCGGCCCACCACAGACGGTGAGGTCGGTGTCATTGTCGAACGGGTCGATCACAGCCGCCCCCGCCGGCCTGCGGCCCACCGCAACACCCGCACGTAGACCGGCCACGAGCTGCGCGGGCCGCCACAGCCCAGGTTTACGGCCGCCTTGTCCAGGGCGTCCTCGAGCAGCGCGTCATGCAGCCAACGCCAGATGAACGGCCAGCTCAGCACGGTCCAGCCCACGGTTTTCGCGACCAGGCTGTGGCGCAACTCGTAACCGGCGGGCACCGGTTGGGCCTGCCACTCGTGATAGCCGCGGAGGCCGGTGGGCCTGCTGAAGACGAACCGGATCCGCCGCGCCGGCTCGTATTCGGTGACGCCGTAGCGGATCGGACCGTGCCCGCCCTTCGCGCCGACGCCCAGCGGCCGGTCGAACCGCAACACCGGCCAATTCTCGTGCGGCCACAGGCGGTCATCGTCACCGGCGAGGCTGTCTATCAAGGCGCCCACCCGGTCGAGGCTATCGGCGGAGAACACTCGACTGTGCACGTTGGTGATTCGCATCGCACGCTCCAATCTAGAGAACTGTCGCTAATTGATTAGAGAGTACTCTCTACTTCATGCCGATGCCAGGGAAGTTCACCGCCGACGAGTTCGTCGACGCCGCCATCGGGTTGATCCTTGCGGGCGGGCCGGGTGCCGCCACCGCCACCGCGGTGGCCCAGGCGGTGGGGGCGCCCAGCGGGTCGGTGTATCACCGGTTCCCGACACGCCACGATCTGTTAGCCGAGGCCTGGCTGAGCCCGGTGCGCCGTTTCCAGGCGGAGTTCCTGCCGCTGCTAACCGCCGACGGTGACCCGGTCGAAATCGGCGTGGCCGCCGCGCGCCACGTGCTGCGCTGGAGCGCCGACCACAAGGAAGCGGCCGCCCTTTTGGCCCGCTACAGCCGCTCCGATTTCGTCAGTGCCGACTGCTCGGCCACGGTGCTGGCCGACGCCGACGCCCTGGACCGGCGCGCTACCGAGGCGCTGACCGGATTCCTGGCGCGGTTCCCGGCCGCCGACCGTGACCGGGTGCGGTTGGCCGTCATCGATGCGCCGCTGGCCCTGGTGCGCCGCAGCTTCGCGACCGGGGGCCCCGACGCCGGCACCGCGGAGCTGGCCGCCGATGTCGCCCTCCGACTGCTGGCTAGCGGAAGCGGACGTTCAGCGTCGCCAGGCCGAAGATCTTCCGCTCCCCGGACTTCGCCCCGACCAAAATGACACCGCTGCGGGTCTCCGGATCCAGGGACTTGATCTTGCCGCTGAACTCGATGTCGGCGCCCTCCTTGGCCGACACGATCGCCGGCGCCGACAGGCGCACCGCATACCGGGTGACCGCACCGGGGTCGCCGGTCCAGGCGGAGGCGAATCCGGCGCCCAGGCCCATGGTCAGCATGCCGTGGGCGATCACGTCGGGCAGCCCGGCCAGCTTGGCGATCTCCTCATCCCAGTGGATCGGGTTGGCATCGCCGGCCACCCCGGCGTAGTTCACCAGGTCGCCGCGCGACAGCCGGGTGTGGCGTACCGGCAGCACATCACCCACCTTCACCTCGTCGAAGGAGGGCGTCGCCGGGGTGCGGGTCAGCCCGCCCTCGGAGATCCGGACCTCACCGTCGGGCCGCAGGGTCTTCTGGTAGGCGGCATCGGATTCCCCGACGCCGAGGATGTTGACGTCGTGCATCATCGCGTTGTGCACGGCCGTCTTGATGGCCGGATCGATATCCTCGGCGGTCACCCCGACGACGGTGGTGTGCAGGGTGTGCACCCGTTCGCCGGCGGCGTCGGTGAAGGTGTTGGTCACCGTGATCAGGTCCCGACCGGCGATCCGGCGCACCGACGTCAGCTCGACGTCGATCTTGAGCTCGTCGCCGGCGACGATCGGCCGGTGCTGCTCGAAGACCTCTTCGGTCTGCATGTAGGTGTCGTATCCGACGACCACCGACTCGAACATCTCGCGGTTGCAGCTCATGCCCGGCGTCGAGGTGAATGTCAGCGGCGCCACCACGTCCGAGTAACCCATCTCCGCCGCCGCGGCGACGTCCCAGTGCGACGGGTGGTAGTCCTGCACGGCCCGGGCGTACTCGCGTACCTTCTCCCGGCCCACCAGATAGGTGCCGTCCATCTGGTAGTAGTGGCCGACCCGTGCTTCCAGCGCCGATGTCTCTGCTGTGGTCATGAATCGACTCAACCGTTCTGTCGGCTTGTTTGCTGAGGCTGACCAGAGCACACTAGCGCGCGGGCTCGGAGCGGGACACATCAGCAATGCTCAGGCGCCGGCACGGGCTGTCGGCGGGCAGGTGGTGGGTGGCCACCACCACCGTGCGATCGGCGCCGAACAGGCCGGGGACCTGCAATAGCGCGCGCAGCAGATCATCGGCGTCGCCGGCGTCGAGGTGTTCGGTCGGCTCGTCGAGCAAAACGATCCGGGCGGGTGAGAGCATCGCCCGCGCCAGCAGCAGGCGCCGGCGCTGGCCGGCCGACAGGCCCTGGGCGCCGCCGGCCAAGATGGTGGCCAGAGCGTCGGGCAGGCCGGCCAGCCACCGGCCGAGACCGACCCGGTCCAGGACGTCGGCCAGTTCGTCGTCGCGGCAGTCCCCGCGCGCCACCAGCAGGTTGTCCCGAACAGTGGTGGCGAAGACGTGCGCGTCTTCGGCGAAAAAGCCGACGGCGGCCCGTACTTCGTTCTCGGGAAGCCGCTGCAGCGCGATCCCGTCTACCTCCACTCGGCCCTCCAGCGGCGCCAGCAGCCCGGCCAGGGTCATCAGCAGCGTGGTCTTTCCGGCCCCGCTCGGTCCGGTGATCGCCAGCCGGTCCCCGGGCGCCAGGTCCAGCGCAACCCGCATCGCGCGGTCCTCGCGGTGGCCGAAGCGCACATCGGCCGACAATCGCCGCGTCGCTGCGGAAGGCAGCGCCGCGTCGGGGCCGGCCACCACGGATGCGTGCGGTGGGGCCAGGTCAATCAGTCGCTGCGCCGCGATCCGCGAACGAGTCAGCTGGATCGCGGCGGCCGGCAGGGCGGTGGTGGCCTCAAACGCGGACAGCGGCAACAACATCAGAATCGCCACGGTGGTGGGTGCGACGGCGTCGGCGAGCCCGATCCCGACCACCAGCGCCCCCAGTACGCTGACCCCGACGGCGGCGGTGGGCATCGCGGCGGCCATGGCGGCCGGCCGCGCGGCGGTGTCCATCGCCGTGCTCCAGGCCCGTTGCCGGCGCTGCGATTCGGCGATGACCCCGGGCAGGCGCCCGGCGATCCGCAGCTCGGGAGCGTGGTCGAGGGCCAACATCGATGAGACGTCGCGCTCGGAAAGGTGTTGGCGGGCCAGGTCTTCCTGCGCGGCGGCGGCCCGCGCCGACAGCCACGGCGCCAGTACCCCGGCGACCAGCAGAGAACCCGCCAACACCGCGGCCGCCGCCGGCGAGATCACCGCGATCACCGCCGTGGCGATCACGCCCAACACGGCCGCCACCCCGACCGGCAGTAGGGCGCGCACCAGGACATCGGCCAATGTGTCGACATCGGTGCCCACCCGTGTCACCAGCTCGCCGGTGTGCAATCGGGCCGCGGCACCCACCGGCCCGTGGGCCAGACGCCGATAGATCTGCGCGCGCGCCGTCCCTGCGGCGTGCAGCGCAGCGTCGTGGCCGGCCAGCCGCTCGCAGTAGTGCAAGACGCCGCGGGAGATCGCGAGCGCCCGCACCGCAACCACGGCGACCGTCAGGTCCAGTACCGGCGGCATCTGCCAGGCGCGGGTGATCAGCCACGCCGAGACCCCGGCCAACGCGAGCGCGCTGCACAGCGACAGCACCCCCAGGGCCCCGGCCAGCAGCAGCCGGGGCAGCCGCGGCCGCAGCAGGCCCCACGCGGCCCGCCGGAGATCAGCGCGCCGCATCGGCCTCACCCGCCTGGGCGCGCACCGTGATCACCCGGTCGCCGATGGCCAGGACCGGCGCGCGGTGGGCGACCACCACCACGGTCGACCCGGCGCGGGCGCGCTGAACCAGGGCCGTCAGCACCCGCTGCTCGGTGGCGGCGTCCAGGTGGGCGGTCGGCTCATCGAGCAACAGCACCGGCGCCGCCGACCCCAACGCTCGCGCCAGCCCCAGTCGCTGCCGCTGGCCCAACGACAACCCGACACCGCCGCGCCCCAACCCGGTGTGCAGGCCGCCGGGCAGTTCGGTGACGACTACATCGAATCCGGCTGCCGCGCAGGCGGCCTGGGCATCGACGAGTTCCCCGAACAGCGCCAGGTTGTCGGCGACGCTGCCGGGGATCAGTGCCGGACGCTGCGGCAGCCAGGACAGCTGTCGCCACCACGCCGGCAGGTCGAGATCGGCGATGTCGGTACCGGACACCGTGACACGCCCCGCGGTGGGCACCGTCAGCCCGGCGATGGCCGCCAGCGTCGTGCTCTTTCCCGCGCCGTTGGCGCCGGTCAGCACCGTGACGAGGCCGGGCTCGATCACCGCGGTCAGGTCGGCGGGCGCGGCACCGTCCCGGCCGGCCACGCTGAGCCGTTCGAGGCGAATCTCCGCGCCGCGCGCCGTCACGACGCGGTGTGCGGGTGTGCCCCGGATCGGTTCACCGATCAGCGTGAACGCCTTCTCCGCGGCGGCGCGCCCGTCCTGGGCGGCGTGAAACTCCACCCCGATGCGGCGCAGCGGCCAGTACACGTCGGGCACCAGCAGCAATACCGTCAAGCCGGCGGTCAGGCTCATCTCGCCGAACACCAGCCGCAGGCCGATGCTCACGGCCACCACCGCCACGCCGAGGGTGGCCAGCAGTTCGAGCACCAGCGCCGAGAGGAACGCGATCCGCAAAGTGGCCATCGTCGATCGGCGGTGGGCGGCGGACAACTCGGCGATGCGGTGCTCAGGCCCGGCGGCGCGGCCGAGCGCACGCAACGTGGGGATTCCGGCGATCAGGTCCAGCAGCCGCGCCTGCAGCGTCGTCATGGCCGCCAGGGCGGCCGCCGATCGGTCCGCGGTGGCCAGGCCGATCAGCACCATGAAGGCCGGGATCAGCGGCAAGGTGATCGCGACGAGCAGGGTCGCTCGTCGGTCGTAGCAGGCGATCACCACCACGGTGGCCGGGGTCAGGACCGCGGCTGACAGCAGCGCGGGCAGATAGGCGGTGAAGTAGGGGCGCAGCCCGTCGAGCCCCCGAGTGACCACGGCCGCCGCGGCGTCGCGTTCGGCGGCCAGCCGGCGGGGGGAGCGCGCGGTGACCGCGGCGAGCACCTGCCCGGCCAGCTCGGCGATCACCGCTCCGGCCCCGCGCTGACCCACGCGGGCCTGTGCCCACTGTGCGACGGTGCGCGCCGTCCACAGCAGCCCCAGCGCCGCCAGCAGTGGTACCCAGTGTGCGACGCTGCGGGTGGATGGATTGGTGATCACCTGAGACACGATGTGCGCCAGCAGGATCGCCGAGGCGATCGCGCAACCCGAAATCACCACGCCGCAGCCCACCGTGGCGGCCAGGAAGCGGCGCACCTCCATCGAGGCCCGCCACAGCCGAGGGTCCAGTGGGGCCCGGGACGTTCCGCCGGTCAGGACGCCTGCCTGGCCAACCCGATGGACGGCGGGATCTGTTCTGCCGAGATACGTTGCCGGAACACCCAATACGTCCAGCCTTGGTACACCATCGCCAGCGGGGCGAAGATCACCGCCGCCCAGGTCATGATCTTCAACGTGTACGGAGTCGACGACGCGTTGTAGATCGTCAGGCTCCACTGCGGATCCAGGGTGGAGGGCAACAGGGCCGGGTACAGGGCGCCGAACAGCAAGACCACCACCGCCGCAACCACCAGCGCGGTGCAGGCGAACGCCCAGCCGTCGGATGCCCGGCGCCACACCAGCAGCACCGCTGCCAGTTGGGCGATGAGGGCGAGCCCCAGCACCAGCCAGGTCCAGCCGGCGCCGTGGGCCACCTGGCTCCACACCCCGAAGGCGGCGACCAGTGCGGTTACCGGCAGCGCTAACCGGCCCGCGAAGCGGTGGGCATCGTCACGGATCGCGCCGGCGGTCTTCAGTGCGGTGAACACCGCGCCGTAGAACAGGAACAGCCCGCCGGTCGCCAGTCCGCCCAGCAGCGTGTAGGCGTTGATCACGTCGCCGAATGCCAACCGGACATGATGTTCGGCGTCCACCGGAAGGCCACGGACCAGAGCCGCGAACGCCACCCCCCACAGGATCGCGGGCAGCCAGGAGCCGGCGGCGATCCCGAAATCCGCCCACGCCCGCCACTTCGGATCGTCGACCTTGCCGCGCCACTCGATCGCCACGGCGCGCACGATCATCCCGAACAGGATCGCCAGCAACGGCAGGTACAGCGTGGAGAACACGGTCGCATACCAGCCCGGGAACGCGGCGAACATCGCGCCGCCGGCGGTGATCAACCAGACCTCGTTGCCGTCCCAGACCGGGCCGATGGTGTTCAGCGCCGCGCGCCGATGCGCCTCGGGATCGCCGGCGCTGACCCGGCCGAACGGCGTCATCAGCATCCCCACCCCGAAGTCGAAGCCCTCCAGCACGAAGAATCCGAGAAACAACACCGCGACCAGTACGAACCACACCTGGTGTAGGTCCATCGCGAGGTCTCCTTTCGCTGCGGCGGCTTCAGTAGGCGAATGACAGGGGCGCCACCTCGTCGTCGGCGGGCGGTGCCGGCGGCGCGGGTTCGGCGTCGTGCTCCAGTGGTCCCTCGGCCACATAGCGTCTGATCAACCAGAACCAGATGACCGCGAGCACCGCATAGACCAACGTGAACATCACCAGCGAGGTGACGACCATGCCGACGGAATTGCCCGACACCCCTTCGGCGACGGTCAGCCGCACGTTCTGATCGCCGGTCGGGTTGGGGACCACGACCCAGGGCTGGCGGCCCATCTCGGTGAACACCCAGCCCGCGCTGTTGGCCAAAAACGGGGTGGGGATGGTCAGCAGCGCAAGCCAGGAGAACCAGCGTTGCTTCGGGATCCGGTCGCGGCGGGTCAGCCACAGCGCGGCCAGCGCGAACGCCACCGGGACCAGCAGCAGGCCGATCATCGCGCGGAACGACCAATAGGTGACGAACAGGTTCGGGCGGTAGTCACCCGGCCCGAACTGCTGTTCGTAGCGCTGCTGGATGTCGCGGACCCCCTCGAGCGAAACCCCGCTGAACCGGCCCTCGGCCAAGAACGGCAGCACGTAGGGCACCTCGATCACCCGGGTCAGATGGTCGCAGTTGTTCTGCCGTCCGACGGTCAGGATCGAGAAATCCGGGTCGGTGGCGGTGTCGCACAACGATTCCGCCGAAGCCATCTTCATCGGCTGCTGGACGAACATCAGCTTGCCCTGAATGTCGCCGGTGAAGAACAGCCCGGCCGCGGCGATCAGCGCAACCCAACACCCGAGGATGGTCGCCGGGCGATACATGGTGGCCGCGTCGACACCGGCGGCTTGCGCTCCACCGCCGCCCGCCGCAACACCGGCCCGCGACCGCACCATCCACCAGGCGCCCACCGCGGCGACGAATGTCCCCGCGGTCAAGAACGCGCCGGCGACCGCGTGCGACAGGGCGGCCCGGGCGGTGTTGTTGGTGAAAAGCGCCATGATGCTGTCCAATTCGGCGCGGTTGGTCTCCGGATTGAAGTGCGCGCCGACCGGATGCTGCATGAACGAATTGGCGGCGATGATGAAGAACGCCGACACGTTGGTGGCGATGGCGACGATCCAGATGCACAACAGATGCACCGCCCGCGGCAACCGGCCCCAGCCGAAGATCCACAGGCCGATGAAGGTGGATTCGAAGAAGAACGCGGCCAGGCCCTCCATCGCCAGCGGGGCGCCGAACACGTCGCCGACGAACCGCGAGTATTCGCTCCAGTTCATCCCGAACTGGAATTCCTGCACGATCCCGGTGGCCACCCCGAGGGCGAAGTTGATCAGGAACAGCTTGCCGAAGAACTTCGTCAGCCGATACCAGGCGACGTTGTCGGTGAGCACCCACACCGTCTGCATGACCGCGACCAAGGGCGCCAAACCGATGGTCAGCGGCACAAAGATGAAGTGATAGACGGTGGTGATCCCGAATTGCCACCGCGATACGTCGACGACGTCCATGGGCGATCTCCCGGAGCTGCGGAGCCGATGCTACGACAGAGTGTAGTAGTTATGGCGCGGCGGTACTAGCGCTATTTCGAGGCAGTTAGGATCCGGGGCGGTGACCCGTGACGAGACTTTCCTAGAAGGAGCCGAACCCATGAGCGACATCGAGACGTCGGCAGCTGCCACCGGAACGGCGATGGAACAGGCCGTCGCGGTGTTCATGCTGCACCCGGAGACCTTCGCCGACAGCATCGCCGCGGGCTATCAGAATCCGCTGACCGGGTACGTCGCCGGACGGGCCGGCGTGCTGGGCGAGACCACCGGTGCCACCGTCGGTGCGGTCTTCACCGTGTTCGAACCGACCGCACTGGCGGCGATGTGGGACGAAGGTGTCGCGGTGCGCGGCGCTGCCGCGGCAGCGCAACAGTATTGGGCCCAAACGGCCGACTTCGGGCGTAAATATCTCGCCGGTGCACAGGGGCTGGATCGGATCGCCGCCCTGGGCGAGAAGGTCATCGCCGCGACACCGACCGGGGGGCTGCCGCTGTTCGCCGGGTGGCGTGCCATGCCCGTGGCCGACGACGCCGCGGCGCGGGCACTGCAGGTGATGTTCATCCTGCGCGAACTGCGGGCCGGTGTGCACTTCAATGCGCTCGCCATCTCGGGCATCGCCCCGATCGAGGCGCACATGCTCAACAAGGGGCCGCAGTACGCCGCGATGTTCGGCTGGCCCGAACCTTTCGCCGACGGCGCCGACAAGAAGGACCGCTACGACGAGATCGAACAGGCCACGAACCGGCGCATGGCCGAATTGTTCGCCGCCGCGCTGAGTGGGGAAGAGGCCGAGGAGCTGGCCCGGTTGAGCACCGATGCGCTGGCGTCGTTGCAGGCCGCCGTTCCCAGCTGACCTACCTCTCCTCGGCCAGCGCGGCGCCGAGCCGGCGGGTCGCCGAATGTAGTTGCGTCCCCAGCCGGGTGATCGCCGCGCCGCTCATCGGGTCGGCGCTGGGCACCAGGCTCAGCATCAGTGCCACACGGGATCCCGGCCCCAGGATGGGGGAGTCGATGTGGCTGACCCGGTAGCTGCGGTCGGGATCCAGGTCGGCGGGGAACCAGTCTTCGGTGTGGATCAGTTCGTCGGTCAACGCCTGCGCCAGCTGGCTCAGCCGGGTGGAGCGCACCTCGGCGCTGCGCACGATCAGCGCCAGTTCCTGCAGGCGTAGGTCGGGCAGGATGTGCAGTCCGACCGCGTAGCCGCGTTGTTCGGCGGCGGTCAGGGCCCGGCGGTAGCGATCGCGCGCGTCCTCGGGCAGCGCGGCCAGCCACTGATCCCGGGCCCTCGGTCCGGACCAGGCGACGATCGACGCCCCGTAGGGCGGGCGGTGCGGAAACTGGGTGCCGATGGGCATCGGGTGGCCACCGCCCTGGGGGCTGCGAACCTGATCCACGACGGTGGAGTAGTCGTCGCTGACCGAGAAGGCGACGCAGTGCGCGCCGGTGGCCGCGGCCAGCTCGGCCATCGCCGAACGGGCCAACACCAGGGCCGGATACCGGCCGGCCGCCTCTCGGCCGAGCCGCACCAGGGCGGGACCGAGGTGATAGGTCTTGCGGACCGGGTCGCGCAGCAGCCAGCCGGCCCGGAGCAGTTCGGCCAGCATCGAATGGCAGCTGGCCTTGTGGACGCTCAGATGCCGCGAAATCTCGGCCAGCGTCATGCCCTCGTTTCCCAGGCCGGCCAGGTGGTCGAACAGATTCACCACCCGTTCGGTCTGCGGGGAGGGACGTGGCGCCATAGCAGAACCCTAGCCGGGGAGTCGCATAGTGCGACTCCTTGCGGTGGACTGCGCGACCATGTGACGATGGCCACAATCATGGATCTTCGGGGCAAGACGGCGGTGGTGACCGGGGGAGCCGGTGGCATCGGCCGGTCCCTGGGCAGCCGGTTCGGCCGCGAAGGTATGAACGTGGTGCTCGCCGATGTGCTGGCCGAACCGCTGGATGAGGCGACCCGAGCGCTGCAGGCCGAGGGTATTGACGCCGTCGGGGTCATCACCGACGTCACCGATTACTCCTCGGTCGAGTCGCTGGCCGAGCAGGCGCTCGCACGCTTCGGCGCGGTGCATGTGGTGTGCAACAACGCCGGCACCGGCGCCGTCTCCGAGGGCTACCTGTGGGAGCACGACCTGGCCGACTGGCGCTGGGGCATCGACGTCAACGTCTTGGGCGTCATCCACGGCATCAAGGCGTTCGTGCCGATCCTGCTCGAGCAGGACGCCGGACACGTGATCAACACCTGCTCGGGCAACGGCGGCTTCGCCCCGATCGCCCGCGGTGCCCTGGGCGGACCGGCCACCGCCGTCTACCCGATGACCAAGGCCGCGGTGCTCTGCCTGACCGAAAGCCTCTACACCCACTTGGAGATGACCGGGACGCGGGTACGGGCGCACGTCCTTTTCCCGGGCGGATTCTTGAACACCGGGATCTGGGAGTCCTGGCGGCACCGCCCGCACCGTTACGCCGCCACCCACCAGCGCCGCACCCCCGAGGCGACCCTGGCCGCGGTGGTGGCCCGATTCGAGGCTGCCGGCACGCAGGTCGAGTTCACCCCGCTCGAAACGGTCGCCGACCAGGTCGTGGAGGGCATACAGGCAGATCGCTTCTGGATGATGGGCCCGCCCGCCGCCTCCGATCAGGTTGTGGCGGCCAAGGCGGCGTCGATCCTGGCACGCGGCGAGCCGGACTACCTGGTCGACGTCCTGGGACGGCATGCCCAGAACGCGGGGGAAAAAGGAGGAAAGCGTTGAGTACCACCGCAGTCCGCTACGGCCCTCGTCCACCCGAGGAGCGGGTCGACCACGAGATCGATGCCACCACGGCGCCGATCGCCACCGAGGCGGTGACCATCGCCTACCTCACCGATCCGGAGATCGTCGCGGCCGTGCTGCCCAAACCGCTGGAGCCGGCCGCCGAACCGCTGGTGCGAATTCAGCTTCAGCGGGTCCAGCTGGCCGGCCGGCCGCCGTTCGGATCGGCGGTGTTCTCGGTGGCCGCCCGGCACGGCGACATCGACGGCGACTACCCGTTGTTCATGCCCCAGTCCACCGAACAATCCGTCACCGGGGGACGCGAAACCTTCGGCGAGCCCAAGAAACTGGCCCACATCGAGGTGGAGCGCGACGGTGCGAACATCAGCGCGGGCGTGCAGCGGCTGGGCCACCACCTCATCCAGGTGAACGGCCGGGTGACGGGCCCGGGCGAATTGCCGCCCGACCAGGTCAACATCGAGTTCTACTTCAAGTTCCTGCGTGCCCCCGACGGCAGCGGCATCACCGACCCCCACCTGGTGTACGGCGAATACCACCGGCACTACGAGTCACTGGAGATCGTCGACGGCACGTGCGAGCTGGGGGAGTCGCCGCTGGATCCGGTGGCCGACATCGTGATCCGGGAGCTCCGATCGATCACCTGGTGTCGCCGCCGCACCGTTCAGGTGGGGCGGATAGCGCAGCGGGTGCCGCAGGAATGGCTGCTGCCTTACGTGCACCAGCGATACGACGATGTGGCTCTGCTCGCCGCCCCCACGCCCGAGTCGGCGCGGCGGTAAACGCATGGACCGCTACACGGTCATCTCGGCCGACTGCCACGCCGGCGCCGACCTGCTCGACTACCGCGGATACCTCGATCCGGCCTACCGCGACGAATTCGACAGTTGGGCGAAGGAATTCGTCAACCCGTTCGGTGACCTCACCGAGCCCGAGGCCGAACGCAACTGGAACAGCGACCGGCGCAACGCCGATCTCGATGCCGAGGGCATCACCGGCGAGGTCATCTACCCCAACACCGTGCCGCCGTTCTTTCCGCACGGGAGCCTGGCCGCCCCACCGCCGGAGACGGCCCGTGAGCTCGAACTGCGTTGGGCCGGCTTGCGTGCGCACAATCGTTGGCTGGCCGACTTCTGCTCGCTGTCGCCGCAGCGGCGCGCCGGAGTCGGCCAGATCCTGCTCGGCGACCTCGACCAAGCCGTCGCCGAGATAGCGCAGATCGCCGGGCTGGGGTTGCGCGGCGGTGTGCTGCTGCCCGGGGTGGCCCCCGGCACCGGCATCCCACCGCTCTACGCCGAGCACTGGGCGCCGCTGTGGGCGGCCTGCGACGAGGCGGGTGTGGTGGTCAATCATCACGGCGGCAACGCCGGCCCGTCCCCGATCGACGGCTGGGGCAGCTCGTTCGCGGTGTGGGTCTACGAGACCCACTGGTGGGCCCACCGGGCACTGTGGCATCTGATCTTCAGCGGCACACTGGACCGCCACCCCGGCCTCACCGTGGTCTTCACCGAACAGGGCGCCGGGTGGATACCGGCGACGCTGGACTCGCTCGATGTCGCCGCGGCCCGGTACGCGCGCCCGGGTTCGGCGATCGCCCGCTTCGCCGGGCCCACCGCCGGCTCACTGACCCGCAAGCCCAGCCAGTACTGGGCCCGGCAGTGCTACGTCGGCGCCAGCTTCATGCGCCCGGTCGAGTGCGCCGAGCGACACGCCATCGGCGTCGAGAAGATCATGTGGGGAAGCGACTACCCGCACTACGAGGGAACCGCGCCCTATACCCGGGAAGCGTTGCGGCACACCTTCGCCGGTGTACCGCAGGCCGAAGTGGCGGCCATGGTGGGCGGGAATGCGGCGGCTGTCTACGGCTTCGACCTGGCCGCCCTGGCGCCGCTGACCGACCGCATCGGCCCGACCGTGGCCGAGGTATCCGAGCCCCTGGCCGAAGTGCCCCCCGATGCGAGCAGCACCGTCTTCGAGCCCGACCCGATCCGCACCTGGTAGCGAAAGGACGCCCGCCGTGAATCACGACGCGCCGTACACGATCATCTCCTCCGACACCCACGCCGAACTCCCGACCGAGCGCTACCGCGAATACGTCGACCCCGTATACCGTGAGGACTTCGAGACCTATCTGGCCGAGAAGACGGCCGCGGCGCAGGCCGGCGGGTTCATCGACGAGGAGTTCGCCCAGGAGTGGTTCTCCGAGCACGGTGAGGGCATCGCCGGCGGTTGGGACGTCGCACTGCGGGACCGCGAACTCGACGGCGACGGGGTGGTCGGCGAGGTCATCTTCCCCGACGCCGACGCGGTGACCGGGGTGGCCGGGGCCCCGTTCGGGGCGGGCCTGGGCCAGTCCGGCGACCTCGACCCGGGGCGCGCCATGGCCGGCGCGCGGGCCCACAACCGCTGGCTGGCCGAACTGTGCAGCCACAGCCCCGAGCGACGCGCCGGGGTCGCGGTCGTGCCGGTCCTGGCGGACCTCGACGCGGCGGTCGCCGAGATCACCCGCGCGGCGGACTCCGGTCTGCGGGGCGGGATTCTGATCCCGGCCCGCTGGGTCGGCTATCCGCCCTACCACGATCGGCGCTACGACAAGGTCTGGGCGGCCTGCCAGGATTTGCAGATGCCGGTGCACACCCACTCCGGGCCCGCCCCGCAGGAGGAGTACGGCGGCCACCTGGGCATCTACGTCACCGAGGTGCGCTGGTGGGGCGCCCGGCCCTTGTGGTTCGCGTTGTGGTCGGGGGTCTTCGAGCGCTTTCCCGGCCTACGCTGGGGGGTCACCGAATGCGGCGCGTTCTGGGCCAACGATCTGCTCTGGCTGATGGACACCCGGTTTCTGCGTGAGCATTCGGCCAAGAAGATGAGCCACCAGATGGAGGGCGACCTGACGATGCCGCCGTCGGCCTACTTCGACCGGAACTGTTTCATCGGGGCCACCACCACCGAGCGCAGGGAACTGGCCCGACGCTACGAGATCGGTGTCTCCAACCTGCTGTGGGGCAACGACTTTCCCCACCCGGAGGGGACGTGGCCGCACACCCGCGATTGGCTGCGGCGTTCCTTCTGGGACATCCCGGTCGAGGAGACCCGTCAGATGCTGGGCCTGGCGGCGGCCGAGTTGTACCACTTCGATCTGGCTGCCCTGGCCCCGCTGGCCGAGCGTATCGGGCCCACACCCGAGGAACTCGGCCAGGACGATGCGGTGAGCATCCCCAAGTGGGAAGCGGCTCGCCTGGCCGGCCGGCACTGGCTGACCGACGCGGAGCCGATCCCCGACCTAGTACAGAACTGAGGACACCATGACCGCAACTTCCGACGATCGCTACGTCGTCATCTCCACGGACACCCACGCCGGAGCCGATCTCTACGACTACAAGCCGTATCTGCCCGCAGCGCTGCACGAGGAGTTCGAGGCCTGGGCCAAGACCTACAGCAGCCCGTTCGACGATCTGATCGTCGCCACGGCCAACCGGAACTGGGATCACGAGTTGCGGATCACGGAGATGGACGCCGACGGGGTCGCCGGAGAAGTGCTGCTGCCCAACACCGTTCCGCCGTTCTTCCCGACCACACCCAACATCACCATCAGCCTGCCGCGGACGCGCGACGACTTCGAGAAGCGGTGGGCCGGAGTGCAGGCGCACAACCGGTGGCAGGTCGACTTCTGCGCACTGGCCCCGGCCCGGCGCCGCGGCCTGATTCAGATCTTTCCCAATGACATCGAGCTGGCGCTGCAGGAGATCCGTTGGGGCGCCGAGCAGCCATGCTTCGGCGGTGTGCTGATTCCGCCGGTATCGCCGGGGGACCAGCAGGTGGCCCCGCTGTTTCACACCCGCTACGACCCGATCTGGGAACTCTGCTCGGACCTGGACCTGACCGTGGTGCAGCACGCCGGCGCCGGCAGCCCCGAGATGCCGATGGACCAGCCGGCCTCCAACGCGGTGCTGATCACCGAGATGGCACTGTGGGCGCAGCGCACCCTGAGCCACCTGATTCTCGCCGGGGTCTTCGAGCGGTACCCGACACTGCGGTTTGTGCCCACCGAGCAGGGCACCCTGTGGGTGCAACAGCAGCTGATGGTGCTCGATGCCATGGTGCCCACGATGAAGTCCGAGGCGAACAATCGCACCTACGGGATGTTCGGCGGCTCGTCGGTCGACGAAATGACCCTGATGCCCAGCGAATACGCCCGGAGAAACTGCTATCTGGCCAGCGAGCTGGGCCCCTATGACACGGCGATGATCGACTACCTGGGGGCCGAGCACATCATGTGGGGCAGCGACTACCCGCACGAGGAGGGTTTCGCGCCGCAGTCCAAACTGGCGATCCGCTGGGCGCTGCACGACCGGACGGAAGGCGAGTGCCGCAAGATCCTGGGTGAGAACGCGGGGCGCCTGTACCGTTTCGACCTTGACGCCCTGGCGCCCGTCGCCGCCAAGATCGGGCCTACCGTCACCGAGGTGGCAACACCGCTGGGCGACACCGGCTATCACGCACCGGCTGCGTTCGGCTACCGGCCATTCGAGGGCGGGCTGGCCCTCAAGCGGATGGCGCCGGTACGCGAGTAGGTCGGTGCTTCAGATCATCGCCCGCAACGGGCCCTCCGGCTCGATGCCCAAGGAACTGAGCGCGGAGGCGTGGAAGGTGGTGCCGGGTACATGGATCGCGTGATTGAGCCCGGCGTGCGCGTCGCGCCAATACCGTTGCAGCGGTTTGTCCATCCGTAGCGCGTTGCCGCCGGAGCGGGCGAAGATCTGGTCGACGGCGGCTACCGCACGCCACACCGCACGGATCTGGGTGCGGCGCCCCGCGGCGCGGTCGGCGAAGCTGACCTCTTTGCCGGCGGCGACCATGTCGTAGATCCGGTCGGCGTTGGCCAGCAGCTCTTGGCGGGCGGCGTTGATGTCGGCGGCCGCCTCGCCGATCGCGTACATGACGTAGGGATCGTCTTTGATCGCGGTCCCGGTGGCACTGACCCGCGCCCGCTGATAGTCCAGGTGGGCGGCCAGCGCCCCTTCCGCGATGCCGATGACCGCCGAGGAGATGCCGAGCGGGAACATTGTCGACCACGGCATCAGATACAGCGGGTCGGTCATCCCGGCTTCGCGCTGGGCGCTGCCGTCCATCACCTTGAGGCCGTCCATCGTGCGGTAGCTCGGGACGAATGCGTCCTTGACGATGACGTCCTTGGAGCCGGTTCCGCGCAGCCCCACCACATCCCAGGAATCGTCGACGATCTCGTAGTCGCTGCGCGGCAGGATCATGTGCAGAATGGCCGGCGGCATGACCGGGATACCGTCGGCGCCGCCGACCATGGCCCCGAGAATGATCCAGTCGCAGTGGTCGGTGCCGGAACTGAACTGCCAGCGACCGTTGAACAGATAACCGCCCTCGACCGGTGTGGCCACGCCCTGAGGCGCATACGGGGAGGCCATCCAGGTGTCGATGTCGTCGGCCCACACCTCTTCACCGACGCGCGGATCGGCGTAGGCCAGCTGGTAGGGGTGCACGCCGACCACACCGGTGACCCAGCCCGCCGAGGGGTCCAGCGCCGCGGTGGCCATCACGGTCTCGGCCCACTCGCGAGGATGCACCTGATATCCGCCGTGCTTGGCCGACTGCAGCAGGCGGATCGAGCCGGCGTCCTTCATCGCCTTGACCGTCTGATCGGTCAGCCGGCCGACCCGCTCCGCCTCGCCGGCCTGCTCGCGCAACTGGTCGGCGATCTCGATCAGCCGGTCGATCACCCGCTCGCCCATGTCGTCGTCCTTACGTTGTGGACTTGAAAAACGATGGTCTGCTGCAGGTGATGATGGCACCGTCGGCGGCCGGTGTCTGGCGAAAACGGCAGCGGAATCCTTGTAAACCCCGCAGCGCGATGGGGTACATTTCACTTCGACCCAGACGGAACCCGAGTTCCGTCCATGCTCGCCGGCGCGCGACGGTGCGGGGTAGACACAGGAGGCGGTGGGTGTACGGACTGCTCAAGAAGCTGTGGATCCCACTGCTTCTGGTCGTCGTGACGGCACTCGGCGCCTACGTCGTCGTACGGGTGCGGGACAGCTTCGGCGCCAACGCCTACGCGTCGACCGCCGATGCGAACGCCGACGAGACGAAGCCGTTCAATCCCAAACACATCACCTACGAGGTGACGGCGCCCTCGGGGGGCACCGCCAGCCTCAACTTCCTCGACGAGGATGGGCAGCCACATCTGGTCGAGGACGCTGTGCTGCCGTGGTCGCACACCATCGTCACGACGCTGCCCTCGATGTCGGCGAACATCGTGGCGCAGGGCGACGCCGGCATGGGCCACCTGCGTTGCCGGGTCATCGTCGATGGCGAAGTCCGTGACGACCGCAGCATCGACCAGTACGAGCCCTTCATCTACTGCCTGGTGAAGTCGGTATGAGCAACGAGAATTCACCGCAACCGCGTTCCCGCATCGCCCACCTGCTGCGGGTCTTGGCGGTTCCCATCATCTTGTTTTGGCTGCTGATAGCGGTCGGGACGACGCTGTTCGTGCCGGGGCTGGGCGAGGTGGCCGCGAAGCGTTCGGTGCCGATGTCGCCGCTGGATGCGCCGGCATACAAGGACATGATGAACATCGGGCACAAGTTCGAGGAGTTCGATACCGACTCCTCGGCGATGGTGGTCATCGAAGGCGACGACAAGCTCGGTGACAGCGCGCACGAGTACTACGACCAGATCGTCGCCAAGCTCGAAGCCGACGACCATGTGCAATTCGCCCAGGATTTCTGGAGTGACCCGCTGACCGCTGCCGGCTCGCAGAGCCCGGACGGCAAGGCCGCCTACGTACAGCTGTTCCTCGATGGTTCCCAGGGCACCGGCCGCAGCCATAAGTCGGTGGCCGCGGTGCGCGACATCGTCAACAGCGTGCCGGCACCGCCGGGCGTGAAAGCTCATGTGGCCGGCAACACCGCCCTCAACACCGACACGCTGATCGCCGCCCACAACAGCATGGAACTGATGACCGCGGTCACCATCGGCGTCATTTTCCTGATGCTGCTGGCCATCTACCGTTCGTTACGGTCGGCGATCGTCGGGCTGATCCTGGTTCGCTTCGAGCTTTATGCCGCAGAAGGCATCGTGGCCACCGCCGGCCATCTGAACATCATCGGGCTGACCCCGTACGCGGTGAGCATGGTGACGATGCTGACGATCGCCGCGGGAACCGACTATTTCATCTTCTTGCTGGGCCGCTACCAGGAAGCCCGGTCTCGCGGCCAGGACCGTGAAGAAGCGTTCTACAGCGCCTATCACGGTGTGGTTCACGTCATCGTGGGTTCGGGCCTGACGATCGTGGGCGCCTGCCTGTGTCTGACCGCGACGAAGCTGCCCTATTTCCACTCGATGGGGCTGCCGTGTGCCATTGCCTTGACCGCGACCATGATGGCCGGTTTGACGTTGGCGCCGGCGGTACTGGTGGTCGGATCCAAGTTCGGCATCTTCGACCCCACCCGGCAGGTCTCGGAACGCGGCTGGCGGACCATCGGCACCTTTGTGACGAGGTGGCCGAAACCGATCATCGCGGTGACGTCTTTTATCGCGGTGATCGGTTTCGTCAGCCTGGCGACGTATGTGCCGAACTACAACGACCAGAAGTTCACTCCCGAGGAGATCCCGGCCAATGTGGCGCAGACCGCGGCCGAACGGCATTTCTCCAAGGCGCGCATGAATCCCGAACTGCTGATGGTCGAGGCCGATCACGACCTACGCAATCCCGCCGACATGCTTGTCATCGACCGGATCGCCAAGAGCGTGTTCCACGAGCGCGGCATCGGGCGGGTGCAGACCATCACCCGCCCGCTGGGCGCACCGATCGAGCACAGCTCCATTCCGTTCGTCATCGCCATGGGCAACTCCAGCACCTTGCAGACGGCGAAATTCATGAACGACTCCATGGCCTCGATGCTCGAGCAGGCCGACGAGATGGGCCGCACCATCGCCGTCATGGAACACATGTACGGCGTGATGGCCCAGATGACCGACGCCACCCATGACATGACCGCCGACATGCACGTGCTGCTCAGCGACATCGAAACGGTGCGCCAACACGTCGCCGATTTCGACGACTTCTTCCGGCCGTTCCGAAGCTATTTTCACTGGGAGCCGCACTGTTTCGACATCCCGGCCTGCGCAGCGCTGCGATCGGTCTTCGACATGCTCGATGACGTCGACATCATGACCGACGACATGGGCATCACCGTCAAAGACGTCGACAAGCTCGACACCCTGATGCCGCAGATTCTGGCGGATCTGCCCAAGACGATCGAGTCGATGAAGAACATGCGCGGCTTCATGCTGGCCACCCACAGCGCGATGTCGGGGATCCAGCGTCACATGCAGGAGGCCGCCGAAGGTTCGACGCTGATGGGCAAGTTCTTCGACGAGGCCAAGAACGACGACTCCTTTTATCTCCCACCGGAAGTCTTCGACAACCCGGACTTCAAACGCGGCCTGAAGATGTTCGTCTCCTCCGACGGCACGGCGGTGCGTTTCATCATCACCCACCAGGGCGACCCCGCCTCGGTCGAGGGCATCAAGCACGTGCAGGGAATCAAGGAGGCCGTCGCCGACGCGATCAAGGGGACACCGCTGGAATCGGCGAAAGTATCGCTGGCGGGTACCGCCTCGATGTACAGCGACATGCAGGAAGGCGTGCGGATCGACTTGACGATCGCCGGGATCGCCACGTTGATCCTGATTTTCTCGATCATGCTGCTGATCACCCGCAGCCTGGTGGCAGCCCTGGTCATCGTCGGCACCGTGTTGGCATCGCTGGGCACCGCATCCGGGCTGTCGGTGCTGCTGTGGCAGGACATCCTCGGACTCGGCCTGCAATGGATCGTGTTGCCGCTGACCGTCATCATCCTGCTGGCGGTGGGATCGGACTACAACCTGCTGCTGGTATCACGGCTCAAAGAGGAGATCCCCGCCGGACTCAACACCGGCATCATCCGCGGTATGGGCGCCTCCGGCCGGGTGGTCACCGCAGCCGGGGTGGTGTTCGCCGCGACCATGGCCTCGATGCTGGTCAGCGACCTGCGGGTGATCGGGCAGTTGGGCACCGCGATCGCACTGGGCCTCCTGGTCGACACCTTTATCGTGCGCGCCTTCATGACCCCCGCGATCGCCGCCGCGCTGGGACACTGGTTCTGGTGGCCGCTGAACACCTTCCGCACCAAGCACGACCCCCAGCCCGAACCCGTTCGCACCGAACCCATTCCGCAACCGATCAACGCGTGAAAGCTGTCAGCCACATGGAATCCAGACTGCGCCAGCGCACCGACGGGCGGCTAGACAGGTCCCGTGATCCGGCGATCCTGGACGCCGCGTTGGCCGTCGTATCAGAGCACGGCTACGACGCGGCCAACATGAACGACATCGCCGCACGAGCCGGTGTCGGGAAAGCCGCCATCTACCGCCGCTGGGCGTCTAAAGCGGCACTGGTCACCGACGCGCTCATCTACTGGCGCCCCGATCTACTGACCAAAGACACTCCCGACACCGGCAGCCTCGCCGGGGATCTCGACGCCCTGATCGAACAGGTCGGGCGCAACGACGACGACCGCGTTCCCAACGAGCTGGTGCTGCGGATGGCGCTGGAAGCCGTCCACGAGCCCGATCTGGCCTCCGTCGTCGACGATCTGGTGCTCGTCAAGGGCAAGGGCATGGTCGCCACGATCCTGGGGCGGGCCGCGGCCCGCGGTGAGATCGACGGCGAGCGGGATTGGTCGATGGTCGCCGACGTCGTGCTGGCCATGGGGCTGCTGCAAGTCGTCCGCGGCCAGGTCCTGGATGCCGCGTTCGTCCGGCAGGTCATCGACACCGTGGTGTTGCCCGCGGTTCTCGCTCCGCCGAGCAACTGACCGGTCAGCCGGCCGTCACGCCGCGCTCGAAGATGCGGATGATCGAGGGCACGATGCTGTGGCGCGGCACCGTGCCGTGCGCGGCCTCGCTGCAGGCCTTGACCAGCATGCCGAACAGGGCGATCCGAATCCATTCCGGGGCGAGTTCGGGGGCGAAGACGCCTTCTTGCTGGCCGCGGATGATGAGGTTGCGGACCGGCGCGGAGTCCGGCAGTTGCTCGGCCGGGATGTCCCGCAGTACGGCCGGGTCGGCGAAGAGGAACACGATCCGATCGCCCTCGGGGACCAGTGTGGTGATCACCCGGCGCATCGCGTCGACCGCCGAGCCTTCGTCGGTGGCCGCGATGGCGAGGATGTCGCTGATGACGCGGATCGAATCCAGGGTGGTCTCGTAGATCAGCCGATCTCGGTCGGCGAAATAGCGGTGCAGGGTCGAGCGCGCGACCTGGGCTGCCGCCGCGATCTCGGGGAGGGTGGCGGTGCGGTCTCGGGCGAGCACCGATGCCGTGGCATCGAGGATCGCCGCCCGGGTGCGCGATTGCGCTCCGGTCAGCTCCCGGCACTCGACGTCCATCCCCCGATGATAGCCGCAAGCCCGTCCATTAATGAGACATTGACGTCCGATTAATAGACGTATACTCTCCGTCGACGGATGGTTAAGTCCACTAACGGATGAGGTCGGCGTCACAGACAAGGGGGCGGGTTCCGGGATGCACTGGAATGTCTTCGGCACCGACTGGCACCTCTTCGGCGACCTGGCTGCCCTTGCCTTCGTGGCCCTGGTGCTGTTCGCCGCCGGGGTCTTCCGCTATGTCCAGCGCCTGCAAAACCGGCCGCCCCTACCGATCAGCGAAGGGCTCGGCGCCCGAAAGGCGGTGCTGGCCAAGGTGCGCAAACGCGAACCGCTGTCCGCCCAGGAGTTGGAATTCGCCGCCCGCGTGATCAGCGACCAGCGTTCTCCGCTGGCGTTCTGCATTCCCGCCGCGATCTTCTCGCTGGGCTGCTTCTACGTGCTGGGCAGTCTGGAGCAGCTGCACGGCGCCACCCCGTCGGAGCGCACGTTCCTCGGGGTGATCCCGATGCTCGGAGCGTTCAACGTCACCGCCCAACTCGTGCGGGCGGCGAAGCTGAAGAAGCGGCTGCCGGCGGCCGTCGACGAAGCCGACGAGGAAACCGAATGAGTCGCAGTTCACCGCGCCGGCCGCTGCTGGCGCGCATCTGGATGCCGCTGGTCGCGCTGATCGCACTCAGCGTGGGGGCCATGGGCATGTGGAAGGTGCACCAGATGTCCTCTCCGGGACCGGTGTTGACGGTCAATCCACCCCAGGCGCCCGAACAGTTCAACCCGAAGAAGCTCACCTATGAGGTGTTCGGCTCGGCGGGCGAGGGTGCCCTGCTGTCCTACCTCGATATCGACGGGCATCCGCACACCGTCGAGTTGGACGCCCTGCCCTGGACTCATCAGGAGACGACGATGCTCACGGTGGTCTCGGGCAGCATCTCGGCGCAGGTGCGCGGCGACCACGTCGGCTGCCGGATTCTGGTCGACGACGTGGTCCGCGATGAGCACACCAACACCCGGGCGAATGCCGACATCACCTGCCGGGTGAAGTCCGCATGAGCCGGCATCAGACGACTCGTCCGCTGGCGGCCCGGCTGGTGCGCCGGCTGGCGGTTCCGATCATCATCTTCTGGGCGCTACTAGCCGTGGTGACGAATACCTTTGTGCCACAAGTGGAGCGAGTGGCTGAGGAACTTGCCGGGCCGATGGTCCCCACCTACGCGCCCTCGCAGGCCGCCATGCTGGCGATCGGGGAGAAGTTCCAGGAGTCCGACTCGACCAGCATGACGATGCTGGTGCTGGAGGCCGACCGCCCGCTGGGCGAGGCGGACCACCGCTACTACGACGCCCTGGTCCGCACGCTGCAGGACGACACCGCCCACGTCCAGTACGTGATGGACACCTGGGGCAAGCCGATCACCGCGGCCGGGGCCCAGAGCCTCGACGGCAAGGCCGCCTACGTGCTGCTGCGCCTGGCCGGGGACATCGGGCAGCTGCAGGCCAACGAGTCGGTCGCCGCGGTGCGCGACACCGTCGCGAGCTCCGATCCGCCGCCGGGGCTGTCGGTCTATGTCAGCGGCGCGGCTCCGCTGGCCGCCGACACGGTGGCGACCGCCAACCGGAGCCTGAACAACATCACGATCGCGACGATCTTGTTGATCATCTGCATGCTGCTGATCGTGTATCGCTCCTACGTCACCATGTTGGTGCCGCTGTTCGGGGTCTTGATCCTGATGCTGGCCGCCAAGGGAGTCATCGCGACCCTCGGGCACTTCGGCTACATCGAGTTGTCGTCGTTCGCGGTGAACTTGGTTGTCGCGTTGACCCTGGGGGCCGGAACCGATTACGGCATATTCCTGATGGGCCGCTACCACGAGGCGCGACTGAACGGCGAGAGCCGCGAGGACGCGTTCTACACCGCCTATCGCGGGGTGTCGCACGTGATCCTGGGATCCGGGCTCACGATCGCCGGGGCGGCGTTCTGTTTGAGTTTCGCGCGGCTGAACTACTTCAACACCATGGGGCCCGCGGTGGCGATCAGCATGGTGCTGACGGTCACCGGGGCGTTGACGCTCGGGCCGGCGGTGCTGAGCGTGGGCAGCCTGATCGGACTGTTCGATCCGCGGCAGCAGGTCAAGGCGCGGCTGTACCGCCGGATCGCCACCAGCGTGGTGCGCTGGCCCAAGCCGATCCTGACCGCCAGCGCCGCGCTGGTCACGATCGGGGCGGTTTTCGTGCCGAGCTACCAGGTCAGCTTCGACGACCGCAGCTATCAGCCGCGGGACTCCGCCGCCAATCAGGGTTTCGACGCCGCGGATCGGCACTTCGCCCGCAGCAAGCTGTTCTCCGAGATGCTGATGGTCGAGTCGGATCACGACATGCGCAACTCGGCGGACTTCATCTCGCTGGACCGGGTGGCCAAGGCGCTGATCCGGCTGCCCGGGGTCGCGATGGTGCAGAGCATCACCAGACCGATGGGCCGCGCGCTGGAGCACGCGTCGCTGCCCTACCTGTTCACCATGCAGGGCAGCGCCAATGGTCAGCAGCTGCCGTTCACCCGCGAACAGAACGCCAACACTGACCAGCAGGCGCAGATCATGGGCCACACCGTCGAGGTGCTGCAGACCACGATCGCGCTGACCCAGAAGCTGGCCGACGAGATGCATTCCACGGTTCTGACGATGGAGGAGATGCAGGCACTCACCGAACAGATGGATGAGGAGATCTCCAATCTGGACGACTTCATGAGGCCGATTCGCAGCTATTTCTTTTGGGAGCCACACTGTTACGACATCCCGGTCTGCTGGGCGTTCCGCTCCCTGTGGGAGATGATGGACAGCGTCGACAAGCTGGCCGAGAACATCAAGAATGCGGTGTCGTCCCTGGAGGTCGTCGACACGCTGCTCCCGCAGTTGGTCACCCAGCTCAACATCATGGCCGACGACCAGATCGCGTTGCGGTCGCTGATCGTCAACACCTACGGGCCCTCGGACATCCAGGCCCGCAACACCGACCAGACCTTCGACGACATGATCAACGTCGGTAACGACTTCGACGCCTCCCGCAGCGACGACTTCTTCTACATACCGCGGCCGGCGTTCGACAATGAAGACATCAAGACCGGGATGCAACTGATGATGTCCCCCGACGGCAAGGCGGCCCGATTCATCGTCACCCACGAGGGCAACGCGATGGGACCCGAAGGTATCGAGCACGTCGAGAAATTCCCCGACGCGATCAAGATCGCACTCAAGGAAACCTCACTGGCCGGGGCGAAGATCTACATCGGCGGATCCGGCTCGAACAACAAGGACATTCAGCAGTATTCCCGCTCGGATCTGCTGATCGCCGCCATCGCGGCCTTCGTGCTGATTTTCCTGATCATGCTGGTGATCACCCGAAGTCTGGTGGCGGCGTTGGTGATTCCCGGTACCGTGGCGTTCTCCTACGCCGGAGCGTTCGGGTTGTCGGTGCTCATCTGGCAGCATCTGATCGGGTTGCACCTGCACTGGCTGATCCTGCCGCTGACGTTCATCATCCTGGTCGCCGTCGGTTCGGACTACAACCTGCTGCTGATCGCCCGGCTCAAAGAGGAGCTCGGCGCCGGGCTGAACACCGGCCTGATCCGGGCACTGGGCAGCACCGGCGGCGTGGTCACCTCGGCCGGCCTGGTGTTCGCGTTCACCATGCTGGCGATGCTCGCCAGCGACTTGCGGACCATCGGCCAGCTCGGCTCCACGGTCTGTATCGGGCTGCTGCTGGACACCTTGATCGTGCGGTCGTTCATCGTCCCGTGCCTGGTCCGGATCTACGGGCCGTGGTTCTGGTGGCCGACGCTCGTGCGTCAGCGCCCGCCGCGGCAGCGGGTGACCGCAAGGCCGCCCGGACCGATTTAGAACACCTTCTTTTCCACGAGCACATCGGCGAACGCCGCCAGGTCGGCGGCGAAGATCGCGGGCTGCTCGAACGCGGCGAAGTGCCCGCCACGGTCTGCGACGCTGTAGTGGACCAGGTTGTAGCGATGAGCGGCCCACGCCCGTGGTGTCTGCAGGATCTCGTAGGGGTAGACCGCGTAGCCGGTGGGCACCGCGACCCGGCCGGTCCATGTGCTCAGCGCGCCGTTACCGGCGCGGGCGGATTCGCAGTACAGCCGCGCCGCAGAGGTGGCGGTCGCCGTCAGCCAGTAGAACATCAGGTTGTCGATGAGTCGATCGGTGTTGATCGGTATGCCTTCACGGGTGTCGCACCAGGCGTGGAACTTCTCCAGAATCCAGCCGGCCAGACCCGCCGGGGAGTCATCGAGACCGAAACCCAGCGAATGCGGGCGAGTGGCTTGCTGATTGAAGTAGGCCATGCCGCCGGTCATCCGTTGCGCTGCATCGACGATTGCGGCCTGCTCGGTCTCGGTGATTGCGGCCAGCAGCTCCGGGTCGTTCTTGTCGGGCGGCGCGAAGAGCATGTTGGTGTGGATGGCGGCGACCCGGTCGGAGTAGTGCTCGCCGAGGTGGCGGGTGACGATGGCGCCCCAGTCACCACCCTGCGCGACGTATCGGCGATAGCCCAGTTGCGCCATCACGTCGGCGACCGCAGCGGCCACCGTCGCGGCGTCGACACCGCGCCGCCGGGTCGGCCCGGAGAACCCGTACCCGGGTATCGAGATCACCACGACGTGGAATCGGTGCTGCAGCAGCGGAAGTACGTCCAGAAATTCGACGATCGACCCGGGCCAGCCATGGATGAGGACCAGGGGGATGGCGTTGCGATCCTCCGACCGGTGATGCAGGAAATGCACCCGCTGCCCGGCGGCCTCAGTCACGAACGAGCCGGCGGCGTTGACCTCGGCTTCGACCCGGCGCCAGTCGTAGTAGTGCAGCCAGTGATCGACAACGGTTTTGAGGAACCTCTGGTCGGTGCCGTAATCCCAGTCGGCTGCGTCGAGCTCGGCCGGCCAGCGGGTATTGCCGAGTCGCCGGCGCAGGTCATCGAGCTCGGCATCGCTGACGGCGAGCAGCAATGGTTCGGGATCGGTCACGGTGGCCTCCGCTCAGCTCAGCGACGATATGCTCGCACACGAAGCACCGTCCGGCGCAGGGATTGACCAGGTTCGCCCTTCGCGATACGGCGGCGTGCGGAGCGCGTCGGACCGGAAAGGAATCAGCAGTGTCCCGGATGTATCCGTGTGAGCAGGTCGGCCTCGATTTCCTCGAGCGGGCACCACAACGGTTCACTAACAGCGTCGATCTGGCCGTGACGCCCGACCAGGTCTGGGAGGTCTTGGCCGACGCCGAGGCCTGGCCGCACTGGGCGTCGGTCATCACCAACGTGACCTGGACCAGCCCGGAGCCGCACGGTGTCGGCACCACCCGGGTCGTCGACATGCGCGGCGGCATAGTCGGCAGCGAGGAGTTCCTGGCCTGGGAACCGGGTCGGCACATGGCGTTTCGGTTCAACGAGAGCTCGACGTCGGCGCTGGCGGTGTTCGTCGAGGAATACCGTATCGACGCGACGGCGGCGGGCTGCCGGCTCACCTGGACCCTGGCCAATCGGCTGACCGGAGCGGCCAGGCTCTTTTCGCCACTGAGCGCGCCGCTGATGAATCTGGCGTTTCGTCGCTTCCTGGCCAACCTGCGCCGCTACACGGACAGGCGGTTCGCGACGGCGCCGCGCGGATAACACCGCCGACGCGAGCGTGCGTAGTTGTACGCCTGACGTCGGTGTGTCGCGTACAGACACGCACGCTGGGCAGGTGGAACCCTAGCGCGGCGGCTGGAACCCTAGCGCGGGGTCATGGTCACCGGCATGTGCCGGACGCCGGCGTGCTTGTTGCTGCGGACATACTCGATCGGCCCGGTCAACGAGACCGTGCGCACCCGGTCCAGCAACACGTCGAAGATGACCCTCATCTCGAGGCGGGCCAGCGTCGAACCGAGACAGAAGTGCACGCCGCGGCCGAACGTCAAATGCGGGTTGGGGTTGCGGGTGATATCGAAAGTATGGGGATCGGTGAACACCGATTCGTCGCGGTTGGCCGAGGCCCACCACAGGCTCACCTTGTCACCGGCGCGGATCAGCCGGCCGTGCAGTTGCACATCGCGGGTGGCGGTCCGCCGGTTGTACGGCGTCGACGACGCCCAGCGCAGCAGCTCTTCGACCGCGACCGGCAGCAGCGCCGGGTCCTGGCGCAACCGCTCCCACGCCTCGGGATGTTCGCTGAGCGCGGCCATCCCGATCGCGATCGAATTGCGGGTCGTCTCACTGCCCGCGGCCATGATCAGGCTCAAGAACATCCGCTGTTCGTTGTCGGTGAGCGGCTCGCCATCGATCAACGCGTGCGTCACCACCGACAGCAGGTCGTCGGCGGGCTGGGCGCGTTTGCGCTCCAACAGATCCGCGCCGTAGACGAACATCCGGGCCTGGGCCTGCACCAGCCGGTCGTTGACCTCGCCGACCTCCCGATCCTCGTAGTCCAGCGTGACGTTGGCCCAGTTCATCAGCTCATGGCGATCTTCCTGGGGAACGCCCACCAGCTCCGCCACCGCCTGCAACGGCAACTCCGCGGCGACATCGACCAGGAAATCGCAGTCCCGCTTGGCCAACGCGGCGTCCACGATCGTCACGGCACGCCGGCGCAGATCCTGCTCGATCCCGCGCAGTGCCCGCGGAGTCATGCTGGGCATCAGCAGCTTTCGGAATTTCGCATGCCGCGGATCGTCCATCATGTTCAACAGCGCACCGACGGCGAAACCCAGCGGCATGTCCTCCAGCGTGGTGCCGCCGCCGTCGCGCCCGCCTCCGCTCTCCGAGGAGAAGGTCTCGGCGTCGGTGGCGGCGGCCACGATGTCGGCGTAGCGGCTGAGCACCCAGAATCCCTCTCCGCCCGGGGAATGAGCCGTGGCCGGATGGAACCAGACCGGCGATTCGCGGCGCAGCACGTCGAACACGTGGTGCGGGAATCCGGACGTGAACCGGTCCAGATCGGTGAGGTCGATGTCGTCGTGCATCAGATCAGGACCCTACCCATAGATCACACTGTCCCGTCTATTGTTCGGCGTGTGAGTGCCACCGCATGGACCTTGGCGAAGGGTTCGCCGCAGCACGGCCGCACAGCCGTCGTGACCGGGGCGAACACCGGTGTCGGTCTCGAAGTGGCCCGAGGACTGGCCGGCCTGGGAGCCACCGTGGTGCTGGCCTGCCGCAACCGCGACGCGGCGGACGCGGCTCGTCACGACATTCTCCGGACCGCGCCGGACGCCCGAGTCGATGTGGTGCACCTCGACGTCAGTGACCTGGCGTCGGTGCGGGCCTGCGCGGAGGAGTTGCGGGCCGGCTATTCCGTCATCGATGTCCTGGTCAACAACGCCGGCGTCATGCACCAGACGCGGCAGCTGACCGTCGACGGCTTCGAGGGCGACCTCGGCACGAACTTCCTCGGGCCGTTCGCACTGACCGGACTGCTGCTCGACCGCGTTCTCGCTTCCCGTTCGGGACGGATCGTCGCGGTGAACAGTAAAACCAGCCGGGGCGGGCGGATCGCGTTCGACGACTTGCAATTGACCAAGTCGTTCACCCCGACGGTGGCCTACACACAGTCCAAGCTCGCCCAGCTGATGGCCACCTACGAACTGCAGCGGCGGCTGGATTCGCTGGGCAGTGAGGCGATCTCGCTCGCCGCACACCCAGGCGGAAGCCGCACGGGGATCCTGCGCGAGCAGTCCCGCGCGGTCCGTTGGGTGTTCAACCGCCGGTTTCGCTACCTGACGGGCTGGTTCACCCAGGGGCCCGCCGACGGGGCGTTGGCGATGCTGCGGGCGGCTACCGACCCGGCAGCCACCGGAGGCCAGTTCTACGGCCCCGGTGGGCGTTTCGAGCAGATCGGCCCGCCGGTGCTGGTCCGGGCGCCACGGCGAGCCCACGACGCCGAAGCACAACAACGGCTCTGGACGATCGCCGAAGAACTCACCGGCGTCACCTACCCGCTGACCCGCGAACCTTCGTAGCGCCACGCGCGGCCGTCACCGCCGGTGCGATCCACCGGCGCAGCAGGCGCCGCAACTCCTCCCCCGGCGCGGGCGGCGGGGCCAGGATGAACGACTGCAGGGTGCGCAGCACCATCTCGATGATGTCGTCGATGGCCTGGTCGTCGTATCCGCTCCAGTCGACATCGAGTCTCTCGAGCAGGGAGTGCCCGAAGGCGCGGCCGGTGTCGGTGGTAACGGTGACGGCAAAGGCACTGGGCTGTTGGGCGCGCAGCAGCAGCCCGACGTAGGGATCGTCGGGAAGTCGTTCCAGGGTCAGCGCCACCCCCTCCGCGACCGCGTCGCCGGGGTCGGTCATGCCGGCCAAGGCCGCGGCGAGCTGATCCAGGAAGTCACCGACCCCGTCGATCGCGGTGGCCGACAGCAACTCCTCGGTGCTGGGGAAATAGCGGTAGACCGTCTGTCGGGTCACGCCGAGGGTGCGGGCCACGTCGGCGATGCTGGTCTGCTCGCCGCGCCGGTCGATGGTGCGCCGGGTCGCCGCCAGGATCCGCGCGACCGCCTCCTCGTCGCTGGCGGGCACGTTGCCGCCCCAACCGCGAGTGCGCATCAGAACCTCCGTGCCAGGGGTCGGCGCCGCTTCATAGCGGGAACGGTACCCACCGCGATCAGCCGGTAGCCGCACGGTGAAGGCACCCCGTTTCGGTGTCCTTACCCGCGCGTCGTTCTGACCAGCGCCAGCACATACCACAGCGTTACAAACTGTGGATAGAATGTCTCACTGTTGACCCGACCGCACGCCGGGTGCTAAGCAGATGCACAGCACACCTCCGCTGTCATAAGAAGGGTCCACCCATGGCACTGCAGTCGGTAATCGATGATCTGGCGAAGCGCCCCGGCACCGGCGAGGTGATCCCGGTGATCGACCCGGCCACCGAGGAACAGATCACCGAGTTCCGCGACGCCGGTCCGGAAGCCGTCGACGAGGCGGTGGCCCGCGCCAAGGCGGCCTACCAGTCCGGGGCGTGGACCGACATCCCGGCCCGCCAGCGCGCCAAGGTGCTGTGGAAACTCGGCGATCTGATCGACGAGCACGCCAAGGAGTTCGCCGAGCTGGAATCGCTGGACGCCGGCATGCCGCCGGCGCAGGCCGAGATGATCGTGTCCACCTGCGCGGAGTTCTTCCGCTACTACGCGGGCTGGTGCACCAAGATCAACGGCAACAGCTACCAGGTCCAGATGGAGGGCGGGGTCAACAGCACCCACGCCAATTTCCACGCCTACACCCACAAGGAGCCCTACGGCGTCGTCGGCCTGATCTACCCGTGGAACGGCCCGCTGTTCAACGCCTGCGCCAAGGTCGCCCCGGCCCTGGCCGCCGGCTGCTCCAGCGTGGTCAAGCCGGCCGAGGAGACCCCGCTGTCCGCGGTGCTGCTGGAGAAGCTGATCGCCCAGGCCGGGGTTCCCGACGGTGTCACCAACTTCGTGATCGGCTACGGCGCCACCGCCGGCGCCGCGATCACCGCCCACCCCGATGTCGAGAAGGTCGCCTTCACCGGTTCGACGGAGGTCGGCAAGCAGATCATGCGTAACTCCGCGGACAACCTGAAGAAGGTCACCCTCGAGCTCGGGGGCAAGTCGCCGGTGCTGATCTACGACGACGCAGATCTGGACATGGCGATCATGATGGCCTCGATGGGCATCTTCGTGCACTCGGGGCAGGGCTGTGTGTGCGGTTCGCGAGTCTTTGTGCAGCGCAGCGTCTATGAGCGCGTGGTGGCCGGCATCGCGATGATCGGAGACAACCTGGTGCTGGGCGGCCCCAAGGACGAGGGCGCCATGATCAGCCCGCTGGTCAGCCAGAAGCAGCTCGACCGCGTCATGGGCTACATCGACCAGGGCCGCAAGGACGGCGTCGAGATCGTCAGCGGCGGTTACCGACTCGACCGCAAGGGGTACTTCATCAAGCCCACCGTGGTCACCGGCGTCGACCCGGCCACTTCCCGGTTGTACCGGGAGGAGATCTTCGGCCCGGTCGTGACGATCCTGCCGTTCGACGACGACGACGAGGCTGTCGCGATGGCCAACGACACCAGCTACGGCCTGGCGGCCACCGCCTGGACCACCAATCTGGCCCGCGCACACAACCTGGGCAAGCGGCTGCAGGCCGGCATGGTGGGGCTGAACTGCCAGCTGACCTTCGACCACAACGTGCCCTTCGGCGGTTACAAGCAATCCGGCCTGGGCAAGGAGTTCGGCTACGAGGGCATCGATGCCTACCTGAAGACCAAGTCGATCTGGGCGGCGCTGTAGCGGCGACGGCGGCCGCGATGACCGAGTGGTTCCTGTTCCTGCCGCAGAGCAGACTGGGCATCGACGATGTCGTGCTGCGGGCGCGTACCGCCGAGGCCAGTGGTTTCGCCGGGGTGGCGTTCATCGATCACCTGGAAACCCCGATGGCGCCGGACGCCCCGATCTGGGAGGCGATGACGATCGCCACCTGGGTCGCCGCGCACACCGAACGGCTGCGGATCGGACACCTGGTGCTCTGCGACGCCTTTCGGCATCCGGCCGTGCTGGCCAAACAGGCGGTGACATTGGCCGAGGCCTCCGGAGGGCGTTTCGAGCTGGGCCTGGGGTCGGGGTCCATGCCCGACGAGCTGGCCCGTTTCGGCCTCGGTGCGCCGACCGCCGGCCAGCGGGTCAGCGCCCTGGAACAGACGGTGACCGCGATCAAGCGCTACTGGGCCGGCGGTGCGGACACCCAGCTGCCCACGCCGAGCAGCCCGATCCCGCTGCTGCTGGCCGGCCGCGGGCCCCGGATGCTGGAACTCGTTGCCCGCCACGCCGATTGGTGGAATCTACCGGCCCCCAACGTCGACATGCTTCCGGAGCTGTCGGCCAAGATCGGCTCCGCGCGGGTGTCGGTGCAACAGATGGTCGGCTTCGTCCCCGGCGGCGCCGGCGACGCTGAAGGCGCTGCGGTGATCTCCAAGGCGCAACGCCGGTTCGGCCAGCTCGGCCCCGGGCTGGTCTGTGGCCGCGCCGACGAACTGGTCGACTACTTCGCCGGCCTGCGCGGCCGGGGCGCACAGCGGTTCTACGTATGGTTCTCCGATTTCGCTGCGCCGGAGACGATCGCAGAATTCGGAAAGCAGGTAATTTCTGCCTTTGGGCAGTGAAGACTGCGCTCGCGTGCCGAAGGAGAACCGCCCGTGCCGGACGTGCCGACCGAATCCCACTCCCGGCGCACCTTCTTGCGCGGTGCCGCCTGCTCGGTGCCGTTGATCGGCGCTGCCCTGGCGGTCCCGGCTGCGCCGGCCGAACCCGGCGCCGACTCCTGCGCCGACCCCGCCGGGCTGGTCGACGACTGTGCCGTGCAGTTGCCCGAGGAGTTCAGCTGGACCAGCTTCTCCACCACCGCCGTTGCGGGGGGCACCAACTACTCCATCCTGTTCAACACCAGGATCACGCCCGGCCCGCCGGTGCCGGCAGCGGCCACCGGTTACCGCATCGACAGCCTCAACATCGCCGGCAGGAAGCGTGACGGCACCCCGTTCTCGCTGGCCCCGTCGATCGGTGAGCGCGATCCGCGGCCGATCTGGGTGCGGTCGGATTCGTCGCTCGGTTTCGTCCTGGATGTGCCGTGGACGGCGGGCCAGTTGGTCCGGTCGTTCGACTACACCTACAACGTGGTCTATCTCAACGGCGTGAGCGAGATCCAGACCTGCACCTACCGCACGGCCATAAAACTCGCCGAGAATGAAATGCTGGCCGGCGGGGTCGGCTCGGTGACGTTCTCCCCGCCGCGGCTGGCCTCCTGTGCCCGGTGAGCTCAAGCGCTCGGGACCGGTTGGTCGTCGTCGCGGTGGCCGAAGGCGCCGAAACCGTCGACCAGTCGGCTGGGTGGTTGCGGTGACCAGTCCCACCCGGCGATCTGGCGGCGCGAACGCCTGCTGAACAGGCCCCGTAGCAGTTCGTAGCCATCGGCACGCAAGTGCCACACGGATTCTCCTGAACCGCAACGCCATTGGCGGCCCAGCTCGTCGGTGATCACCAGCGTCGCGGTGTCACCCAACCGCCGGCCGGGAAAATAGCCCATCACATCCAGGAACGGCTGCCAGTGTTCGCGTCCGGTGCGCGGCAGGCCCAGCGCCTCGTGCAGGTCTGCTTCGTGGCAGATCGCGTCCGCGGCCAGATTCGGGCCGGCAGGCTGCTCCGGCAGAGTCGATTCGACCGCCGGGGCCGCGTGTTCCCACTCGGCGAGCAACGCATCGACGGGGCGGTCGCGACGTTCGGCGACGTGCCGGGAGGTCCAGGAGTCCGACGGCGCGCCGTCGAGCCGGCCGGCCGAGACGTCGGCGGCACCACCGGCCAGGTGCGCCAGCACGTCGTGCACCGTCCAGCCGGGTGTCGCGGGGACCGGGGTGCGCAGCTGGTGGTCGCCGAGTTCGGCGGCCAACGCCTTGATCCGGCCGCGAGCGGCGCGGTAGATCGCGTCAAGCATGCGAACCTCCTGCAGTGGGGACCGGAGCCAGTGCGGCCAGCTGCGTTCGGGCGCGGGCACGGCGGGCGGTTTTTCGCGCGGCGGGCAGATTGGCGCGCAGGATCCGCCACAGCAGGACCGGATCACGGAGCCGCGACGGCGGGTCGAGGAGGTTGCGCACCCGAAGGAAGCGTTCGGTGACGGCGATGTCGCGGCTGGCGGCGGTTGCCGCTGCGTCGGCGAACCACCGGTTCAGTCGGTGGCGAACCGGGTGCCGGCGATCGGAAGGCGAATCGTGGGCGGCGTTCATCGCCCAGATCGGTGCGATCTGATCGGCTGCGGCCCGAAAGAACCGGTGCGGCAGGTCCGGTCCGTGCTGCCGCAGGCAGTCGCGCAGGGCGAGCGCCTCAAGCGCGGCCATCGTCATGCCTTGGCCGTGGAGCGGATTGAGCCGGCAGAGTCCGTCGCCGATCACCACCAGTCCGGCGGGAAAGCGGGGCATTCGGTCGTAACGGTGCCACAGTGCCCCGGTGTCGCGGGAGACCGCGATGTCGCCCACCGGTGTGGCCTCGCGCACGGCGGCCATGACGGCCGGCGGCAGAATTTGCTTGGCCGCGGCCAGCATGGCGGTGAAATCAGCTGGGGGAGAGCCATAGTCGCCGTGGCGGGCGACGGAGAGCATCCAGGTGTCCTGCTCGTAGGCGACCATCAGCAGGCCCGGCTCGGCCCGGCCCTGGTCGATGAAGACGAACCGGTCGGCGATTCGTCCCGGCGGGATGCACAACAGCTGGCTGGAGTAGCCCCATTTGGCATCGAGACGTTGTTCGGGCACGCAGCCGAAGCCGTGGCCGGCAATGAATTCGGTGGTCCGGGCCGCTCGTCCCGTCGCGTCGATGAGCAGATCGGCGTGCAGATTCTGGGTCAGCCTGTTGCGCCGGTTGGTGATTCGCACGCCGCTGACGATCCCGCATGCGACCACCGGCGCGACCGCCTCGTGGCCGTCGAGAAACGCGACGTTGCCGAGTTTGTCGACACGCCGGCGCAGGTGAAACTCGACGAACGGCCGGCTGGCGCTGTAGACCGCCAGGGCCCGGGGATCGGCAAGCCGCCCGGTCCGATTCAGCTCGTGACGGCCGATCCGGGCGTACCGCCCGGACAGATCGGCGTTGTCGATGACCACCGCGCCGGCGGCGGCGAGGTCGTCGAGGATCCCGGGAAACAACTCACCGAGGATGCCGGTACCGCGGGACAGGAAGCTGTGCAGGTGCCGGCCCTGCGGTACCCCCCGTCGGTGGACCGGTTGATCCGGCAGCCGATCGCGATCCACCACCGTGACGGACTCGTAGAACTCCGATGCCACCCGAGCCGCCAGTAGCCCGGCCATCCCGGCACCCAGCACCACCGCAGCCGTTCTCGATTCGCCCAACGTAAGCCCCTCTCCCGACGCGAGGGACCCACGATACAGACAAATTAAGAAAAATAAGAGTATCTTGGCGTAACAGTAAGATTTTTAGCCCGCCGGGGCCGGCGCTGCTGCCGGCGCCGCCGCGGCCGTCACCGCCGCGGGCGGGGAGTCCCCCGCACGCTCGGCCGGTGGCGGAGCCGTCCGCCGGTGCACGTTGATCGGCCACCAGAACCACCGGCCGAGCAGCGCCGCGACCGACGGGGTGATCAGGCTGCGGACGATGAAGGTGTCGAACAGCAGGCCCAGCCCGATGGTGGTGCCGATCTGGCCGACCGAACGCAGGTCGCTGGCGATCATGGCGATCATGGTGAACGCGAACACCATGCCGGCCGCCGTCACGACCTTGCCGGTGGCGCCCATCGCGCGGATCAGCCCGGTCTTCAGGCCCGGGTTGGCGCCGGCGCCGATCTCCTCCTTCATCCGGGAGACCACCAGCAGGTTGTAGTCCGAACCCACCGCCAGCAGCACGATCACGCTCATCGCGATCACCAGCCACTGCAGCTCGATGCCGAACACGTACTGCCACAACAGCACCGACAGACCGAAGGAGGAGGCCAACGACAGCACCACGGTTCCCACGATCACGATCGAGGCGACCAATGCCCGGGTGATCAGCAGCATCACCACGAAGATCAGCACGATGGCGGCGATCGCCGCGATCAGCAGGTCGTAGTGGGCGCCGGTCTGGATGTCGGCGTAGGTGGCGGCGGTGCCGCCGAGGTAGAACTTCGCCTTGGCCAGCGGGGTGCCCTTGACGGCCTCCTTGGCGGCCTGCAGTTCGGCGCCGACGTGCGAGATGCCCTCAACGGTGGCCGGGTCGGTGGCGTGGGTGATCAAGATGCGGGCGGCCTGGCCGTCCGGTGACATCATCAGCGCCATCCCGCGCTGAAAGTCCGGGCTGTCGAACGCTTCCGGCGGCAGATAGAACATGTCGTCGTTCTTCGCGTCGTCGAACACCTGGCCCATCACGGCGGCGGTGTCGGTCATCTGCTCGAGCTGGGTGACCACCTGGCTGAAGCTGCTGTGCATCGTCAGCATCAGATCGCGCATGTTGGTGGTGATGGCGATCATCGGCGGGATCTGGGCGGCGATCTCCGGCGTGATGCCGTCGACCCGGTCCAGCTGATCAGCAAGGACCGTGGTGTTCTCGGCCAGCTTGTCGAAGCCGTCGGCGGCGTCGAACATCGACCGGAACGCATTGCACACGCCGATGTTGAAACAGTGTGGTTCCCAATAGAAATAGTTGCGCAGCGGGCGGACCTCGTCGTCGAAGTCGGCTATCCGGTCGCGCACCTCGGCCATGGTGCCCTCCATGTCATGGGTGGCCTGGTCGGTCCCGTGGGTGGCGTCGGACAGTTGCACCGTCAGGCCGTGCAGCCGATCCATCACCTCGACCATCGAGGACAGTTGATCGGCCATGGTGGCGGTGTCGTCGAGGCGGGCCTTGAGGAACTGCAGGTTCTCGGCCATCGTGACGCCCTGGGCGCTGATCTGGAACGGCACCGAGCCGTGTTCCATCGGCGGCCCCAACGGCCGGGTGATGCTTTGCACCCGTTCGATGCCGGGCACCCGGAAGATGTTGCGGGCGATGCGATCCAGCACCAGCATGTCGCGTGGGTTGCGCATGTCGTGATCGGACTCGACCATCAGCATGTCCGGGTTCATCCGCGCCGTGCTGAAGTGCTTCTCCGCGGCGGCATAGCCGATGTTGGACGGCACGTCGGACGGAATGTAATGCCGGTTGTCATAGCTGGTCCGGTAGCCGGGCAGGACCAAGACGCCCACCGCCGCGACGGCGGTGGCGGCGGCCAGGATCGGCAACGGCCAGCGCACCACGGCCGTCCCGACCTTGCGCCAGCCGCCGGTCTTGGTGACCCGCTTGGGATCGAGCAGCCCGAACCGGCTGCTGACCGCGAGCACCGCCGGCGCGAAGGTCAGTCCCATCGCCAGGATGGTGAACATGCCCAGCGCGCACGGCACCGCCAGGGTGTTGAAGTAGTTCAGCCGGGTGAAATGCAGGCACAACATTGCGCCGGCGATGGTCAGCCCGGAACCCAGGATGACGTGGCTGACGCTGGACAGTGTTGTGCGCTGGGCGGTTTCGGGGTCTTCGCCCGCGCCGCGGGCCTCGTGGTAGCGCCCGATCAGAAAGATCCAGTAGTCGGTTCCGGCCGCGATCGCCAGCGCGGTCAGGATGCTGACCACGAAGGTAGAGATCGCGAAGACACCGAAGTGGCTCAGTACCGCGATCAGCCCGCGGGCCACGCTCATCTCGGTGACGACGACGAGCAGCCCGATCACGGTGGTGGCGATCGAGCGGTACACCACCAGCAACATCACCGTGATGACGGCCAGGGTTATCCCGGTCATCTTGATCATGGACGCGTCGCCGGCCTCGTTGGTGTCGGCTACCAGGGCGGCCTGGCCGGTCACATAGGAGCGCAGGCCGGCCGGGGGATCGGAGTGCTCCACGATGTCACGGACCGCGTCGACGGACTCGACGCCCCGCGCCGAGCCTTGATTGCCCGCCAGGTGAACCTGGACGTAGGCGGCCCGGCCGTCCTCGCTCTGTGAGCCCGCCGAGGTGACCCGGTCGCCCCAGAAGTCCTGCACGTGCTCGACGTGGGCGGTGTCGGCCTGCAGGTCCGCCACCAGCCGCTCGTAGTAGTGGTGGGCGTCTTGGCCCAGTTCGGTGTCGCTTTCCAGCACGATCATTAGCACCGAATCGGAACCGAACTCGCCGAACTTCTCCCCGATGTGCTTCATCGCGATCACCGACGGCGCATCCTGCGGCGAGAGCGAGACGGCGTTTTTCGCGCCGACGATCTCCAGCTGCGGCACCAGCAGATTGGTCGCGGCCGCCGCGGCGAGCGAGAACAGGATGATCGGGATGGCCAGGGCACGGATCAGCCGCGGATACAGCGGCGGCGTGGCCCCGGGCGGCGGCGTGCTGTGCTGGCCGCTCATGCGGCCTTCACCACGCAGAACGTCGCCGCGCTGTGGCCGTCGGTCTGCTGCTCGTCGCGCAGTTCGCCGTTGACGGTGATCCGGCAGCCCAGCTCGTCGCCGTCGCCTTGCGCCATGACATTGGCGAACACGCTGGGCTGCGTCGTGGTCAAGGTCAGCGACCACGGCAGGGACTGGAACGTCGCCTCTCGGGGCTGGGCGCGTTCGTCGACGTAGCTGACCATCCCCGTGGTGGCGCGGGGGCCGTAGACCTCGTAGGTGACGTACTTCGCGACGGTGGACACGATCTCACCGCCCGCACCGCCGGCGGCCGCCGCCTGGTCGGCGCCGAAGACCCCGTGAAACCGGTAGATCACCAGTGCGCCCACCGCCGCGACGGGGACGATCACCAGCACGATCCACAGCCGCTCCAGGGACGCCCGGAGCTTTCGCATTGCGCTCATGGCCGCTAACCTTACGACCATAAGGAAACACCTGTAAAGTTAGATTGTGGCGGCTCACACCGGTGCCGGCGGTGTTGCCCAGCACGCAGCCGCCGTATCGGCTAACGGTCGTTAGGATGAGGACGTGCCCAGTTCCACTCGCCGGCGCAATCTGCGAGGTCACGGCGCATTGCTGCGCGAGGAGATCCTGTCGGCGGCCACCCGGGTGATCGACGGCGCGGACAGTGAGGGCGAGGTCTCGCTGCGGCGCATCGCCCGGGAGGCCGGAATCGCCGCGCCGTCGGTGTATGCGCACTTCGCGGACCGGGACCGGGTGCTCGAGGCGGTCGCCGAGTCGAGCTGGGTGCAGGTCTCCGAGGAGATCGCCGAACATGTTCAGGCGGCCACCGATCCCCGGGAGCGCCTGTTGATCGGCTGCCGGGTGTACGTCTCGTTCGCGCAACGCCACCCGCTGCGCTACGCACTGATGACCCAGGACGGCCACGCGCCGCCGGCCGCGCGTCAGGCGCTCGCCGTGGTCACCCGGGGATTGCTGGCCTGCCGGGCGCAGGCCCCGGGATCGAGCCACGCTGAACCGCCGGATGCGGGGGCGGACCCGGACTCCGAACGGATCGCCGCGGCGTTATCGGTGGCGTTGCACGGCGTCGCCATGTTGCACCGCAGCGATGCCCCGAACCTTTGGCTCAGCGACTTCAGCACCGACGAGGTGATCCGAACCCTGGTCGATGCCGCGACCCTGCTACTGAGCGACCCGGCCCCCGGCTGAGCCTGCCCCTGCAGGGCGGATGTGATCGGCCCCACATTCGAGGCCATTTCGCTCACAGGTTACTCCCGGCCACCTTCCAGCATGTCACCCTACATTCATCCCCTGGCCACTTTGGTGGTCATAAAGTCCACGTACAGAGGCCGGGTGAGATGGATTTTGGAGCGACGCCGCCGGAGGTCCACTCCGGTCTAATGTATTCCGGGGCCGGACCCGGGCCGCTGCTGGCCGCCGCCGCCGCGTGGCAGGCCCTCGCCGGAGAATTGCACACCGCGGCCGCGGCCTACCGATCGGTGATCGCCGACCTGGGCGGTGCCTGGCATGGGCCGTCCGCCCTGGCGATGGCCGCGGCGGCCACCCCCTACGCGGAGTGGATCGGCGTCACCGCTACGCGCGTCGAACACGCCGCCGTGCAGGTCTCCTCGGCGGCCGCGGCCTACGAGGCGGCGTTCGCCGCACATGTTCCGCCGCCGGTGATCGCGGCCAACCGCAGTCTGCTGATGACCCTGGTCGCCACCAACCTGCTGGGCCAGAACGCCCCGGCGATCGCGGCCACCGAGGCCCTCTACGCCGAGATGTGGGCGCAGGACGCCGCCGCGATGTACGGCTACGCGGGCTCGGCGGCCGCGGCCACCCGGCTCGGCGTATTCGACCCGGCTCCGGAAGCCACCGATCTGACCGCTGATACGACCCAGCTGGTCACCGCCGCCGAGGCCACCGGCGTCAGGACGGCCTCGGCCGCGCCGTCGAAGGTCTCGCAGCTGCTGTCGGCGGTGCCGAGGGCTCTAAGCGACTTCACCTCCTCCCCGGCGCAGCCGACGGCGCCCGATATTGGGGCCGGACTCAAGGATTTCGCCAAGTTCCTGGGCGACCTGGCAGGGCCGTACTCGCCGCTCGGCCATCTCGCCAACCTCGGCAGCGGGTGGCTGATCGCCGGGCAGCTCGTGGGCTTGGCCCAGAACCCGCCCGGCGTGGTCAGCCTGCTCAGCGGTCCGGCCCCGATCACCGGTGCCCTGGGTCCGCTCTCGGGCGGATACATCTCCTACCAGGCGCCGCTCTCGGCGGGTGCCACCACCGTCGCGGCGAGCACCGGGCAGGCGAGCTTGGTCGGGTCGCTGTCGGTCCCGGCGAGCTGGTCCACCTCGGCGCCGGCCGGCAAAACACTGCCGGCCGTGCTGTCGGGTAGCTCGGTCAATTCCAGCGCCTCGGCGTTCGCCGTCGAGGGCTCCTCGAGCGCGATGTTCAACGAGATGGCGCTGTCGAGCCTGGCCGGCCGTGCGGTCGGGGGCACCGCGGTGCAGTCCGTCGTGGGCGGCGCCACCCGGGTGATCGACAAGGCGCCCGACACCGAGGCGCTGACCACCGCCACCATCCTTGTCATCCCGGTGCCCGAGGACGGGGGAACGCCGTGATCGATTTCGCCCTGATCCCTCCCGAGGTCACCTCAGGCCAGATGTATGCCGGACCGGGCGCCGAATCGCTGCTGGCCGCGGCCACCGCGTGGGAGGGACTGGCCGCCGAGCTGCACTCGGCGATGACCTCCTACCGCTCGGTGCTGACCACCCTGACCGCCGAGTCGTGGGTGGGCGGCTCGGCGACGGCCATGATCGCCGCGGCGACACCCTTCGTGGACTGGATGTCGACCGCTGCCGCACAGGCCACCCAGGCGGCGGCGCAGGCCGGGGCCGCGGCGAACGCGTTCGAGGTGGCGCTGGCCGCCGTGGTGCCGCCGCCGGTGATCGCCGCCAACCGCAGCATCCGGGCGGCGCTGCTGGCGACGAACACCTTCGGGCAGAACACCGCGGCGATCGCGGCCGCCGACGCCCAGTACGCCCAGATGTGGGCGCAGGACGCCGGCGCGATGTTCGCCTACCAGGCCGCGGCTGGGGCCGCCGCCCGGCTGACACCGTTCGCCGCACCGCCGCAGGCGACCAACCCGGCCGGCGGAACCGAGCCGGGCCTGGCCGCGGCCGGGGACGCGACCGAGATCGCGGGGATCTACGAGGGCCTGTTCGGCGCCCTCGGGGGGCTCATGAAATTCGGTGGCCTCGGCAACTTCGTGCTGAGCGGGCCCAACTTCGGCATGGTCCAGTTCAAGACGTTCTACAAGCCGCAGGCGTTGTTGCCGGAGGTCCCCAAGTCCGCGCTCGGGGCTGGGCTGGGCGGGAGAGAGATAGCCGGGCTGGGCGGGAGAGAGATAGCTGGGCTGGGCGGGAGAGAGATAGCTGGGCTGGGCGGGAACGGGCTGAACGCCCTGGGCGCCGGATTGCGCGGCGGCGCCACGTCGGCGGCCTCCGCCGGCACGATCCGGGCGGTGACGGCCGCCGTGGGCACCGCGCCCTCGGTCGGGGCGCTGTCGGTGCCGCAGGGCTGGGCGACCGCCACCCCCGCCATCCGGTTGGCCGCGACCTCGTTGCCGGCGGCCGGCACCGGCGCGGCGCCGATGGCCGGGGCGACCGGCCTGCTCAACCCGGCCGCATTGGGTGCCTTGACCGGAGGTGCGCTGGGCGCTCCCGGTTCTCAGCTGATCAACGGCGCCAATATCCGTGGCGGGTCCGCCAAGAGCGGTCAAGGCCAGGCGCCGGTTCAGCTGGACCGGGTCCTGGCCCAGTTGCAGAAACAAAAGGACGCCGTCCAGCACTGGCAGATCGACGAGGCCGGCCTGGACGACCTGCTCGAGGAACTGTCGAAGAAGCCCGGCTTCCACGCGGTACACCTGAAGAAGGCCGCCAAGAACGCCGGCTCCGTCGCCGCGACGACGGCAATCCCGTGAGATCGCTACCGGCGCTGGCCGTTGCGGTCGGCCTCTGCCTGGCCGGGGCCGCTCCCGGGAATGCCGATCCGGAGCCGGTCGCCGCGCCCGACGCCGAAGATGCCGGCGGCGCTGTTCACAACGCGGCCTTCCTGGAGTCGCTGCAGGCCGCCGGTATCACCTACAGCAGCTCCGGCCAGGTCATCGCGGCCGCCCACGCGGTCTGCGGTCTGGTCGACCGCGGCGAACCCGGCCTGCAAGTGATCGCCGACCTGAAGGCCAACAATCCCGGCTTCACCACCGACGCCGCGGCGCAGTTCGCCGCCATCGCCGCGAACACCTACTGCCCGCACCAGCTCACGAAGAAGTGACGGCCGGACCCGAGGACTCTTTCCCGCCCACTTTCAGCTAGCCGCCGCTGGGAGCGGGGGCCGGGGCCGGTGGCCGGGGCTCCGGCACAAAGCCCTTCAACACGTCGGGCAGGCCCGCCGACTGCTGGGGCACCGGTGCGCAGGTGGGTGGGCATGGGGTCAGTTGCCATGGCGCGCAGCGGTCGGTCCGGAACGCGGTGTCGGTCGGCTCGATCAGCACCACCTGCGGCTTCTTGGTCATCGCACTGTCGACGGTCTTGCCGCCGCTGATCCGGCGCCAGTAGCAGGCGTTGCCCTCGCGCGGCCCGTCGGAGCGGTAGGTGCCCGGCAGGATGTCGGTCCCGACCGCGAAGGTGCCGTCGGTATCGATCACCTGTTTGGGCGCGGGTGGGGGAGTCGGCTCGGCTCCGGCGAGGCCGCCGGCCGTCCACGCCGCGGCCAGCGCGGCCGCCAGCACGACGGTCACCGTCCCGGCCGGCTTCATCGGTCTCATACCACGCGAGGTTACCGACCGGACGGCTTGACGCCGACTGTGATCAAGTCCGACACCAACAGCGTCCAGGCCGGCCGCGCCACCCGATGCTGGTCGGCGACGGTGAACCCGGCATCGGTGAACAGCGTGCGCATCTCGGCAGGCGTCGGCTGGTGCGCGGGATTCCAGCGGCCGCCCAGCAGCCGGCGCAGCGGAACGGGATGGCGCGGGCTCAGCGCGGTGACCGCCGCCATCCCGCCCGGAGCCAGCACCCGATAGAACTCCGCCACCGCCGCCGGCTGGTCGAAGAAGTGAAAAGCCGAGCTGGTCACCACCGCGTCGAGCGCGCCGTCGTCGAACGGCAGCTGCTCGGCCGGGCCGGTCAGCCACTGCACCCGCGTCGAGCGCGCCCGGGCCTCGTCGAGCATGCCGGTGGACATGTCCACCCCGTAGACGGCTTCGGGCTGCAGTTCGCGTTCAATGCGGTCGGCGAGGATGCCGGTGCCGCAGGCGATATCGGCGACCCGGGCCGGCTGATGGGCGCGCAGCGCGGCGATCAGCTCGTCCTGGGCCGGCCGGTAGACCAACCGCTGCAGATAGCGGGCGTCGTAGAGGGGAGCGGCCCAGCTCCAGAACCGGGTGATCGCGTCGTTGAACCCTCTGCGCGGAATCGGAGTGGCCACGGCGTGAAATCTACCGCCGCGGCGATGAGAGGGTGTACCCCATGACCGTCTGCTACCGGCACCCCGACCGGGCCACCGCGCTGCGCTGCACCCGGTGCGGACGCTACATCTGCGGCGACTGCATGCGCGGTGCCGCCGTCGGGCAGCACTGTGTGGACTGTGCGCAGGAGGGCGCCGTGCAGCCGCGGACGCGCCCGCTGGTCCGGGGCGCCTCGGGGGCGCCGGTGGTCAGCTACGGGCTGATCGCACTGAATGTGCTGGCGTTCATCGGGCAGATCTCGTCGGGCGAACTGGACTCCGAGTTGGTGCTGTGGTCGCCGGCGGTGGCCGACGGGCAGATCTACCGCCTGCTGACGTCGGCGTTCCTGCACTACGGCCCGATGCATCTGCTGCTGAACATGTGGGCGCTGTATGTGGTGGGCCCGTCGCTGGAGGGCCTGCTCGGCCGGGCGCGGTTCAGCGCGCTGTACCTGCTCAGCGCGTTGGGAGGTTCGGTCGCCGTCTATCTGCTGGCGCCGCTGGACACCGCCACCGCCGGCGCCTCGGGTGCCATCTTCGGCTTGTTCGGCGCGACACTGATCGTCGGGCGACGGCTGCGGATGGATGTCGGCTGGGTCGTCGCGGTGATCGGGATCAACCTGGTCTTCACCTTCACCATCCCGCGGATCAGTTGGCAGGGACACGTCGGCGGGCTGATCGCCGGGCTGCTGGTGGCGTGCGCCTACGTGTATCCGGCGCCGGCGCAGCGCAACCGGATCCAGATCGTGGCCAGCATCGCGCTGCTGGTGCTGTTCGTTGCGCTGATCTGGTGGCGCACTGCCGAATTGGTCTCCTGACCTCGAGCGTGTCCTCCCGGTCCGACGGTGGGTAGCCCCCTAAGCTTTCGGTGGTCCACCAGCGAGAGGATCGACCAATCGGCGCCAACGGCGACCAGGATGAGATGAGTCGACCGGCCGGGAGCCGGACTCGCCGGGCCACCTCGATGCGCACCTCGGGCAAAGCCCGCTGGGTTGCGCCGGCCCCGCGTGCCGCCCGGTTGGCCACTGCACGTGCCGCGGACCGGATTCGGCGGGAGCGGCGACGGCCGGGCATTCACGCCCTGGACGGCCTGCGCGCCGTCGCCGTCGCGTTGGTGCTGGCCGACCACGGCGGGATCCCCGGGGTGTCGGGCGGGTTCATCGGGGTGGACCTGTTCTTCGTGCTGAGCGGATTCCTGATCACCTCGCTGCTGATCGACGAGTTGCACCGGACCGGACGGATCGACCTCACCGCGTTCTGGATCCGCCGTGGCCGTCGGCTGCTGCCCGCCCTGGTGCTGATGGTGCTGACCGTGGCGATCGCTCACGAGCTGCTGCCCCCTGACGCGGCGGTGGGCCTGCGTGAGGACGCCATCGCCGCGTTCTTCTGGGTGGCCAACTGGCGGTTCGTCGCCCAACACACCGACTACTTCACCGAGGCGGGGACCCCGTCGCCGCTGCAGCACACCTGGTCGCTGGGGGTCGAGGAGCAGTACTACTTCCTCTGGCCGTTGCTGCTCATCGCGATCGTCATGCTGCTGGCGTTCCGTGCCCGGCGGCGCGGTCGCCTGGCCACCGTCGGTGGGGTGCGCCTGACCGTCTTTCTGCTGGCCAGCGCCGGTGCCGCGGTATCGGCGACGGTAGCCGAGGTACTGGCCTCCCCGGGGTTTGACGCCACCCGCGACCGCGTCTACTTCGGCACCGACACCCGCGCGCAGGCGCTGCTGATCGGCGCCGCGGCGGCGGCACTGTTGGTGGGGGATTGGCCCGCACTGACCGCCGGCTGGTCGGTGATCCGCACCCGCCGGGGCCGCTGGGTCGCCCGGCTGCTGCCGCCGGCCGGGCTGGTCGTGCTGGCGCTGGCTTCGCACCGCGCCACCGGCAGCGCGGCGGAGTTCCGGGGCGGCCTGCTGACCATCGTCGCCGTCGCTGCGATCGCGGTGATCGCCCCGGTCGCGCTGCACCAGAGCGGGCTGGTGGGGCGGGCACTGGCCTGGACTCCGCTGGTATGGCTGGGAACCATCTCCTACGGCGTGTACCTGTGGCACTGGCCGATCTTTCTGGTGCTCAACGGCGAACGCACCGGGTGGTCGGGATGGTCGCTGTTCGCGCTGCGCTGTGCCGCCACGCTGTCGGTGGCCGCGGTGTCGTGGTGGATCATCGAGGAGCCGATCCGCCACTGGCGGCCGGCGCAAATTTCATTGCTGCCGCTCGGGGCGGCGGTGAGCGCCACCGCGGTGGCGGTCACGGTGTTCGTGGTCCCGGTCGTCGAGCGGCCCACCGCCGAGACCGGCCTGACCCCGGATGTGGCCGCAGCCGCGGCGGTCTCCCCGTCGCCGCCGAGCCGCAAGCGTCCGGCACCGGTGCGCCACGACCCGAACCGGCCGCGCACCGTCTCGGTGTTCGGCGACTCGATCGGGTGGACCGTGATGCACTACCTGCCGCCCACCCCCGGCTACGACTTCATCGACCACACCGTCGTCGGCTGCAGCATCGTGCGGGCCGGGCCCTACCGCTGGGCCGGCAAGACCATCGATCAGGGCAAGGAGTGCGACGGGTGGCCGGCCCGGTGGGCGCGCCAGGTCAAGGCCGACCAGCCCGACGTGGTGCTGTTGTTCGCCGGCCGTTGGGAGACCGTGGACCGCGTCAACGAGGGCCAGTGGACCCACATCGGTGACCCGACTTTCGATGCGTATCTGACCGCGGAGCTGCGGCATGCGCTCGACGTGCTGGAGTCCGCCGGCAGCAGGGTGGTGGTGACGACCGTGCCCTACAGCCGGTACGGCGAGCGGCCCGACGGCAGCCTGTGGCCCGAGGACGATCCCAAGCGTGTCGACCGATGGAACGCCCTGTTGCGCCGGGTGGTCGCCGGGCGCGACGCCGTGACACTGATGGACCTGAACAAGAAGCTCGGGCCCAACGGCGCTTATACCGCGAAGGTCGACGGCATCAGGGTGCGCAGCGACGGCATTCACCTCACTCCCGAAGGGGTCAAGTGGCTGCTGCCGTGGCTGGAGGAATCGATCAGCTGACCCGGGTGACGACCCGCTCGAGACCCGCCGCTTGAGGGCAACGTCACAGGGCTTCCGGATGCCGGAATAAATTTAGTTTTGCTAACGTAGTATTTATCGGCGCAGCGCCGCGCCCCTCAAAAATCATTTCTCCGAGCTATTCCTTCCGAGGTTCCGTTATGACCGCTGCTTCTGCATTTGCCTCAGACGACGAGCAGGCCCACCGCGTTGCCGAACTGGCCGCCGCCGACCCGCAATTCGCCGCCGCCCAGCCCGACCCCACCGTCGCCGACGCCGCCGCCCAGCCCGGACTCCGGCTGCCGCAGCTGGTGCAGACCGTCCTGACCGGCTACGCCGACCGGTCCGCCCTGGGCCAGCGCGCCGTCGAATTCGTTGCCGACCCGGCAACCGGCCGCACCGTCGCCCGGCTGCAGCCCCGCTACGACACCATCACCTACCGCGAGGTGGGCGAGCGGGTCCGCGCCCTGGCCAGTGCCCTCGTCGCCGCCGCCGTCCGACCCGGAGACCGGGTCGCGGTGCTGGGGTTCACCAGCGTCGACTACACCGTCATCGATGTGGCATTGGGTCAGATCGGCGCGGTCTCGGTGCCGCTGCAGACCTCCGCGGCGGTCAGCACCCTGACCCCGATCGTGGCCGAGACCGAGCCCCGCGTCATCGCCGCCAGCGTCGACTCGCTGGCCGACGCGGTC
>Ga0182736_1000468_pt1 | contig 61346 bp, 53 predicted proteins | sample eDN5th30CKraftBY_FD_128882 | JGI IMG/M metagenome (GOLD analysis project Ga0182736, IMG submission 128882) | Enriched backyard soil microbial communities from Emeryville, California, USA - eDNA 5th pass 30_C Kraft BY (version 2) (version 2) | ecosystem: Environmental > Terrestrial > Soil >... | reverse complement strand
GCGATCTGGTGGAACTGGATCGCCGGCTCGGTGGTGCGTTGCTGCTGGCCGACGCCGAGCGCTGGAAATCGCTGCGCGCCGAGGGCGGCTGGGTGACCACCTATGCCTACCCGCCCCACGAGATCAACGCGCAACTGCTGGCCCAGGTCTGGACCTTGCCCGTCGACGAGGTGGTCCAGAACGTCACGGTCTTCCCGGATGCCACGTGCACGGCCACCGTCACCCTGCAGACCCCGCAGCCGGCACCCACGCCCCCGGCGGTCGTGCTGCGGCGGCTCAACGGTGAGCAGGCCGCCGCCGTGGAGGCCAACATGTGCGCGCCCCGCCCGCACCTGCGCGGACTTCGGCCGGGACCACTGCCGGACAGCCTGCCCGTCGAGATCGGCCCGTCGGGTGTCCTGATCGGAAAGCTGGCCAACGGCGATCGGCTGATGGTTCCGCTGACCGACTCCGGCGAGCTGAGCCGGGTGTTCATCGCCGCCGAGGACCTGATCGCGAAGCGGATCATCATCCGCGCCGTCGGGGCCGGGGAGCGCGTTTGTGTGCACACCCGCGACAAGGCGCGCTGGGCCAGCGTCCGGATGCCCGAGGTGTCGGTGGTGGGCGAGTCGAGGCCGACGCCGCGCAGCACGGTCAGTGTGGTCGACGGGCCGATCGCCCCGTCACCGCGCCCGGCGACCGTCATCACCGTGGCACCGCCCGGGACGCCTCCGCCGCCACCGGATGCGGTCGAGGTGTGCATCGAGCAGATCGACCGGACCGCCGTACGGGTTGCCGCGGGGGGACGATCATGGCTGGCTACGGTGGAGTTGTTCCGGGCGGAAAACCGGTACTGCAGCCCGGAGGCGCTGGCGCCGATGTCGTCACGATGACACTCCGCCGGACCGCAGGCAGCCCCGACAACCCGTACATGCGACAGAGGACGACAGACATTGAGTGACTTGCTGGCGGCCCGCCGGCACTTCGACCGGGCCATGGTGAGCATGGACGGACGGTACGGCTCCCCCGAAGCCCAGGCCGAGTTCGTGGCGGCAACCGAAGCCGATCCCTCCATGGCCGACGCGTGGCTGGGCCGCATCGCCTGCGGTGACACCTCGTTGGACACGCTCAAGCGGCTCTACGCCAACAGCGACTGGCTGCACAAGGAGACCACCCGGCTGGGCCGGCACCTGGCCGCCCAGATTCCGCTGGGGCCCTACCTGTCGATCACGGTCACCGACGCCTCGCACGTGGGGCTGGCGTTGGCCTCAGCGCTGACGGTGGCCGGGGAATACGAACGCGCCGACGCGCTGCTGGCCGACCAGAGTCTGCTGGACAGCTGGATCAACCACCAGTGGCACCAGCTGGCTCGCGCCTACCTGATGTTCGTCACGCAGCGCTGGCCGGATCTGCTGACGGTCGCCGCCGAGGAACTACCCGAGCGGGCGATCGTCATGCCCGCGGTCACCGCGTCGGTCTGCGCGCTGGCCGCCTACGCGGCCGCGCATCTGGGCCAGGGCCGGGTGGCGTTGGACTGGCTGGATCGTGTCGACATCGCCGGGCAGGCGCGCTCCTCGGAGCGGTTTTCCGCGGGGGTGTTGACGGCGTCGATCAACCCGAGCGAAATCCCGCTGCTGGCCGCGGATTTGGCCTACGTCCGCGGGATGGTGCACCGTCAGCTCGGCGAGGAGGACAGGGCCCAGGTCTGGTTGTCCAAGGCCGCGATCAACGGGGTGCTGACCGAGCCGGCCAAGGCCGCACTCGCCGAGCCCAATCTGCGCCTGGTGGTCACCGAGGAACAGATCATCGACAGCCGCACCGACCGCTGGGATGCCGATTCGGCGAAAAGCCGGGCCGAACTCGACGAGGACAACGCGCTGGACCGCCGCGCCGAGCTGCTGGCGCAGGGCCGCGCCGAGCTGGAGAGGCAGGTCGGGCTGGCCGAGGTCAAACGCGCGGTGAAGGCCCTGGAGGACCAGCTCGAAATCCGGGCCATGCGTTTGGAACACGGTCTGCCGGTGGAAGGACAGACCAACCACATGCTGCTGGTCGGCCCGCCCGGCACCGGTAAGACCACCACCGCCGAGGCGCTGGGCAAGATCTACGCGGGAATGGGCATCGTCCGCAATCCGGAGATCACCGAGGTGCGGCGTTCGGACTTCTGTGGCGAACACATCGGTTCCTCGGGTCCGAAGACCAATGAGCTGATCGAAAAGGCCCTGGGCGGAATCCTTTTCATGGACGAGTTCTATTCGCTGGTGGAACGCCACCAGGACGGGACGCCGGACATGATCGGCATGGAGGCCGTCAACCAGCTGCTGATCGCGCTGGAGAAACACCGCTTCGACTTCTGCTTCCTCGCCGCCGGATACGAGGACCAGGTCGACGAATTCCTCACCGTCAACCCCGGATTGGCGAGCCGGTTCAACCGCAAGATCCGGTTCGAGTCCTACTCGCCCGAAGAGATAGTCGAAATCGGTGAACGGTACGGTTCCAGTCGCGCTACCGAGCTGAACCCGGAAGCGCGGCAGCGGTTCCTGGATATGGCGACCACGATTCGCGCCTACGTCAGCCCGCGCGGCGAGCATGGCATCAACGTCATGCACAACGGCCGGTTCGCCCGGAACGTGATCGAGGAAGCCGAATTGGCCCGCGACACCCGGGTGGCGGCGCAGAAGCGCGCCGGTCACCCGGTGACGATCGACGACCTCAAGATCATCACCGCCGCCGACATCGACGCCGCCGTTCGCGCCGTGTGCGACACCAAACGCGAGATGGCCGCCATCACCTGGTAGGCCGCCGTCAGATCGGCGTGCTGCCGTATCGGGCGACGAAATCGGACTCGGCCTCTTCGCGCAGTGCGGTGAAGACGACGTTGAGCCGGTCCGCCAGTTCGCTGTAGGTGTAGTCGCTGACCACACACGGATGCAGCGTCAGCTCCAACAGTCGACCGTCGGCGTTGGCCACGGCACGGACATCTCCGAGATCGACACTGTAGGTGGTGTTCTCGGCCTCGGCGACCAGGGCTTCCCATTTCTCGGCAGCCTCACGAAGATCCCGCAACACGGACTCAACGAGGTCCTTGTCGCTGAGCTCCGCGCGGCTGTCCGGCCCCGACATTGGCTAAGTATGTCGACCAGGTGTGAGTAGCGTCAATTCATCATCGCCGTTACGTTTGCGGATCCCACTGGCCGGCCGCGGGTGCGCTGAGCGTCCGGAACCAGCTGTAGTGGTAGTTGGCCGACACCGTGTCACCGGTCGCCATACCCTCGGTGGCGGCCAGCAGCATGCAGTTGAGCACCACGGCGGTGTCGGTGTCGGGATACTGTCCCAACAGCTGGTAACGCATGGTGTCCAGATGCACCCGCAACAGGTCGATTTCGGCGTCGACCACGCCGGTTCCGGCGGAGCCGGCCTTCGCCAGGGTGTTGGCCATGCGCGGCAGCCCGTCGCGCCAGTGGGTGGCCTCGCTGAGCTGCCAGCCGAGGTCTTCGATGGGCGTGAGCTCGCGGGGCTGCACCGAAGCGTCCGTCTCGGCGAAGTCACTCGCCCAGCCGAGGCGATCGCCCGGATGGTAGGAGGCCGACTCCGTCGGGCCGCCCAGCATTTCGGTCGCCGTCCCGGTCCGCCGGCCCGGTTCGAGTAGCTGCACCCCGGCCGGCAGCTCGATGCCCGACGGTATCCACCCGCTGGCGATGTCGGTGACCAGCAGGGTTCTGCCGTCGGCGAAGGTGCCGATGGCCCAGCGCAGTGCGGGTTCCTGACGGGCCACGAAGGCCAGCAGGCGCTGCAGGCGCTGCTCGCTGGACTCGGTGACCGCCGGCTGCACCGGCGGCTGTGCGGCGGGCTCCGGGGGCCGCGCGGGCGCGGCGGGAATGACCGCGGTCAGGTCTTCCAGCGCCTCGGCCAGCGGTAGGACGGCGGGCTCGGGGGCGACGAACGGTTCCGCGGCGGGGACGGCCTGTTCCTCCGGTGGGGCGACGGGCGGCGCGGCCGGCGGGGTGAGCGGCTCCACCGGGACCGCGGTGGTCGGCGCTTCCTCCTCGAGGCTGTCGATGATCAGCGGATCCGGCCGGTACGGCGCGCCGGGCCCGCGGTCTAACACATCGAACACCTCGGCGACCTCGGGAATCGGCGGCGAAGGTGCCGGGGGCGCCGGCAGCACATCCGGCGCCGGTGGTGGCGGTGGCGGCGGAGGGGCCACTTCCGCCGGTGGCGGAGGCGGCGGGGGCGGCGGAGGGGCCACGTCCGCCGGGGGCGGCGACGTGAGATCGACAGGCGGCTCGACAACCATCGATTCGGGCATCCGGTGGCGGGCCCTAGACGACTCAGCCGGGCGGAGCTCCTCGGGTTCGGGCGCGGTGGGCGGAATCGGTTCGGCCGTCTCGACGGGCACCGCGGCCGCATTCAGGCTGACGAATTCCGTCCTGAACTCCAGGGGCTCCTTATGAAGTTGACGCACGGTGGACTCCACCCGCAGGACCGCGAACGCCCTGGCGACATTGATGACCCTGGCCTCCGCGGCCTGACGCGCCTGCCCGGCCAGATCGGAGCGACTGATCGCATGCAGCTTCTCGTTCGCCGAATTGGCGATGCGCCGCAGATCCGCGTTCAAGTACTCGGCGAGCGGCGCCGTCTCGGGGGTGATCGCCGCCAATTCGGCCGGCCACAGCCCGCCGAGCACCCAGGCACTACAGTCCACCGGAGCGCTGAAGGCCGGGATCGCGAGTGATTCCCGAGCCGCGCTCCGCAGGCGCTGGCGCGCCGAACGTCGACCGAAGATTGCCACCGCGCAAGCCTACCGTTGCCGCTCAGCCACCCTGACGGAATCGCACCTCCATCGAATCCGCCGCGCAACATCTGCAGAAGATCATCCACAATCGCTGCGCGCCGTGAATTGTCAGCCCCCCAGCAGGTCGGTAGCGTGCTGAGCATGGCCGATGTCGGGTCGCCCGCAACGGGGTGTGCAGCGCAGCTGAGCGAAGTGCTCGCCCTGCTGGCCCGTGCACGGAACCTGTTCGGCGACATGATGGTTGAACCTCCCCCCGACATCGCACCGCGGGCCGACGCGGCCGGGCGCTGGGTGGTTTAACGTCCGCTGCCGTCACCGGCCTGGCGGCCGGCGTAGAGCTGGTGACTCAGTAGGCGCTCGGTGGCCACCCGGAGATCCTCGTTGGTCGGCACCGCCGCCGAGGGGGCGTGCCCGGTGGTGATGATCTCGCCGCGGATCTCCAACGCCGCCTTGAGAAACGACACGTCTGCGGCCAGGACGATGGCCTCCGCCAGCCGATGCGCGTCGGCCGACATAGCTGCCTCACTGAGCGCCACGCTGTGCAGATAGCCTCCGCGGCAGGACCGGAACAGCACATCGCCACTGGGGTGAACGGTGTCGAACGCCGGGTTCGGTTCAGTCATCGGCGCCCATCGGTGAGGTGCCGGAAGGCCTTGGCCGCTTCTTCTTCATGCTTGTTCCACGTTGCCACGGCCTGGTTCAGATTGTCCGACATCTGCAAATGTTCGCTGGACTGATCGTCGTAGCAGTTCTTGCGTGCGTTGAGCAACTCCCCGGCCGCCCGACGAAAGTCGCTGTAGATCGGTCCGAGTGCATTCAGGGTCGCCTCGATACCCTCGTGGGAGGCCGTGGCGGTGGCCAGATAATCCGAGGCCTGCTGGTGGTTCCCGGCGGCATTGGTCAAAACGCCCTGATCGACATGGATCTTCTCTGGCATCTCTTACCTCCCTGGCTAGTCGACGATGACGGGTGGAACGCGGATTTTCAAGCTCGCGGCACCGGGCAGGTGTCCCGCCGGCCGGGTCGGGGCCGGTTCACCGGCCGCGGTGGGCTCGGCGATTCGCAGGTGCTGCCAGCCCAGGAATCCGGGGCCGCGCAAATTACCGGCCAGATGGATCTGTCCGTCGAGCAGTGCTTTGCCGTCGCCGACGGCCACCGCATGGCGGTCGGTGAACACCCCGATGTCGCCGGGCCGCAGCCGGGCCGGGTCGACCGGCGCCGTCACCGGGATTCCAGGCGGCGGGATGTCAATCTGCTGGCGGCGGAACGCCTCTGCGACAGGCGTCCCCTCAGCGGCGGCCTGCATCGCCGCGGCCAGCCGCGCATCGGCGACGGTGGTGGTCGCGCCGTCGGGCAGCGTCACGGTGACGGGTCCGTCGTCGTGCGGGGTCTCCGGCGACGCCGCCTCCTCGGTCTGTTCACCCTCGGCGGGGGCGGCATCGTCGACGGACATCGCCTGCTCCGGTTCGAACGGGTCCTCGGTGGGAATGTCGCCGCCGTCCGGATCGGACAACCATCCCGCGGGCGGAAGCCCGGCCGGCATGGCGGCGGGCATCCCACCGAACCCCGGGCCGTCGCCGCCGAGTCCGGGAACCATCGGCATCGCCGGCGCCTCCGGCTGGCGCTGGGGCGCAAACGGGTAACCCGGGTCCGGCTCGTCTTCGGGCAGCGGGTCCAGATAGGCATCCGCATCGCCGTCCGGATCCAGAGGCGGTGACGCCGGATCGCGGTCGGATTCGGCCGTCGAGTCGACGGGGGCCGCGCGGTCGGTCTGCGCCGCATACAGCGCCGTCAACGCGGTGGCCAGCGCCTGTTTGGACAGGTCGTCGTCGTTGGCCTCTTCGACCACCCTGATGATTTCGGCGAGTTTGGCGATCAGGAACCGCTGGAACTCCCGCGCCCCGGAGGCGGTGCCCAGATCCCAGGCCTGAGCGGCGCCGATGATCTCCGCCTCCAGGTTCTCGAGGCGCCGACGGCCCTCCACGGTGGTCTTGTGCGCCTGTCGGAGCGCTTCGATGATCTGCCGGTCGAACTGCGCAGACGCCGACAGTTGGTGCGCCAGTGCGGCTTCGGCGAGCTTCATCGCCTGCGCCGCGCGTCCCTGTTGTTCGGCGCCGGGCGACGGGTTAACCGATCCCAGTCCGTTCAGGATGCGATCGTAGGCCGCCTCCGGCAGAGGCAACGTCAGCGCCGCCTGCGCCACGCGTGTCGCCTCGCTCGCGCCGCCGGCCCGTTCGATCGGGCGGATCGCGTCGAGCACGTCGTCGCGGGTCGTCATGTGCTCAGCCCAACGCCGCTGCGCGGGGCCGCTGTTGAGGCACTGGCCGCTCCATGGCCGGTGACTGTACCGATGCTGTCCCGGGCCGACAATTCACCGGCCCACCCGGTGTGGACAAGCCGATCACGGCACCGGACGACGGATCGCCACCCGGGCTCCCAGCGGACTGATCCGGACGGACGCTCCGGCGTGCGGGGCTTCGACCACCATGTTGTCGCCGATCGCGAGCTGGACGTGGCCGGTGTTGGGAAACACCAGATCGCCGGGGCGAATCTGGGAGCGCGGCACCGGGATTCCGTCGTGGATCTGGGTGTAGGTGGTGCGTGACAGCGGCACTCCGGCCTGGGCGTAGGACCACTGGGTCAGACCCGAGCAGTCGAATCGGTCCGGGCCGGTGGCGCCCCAGACGTAGGGTCTGCCCAACCTCGACAACGCGGCACGCACCGCCAGCCCGGCACGAGTATCGGGTAGCCGCAACCGATCCAGGCTCGGTACCCGGCGCCGTGACCGGTAGCGAAGTCGTCGCAGCCCCGCCCGATGCGCCCGGGCGCGGTGTCGGGCCGCCAGCACGTGCGCCCGCTGGGCACGCAATCGTGCCGCCCGGCGGCGCATCGCCTCCCGCTGTGCCAGCGGTGTGTCGGCGACGACGTTCGCGTCGGCACGGGCCTCCGCCACGACGCCGCGGGTCTGCTGGCCGGCCCGGGCATGGTCGGCGACCGCCGCGGCCAGCAGCGCCGTCGCCGCGGCGTCGGTTCGGGCGTTGGCCACCAACCGATCCCGCTGGGCCAGCACCGCCTGCCGGTAGTGTTCGCGGCCTGGGCCGATATCCAACTGCGCGGTCCGTTCCAGCAGATCGATAGAGCGGTCCAGCCGCGCATCCACGGGCACCGGCTGCGGGCGGGCACTGAACAGCCGGTGGGCGCGGTTCAAGATCTCCAAGTCAGTGTCGGTCACCGGTGTCTTCCTCCCTCGGCTTCCGCGGGGGCCTCGGATACCGCGTCGGAGGCCCCGTCGGCGAACGCGCGCACCCGGGCCAGCGCGCCCGGTGGGATGACTCCCCTGTTGCGGATGTCCCATAGCTCATCGGCACTGACACCGAGCAGCGCCGCGATCACCGGCTCGGGCAGCGAGGACCGCGCGCAGGCGGCGTCGAATCGGGCGGTCAGGCTCGCGGGCATGCGCTGCAGCAGGTCGCTGCGGATGGCCTCCAGATCCCGCAGGTGCCCCATGAGCCGGGAGGCGTGGTCCCCGCCCGCGTTCACCGCGACCCGCCAGGAGCTGGCCGCCAGCATCTCCGCCTTCACGCACTGGGCGATCACGGAAAGAATATACGTCTCGTATTCGTCTGATGCTTCCGACGGCAGCCTGGCGATCACCGAACGCAACGCGTCGAGCTGCGCCTCGGCGTATCCCTCGAGCACTTCGGTGTCGCTGTGGCGGTCGACGACGAGGGCGGTGGCGGGCCGCGCCGGCGATATCCGAGGCCCGCCGGCGGACAGCAGCTGAGCCAGTTCGGCGTCGGGATCTTCGGCGACCAGCAACCGCGAATAGGTCCCCGGCGGCAAGCCGAGACCATTCTCAACCTTCTGAACTGTGCCTTTGTGGGGTTTGCGGGCGCCGCGCTCCAAATAGCTCAAACCCATGATGCTGACGCCGGTGGCCGCGGCGAGGTCGGCCAGCGACCAGTCCCGTGCCTCGCGCAGTGCCCGAATGGCCGCGCCCGCTGACTCGCGGCTCACCGTCGCGCCCCGACCATGTCCGGATACTACACAGCCTCGCCCGACCCTACTTACATATATGTTTTTATCCACTTTCTGTTGCGCACACCCTCTTCGTTCATATACGTTTCCATCTACGTTATCCGCTCTGTTCTCACGAGGAGGCCCTTCCGATGGCACCCCCCTGCTCCGCGAACCCGGAACTGTGGTTCGGCTACCCCGACGCCGACGGTGCCGACGGCGCCGCCAAGGCCCGGGCCTACGAACAGTCCTCCACCGAGGCGCGCCTGCTGTGCCTTCGTCGCTGCCCGCTGGCGCAGCAGCGCCGATGCGCCGCACTCGCCGTCGAACGCAGCGAGGAGTACGGGGTGTGGGCCGGCGTGAAACTCCCCGGTGGCCAGTACCGCAAGCGAGCCGAACTCGCCCGCGCCCACGCGGTCCTGCGGGCGATCGCCGCGGGCGAGATCAACGCCCGCGAACTCCCCGACAACCAGACCCTGTTGACCAACCACGAACGCGAGCGGCTACCGGTGACGGCGGCCGTGTTTCACCTGCCCTCCGGCCGGATCGGCTCCCCGTCGGCAGCATGACCGGTAGGGTCACCTGCGCAGCGTGGCCGACGGCGCGGAGGTGAGGCCTTGAGCAACCTGGAGACCTCGTCGGACGAATTCGCTTGTGCCGCAGGTCCGACCGATGGTATCGAGGTACTGCAGCCGCGCGAAGTCCCGCTGGGAGGGCCGCGCGCGATGCGCGTGCGCCGCACCTTGCCGCAGCGGGAACGCTCGCTGATCGGCGCCTGGTGCTTCGTCGACCACTACGGGCCGCAGGACCAGGGCCGCGACGGCGGCATGGACGTTCCGCCCCACCCGCACACCGGATTACAGACGGCGACCTGGCTGTTCAGCGGGCTGGTCGAACACCGCGACAGCGCCGGCGTGCCCGCGCTGGTCCGCCCCGGCGAATTGAACCTGATGACCGCGGGCGCAGGCATCTGCCACTCCGAGGTCTCCGTCGAGCCGCAATCGGCGCCGATCCTGCACGGGGTACAGCTGTGGGTGGCCCTGCCGGATTCCGCGCGCTTCACCGACCGCGCCTTCCACCACTTCGCGCCCGAACCGGTTTCGCTGTCCGGCGGCTCGGCGCTGGTGTTTCTCGGCGCGCTGGCCGGCCACCACTCCCCCGTTCCGTCCTTCACTCCCCTGCTCGGCGCCCAACTCGATCTGGACCCGCGACAAGAGCTCGCGCTTGATGTCGATCCGGCGTTCGAGCACGGCGTGCTGTGCGACCGGGGCGCGGTCGGTCTGGGCGGGATCACCATGAGCATCGGTGAATTGGGCTACCAGGGCCCGGGCCGCACGGTGTTGGTGCTGCGCAACGCCGGTGACGCCCCGGCCCGGCTGCTGCTGCTGGGCGGGCCGCCTTTCGGCGAGGAGCTGGTGCTGTGGTGGAACTTCATCGGCCGCAGCCACGAGGAGATCGTCGAGTTCCGGCGCGAATGGCACGACGGCGATACGCGCTTCGGTGAGGTCCGCGGCTATCGGGGCCGGCTGGACCGGCTGCCCGCACCACCCCTGCCGCCGGTTCGGCTGCGGCCACGGCGCGCCGGTGGGCGGTAGCCACCGTGATCGCTACGGTGTGAGAAGCACTTTCACCACATCCCCGGAACGGGCCGCGACAGCCCGGTACGCCTCGGCCGCGTCGTCCAGGGGCATCTCGGTGGTGAAGATGCCGTCCATCGACAGCCGCCCGGACTGCAGCAGCGGAACCAGCTGCGGCCAGGTCTGCTGCACCGGGGCAGTCGTCATTCGCAACGTGATGCTGCGCACCAGCGCCGGCAACGCCGGGAACGGGAACGGCTGCAGGTCGTGCACCCCGACCACCGACACCGTTCCGCCGGCCCGCACCGCGGTGAGCGCATCCGACATCGTCACATCGGAGCCGACGGCATCGATCACCGCGTCCACCCCGCGCCCGCCGGTCAGCTCCATCGCCGCGGACGTCGCCGACGGCTCCGCCGGGGTGATCCCCATGGCCACCACCCGCTCGCGGCGCTGCGACACCGGGTCGACGCCGAGAACCGTTGCGGCGCCCAGGAACAGTGCGCTGCGTGCCGCGCACAGCCCCACCGCGCCGAGCCCGATCACGGCCACCGTCCCCCCGACCGGAATGTCGGCGCGCAACGCCGCCGCCCACCCGGTGGCGAGGTTGTCGGTGAGCAGCAGCGCTTCTTCGTCGCAGAGCCCGTCGGGGATGCGGGCGAGCTGAAAGTCGGCTCCCGGCACGGCCAACAGCTCCGACTGCGCCCCGCCCAGGGCGCCGGAACCGAAGATCTGCGGACCCGAGTGGCATCGGATCGGGTCCCGGGTGGCGCATCCGGCGCAGTGACCACAGCCTGCCACCGAGGACACCATCACCCGGTCACCGACGCGCACCGAACCCACCTCGGGGCCGGCCTCGACCACGGTGCCGATCGCCTCGTGACCCAGCGGCACCGGGTCGACGATCGGGTAGTCGCCCTCGTAGAAATGCAGGTCCGACCCGCAGATCGCGGTTGCGGTCACCGCGACCACGGCGGCGTCGGCGCCCGGCAGTTCGGGGTCGGGGCGGTTGTCGACCCGGATCGATCCGGGGGCATCGATCACGACACTGCGCATGGGTTCATCCTTCGGTTAGCGCTTGCACTTTGCCGAGCACGTCGGGGTAGCGCTTCAGGTGCGCGCCGCCGTTGATGTCGAAGGCGGATCCGGTGATCCACGCGGCCCGCTGCGAGGTCAAGAACTCGACGGCGTCGGCGATGTCATCGGGGACTCCGGCGCGTCCCAGCGGAGTGTTCTCGAGGTATTCGTCGGTCAGGCCCGGGACCATCGCCAGCCCGGCGACCAGGGGAGTGTCGACCAGGCCGGGGGAGACCGCGTTGACCCGGATGCCGCGGGCGGCCAACTCCAGTGCGGCCACCTTGACCAGCATCAGCACGCCGGCCTTGGCGCTGCAGTAGGCGGCCATCGCGGTCCCGGGCTGGCGGCCGTTGAGCGAGGAGACGGCGACGATGCTGCCGCCGTCGTCGAGGGTGCGGGCCGCGTGCTTGATCACCAGCATGGTTCCGGTCAGGCAGACGTCGATGGTGGTCTGCCAGCCGGCCAGCTCGATGTCGGGGATCGCGCCGATGACCGACAGCCCCGCGCAGCTGACCACGGTGCGCAGCGGCCCGGCTGCCCGGGCGGCCGCGAAGGCCCCCGCGACGCTGTCTTCGTCGGTCACGTCGGCGGTCACGGCACTGGCCGCCTCCCCGAGCTCGGCGGCCCGCTGCTGTGCTGCCTGGCCGTTGATATCGGCGATCACCACATGATCGCCGCGCGCGGCCAGCGCGTGCGCGGTGGCCAGACCGATTCCGGAGGCGCCGCCGACGATCAGGGCGACCGGTGCCCGCCCGGTCACGCCCGGGATCCCGTCGCCGCCAGGTATTGGTGCTGCCGGTCCGGACGCACCCACAAGGTGTCCGTGCCCACGTCGCGGCCTTCGGCCACCAGCACGCGTTTGAGGATCTTGTTGGTGGCCGTCGCGGGCAGCCGCGGGGTCAGCCGGACGTAGCGGGGCCACGCCTTGGGGGACAGATCCTCTTGAGCAGCAAGGAACTCGGTGAACTCGTCCTGGGACAGTCGGGCGTTGTCGCGCAGCACCAGTGCGGCCATCACCTGGTCGCCGACATCGCCGTCGTCGGGTACCGCGTACACCGCGGCCTGATTGACGTCGGGGTGGCGCATCAGGATGCGTTCGATCGGTGCCGCCGCGAGATTCTCACCGTCGACCCGCATCCAATCCGCGGTGCGTCCGGCCAGATAGATCCAGCCGTCGGCGTCGGCGTAGGCGAGGTCACCCGACCAGTACATGCCGCCGCGCATCCGCTCGGCGGTGGCCTGCTCGTTGTTGTAATAGCCCGAGAAGAAGCCGGCCCCGGTCGTGTTGACCAGTTCCCCGATCGCCTCGTCGGGGTTGGTCAGCATTCCGTGTGAGTCGAAGATCGCCGGCGGGCATTCGGCCACGGGATCGCTCTTGTAGATCGCCACGCCGGGAAATCCCCGGCCCACCGAGCCGGGCGGGGTGCCCTCGTCGCGGGTGATGGTCACGGCGTTCTCGGTCGAGCCGAATGCGTCGACGACCTGTACGCCGAACCGCCGGGCGAATTCGCCGATGTCGCGCTCGGATGCCTCGTTGCCGAAGGCGACGCGCAGTGGATTGTCGGCGTCGTCGGGTCGCTCCGGGTGGGCCAGCACGTAGGCGAGGGGCTTGCCGACGTAGTTCATATAGGTGGCGCCGTAGCGGCGTACGTCGGGCAGGAATCGCGACGCGGAGAACTTCGCCGGCGCCATCGCCGCGCCGGCGGCCACCGCGGGGCCGAAGCCGGCGGCGATCGCGTTGGAGTGAAACAGCGGCATGGACAGGTACACGACGTCGTCGGGTCCGAGTCCGAACCGTTCGGTGAGAGACTGCCCGGCGACCAGCACCATCAGGTGGTTGACCAGGACGGCTTTCGGGTCGCCGCTGGTGCCCGAGGTGAAGATCATCATGAAGGGATCGCTCGCCTGCGCCCGGCGGTGCGGGGTCAGCTCGCCGGCGCTGTCGCAGGCCTGTTGCCAGGCCGGGTCGTCGACGTCGATGACGGCGAGTCCACTCAGGTCCAGGCCCGTGAGCAATCCCCGGTGCTCGGCGTCGACCAGCAGCAGTTGTACGTCGGCGGTGCGCAGGTCGGCGACCAGCGCCGATCCGCGTCGGGTGTCGTTGACCCCGCAGAGCACGTAGCCGCCCAGGGCGGCGCCGGCCACCGCGGTGAGCATCGCCGGCGTATTGCCCAACAGCGCCCCGACGTGCACCGGGCGGTCGATGTCGGCGCGGGCGAGCACCGCGGCGGCGTGCCGGGCCGCGCCGCCGATGTATTCGCGCCAGCTCCAGCGGATCTGACCGCCGCGGGCGTCGTGGTAGAGCACGGCCGGCCCGACGGCGTCAGCGCGTTCGGCTAGCAGTTGCTGCATCGTCTCGGCCATGGCGCCCTCCTAACCGGTGACCGTAGCGCTCGGAGCGGCCAGGTGCCGGGCCAGGAAGGCGATCTGGTGGTCGACGACGTGGTCGAACCAGTCGCCGCCGGCGAAGACGTCGAAGTGATCGCACGGATAGTGCCGTACTTCGGCGCGCGCGGCGAACGCCGCCTTCGCTGCGGCTTGCGGGGGAGCGCCGCGGTCGAAGTCGGCGATCTGCACCAGCATCGGGCAGGAGATCGCCGCGGCGTGCTTGGCGGCCGGGCGGTAGCCGCCCAGCTGCAGGCCGATTCCGGCGTCGACTTCATTACGCCAGGTGGGGCCGGCCATCGCGGTGTAGGCCTCGTAGTAGCCGTCGGCGGTCAGGGTGGCCAGCTCGCCGGGCCGCCCGACCAGGGGGATCGTCGCGGGTGCGCGGCCCGCCCGCTGGGCCAGCGCGCTGCGCCAGCCGGTCACCGTCGAGCGCAGCAGCGTCGACGGGCGGTGGTTCGGCAGCGCCGCGACGGCGGCGGCCGGGCCGCTGACGAGCGGCGTCAGCGCGACCGCGGCCGCCACGCCGGGCACGGTGGCGACCACCTCGAAGACGTGGCCACCGGCCAACGAGACGCCCCACACCACGAGCCGCCGCGGGTCGACACCGGGCCGTTTGACCGCCGCGGCGCAGGCCGCGCGGAAGTCGGCGATCTGGTCTTTGATCGAAATCCGTTGCCGGGGGTGGCCTTCCGACTGCCCGAAATAGCGGTAGTCGAAGGCGAACGCGGCGAACCCGGCGGCGCTCAACCGTTCGGCGAACGGGATCAGCCCCGAGTCGACTGTGCCGCCGAAACCGTGGCCGAGCACCACCACCGGAGCACCGCTGTCATCAGCCCGATCGCCCGCCGCCGGGAAGAACCGGCCGACGCACGTGCTGCCGCCGCTGTCGAATCGGACCGTGCTCACGCCGACGCTCCCATCTTGTGCACCCCGGCCCAGGCCGGTGCGCCGAGTTCGGCGGCTCGCCGCACGCCGTGGGGGATCTCGGAGGTGCGCACGTCGTGTTCGTAGAGGAAGTAGTCGAGTTGCTGGGTATGCCGCGGTCTGTCCAGCATGTGGCCGGTGTATCTGCGCATATCGGCGTCGATGACCCGGCGCATCTCGGTGACCGACGGCAGCCGGTAGCGGCCCGCGGCATACGCGCCGATCAGGCGGGCCTGGGCCTCCACGAACGGGAACAGGGTCGGGGTGGCTTGGGCGAATCCGGCGAACACCAGGTCGTCGATGCCGGGGTAGAACATCCGCTTGTACAGGTCGATCCGGTTGTCCGGTGCGCTGATGAACTCCGGGTCGAAGAACGGGAAGGTGATGTTGTAGCCGGTGGCGTAGATGATGATGTCGAATTCACCGCTGGTGCCGTCGGTGAAATGCACTGTGTCGCCGTCCAATCGGCTGACATTGGGCTTCGGGGTCACATCACCGGAGCCCAGTCGTAGCGGCAGCTCCACCGACTGGGTCGGGTGCGCCTCGAAGAACTTATGGTTGGGCGTCGGTAGCCCGAGGTCCTCGGGCTGGCCGGCGATGAACGGCTGGGCCCACTGCGCGAATTTGCGCTGCCAGGAGAACGGCAGGTAGGGACTGGTGCGGTAGTACTTGTCGGCGGGCTTGCCGGCCAGGTACTTCGGCACGATCCAGGCGCCGGAGCGCGTCGAGAGGGTCAGTTCGTTGTCCAGCGCCTTGGAGGACAGTTCCACCGCGATGTCGGCGGCGCTGTTGCCCAGGCCGACCACCAGGATGCGCTTGCCGGTGAACTCCAGCGGCGTCTTCGGGTCGATGTAGTGGTGCGCGTGCAGCGACTCACCGGTGAATTCGCCCGGGAAGTCCGGGAAGCGCGGGTCCCAGTGGTGGCCGTTGGCGACCACCAGCAGGTCGAAACGGCGGTGCTGACCGTCGGCCAATTCCAGTTCCCACCCGCCGCCGGGCAGCCGCTGGGCGTGGCCCACCTCGGTGTTGAACACGATGTTGCGTTTGAGTTCGAAGGCCTCCGCGTAGGAGTCCAGGTACTCCTTGACCAGGGTGTGGTGCAGGAAGTCGGGATAGTGGGGTGGCATCGGGAAGTCCTTGAAGGACAACTGATGCTTCGAGGTGTCGATGTGCAGCGACCGGTAGGCACTGGAATGCCCGTTGGGATTGCCGAAGGCCCAGTTGCCGCCGATCCGGTCGGAGGATTCGAAGCAAGTGTAGTCGATCGCGTAGTCGGACAACATCTTTCCCGCGGTCAGGCCACTGATGCCGGCACCGATGATCGCGGTGTGTGGTGCAGACATGGGTGAACCTCCGACCGTCGGGGGAGTAGACAGGTTGGAAAGAAGTGTCTACCTGACGCGTGGCAATAGTACACAGATCTGCGAATCTGTCTACACCCTTGTTAGGCTTACCGGCCAGGAGGTGCGCCGTGAACGCAAAGCCGGCATCGGCGACGTCGACGACCGATCGGCTCCTGGATGCGACCGAACAACTGCTGGCCGACAAGGGGATCCGGGCCACGACGATGATCGACGTCGCCGAGCGCGCCGGGGTCTCCCGCGCCTGGCTGTACCGGAACTTCCCGGACAAGCCCGCACTCGTCGGCGCCGCGATCATCCGCCTGGTCGAGACCAGTTGGACGCAGTCTCGAGCGGAGCTCTCCACCCTGCCCGGGTTCGAGGAGCAGCTGGTGGCCGGCGTGCAGATCGGCCGGCGCGCCTACGACGACCCGGGCACACTGCTGATGCGGCTGCGCACCGCCGAACCGGAGGAGTTCACGGCCTGCGCCGGAGCAGGCGTCCGCGGCCTGGTGCCCGACCTTGCCGCGTTCTGGTATCCGTTCTTGGAGGCCGCCGCCGCTGCCGGAGAAATCCACGGCGACACCGACTTACCGGAAGCCAGCGAATGGGTCGCTCGGGTGATGATCAGCCTGGGCAGCGTCCCGGGCAACCACATGGACCCCGATGACCCCGCCGCGGTGCGTCGGCACCTGCGGCGGTACGTGCTGCCGGCGCTGCGGGTAGCACCGGATGCGAGCTGAGCGCCCGGGACCTGCGCGTCGTCGGGCGGGGAGTAATTTCGGCGCCGTTGCGTTGCAACAACCTATGGAACTTCGTAATCAGATCGCCCTGGTCACCGGCGGCACTGCTGGAATCGGTCTCGAATCGGCGCGCCTGCTCGCGGCCGAAGGCGCCGAGGTGGTGATCTCGGGTCGCGACGGCGAGCGCGGTGCCCGAGCAGTAGCCGAGCTCGCCGGCAAAGCGACCTTCGTTCAAGCCGATCTGAGCGATCTCGACGCGGTCGCGCGGCTGGTCGGCCAGGCCGGCGACATCGACATCCTGGTCAACAATGCCTCGGTGTTCCCGGTTGCCCCGACGGTCGAGCAGGATGTCGCGTCGTTTGACCAGATGTTCGACACCAATGTGCGCGGCACCTACTTCCTGGTGGCCGAAGCGGCACGGGGCATGATCGAACGCGGTCGGGGCAGCATCATCAACATCACCTCCACTGCCGCCGACAAGGGTTTCCCGGGCACGTCGGTCTACGGCGCCACCAAGGCTGCGCTGGCAGCGCTGACCCGCACCTGGGCCGCGGAGTTCGGTGCGCACGGGATCCGCGTCAACAGCGTCTCGCCGGGACCGACGCGGACGCCGGGAGCCGCGGCAATGGGGGAGTTCATCGACGACATCGCGGCGGCGCTTCCGCTGGCGCGTACCGCCGGGCCGGAGGAGATCGCCCAGGCCGTGTTGTTCCTGGCCTCGCCGCGCGCCAGTTACGTCACCGGATCGACGCTCTTTGTCGACGGCGGCGGTTCGGCGGTCTAGCGCCCGCCGGAGGCGTCGATCCTTCGGACTGCGCCGCTGCGACCACCGGCCCGCCAACAGAAAAACCCCGGCAAAAGCCGGGGCCGATCTGTAGCCGATGACGCGAGTCATCACACAAAGTGGGCGAAGGGGGACTTGAACCCCCACGTCCCGAAGGACACTGGCACCTGAAGCCAGCGCGTCTGCCATTCCGCCACTCGCCCGAGCGACCGGGGGAGCCTATCACGGCTCGCAGAGGGTGCTTTCGACCCGGTTCGGACCCTAACGCCAACCCTACCGCGGGCCGCCGTGACCCCATCGTGACCTGCTCTTATCCGATTCTCCGCCGTACAAGGGTGCCGCGGCGGCACACCGGGTCGATACCATGTCCAGGGCGGATGCAGCTGCGCGACACGCCGCAGCGAGGCGTCCCCGGCACGAGGAATTGACGGCGGCAAGTGAGGCGGCAGTTGATGGACAGCCAGCGCGGGCTGGTTCAGCGCATCGAGCGCAGGCTCGAATCCGCCGTGGAGGATGCGATGGCCAGGGTCTTCGGCGGGGAAGTGGTCCCCGAGGAGGTAGAGGCCGCGTTGCGCCGGGAAGCCGCCGCGGGGGTGCGGGCTTTAGCCGGAAATCAGCTTTTGGCGCCCAACGAATACATCATTACCCTCGGTGTGGACGACTACGACAATGTGGGCGCCGACCAGGGTTTGACGTCGAAGGCCTTCGCCCGGCATTTAGCGGGATATATCGGCGAGCAGGGGTGGCAAACGTATGGTGATGTGGTTGTCCGGTTCGAGCAGTCTCCGAGCCTGCGGACTGGTCAAGTCCGCGCGCGGGGCGCTGTCAACCCGGACGCTCGCCCCCACCAGACGGTCAGTGAACCCCGCCCGCCACAATCAGATCATGCGTTTACCGCAGAATCAGGAGTGCCTCCGATGACCGATGACCCGAGCTACCGCGGCGCCCACGGGCAGCAGGACCGTCCCGGCGACGACTACTACGACCCGCGCTACGGTCGGCCGGCCGACGACGCACGTGGCGGTCAGGACCCGCGGGGCCACTACGCCCCCGAGCCCGAGCCCTACCAGCAGGACCCGCGCAGTGGCGGCTACCCCGAGGGCCCCGGTGGCCCCGGTGGCCCGGGTGGCCCGGGTGCCCCAGGTGCCTATGCCCCGCCGCGTCGGCCCGAGCAGGTGGGCTACCCCGAACAGGCCGGCTACCCCGAGCAAGGGGGCTACCCGGAGCAAGGGGGTTACTCCGAGCAGGGCGGCTACGCCGGCGGCCCGGGCGGCTACGCGCCGCCGTCCTATGAGCAGCGTCCGCCGAGCGGCTATGGAGCCCCCGCCGGTTATGGCTCGGGCTACCCCCAGCAACCGCCTCCGCCGGCCGCCTACCCGGGCGGTGGCGGCCAGCCCGGGTATGGCGACTACGAGCGGCCCCCGGCCCGCCACGACGACTACGCCGGCTACCCCGAAGCCCAGCCCGAGCAGCGCCCCTCCTACCCGGACCAGGGCGGCTACGACCAGGGTGCGCCGTCCTACGGCCGGCAGGACTACGGTCAGCCCGACTACCGCTACGGCGAGTCGCAGGGCGCCCCGGCCGGCTACGACTACGGCCAGCAGGGCGGCTACGGCGAAGGCCAGGCGGGTTATGACTACGGCCAGCCGCCGGCCCCCGGCGGCTATGAGGGTCCGGGCGGCGGCTACGGCCAGCGCGCCTACTCGGCGCCGACCACGGTCACCTTGCAGCTCGACGACGGCAGCGGCCGGACCTACCAGCTGCACGAGGGCACCAACGTGGTGGGCCGCGGCCAGGACGCCCAGTTCCGGCTGCCGGACACCGGCGTCTCGCGTCGTCACCTGGAGATCCGCTGGGACGGCCGGGTCGCGCTGTTGTCCGACCTGAACTCCACCAACGGCACCACGGTCAACAACGCCCCGGTCCAGGAATGGCAGCTGGCCGACGGCGACGTCATCCGGCTCGGGCACTCCGAGATCATCGTCCGGGTCCACTAGGGACGAGCGGAGCCTACGCCGCCTGGCGGCAGCGAAGCCCTCCCGCTTTGCCCTACGGCGACCCACGCCCAAGTATCGTGACTTTGCCGAAGTGCTCCGCCGCGATGAGCACGACGTGGACGGTGCAAGGACGGAGAGGACGCCGGATGCAGGGACTGGTGCTGCAGCTGACGCGAGCCGGTTTTTTGACGTTGCTGTGGCTGTTCATCTGGTCGGTGCTGCGGATACTGCGGACCGATATCTATGCGCCGACCGGCGCGGTGATGGTGCGCCGCGGCCTGTCGATCCGGGGTGTGCTGCTGCCTTCGCGGCAGCAACGCACCGGTGCCCGCCACCTGGTGGTCACCGAGGGGCCCTTGACCGGGGCCCGGATCGCGCTCAGCGATCAGCCGGTGCTGATCGGCCGCGCCGACGACTCCACCCTGGTGCTCACCGATGATTACGCCTCCACCCGGCACGCTCGATTATCTCAACGGGGGTCGGAATGGTATGTCGAAGACCTCGGCTCGACCAACGGCACCTACCTTGACAGGGTGAAGGTGACCACTGCGGTACGGGTTCCCGTCGGGACGCCGATACGAATCGGCAAGACCGCGATCGAGCTCCGCCGGTGAGCCTGGTTCTGCGGTACGCCGCCCGCAGTGATCGCGGCCTGGTGCGCTCCAACAACGAGGACTCGGTGTATGCCGGGGCCCGGCTCCTGGCCCTGGCCGACGGCATGGGCGGGCACGCGGCCGGCGAAGTCGCCTCCCAGCTGGTGATCGCCGCCCTGGCCCACCTCGATGACGACGAGCCGGGCGGCGATCTGCTGGCGAAGTTGGAAGCCGCTGTGCAGGAAGGCAATTCGGCGATCGCGGCCTATGTCGAGGAGCACCCGGAGCTCGAGGGCATGGGCACCACCCTGACCGCGATCCTGTTCGCCGGCCCCCGCCTGGGATTGGCCCACATCGGCGACTCCCGCGGCTATTTGCTGCGCGACGGCGAGCTCAGCCAGATCACCAAGGACGACACCTTCGTGCAGACCCTGGTCGACGAGGGTCGCATCACCCTGGAAGAGGCGCACAGTCATCCGCAGCGGTCCCTGATCATGCGGGCGCTGACCGGTCACGAGGTGGAGCCGACGCTGATCATGCGTGAGGCGCAGGCCGGCGACCGCTACCTGCTGTGCTCCGACGGTTTGAGCGACCCGGTGAGCACCGAGACCATCCGCGAGGCGCTGGAGATCCCCGACGTCAACGAGAGCGCGCTGCGGCTCATCGAGTTGGCCCTGCGCGGCGGCGGACCCGACAACGTGACCGTCGTGGTGGCCGACGTCGTCGACGTCGACTACGGCCAGACCCAGCCGATCCTGGCCGGGGCGGTCTCCGACAACGACGAGGATCACCTCACCGCGCTCAACACCGCCGCCGGGCGGGCTTCGGCGATCTCCCCCCGCAAGACCGTCGCCAAGCGAGTGCTGCCACGGATCGAGACGCTGACCCGGCCGCCGCGGTCCCGGCGGCGCACGATCATCATCGCGCTGCTGCTGCTGATCCTGCTGGCGGCCGCGCTGCTGATCGGCCGGGCGATCGTGCGCACCAACTATTACGTCACCGCCTACGGCGGCACCGTGGCGATCATGCGCGGCGTGCAGGGTTCGATCCTCGGTGTGCCGCTGCAGGAGCCCTACCTGCTCGGCTGCCTCGACAGCCGCGGCGATCTGGTGCAGATCAGCTTCAGCCAGTCCGGCGACAAACTGGCCTGCCGACTCATGACGTTGCAGGATCTGCGGCTGCCGGCCCGCCAGCAGGTCAGCAACGGCCTGCCCGCCGGCACCCTCGATGACGCGATCACCCAGCTGCGCAACCTGGCCCGTGACTCCCTGCTGCCGCCGTGCCCGACCCGAAGCACCTCCGGAAAGGCGGGCGGCAGCGGTTCGACGCGCGCCCCGGATCCCGGGACGGCCCCGACCGGTCCGCGGCCCGGCCCAGCGCAGCCGACCCCGACCTCCGGGGTGCCCCACCTGCCCACCCTGACCAGCCTGCCGCCGGCCCCGCCAGAACCGGGGACCGACTGCCGGGCGGCCTCATGAGCACAGCGCCGCAGCCGCCGGTGGCGCTGACGCCGGTGCTGCCGGATCGACGCAACGCCGAACTGCTGCTGCTGTGCTTCGCGACCATGATCGTCGCGGTGGCGATGCTGATCGTCGAGGCCGGCCACGAACAGGGTCTGCGCCCCGACCTGGTCGGCTACGGGGCGGCGTTTCTGGTGCTGTTCGCCTTCGCGCACCTGGTCATTCGGCACTCGGCGCGTTACGCCGACCCGCTGCTGCTGCCGGTGGTGGCCCTGCTCAACGGCCTCGGGCTGGTGATGATCCACCGCATCGATCTGGGCGCCGCGTTCGACGGCGCCGGCACCCGCCCGGGCGCCAGCGAACAGATGCTGTGGACGCTGGTCGGCGTCATCGTCTTCGCCCTGGTCCTGGAGTTGCTCAAGGACCACCGCCGGCTCGCCGGCAGCGGCTACGTCTGCGGGCTGGTGGGCCTGGTGCTGCTGGTGATCCCCGCCCTGTTGCCGGCCTCACTGTCGGAGCGGCAGGGCGCCAAGATCTGGATTCGTCTGCCCGGCTTTTCGATTCAGCCCGCCGAGTTCTCCAAGATTCTGCTGCTGGTGTTCTTCGCGGCGGTGCTGGTCTCCAAACGCCAGCTGTTCACCAGCGCCGGCAAACACGTGCTGGGGATGAACCTGCCGCGCCCACGCGACCTGGCGCCGCTGCTGGCCGCCTGGGTGATCTCGGTCGGTGTGATGGCGTTCGAGAAAGACCTCGGCACCTCGCTGCTGCTGTACGCGTCGTTTCTGGTGATGGTCTACCTGGCCACCCGGCGGTTCAGCTGGATGGTGATCGGCATGCTGCTGTTCGTCGTCGGCAGCATCGCCGCGTACTTCATGTTCGGCCATGTCCGGGTGCGGGTGCAGACCTGGCTGGACCCGTTCGCCGACCCCGAAGGCACCGGCTACCAGATGGTGCAGTCACTGTTCAGCTTCGCCACCGGCGGCATCTTCGGGACCGGGCTGGGCAACGGCCAGCCCGGCTACGTGCCCGCGGCGTCGACGGACTTCATCATCGCCGCTTTCGGCGAAGAACTGGGTCTGGTCGGGCTGGCCGGCGTGCTGATCCTGTACACCATCGTGATCGTGCGCGGCATGCGCACGGCGATCGCGGTCCGCGACAGTTTCGGCAAGCTGCTGGCGGCCGGGTTGGCCGCCACCCTGGGTATCCAGCTGTTCATCGTGGTCGGAGGTGTCACGAAGCTCATTCCGCTGACCGGGCTGACCACGCCGTGGCTGTCCTACGGCGGGTCGTCGTTGCTGGCCAACTATGTGCTGTTGGCGATCGTGCTGCGTGTCTCGCACGCCGCCCGCCGCCCGCTGAGCACCCAGCCGCAGCGCAGCACCTCGATCGGTGATACCGGCACGGCGGTGATCGAGCGCGTATGAACACCTCCCTGCGCCGCGTCACGATGACCCTGATGGCGCTGATCGTGCTGCTGTTGGGCAACGCCACACTGACCCAGGTCTTCGCCGCCGACGGGCTGCGCGCCGACCCGCGCAATCAGCGGGTGCTGCTCGACGAATACTCCCGCCAGCGCGGCCAGATCACCGCCGCCGGGCAGCTGCTGGCCTACTCGGTGGCCACCGACGACCGGATCAAATACCAGCGCATCTACCCCGACCCGGCCGTGTACGCGCCGATCACCGGGTTCTACTCGCTGCGCTACTCCAGCAGCGGCCTGGAGCGCGCCGAAGACACCGTCCTCAACGGATCCGACCCCCGGCTGTTCGGGCTGCGACTGGCCGACTTCTTCACCGGCCGCAGCCCCCGCGGCGGCACCGTGGAGACCACCATCCGGCCCCGGGTGCAGCAGGCCGGCTGGGAGGCGATGCAGAACGGCTGCTCTGGCGGTTGCCGGGGTGCGGTGGTGGCCTTGGAGCCGTCCACCGGCAAGGTCCTGGCGCTGGTGTCGACGCCGTCGTATGACCCCAACCAGTTGTCGTCGCATGATTCGGTGCAGCAGGGCCGGGCCTGGCAGCGGCTGCGCGACGACCCCCGGTCGCCGTTGACCAACCGGGCCATCAGCGAGACCTACCCGCCGGGCTCGACGTTCAAGGTGATCACCACCGCGGCGGCGCTGCAGTCCGGCATCAGTGAGAACGAGCAGCTGACCAACGCGGCGCGCATCGCTCTGCCCGACAGCACCGTCAAGCTGGAGAACTTCGGCGGCACCACCTGCGAAGGCAGTGAGCAGACCGTGTCGCTGCGGGTGGCGTTCGCCCGGTCCTGCAACACGGCCTTCGTCCAGCTCGGTATCCGCACCGGCGCCGACGCCCTGCGCACCGCCGCCCAGGGGTTCGGCCTGGACGTCACCCCCGAACCGATCCCGCTGCAGGTGGCCGAGTCCACCGTCGGCCCGATCCGCGACGCCGCCGCGCTGGGGATGACCAGCATCGGCCAGAAGGACGTCGCGGTGACGCCGCTGAAGAACGCGGTGATCGCGGCCACCATCGCCAACGGCGGGCTGACGATGCAGCCGTACCTGGTCGAGGGCCTGGAGGGACCGGACTTGGCCGGCATCGCGACCACGCAACCGCGCGAACTACGCCGTGCGGTGTCCTCGCAGGTCGCGGCTAAGCTAACGGAACTGATGATCGACGCCGAAAAAGTGACCCAGCAGGAGGGGGCCATCCCGGGCGTACAGATCGCGTCGAAGACCGGCACCGCCGAGCACGGTCCCGATCCGCGGAACACTCCGCCGCACGCGTGGTACATCGCCTTCGCCCCGGCCAGTGCCCCGAAGGTGGCCGTCGCCGTCGTCGTCGAGGACGGCGGCGATCGCTTGGCGGCGACCGGTGGCGCGCTGGCGGCACCGATCGGCCGGGCTGTCATCCAAGCGGCATTGCAGGGGCGATCATGAGTCCGCAGGTCGGAGCGGCGCTGGCCGGGCGGTACCGGTTGCAGCGGCTCATCGCCACCGGCGGAATGGGCCAGGTGTGGGAGGCCGTCGACAACCGGCTGGGCCGCCGGGTCGCGGTCAAGGTGCTCAAACCCGAGTTCTCCTCCGACCCGGAGTTCATCGAACGGTTCCGCGCCGAGGCGCGCAACACCGCGATGCTCAACCACCCGGGCATCGCCAGCGTGCACGACTACGGCGAGACCGACCTGGACGGTGAGGGCCGCACCGCGTTCCTGGTGATGGAATTGGTCAACGGCGAGCCGCTGAACTCGGTGCTCAAGAGGACCGGGCGGCTGTCGCTGCGGCACGCCCTGGACATGCTGGAGCAGACCGGGCGCGCACTGCAGGTGGCGCACAGCACCGGGCTGGTGCACCGCGACGTCAAGCCGGGCAACATCATGATCACGCCCACCGGTCAGGTGAAGATCACCGACTTCGGTATCGCCAAGGCCGTCGACGCCGCGCCGGTCACCCAGACCGGCATGGTGATGGGCACCGCCCAGTACATCGCCCCCGAACAGGCCCTCGGGCAGGACGCCACCGCGGCCAGCGATGTGTACTCCCTCGGTGTCGTCGGATATGAAGTGCTCTGCGGGCGCCGCCCTTTCACCGGTGACGGCGCGCTGACCGTGGCCATGAAACACATCAAGGAGCCGCCCCCGCCGCTGCCGGCCGAGCTGCCGCCCAACGTGCGGGAGCTCATCGAGATCACGCTGGCCAAGAACCCCGGTATGCGCTACCGCAGCGGCGGCCCGTTCGCCGACGCGGTCGCCGCGGTGCGCTCCGGCCGGCGCCCGCCGCGGCCCAGCCAATCACTGCCGCCCGGGCGCGCCGCCCCCTCGGCGATCCCATCGACGGCCGCCACCCGGGTCGCGCCACCGGTGTCGGCGCGGGCCACCGCGGCACGACGAGCCCGACCCGGCACCGGCAACCACCGCCCGCCCGCACCGCGCCGTACCTTCACCGCCGGGCAGCGCGCGCTGCTGTGGGCGGCCGGAGTGCTGGGCACGCTGGCGATCATCATCGCGGTGCTGATCGTGGTCAACGCCAAGAGTCCGGGCGGTTCGCTGGCTCCGGCCACCGTCACCGACACCGGTGGGCCGCCGGTCGAGTCGTCAAGCTCTGAATCGCAGCCCGCGGGACCGCCCGCACAGTCTTCCGGCTGGACCAGGAATTCACGATGACTACCCCGCAGCGGCTTTCCGACCGCTATGAGCTCGGCGAGATCCTCGGCTTCGGCGGGATGTCAGAGGTGCATCGCGCGGTCGACACCCGTCTGCACCGCGACGTGGCCGTCAAGGTGCTGCGCGCCGACCTGGCCCGCGACCCGAGCTTTTATTTGCGGTTCCGGCGGGAGGCGCAGAACGCGGCCGCGCTGAATCACCCCGCGATCGTCGCGGTCTACGACACCGGCGAAGCCGAGACCCCGGCCGGGCCGTTGCCCTACATCGTGATGGAGCTCGTCGAGGGCGTCACGCTGCGCGACATCGTGCACAATGACGGCCCGATGCCGCCCACCCGCGCCATCGAGGTGATCGCCGACGCCTGCCAGGCGCTGAACTTCTCCCACCAGCACGGCATCATCCACCGCGACGTCAAGCCGGCCAACATCATGATCGACAAGCACAACGCGGTGAAGGTGATGGACTTCGGCATCGCGCGCGCGATCGCCGACGCCGGCAACAGCGTCACCCAGACCGCGGCGGTGATCGGCACCGCCCAGTATCTGTCGCCCGAGCAGGCTCGCGGCGACACCGTGGACGCCCGCTCGGACGTGTACTCGCTGGGTTGCGTACTGTACGAAATCCTCACCGGCGATGCACCTTTCGTCGGCGACTCACCGGTGGCGGTGGCCTATCAGCATGTCCGCGAAGACCCGGTGCCACCGTCGCAGCGCCTGCCCGGCCTGCCCGCCGACCTCGACGCGGTGGTGCTCAAAGCGCTGGCGAAGAATCCGGACAACCGCTACCAGACGGCCGCCGAGATGCGCGCCGACTTGGTGCGGGTGCACAACGGGGAGAAGCCCGAGGCTCCCCGGGTGCTCACCGATGCCGACCGAGCCTCGATGCTGGCGGGCCGGGCCGGCGACGGTGGCGCTCGCACCGACCCGCTGCCACGCCAGGAACTCGACTTCGGCAACGAGCGGCCGGGGTCGGTGGGCCGGTGGTTGGTCGCCGCGATCGTGCTGGCGGTGCTGACCGTCATCGTCACGGTGTCGATCAACAGTTTCGGTGGCCGCACGCATCAGATCCAGGTTCCCGACGTGCGCGGCCGGGCCTCGGTCGACGCGATCGCCGAGCTGCAGAACAAGGGCTTCAAGACCCGCACCGACCAGCGCGCCGACTCCGAGGTGCCGCCGGATCACGTGATCAGCACCGACCCGCCGGCCGGAGCCCCGGCCAACAAGGGCGACAAGATCACCGTCAACGTGTCCTACGGCCCCGAGCAGCGCCAGCTGCCCGACGTGGCGTCGCTGAGTTACGCCGACGCGGTCAAGAAGCTGACCGCCGCGGGATTCGGCAAGTTCAAACAGGTCAATTCGCCGTCGACCCCCGAGCTCAAGGACAAGGTGCTCGGCACCAACCCGCCGGCCAACCAGACCACGGCGATCACCAACGAGATCGTGATCGTGATCGGCAGCGGCCCGGCGACCAAGCCCGTCCCCGACGTCACCGGCCAGACGGTGGAGCTGGCAACCAAGAATCTGACCGTCTATGGGTTCACCAAGATCACCGAGGTGACGGTGGACAGCCCGCGTCCGGCCGGCGAGGTGATCGCCACCGAGCCGCCGACCGGGGCGACCGCGCCCGTCGACGGGGTGGTCGAGCTGCGGGTGTCGCGCGGCAACCAGTTCGTCATGCCGGATCTGACCGGGATGTTCTGGACCGATGCCGAACCGCAGCTGCGGGCGCTGGGTTGGACCGGGATGCTGATCAAGGGTGCCGACGTCGACGCCGGCGGCTCCGGACACAACCGGGTGGTCTACCAGAGCCCGGCGGCGGGCCAGGGCGTCAACACCGACGGCAACATCACGTTGCGGTTCGGCCAGTAGCCGTCAACTGACCGCGGGAACCGGTGTCACCGCGGTCTGCACGGTGGCGGCGATCTCGTCCTCGAGCCGCCGCACCAAGGCGTCGTCACACGCGTAGCCGCAGAACCCCAGCCAGTTGGCCAGCATCCGGTGACCGCCCTCGGTGAGGATGGACTCCGGGTGGAACTGCACCCCGTGGATGGGCAGCTCGGTGTGGCGCACCCCCATGATGACCCCGCCGCGGGTGCGCGCCGTGACCTCCAGGACGGCCGGCAGCGTCTCGGGCAGGATCGTCAACGAGTGGTAGCGGGTGGCGGTGAACGGATCCGGCAGTCCCTTCAGCACCCCGGTGTCGGTGTGGAAGACGGTGCTGGTCTTGCCGTGCAGCAGTTCCGGCGCCCGGTCGACCGTGCCGCCGAACGCGACGCCGATCGCCTGGTGGCCCAGGCACACCCCCAGCACCGGGATCCGCGCCTCGGCGCAGGCCCGGACCAGGGCGATCGACGCCCCGGCACGTTCCGGGGTGCCCGGACCCGGGCTGAGCAGCACCCCGTCGAAGTCGGCCACCACGGTGTCCAGGGCGGCCGGGTCGGCCAGGCGGGCGTCGTCGTTGCGCCAGACGGCAGCCTGCACGCCCAGCTGGCCCAGGTACTGCACCAGGTTGAACACAAAGCTGTCGTAATTGTCGACGACGAGGATCCGCACGCTCACAGGCTACCGCCGCGGCCCGCGGGTCTCAGTAGTCGACCGGACCGGCCGGGACGGCGTAGCGCATCCGGGCGGGCCCGGGCGTCTCGGCCACCTGCAGGTCGGTGCCGACCTGTTCGCTGTAGCCCAGACCGAACCGGATCACGTACTGCTTGTACAGGGTGACCAGGGGAGCGTCGGCCAGCGCGGACTGCATCGCAGCCGGGTCACCGATCGCGGTGATGACGTAGGGCGGGCTGTAGGTCCGGTCGCCCAGCAGCAGGGTGTTGCCGACACAGCGCGGTGCTGACTCGGCGGTGATCCGCTGGTCCTGCATCTGGACGGCCTCGGCCCCGGCACTCCACAACGCGTTGAGCACCGCGGAGATGTCTTGCTGGTGCACCACCAGATCGTCGGGGGCGGCGTCGCGGGGGAACCGGCCGTTGGCGTCGCGCTGCGCATCGGTGAGGGTCACCACCAGGCCCGGCCCGTGCACCGCCTCCAGACCGGCGGCCTGGGCCATCTGGTCGGTGCGGTTGCGCATCGCCGATAACGCCGCGCCGGCCCCGCGGCCGTGCACCGAACCCACCGCGGTTGCCAGCGCGTCACGTTTGCCGGTGAGCTCCTCCACGGTGGATTGGGTGGCTCGGACCAGGTCGACCAGGCGGGGTGCGTCGCCGCGCCGGATCTCCTTACCGCCGGAGACACCGTGGGTAGCGGCCAGCAGCAGCCCGGCGAGCAGGCACACCAGGGGAACGCCCACCCGCCACGGGGAGCGGCGGCCGGGGAACTCGACCTGCATCTGCTCTCCAATTCTCGGCGGATCGCCCGGCTGGGTTAATCTCGTACCGACCCATACTCGCAGCTTCACCGCCGCACTGTCCCGAGGTACCGATGCCCAAGTCGAAGGTTCGCAAGAAGACCAGCTTCACCCCCTCGGCCGTGAGCCGTACCCCGGTCAAGGTGAAGGGCGGGCCGTCGAGCGTGTGGTTCGTCGCGCTGTTCCTGGGACTGATGCTGTTCGGGCTGGTGTGGCTGATGGTGTATCAGTTGGCGGCCACCGGGCTGGACACCCCGGCGGCGCTGAACTGGATGAGTGAGCTGGGCCCGTGGAACTACGCGATCGCGTTTGCTTTCATGATCACCGGGCTGTTGCTCACGATGCGCTGGCGCTGAGCCGCTCTGGCCTCGGATTTTGGTGATGTCGCGCCGTCGGCGATGCCAGCCGGGAAGGCGAAAGCTTGCCCAATCACATCGATGTGATTCATCCCCAGTGTGGACAACTCCTGTAGATAACTTCAAAACCGCAGGTCGCATTGGCTGAGAATCGGCCCCAGCAAACACAGTGGTCGCCTCCCGCCGGCGGAATCGCTGGTTGCGCGCTTGCCGGTGCGGTGTTAGCTACCAGCGCTGTGACGCTCGCCACAGACCTGCCCGGACGTGTTCTGGCCGGTCTTGCCGGAGTCGGCCTGATGGTGTTTGCCGGATTCTCCTGGCGGTCCCGGCCCAAGCTGGCGCTCACCGCCCAGGGCCTGGCCGTGCGCGGGTGGTGGCGCACCCGGATATTGGCTCCCGACAGCCTGACGCGGGTGCGCGTCACCGAGTTCCAGCGGATCGGGCGCACGAACCGGCTGCTGGAGATCGAGACCGACGACGACCTGTTGATCCTGTCGCGGTGGGAACTGGGAACCGATCCCCGCGATGTGTTCGATGCCCTGACCGCGGCCGGCTACACCGGCCGCGCCCAGGGTTGACCTGCAGGCGCTAGGAGACCGTCACCGACTCGATGACGACGGGCTCGGCGGGCCGGTCGGAACGGTCGGTCGCGGTGGTGGCGATGGCGTCCACGACGCGCTGGGAGTCCGGGTCGACGACCTCACCGAAGATGGTGTGCTTGCGGTTCAGGTGCGGGGTCTGACCGACGGTGATGAAGAACTGCGAGCCGTTGGTGCCGGGGCCGGCGTTGGCCATCGCCAGCAGGTAGGGCTTGTCGAACACCAGCTCGGGGTGGAACTCGTCCTCGAACTTGTACCCGGGGCCGCCGCGACCGGTGCCGGTCGGGTCGCCGCCCTGGATCATGAAGCCGCCGATAACCCGGTGGAACACCGCGCCGTCGTAGAACGGGCCCGACGAGCCGCCGGAGGCGTTGGCGGTCGAGTACTCCTTGGTGCCCTGTGCCAGCCCGACGAAGTTGGCGACGGTCTTGGGGGCGTGGTTGCCGAAGAGCGCGATCTTGATGTCGCCGCGGTTGGTGTGCAGCGTGGCGGTTGCGGTGGCGATGGGGCTGGAGGTCATGGGTTCACAGTGTGCCATTCGCGGCGTGGTGGGCTGCGTCACGGGTAGCGTTGCACCATGCACCAGTCGACCCAGAATCAGCTGACTCACCGAGAACGCCTGACGCGGGGGCTGGCACACACCGCGGGCGGGCCGGTCGACATCGCGCGGGGCGCCGTCGGGCTGGGCGGGGCCGCGGTGCAGCGCAGCGCGGTGGAATTGCGAAGGCGCTACCGGGAGAGCCGGCTGGCCGACCACGTGGCCGACGCCGCCGAGGCCGCCGCACGGGAGTTGGCCGCCGCCGGGGAGGCGGTGTCCACGCTGCCGGACGTGCTCGCCTACGGCGAGCCGCGACGCCGCCGGATTCGCCGCTCCTGGGTGATCGCGGGAGCCGCCGGCGCGGCGTTGGCGGTGGGGGCCGTGGTGGCGGTGTTGATCCGCCGTTCGGGTCGGCCGGAGGAGCCCTCGCCGCGGCCACCGAGCGTGGACACGCAGCCCAAGATTTAGAAGATTGTGGAGCCTAGGAGATTCGAACTCCTGACATCTGCCTTGCAAAGGCAGCGCTCTACCAACTGAGCTAAGGCCCCTGATGGGACTCGTGGGCCTAGGAGGACTCGAACCTCCGACCTCTTCGTTATCAGCGAAGCGCTCTAACCGCCTGAGCTATAGGCCCGTAGTCGACTACGACCGAGCGCCGAGATTACCGCACCCGGGGCCCCCCGACCAAAATGGCCCAAAATGCCGGTCAGTCCCGGTCGGCCAGGGTCACCTCGACGCCGCCGACGACGTCGGTGCTCAGGTTGTAGATCACCACACCGAGGGTCGCCATCGCCGTCAGCACGACGACGTTGACCAGCCCGATCAGGGCGGCGCCGCCGAAGATCGAACTGCCCGAAACCAGTTCCGCGGCACTGTTGTTGGTCAACAGGTCACCGACGTTGCTGTTCAGCTTGCTCCAAACGCCCATCGCGCCCAGCAGGACATATAACACCGCGACGGCGATCATCCAGACGAAAAACAGCGCCGTCGACAACAGCAGCGATACCTTCAACGCGCTCCACGGGTCGATCCGCCGGATCTGCATGCTGGCCCGCACCGGACCTCGCGGTCCCGACGACACCTGCGTCCGCCTGGACGCCGGGCGGCGCTGGGCCGGCTCGGACAGATCCGGAAGCTCACTGCCGTAGGCGTCCTCCGACGGCACCGGCGGGGCCGGTTTGGCCGGCTTGGCCGGCTTGGCCGGTTGTTGGGCCGGTTGTTGGGCCGGTTGCTGGGCCGCCGGTTGGGCGGGCTTGGCCGGCGCGGCCTGCGGGGCACCGGGTGCAGCCGTTCCGGAGACGAAACGCCGCAGCCGCTCATCGACGCCGGGGGAGTGCGCCGGCGGGTTGGGCTCGGCCGGCCGGGGCGGTTCGGCGGTGCGGGCCGGGCCGGGCTGGCGGGTCTTCGCCCCGCGCTGCCACGGCGGCGCCTCCCCGGTGTCGGTAATCCGGCCGGGCCGGCCCGCGGGCCGCTGACCAGCAGCCTCGGCCGAACCACTGCCCGGGGACTCGGCCTTGCCCGGGTGCCCCGGCTCATTCGGTGCGCTCACCCACGGCTCCTTCGCTGTGTATCCGAGCCGCCCGGCGGCTGGGTTTCTCGTCGGTTCAGCTACCCGACTCCTCGTCGGCCGGCTCTTCGTCGGCGTTCCGCGCGATCGCTATCAGTGTGTCGCCCTCACCCAAGTTCATCAACCGAACGCCCTTGGTCTGCCGGCCGGCCTTGCGGACCTGCCGTGCCGCGGTGCGGATCACCCCGCCGCCGGAGGTGATCGCGTAGAGCTCACTGTCGTCATCGACGATCAGCGCCCCGACCAGCCGGCCTCGCCGGGAATCGTACTGAATGGTCAGGATGCCCTTGCCGCCGCGACCCTGCGCGGTGTACTCCTCGATCGCGGTCCGCTTGGCGTAGCCGCCGGCGGTGGCCACCAACAGATAGGTGTTCTCCCGGACCACGTTGAGCGACAGCAGCCGGTCGTCGGCGTTGAAGCGCATGCCCTGCACGCCGGAGGTCGCCCGGCCCATCGGGCGCAGCGCCTCGTCGTTGGCCGCGAACCGGATCGACTGTCCGTTGGCCGACACCAGCAGCAGGTCGTCCTCGGCCGAGCACAGCACCGCCCCGACGAGTTCGTCGCCCTCACGCAGGTTGATCGCCACGATGCCACCGGACCGGTTCGAGTCGAAGTCGGTCAGCTTGGACTTCTTGACCAGCCCGTTGCGGGTGGCCAGCACCAGATACGGCGCGTCCTCGTAGCCCTTGATCTGAATGACTTGGGCGATGCGCTCCTCGGGCTGGAAGGCCAGCAGGTTGGCGACGTGCTGGCCGCGTGCGGTGCGCAACGCCTCCGGCAGGTCGTAGGCCTTGGCCCGGTACACCCGGCCCTGCGTGGTGAAGAACAGGATCCAGTCGTGCGTCGAGCAGACGAAGAAGTGCGCCACGATGTCGTCCTGCTTGAGCCCGGCGCCCTGCACCCCCTTGCCGCCGCGCTTCTGGCTGCGGTACAGGTCGGTCTTGGTGCGCTTGGCGTAGCCGGTCTCGGTGATCGTGACCACGACGTCCTCGCGGGCGATCAGGTCCTCGTCGCTGACCTCACCGTCTGCGGCGATGATCCGGGTCCGGCGGTCGTCGCCGTACTTGTCGGCGATCTCGGCGAGCTCGTCGTGCACGATCGCGCGCTGACGCTCCGGCTTGGCCAGAATGTCTTCCAGGTCGGCGATCTCGGCTTCGATCTTGGCCAGGTCGTCGATGATCTTCTGGCGTTCCAGGGCGGCCAGCCGGCGCAGCTGCATGTCCAGAATCGCCTGCGCCTGGATCTCATCGATGTCCAGCAGCTCGATCAGGCCCTGGCGCGCGACGTCGACGGTTTCCGACCGCCGGATCAGGGCGATGACCTCGTCGAGGGCGTCGAGTGCCTTGACCAGACCCCGCAGGATGTGGGCCCGCTCGTTGGCCTTGCGCAGCCGATAGGTGGTGCGCCGCACGATCACGTCGAGCTGGTGGGCGACGTAGTGGCGGATCATCTGGTCGAGCCGCAGCGTGCGCGGCACCCCGTCGACGATCGAGAGCATGTTGGCGCCGAAGCTGGTCTGCAGTTGGGTGTGCTTGTACAGGTTGTTCAGCACCACCTTGGCCACCGCGTCGCGCTTGATTTCGACGACGATGCGCAGGCCCACCCGGTCGCTGCTCTGATCCTCGATGTTGGCGATTCCCACCAACTTTCCGTCGCGCACCTGCTCGGCGATCGACGTGATGAAGTTGTCGTGGTTCACCTGGTAGGGCAGCTCGGTGATGACCAGCATGGAGCGGCCGCGCGAGTCCTCTTCGATCTCGACGACGCCGCGCATCCGGATGGACCCCCGGCCGGTCCGGTAGGCGTCGTTGATGCCCTGCGAGCCGACGATAAGACCGGAGGTGGGGAAGTCCGGGCCCTTTACCCGCTCCATCACCGCTTCCAGGGTGGCCTCTTCGTCGGCGTCGTAGTTATCCAGGCACCAGAACACCGCTTCGGCGAGCTCGCGCAGGTTGTGCGGCGGGATATTGGTCGCCATACCGACCGCGATGCCGCCCGAGCCGTTGGCCAGCAGGTTGGGGAACCGGCTGGGCAGGACCGTCGGCTCTTGCACGCGGCCGTCGTAGTTGGGAACGAAATCGACTGTCTCCTCGTCGATTTCGCGCAGCATCTCCATCGCCAACGGAGTCAGCCGCGCCTCGGTGTACCGCATGGCCGCTGGCGGGTCGTTGCCCGGCGAACCGAAGTTGCCCTGTCCGTCGACCAGCGGGTAGCGCAGTGACCAGGGCTGGGCCATCCGCACCAGCGTGTCGTAGATCGAGGCGTCGCCGTGCGGGTGGTAGTTACCCATCGTCTCGGCGACCGAACGGGCCGATTTCGCGTGGCTGCGGTCCGGGCGGAATCCGGAGTCGTACATCGCATAGAGCACGCGGCGGTGCACCGGCTTGAGACCGTCACGCACCTCGGGCAGGGCGCGGCCCACGATCACGCTCATCGCGTAGTCGATGTAGCTGCGCTGCATCTCCTGCTGGATGTCGACCGGCTCGATCCGCTCCACCGAGTCGTCTCCGGGTGGCAGCGTTGTGTCTGTCATCTGTTCCTCGTTAGGTCAGCTGTCGGGAAGGTCGGAGATCGCTAAACATCCAGGAAGCGAACGTCTTTGGCGTTACGTGTGATGAAACTGCGCCGCGCCTCGACGTCCTCGCCCATCAGGATGGAGAACAGTTCGTCGGCCGCGGCGGCGTCGTCGAGCGTCACCTGGCGCAGCACCCGCACCGACGGGTCCATCGTGGTCTCCCACAACTCTTTGGCGTCCATCTCGCCGAGACCCTTGTACCGCTGGATCCCGTCGTCCATGTTGATCTTCTTGCCGGCGGCCTTGCCCGCCTCGAGCAGGCCATCGCGTTCCCGGTCGGAGTAGGCGAATTCGGGTTCGGAACCGCGCTGCCACTTGAGTTTGTACAACGGCGGCTGCGCCAGGAAGACGTGGCCGTGCTCGATCAGCGGCCGCATGAACCGGAACAGTAGGGTCAAAAGCAGCGTCGAGATGTGCTGGCCGTCGACGTCGGCGTCGGCCATCAGCACGATCTTGTGGTAGCGCAGCTTGGCGATGTCGAACTCGTCGTGAATCCCGGTGCCCAGCGCGGTGATGATCGCCTGGACCTCGTTGTTCTTCAGTACCCGGTCGATCCGGGCCTTCTCGACGTTGATGATCTTTCCGCGCAACGGCAGGATGGCCTGGAACATCGAGTCGCGGCCGCTCTTCGCCGAGCCGCCGGCTGAATCCCCTTCCACCACATACAGTTCGCACTTGCTGGGGTCGTTCGAACGGCAGTCGGCTAGCTTGCCGGGCAGCCCGCCCAGGTCGGTGGCGCTCTTGCGGCGCACCAGCTCTCGGGCCTTGCGTGCCGCCATCCGGGCTTGTGCCGAGGACACCGCCTTGTTGATGATCGTCTTGGCTTCGGCGGGGTTGGCTTCGAACCAGTGGCTGAGCTGCTCGTTGCAGACCTTCTGAACGAACGACTTCACCTCGGTGTTGCCCAGTTTCGTCTTGGTCTGGCCCTCGAACTGCGGCTGGGACACCTTCACCGAGATGACGGCCGCCAGCCCCTCGCGGATGTCGTCGCCAGTGAGATTCGGGTCCTTGTCCTTGAGCAGCTTCTTGTCCTTGGCGTATTTGTTGACCACGCTCGTCAGCGCCGAACGGAAGCCCTCTTCGTGGGTGCCGCCCTCGGCGGTGTTGATGGTGTTGGCGAAGGTGTGCACCGACTCCGAATAGCCGCCGTTCCACTGCATCGCGATCTCGACCTCGTGGCCGGTGCCCTTGCCGTCGAAGTCGATGATCGTCGGGTGGATCGCGGTCTTGGTGCGATTGATGTGCTGCACGAAATCACGCAGGCCGCCCGGATAGTGGAAGACCCGGTGCTTGACCTTGTGCGGCGCTTGGGCTTCGGCCGCCTGGGCCTCGGCGGTCTTGGGTGCTTCGGCGGTGTCGCTGACCACCTCGTCGACGACTTCTTCGGTGCGCACCCGCTCGTCGGTGAGCTCGATGGTCAGTCCCTTGTTGAGGAAGGCCATCTCCTGCAGGCGCCGCGCGACGGTTTCGAAGTCATAGTTGGTGGTCTCGAACACGTCCGGGTCGGCCCAGAACCGGATGGTGGTGCCGGTCTTCTTGGTCTTCTCACCCTTGCGCAGGGTTCCGGGCACCGACTTGTCGTAGGTCTGGAACCACTCGTAGCCGTCGACGCAGATGTCGGCCTCCAGCCGGGTGGACAGCGCATTGACCACCGAGACGCCGACGCCGTGCAGACCGCCGGAGACGCTGTAGGCGCCCTCTTCGAACTTTCCACCGGCATGCAGCACGGTCATGACGACATCGACGGTCGGAATGCCGGTGGCGTGCATGGCCACCGGGATGCCGCGCCCGTCGTCGGTGACCTCGACGCCGCCGTCTTCGAGGATGCGCACCGCCACCTTGCTGGCGAAGCCGGCCATCGCCTCATCGACGGCGTTGTCGACGACCTCCCAGATCAGGTGGTGCAGCCCGCGTTCACCGGTGGAGCCGATGTACATACCGGGTCTTTTACGGACGGCTTCGAGGCCTTCGAGAACCTTGATCGAATCGGCACCATATTGGTTTTGGGCAGCCACGGTCGGAAAGCTCTCCTCAGAGTCGCAAGCAAGCATTCGGCGCACCACATCATCGGATGCGCGGGGGATACCGGAACAGTCTACCGTGACCAACCGACGGCGGGCATTTTCTTGGGGCGTTTCCGCCCATCTGATTGCGCCGTGACGCGGATATCGCGGTCAACCATGTGTCCGGCCGCTGGCCGGAGCAATTTTCGAGCTCGTAGCCCCGCTGAGACGCGGATCGTCCGGCGGCCGGGCCGACCGAGCCAGGTCTAGCCGTAGGTGTCCCGCGGTCCGCGCCCGGAGACGTGCAGCGGGCCCTTGCGCCACGATGGCGCCGTCGGGCCGGTGATCTTCAGCGTGCTCACCACCCCGTCGCCGACCGCGGCGGCGATTTTCGCCAGCAGCTGGGCCTGGACCAATCGTAGTTGGGTGGCCCAGGCCGTCGATTCCGCCGACACGCTCAGCACCCCGTCGACGAGTCGGGTCGGCGTCGCATGAGAGGCGATGTCCTCACCGACCACCGCGCGCCATCGCCCCAGGACCGTGCCCTCGGCGACCTGCGCCGACCAGCCGCGGGCCTGCGCGAGGTCGCGGGTGGCGGCGCCCAGCGTCTGGGGGTCGCGGCGATCCGGGCCCGGCCCGGACCAACTGCGCCGGCCGGCGCCGCTGCCCGGCCCCCGGCGGCGCACCGGCGCACGACGCCCCTGCCCGACGTCCTTGCCCTGGCTGCGCGCGGCTTCGCGGGCCTCGGCCAGGGTCCGACGGACCAGATCCATGCCGGCCAGTCCGGCCAGGTGCGCCGGCGGTTCGAATTCGGCATCGCTCATGATCCGCTCCCGATCAGTTCGGACACCCTGCCGTCGTCGCCCTCGGCGACCGCGATGCGGATCTGGCGGGCCTGCCAATCCGCCGGCACATCCTCGGTGACCGCGGCGGTGATCAACACCTGTTCCGCGGACGCGGCGACCTCGGCGAGCGCCCGCCGACGCGCGGTGTCCAATTCGGCGAACACGTCGTCGAGCAGCAGCACCGGTTCGGCGCCCTCGCTGCGGAGCAGTTGATAGGCGGCCAACCGCAGTGCCAGCGCCATCGACCACGATTCCCCGTGGCTGGCAAAGCCTTTCACCGGCCGGTCACCGAGCCGCAGTTCCAATTCGTCGCGGTGTGGCCCGACCAGGCAGACGCCGCGTTCCAATTCGGCGCGCCGCCGGTTCGCCAATTCCGCCAGCAGCACCTGCTGTAGTCGGGGAGGACCCTGCTCGACGTCCTCGGGAGAAACCTCCACTTTGGGCCGGTAGGCCACCGCCGCATTCCGCGGTCCGGGCGCAAGCAGTTGATACGCCTTTTCCACCTCGGGGGCCAACTGGTTGACCAGGTCGATCCGGGCGGCCATGAGGTCTGCACCGTGCGTTGCCAGTTGGGCGTCCCAGACGTCAAGGGTGTCCAACACCGAACGGTCACCGCGGTGCAACGCCCCCGCCGCGCTTTTCAGCAGCGCCGTACGCTGCCGTAACACCTTGTCGTAGTCGGCACGCACGGCGGCGACCCGCGGCCGGCGCACACTGGCCAACTCGTCGATGTAGCGGCGTCGCTCCCCGGGGTCCCCGCGGACCAGCGCCAGGTCCTCGGGTGCGAACAACACCGCGCGCAACACCCCGACGACCTCGCGGGCGTGGCGCACCGGAGCTCGGTTCAGCCGGACCTTGTTGGCACGCCCCGCCGCGATCTCCAGATCCACCGCGAGTTCCCGGCCCTCGTTGACCACGATGGTGGATATCACCGCGCGCTCGGCACCCGATCTGATCAGCGGTGCGTCGGTAGCCACCCGGTGCGAACCCAGTGTTGATGAATACCACAGAGCCTCAACAAGATTGGTCTTCCCATAACCGTTCGGCCCGACCAGGACCGTCGCGCCCGGTTCCAGTTCGAGGTCGACGTGCGCCCAGGACCGGAAATCGCGCAGGCCCAGGTGGCGGACATACACCGCGAAACCACCCCTCCCGTCGTGGCGGGCCGGGCCGGTCAGCCCGGCAGGCGAACCGGCATCAACAGGTAGACGTAATCCGACGGTACGGCCGGGAACGGGCCGGCGCCGCTCAGCACCGGGTCGTCGTCACCGGCCGGTCGCAGCACCGCCGGCTTTTTAGGATCGGTGAATCCCATCGAGACCTTCTCGCTGTGCAGCGAGCCCAGGCCGTCGGTCAGATACGTGGGGTTGAAGGCGATGGTCAGCGGCTCGCCGACGAAGTCCACCGGCAGGTCCTCCTCGGCCCGGCCGACATCCTCCGCGCCGGCGGACAGCCGCAGGGTGCCCTCGGACAACTCCATGCGGACCTGCGCACCACGATCGGCCACCAGCGCGACACGCTTGATCGCCTCGGTCAACTCCGCCACCCCGATGGTGGCGACCGCAAGGTGTTCGCTGGGCAGCAGTTGGCGGAATTTCGGGAATTCGGCGTCCAACAGTCGGGTGGTGCTGCGCTTGCCGCCGCTGGTGATCCCCAGCAGGCCTTCACTGCCGACCGCCTGTCCCGCACCCAGCGCCAGATGCACCTCGGTGCCGTCGCTGCTGGCTTTGGCGGCTTCGGCCAGCGTCTTGGCCGGCACCAGCACGGCAGCTTCGGTGCCCGGTGCCGACGACCAGGTCAATTCCCGTACCGCCAGACGGAAACGGTCGGTGGCAGCCAAAACCACCGTGTTGCCGGAGATTTCGACGCGAATTCCGGTCAACATCGGCAGCGTGTCGTCCCGGCCCGCGGCGACCGCCACCTGACCGATCGCCTCGGCGAACAGATCCGCCGGCAACACCCCGGTCTCGTCGGGCAGAGTCGGCAGCGTCGGGTAATCCTCGACCGTCATGGTCGGCAGCGAGAACCGGGCGTTACCACAGGTCAATGACGCTCGAGTGGCCTCCACCTGGACCTCGACCGGCTTGGCCGGGAGTGCCCGGGTGATATCCGACAAGAGCCGTCCGGACACCAAAACACTGCCCGGAGAAGCGATCTCAGCCGCAAGCTGGACCTCGGCGGAAACCTCGTAGTCGAACCCCGAAACCGTCAACCCGTTGTCGGAACCCGTCAGCAGCACCCCGGCCAGCAACGGCACGGTGGGCCGGGCCGGCAGGGATTTCGCCACCCACGCCACCGCGTCGGCGAAGTCGTCCCGGTCCAGGCGGAATCTCAAGTCGGTCAGACCTGCGTTCGTGGTCGCCGCGTCCATAGCGTCCTCTCGTCACCCCGATATCAAGCCCTACCCCGCGGCGACCGGTGAACATCCCCCACCTGCGGCCGTGCAACGCCCCCGACAAATCGCAAGGGCGGTAGGTCACCAACCGTAGAGCCTAGAAGCTCGTCGTGAAAGTTAATCGACGACAACCGTCGCCCCGAAGGGGCCCTGCGCTAAGCCGGGGCTCGACGGTTGTGAACAGCCCCCTGCGGCGCGAATCCCCAATGGCCTGTTTTTAGAGAGAATCGACGAAGAGATCCCAGTATTAGTAGTAAGGCCTGTGCAAGTTGGGCACAGCGGTGCATCGATGCTGTTGAGCGGGGCGATGGGGCTGGGGACCGCCGGTGAATAACACGCCGGGTCCGGTTGGGGTCGCTGTGCATGAAGCCGCCGCTGTGTATCCCCGGCCGGTTGCTCATCGGTTCATGGACAGGTTGTCCGCAGCGGTATCCACAGGCTGCGGACGTAACAGGTGTTACGAGTGAGTCGGAAGTTTTTTGCAAGAAAGCGGGGATCATCTGGGGCGGTGGCCCCGATATCAGCGCTTGGCGCGTTGCCGGATCCGGGTGGTGAGCTCTTTGACCTGATCGAAGACCTCGCGGCGCTCGGCCATCTCGCCGCGGATCTTGCGTTCGGCGTACATCACCGTGGTGTGGTCGCGGCCGAAGGCCTGGCCGATCTTGGGCAGCGACAGGTCGGTCAGCTCGCGGCACAGGTACATGGCGATCTGGCGGGACTGGGCCAGCGGGCGGGTCTTGCCCGGACCGCGTAGTTCTTCGACGCTGGTGTCGAAGTACTCGGCGATCACCGCCATGATGATCGCGGCGCTGATCTGCATGGTGCTGGCGTCGGCGATCAGATCGCGCAGGACGATCTCGGCAAGTGCGCGATCGATGGGGGTCTTGTTGAGCGAGGCGAATGCCGTGACCCGGATCAGCGCGCCCTCGAGTTCGCGGATGTTGCGTTCGATGCTGGTGGCGATCAGCTCGAGCACGTCGCCGGGCACGTCGAGACGTTCCATCTGCGCCTTCTTGCGCAGAATCGCGATCCGGGTTTCCAGATCGGGTGGCTGGACGTCGGTGATCAGTCCCCACTCGAATCGGGTCCGCAGGCGATCTTCCAGCGTGGCAAGCTGTTTGGGCGCTCGATCGGATGTGATCACGATCTGCTTGTTGGCGTTGTGCAGGGTGTTGAAGGTATGGAAGAACTCCTCCTGGATACCTTCTTTGCCCTCGATGAACTGGATGTCGTCGACGAGCAGCACATCGATGTCGCGGTAGCTGCGTTTGAACGCGACCTTGCGGTCGTCGCGCAGGGAGTTGATGAAGTCGTTGGTGAACTCTTCGGTGGAGACGTACTTGACGCGCATTCCGGGAAAGAGTCGCTGGGTGTAGTTGCCGGCCGCGTGCAGCAGGTGGGTTTTGCCCAGACCGGACTCACCCCAGATGAACAGGGGGTTGTAGGCCCGGGCCGGCGCCTCGGCGATGGCCAGCGCAGCGGCGTGGGCGAACCGGTTCGAGGTACCGATGACGAAGGTGTCGAAGGTGTAGCGCCGGTTCAGGCTTGCACCGTCGGCAGTCGCGGAGTCATCACTGGGCCGCTCGGTGAAGTAGTTGGGCCAGTCGTATTCGACGTCGGTGGTGTCATCGTCGTCTTCGTCCTCGGTGGCGCGGACCGGGACCGGATTATCCGAGGAGGCGGAGCCGTCGTCGGCGGGCGCCGGGGCGATGCGCACGCCGAGCTCGATGTCGTGCCCGAGCCGACGGCTCAGCGCAGCGGTGATCTGCGTGCGCAGGTGCCGTTCGATCTCGTTCTGCACGAAGCTGCTCGGAACGGCCAGCAGCGCGAAGCCCTCGACGATCGCCAACGGGTGCACCAGGTTGAGCCAAGCCTTCTGCTGGGGTGTCAGAACCGGTGCTGAGACATCGGGCGCGGGGGCTTCGCCGTTGAGTTCCGCGACAACTTCGTCCCACAGGGTGAGGAACGCCGACCCGGGGTCATCGGTCAATGACTCATCCCCCTGGCTCGAAGTCGTACTGCACGGATCTCGTGCGGTGACATGCTATCCACACAGTTATCCACAGGTGTGGATGAGGTGCGCATACCCCGGTGAGGCCCTCCGGGCCAGTTGCTCGGCAACGGCCACTCCCGACAGTCAGGCGATACCTGAAGCGCAGGCCGCTTCGTTCTGTTCGATTACGGCCGAGATCCGCTCCAGTCGGAAACGGCGCTGGCAAGCAAGCTAACAGGTTTCGGGGCGGGCGACCACTCCTTTCATCGAGATGAATCGAGCAAAAACCGGCGTGTCGAGAACGACCGTGGCGGGTGTGACCAGTGTTAATAATGGGCCGCACTCGAGGCGCTCCGAAGCGGTCCGGCGGGGGGCCTGCGACGGCGGCGGTGCCAGGGTTTGACCCGGCGAACCTGCATCAGTACCCTCGAACAGTCGCCCGAACGTCGGCGATACGGCAGCGACCGGCTCCTGGCCGGAGACCGCGCCGGTTACCAGCAAGACGCAGAAGTTCACCGAGCTTACCGAGTGCGTCGCGTGCGGCAGGCACAACGGGCTTCCGGTGTGTCGGACAGACGCGGCGCAAGACGCAACAAGGAGAGTGTGCCGTGGCCAAGGGCAAGCGGACCTTCCAGCCCAACAACCGACGTCGGGCCCGGGTGCACGGGTTTCGCCTGCGGATGCGGACGCGCGCTGGCCGCGCCATCGTCTCGGGCCGGCGTCGCAAGGGCCGTCGCTCGCTGACTGCTTGAGCACAGGCAGCACCGCGGTGCTCCCGGCTCAGTTCCGGATGAGACGCTCGGCGGATTTCGGTGCGACGGTCAAGCAGGGCCGCAGGGCGGTGCAGCCCGACGTCATCGTGTACAGCCGAGTCCTCGACGACCGGCGAACCGACACCCCTGACCCGTCTGCGGCGACGCCGCCGCGGGTCGGCCTGATCATCGCCAAGTCGGTGGGTTCCGCGGTCGAACGGCACCGGGTGGCCCGCCGGCTGCGGCACGTGGCCCGCGACATGCTCGGCGATCTGCGGGCGGGGGAACAATTGGTGATCCGTGCACGGCCCGGCAGTAGCGCCGCGAAGTCCGAGTCGCTGCGGACCCAGTTGCGCGCCGGTTTGCGGTCGGTCCACCGAGCCGGGGGTGCGGTGCGGTGACTCACGGTGTCGCGGCGGCGCCGGTTCGCGGCGTGATCTTCGTCATCCAGCTCTACCGGCACATGATTTCGCCGCTGCGACTGCCCAGTTGTCGCTTCATACCGACCTGCAGCCAGTACGCGGTGGATGCCTTAAGCGAATATGGATTGATCCGGGGCACATGGCTGGCAGTTGTGCGCCTGGCAAAGTGTGGGCCGTGGCATCAAGGAGGCTGGGACCCCATACCGGAACGGTCTCAGCGCGTCGCCGGATGCAACTGTCCGTCCGAGAACGTCTCGGACAACCAAGCGGAGGGTGAATACCGTGTCCTTTGATCCGGGCAGCCTGGACTACGTGTACTACCCGGTGTCGGGCATTATGTGGTTGTGGTACAAGGCATTTGGCCTTTTACTCGGTCCGGCGAGCTTCTTCACCTGGGCGTTGTCGGTGACGTTCCTGGTTTTCACGCTGCGCGCTCTGCTCTATAAGCCGTTCGTCAAGCAGATCCGGACCACCCGGCAGATGCAGGAGCTGCAGCCGCAGATCAAGGCACTGCAGAAGAAGTACGGCAAAGACCGTCAGCGCATGGCCCTGGAGATGCAGAAGTTGCAGCGCGAGCACGGCTTCAACCCGATCCTGGGGTGCTTGCCGATGCTGGCGCAGATCCCGGTGTTCCTGGGCCTGTTCCACGTGCTGCGTTCGTTCAACCGCACCAGCACCGGGATCGGTCAGCTGGGGCTCTCGCCGGACGTGAACCGGCAGCTGGGTAACTACTTCTTCAGCGCCGCCGACGTGGGTAACTTCTTGGACGCCAACCTCTTCGGTGCGCCGCTGGGTGCGACGATGATCCAGCGGACCGGGTTGGACGCCTTCGCCGAGTTCAACCGGGTGTCGGTGATCGCGGTCGGCGTACCCATCATGATCGCGGCCGGCATCGCGACCTACTTCAACAGCCGGGCGTCGGTGGCACGGCAGAGCCCGGAAGCGGCGGCCAACCCGCAGACCGCGATGATGAACAAGCTGGCGCTGTATGTGTTTCCGCTCGGCGTGGTCGTCGGCGGACCCTTCCTGCCGTTGGCGATCATCCTCTACTGGTTCTCCAACAACATCTGGACGTTCGCCCAGCAGCACTACGTCTTCGGCTTGATCGCTAAGGAGGACGAGGCGAAGAAGGAGGAGGCGCTGCGCCGCCGGGCGGCCAATGCCCCGGCGCCCGGGGCCAAGCCCAAGCGCACCGGCCGCACGGCCACCGCGGATGCCGCCACCGCCACCAGCGACGAGACCGAAGCACCGGTCGGCGACCCGGCCGAGCCCGGGGACAGTCAGCAAGCCAAGGCCGATGCGGCCAAGCGGAACACCGGTCGGCCCGCGCCCCGGGGCGGTCGCCCCGGCGCCGGCGCGAAGCCGAAGAAACGCAAGCGGTGATCCACCGCGACCAGCCAACCGGCACGTGAGTTGCCGGGCACAGAGGGAGACGACATGACCGATATGACCGACATGGATGACGCAGAGACCAGCGAGCGCGAGACCGGGGACGTGGTGGGGGAGCCGGAGACCCAGGGCGACACCGCGTCCGCAGCGGCGCCGGCGGCCGACCTCGAAGAGCGACTGGTCGCCGAGGGGGAGATCGCCGGCGACTATCTCGAGGAGTTGCTCGACCTGTTGGATTTCGACGGCGACATCGATCTGGACGTCGAGGGCCGCCGGGCGGTGGTGAGCATCGACGGCGGCAACGACCTCACCAAGCTGGTGGGCCGCAAGGGCGAGGTGCTCGACGCCCTGCAGGAGTTGACGCGGTTGGCCGTGCATCAGAAGACCGGTGAGCGCAGCCGGCTGATGCTCGACATCGCGGGCTGGCGGCGCCGGCGCCGCGATGACCTGACCGCGCTGGGCGACGAGGTGGCCCGCCGGGTGCTGGAGACCGGCGCCGACGAGGAACTGGCCCCGATGAGCCCGTTCGAACGTAAGATCGTCCACGATGCGGTGGCTGCCGTCGCCGGCGTGCACAGCGAGAGTCAGGGCGTAGAGCCGTCACGCCGCGTCGTGGTTCGGCGGGACTAACGGGGCGCACCGCGCGGAATTACATCCGAGTAATTCGCTAGCGCGGCCCCGCGCCCGGGAAGCCGGAGGAATGTTTCACGTGAAACATGTCGGGGGGGCGCCGGCACCCGCACCGCCGGAGGAAGCCGCCGAGGTCTTCGGTGAGCGGCTCCCGACGGCGCGGCGTTACGCCGAGCTGTTGACGGGGCCCGGCGTGGAGCGAGGCCTCCTGGGTCCCCGGGAGATCGACCGGATCTGGGAGCGGCACCTTCTCAACTGCGCGGCCATCGGGGAGTTGCTCGATCCGGCCGAGCGGGTCGTCGACATCGGCAGCGGGGCCGGCCTGCCCGGAATCCCGCTGGCCATCGCTCGACCGGATCTGCACATCGTGCTGGTGGAGCCGCTGCTTCGCCGCAGCGAGTTTCTGCGGGAGGTGGTCGCCGAACTGGGGCTAGACCGCGTGGCCGTGGTGCGAGGCCGCGCCGAAGACCGGGCGGTGCGCGACGAGGCCGGCGAGCGCGACGCGGCCGTGTCCCGGGCGGTCGCCAGCCTCGACAAGATCAGCCGATGGAGCCTGCCGCTGCTCCGGAAGGGCGGGAGGATGCTGGCCATGAAGGGCGAGCGGGCACAGGTCGAGGTGGATGAGCATCGCCGTGTGATGATCGGACTAGGCGCGAACGACGTAAGGGTGGTGAGATGTGGCGTGAACTATTTAACCCCGCCCGCGACCGTGGTGACGGCACTGCGGGTGGAGCCCAAGCCGGCGCGCGCGCGTCGCGTGGGAGACCCGGCGCGACGGGCCAGCGGGAGGCCGACGTGAGCCGACCGGGCGGGCCCGCCACCCCGCCAACCGCGTCGGCCAAACACTCCGACCGGCCGCAGGGCGCGGTTTCACGTGAAACATCGGCCGGTTCGGTTTCACGTGAAACATCGTCGGAGTTCGACACCCCGATCGGCGCCGCCGCCGAACGCGCCATGCAGGTGCTGCACACCAACAACCGCCTGCCGCGCCCCCAGCGCCGCCGGGTGTTCACCGTGGCCAACCAGAAGGGCGGCGTAGGTAAGACCACCACGGCCGTCAATCTCGCGGCCGCCCTCGCGGTCCAGGGAATCAAGACCTTGGTGATCGATCTGGACCCGCAGGGCAACGCCAGCACCGCCCTGGGCATCGCCGACCGGCAATCCGGCACCCCGTCCTCCTATGAGGTGCTGATCGGGGAGATGCCGGTGCAGGCCGCCCTGCGGCAGAGTCCGCACAACGAGCGCCTGTTCTGCATCCCGGCCACCATCGACTTGGCCGGCGCGGAGATCGAGTTGGTGAGCATGGTGGCCCGGGAGAACCGGTTGCGGAATGCGCTGGCCGAACTCGACGGATCCGACTTCGACTACGTCTTCATCGATTGCCCGCCCTCACTCGGCTTGCTCACCGTCAACGCCTTGGTCGCGGCGCCGGAGGTGATGATCCCGATCCAGTGCGAGTACTACGCGTTGGAGGGCGTGTCTCAGTTGATGCGCAACATCGAGATGGTGAAGGCTCACCTCAACCCGCGCCTGGAGGTGACCACCGTGCTGCTGACGATGTATGACGGGCGCACCAAGCTCGCGGACCAGGTCGCCGACGAGGTCCGCCGGTACTTCGGCGACCGTGTGCTCCGGACGGTGATTCCGCGCAGCGTGAAGGTGTCCGAAGCGCCGGGCTACAGCATGACGATCATCGAATACGACCCGGGTTCCCGCGGGGCGATGAGTTACTTGGACGCCAGCCGCGAACTCGTCGAACGGGACGCGGCAGCCAGCGGGCAGGAGGGGCGGCGCTGATGCCCGCCCTGAGCGAGAAGGAACGTAAATGACCGGACCGTCGCGCAGGAAGGGCGGCTTGGGCCGCGGCCTGGCATCGCTAATCCCCACCGGGCCCGGCGAGGGCGCAGAATCCACCGCGGAGCGGGGAGCCGGCATGGGACCGCGGATGGGTGACGCCGCGGCGGACGTGGTGCTGGGCCGCTCGGGCAGCGCCGCTGCGGTGGACCCCGCAACCACCGATGTGGGGGCGGTCTACCGGGAGATCAGCCCGGCCGCGATCGAGCCCAACCCGCGCCAGCCCCGCCAGGTGTTCGACGACGAGGCGCTGGCCGAACTGGTGCACTCCATCCGCGAATTCGGGCTGATGCAGCCGATCGTGGTGCGCGAACTGCCGGGCGCAGCGCCCGGTAAACCGCGCTACCAGTTGGTGATGGGGGAGCGGCGTTGGCGGGCCTCCCAACAGGCCGGCCTGGAGACGATCCCGGCGATCGTCCGCGAAACCGAGGACGACAATCTGCTGCGCGACGCGCTGCTGGAGAACATCCACCGGGTACAGCTGAACCCGTTGGAAGAGGCGGCGGCCTACCAGCAACTGCTCGACGAGTTCGGGGTGACCCACGACGAACTGGCCACCCGCCTCGGCCGGTCCCGCCCGCTGGTGACCAACATGATCCGCCTGCTGCGGTTGCCGATCGCGGTCCAGCGCAGGGTGGCCGCCGGGGTCTTATCGGCCGGCCATGCCCGCGCGCTGCTGTCCCTGGAAGGCGGATCCGAAGCGCAGGAGGAGCTGGCCGCGCGGATCGTCGCCGAAGGTCTGTCAGTGCGGGCGACCGAGGAGGCGGTCACCCTGGCCAACCGCGGGGACACCTCGACGCCCGTGGCGCCCCGGCGCAAACCGATCCAGATGCCCGGTCTCCAGGACATCGCCGAGCGGCTGTCGACCGCCTTCGACACCCGCGTGACGGTCAGCGTGGGCAAGCGCAAGGGCAAGATCGTCGTCGAATTCGGGTCCGTCGAAGACCTGCAGCGCATCGTCACGCTGATGGACTCCACGACCGGCTGACACCTGTGTTGGGCCACGACCTATCACCGGCGGTAATTACGTCACTGTGACGGTAGTGCCCGCCATCGGCGCGGCGAGGCGCGAAACGTACTGTTCGACAACGCGTTTCGCGTTTCGGGGGGATTCGGACGCCGGGACGCGCCAATGGTGGCATCCGGCGGCTCAACCCTCCTATCCTTAAAGGGCCGTCGTCGACGGCAGCACGGGTTGAGATGACCGGGAGTTCAGTGTCTGTCCGAATCACACCGCTGAAGCTCGAGTGCTTCGATCAGCTTCCCAAGCACGCACGCCGGTGCGTGTTCTGGGAGGTGGATCCGGCGACCCTCGGCCGCGACGACCACCTCTCGGATCCGGAGTTCGAGAAGGAAGCCTGGCTGTCGATGGTGATGCTGGAGTGGGGCCCGTGCGGCCAGGTGGCCACGCCGTCGAACCCCGGCGTCGGGGATTCGCCCTGCCTCGGTTATGTGCTCTACGCCCCGCCGCGGGCGGTCCCGCGGGCGCACCGCTTCCCGACGGCACCGGTATCCGCCGACGCGGTCCTGTTGACCTCGATCGGTGTCGAACCGGCACCGATGGCCGACGGCCTGCCCAGGGAATTGATCGCCAGCGCGGTCGAGGAACTGGTCCGCCGCGGCGTTCGGGCACTGGAGGCCTTCGGTCGGACCCCGGCGGTCGGGGAGTTGCTGGACCCCGACATCGTGCCGCCCGATGTCGCACCCGTGCTCGAAGCCCTCGGTGACTGCTCGGTGGAGCACTGCATCATCGGGGCGGACTTCTTGACCGATGTCGGGTTCACCGTGGTGGCACCGCACCGGTACTTCCCCCGGCTGCGCCTAGAGCTCGACAAGGGCCTGGGCTGGAAGGCGGAGGTGGAAGCGGCGCTGGAGCGGTTGTTGGAGAACGCGCAGCTGGAACAGCCGGTCGGGGCGGGCGCCCCGGCGGCGTCGGCGTCCACGGCGGCCGAGCCTCGCTAACCGCCGCCGAGCCGGCTGGTCCGCTCCACCGACAGCTCGTGGGCCAGCAGTTCGGCAAACGTGAACGTGCCGGTGGGCCGGTCGTTCTTGCCGAGCAGATACAGCCGCTTGACCGCGGCCAGCATCCCCTCGGCGATGGCGTCGCGGGTGGCGGGGTAGATCAGCATCCCGCGATCACGCGGGCTGGTGATGTAACCGACGTCGACCTCGACGGTGGGCATCCGGGTCAGGCGCAGCAGGTCCCAAGTCCGGCCGTGGGCGCGGCAGTCCTGTAATCCGGTGCGGGCCACGATTTCTCGTTGAATGAAGTCGGCGAGGTTACGACCGATGGTGGACACCGAGCCGTGGGAGTTGCCGAAGTGAAAGGACGCCACTCCGTTGGCGGCCGGACTGGTGTGGGTCGCGCAGCGCAGGCTGATCATCAAGTCGGCGCCCACAGCGTTCGCGGTGGCGGCGCGCTCGGCGTCCGACGGGCTGCGGCCGTTCGGGCGAGACAGGAAAGTCTCCATCCCGATGGCGGTCATCCGGCCTTCGAGACGACTTGCCAAGTCCCACAAGATATCTGCCTCGCTGATCGGCCCCGACGGCGTCTGGGTGATCAGCCCGTGGTCCGTGCCACCGCGGCCCGGGTCGATGACGATCCGCTTACCGGACAACCGGGGTCCCGAGCGCCGCACCAACTCTTCTTCGCGGATCGCATGCGGTGAACCGCCGGTCACCCGCGAGGCCAGAAAGTTCAAGGAGCGCAACGTCTCCGGCCCGCAGATACCGTCGGCGTACAGACCGTACTCACGCTGGTAGGACATCAGCGCATTGTGGGTCTGGATGCCGAAGTAGCCGTCGACCATCCCGGTGTAGAAGCCCAGATCCTGCAGGCGGGCCTGCAACGTAGCCACGTCGTCGCCGTACATCGGTGCGCCGAACTGGTGATTGAGAATGCGTGCACCCAGCCGATAGGACGCCTCTTTGAGTGCGCGGTAGGTGGCCTCGCCGATGATGCCGTCGACGAGCAGTCCGCGCTGCTGCTGAAAGGCGCGCACCGCCTGGTCGAGATCGTCGTCGAACACATCCAGCGCGACGTGCTTGCCGGTGGTCAGATCGGCATCGGGGCTGTCCACCAGGCCCAGCGCGGCCAGCGCCTCACGGATCTCGATGACGGCACTGCTGCGGTCGCCGCGGCGCAGCGCGTCCTCTGCGCCGCGGTGCCGACCCGACATCACTGAGCCCTCCGGTTGTCGCTGCTGGCAGCGAAAACGTCGCTGGCCGTCACCAGCAGGTTAGGCAGCATTGTCTCAGATGCTGGCCGAATTATTGAAAACGACGAGGCCAGAAAGATGCGTGGCCGGGCCGGCCGCCGCACCGGGCGGGCGACGGCTAGCCGACGTCCGCGAGCTCGCGCAGCAGCGCCGCCTTGCCCTTGGCGCCGACGATCCGTTTGACCGGCTGACCGTCCTTGAACAGGATCAGCGTCGGGATCGAGACCACGTTGAACTCGCGCGCGGTCTCGGGATTGGCGTCCACGTCGAGCTTGGCGACCGTGAGCTGGCCGGCCTGCTCGGCGGCGATCTCCTCGAGCACCGGGGCGACCATCTTGCAGGGGCCACACCACGTTGCCCAGAAGTCCACCAGCACGGGCGTATTGCTGGCCAGTACGTCGGCGGCGAAGGTGGCGTCCGAGACGCTCACCGTGTTGTGGTCGGCGCGGTTGTCAGTCACTGTGATGCTCCCATCAGGGTTTCGGTGGCGGTGTCCTGCGGTTCGGCGCCGTCGGCGGTGTCTGCCAGCCAGCGCTCGGCGTCGATAGCGGCGGTACAGCCGGTGCCGGCGGCGGTGATCGCCTGCCGGTAGCTGCGGTCCACCAGGTCGCCGGCGGCGAACACCCCCTCCAAGGAGGTGCGCGAGCTCGGCTGCTGGACCAGCACGTAACCGTCGGGGTCCAGCTCGACGGCTCCGCGGACCAGTTCCGAGCGGGGGTCGTGGCCGATCGCCACGAATACCCCGGTCACCGGCAGGGTGGTCTCCTCCCCGGTGACCGTGTCGCGGACCCGCAGACCGGTCACCGTGTCCTGGCCTTCCACCGCGACCGGGACGGTGTTGGTCAAAAACCGGATCTTGTCGTTCTCACGTGCCCGGTTGAGCATGATCTTCGAGGCCCGGAACTCCTCGCGGCGGTGCACCACGGTCACGCTGCGGGCGAATCGGGTCAAGAAGGTGGCTTCCTCCATCGCGGAGTCGCCACCGCCGATGACGGCGATGTCCTGGTCACGGAAGAAAAATCCGTCGCAGGTGGCACACGAGCTGACGCCGCGGCCGAGCAGTTCCTGCTCGCCAGGGATATGGAGGTAGCGGGCAGCGGCGCCCATGGCCAAGATGACCGCCCGGGCCAGGTGCGTCTCGCCCTCGGCGGTGACGACCGATTTGACCGGTCCGTCCAGGGCCACCGACTCGACGTCTTCCATGCGCAGGTCGGCGCCGAAGCGCAGCGCCTGCTCACGCATCTCGTCCATCAGGTCGGGGCCGTTGATGCCGTTGCGAAAGCCGGGGTAGTTCTCCACCTCGGTGGTAGTCATCAGCGCACCCCCGAAGGAGGTCCCCTCGAACACCAGCGGGGCCAGCTGGGCCCGGGCGGCGTAGATGGCGGCGGTGTACCCGGCCGGGCCGGAACCGATGATGATCACCTCGTGGATGGTCGGTGTCTCAGGAGTCGAGGACATCTGCGCCTTTCCGGTCGGATCGGTTACAGGGGCTATCAACGTCAGCGTAGGCGGCGGTTGTTCCCCGACCTGCTACGGACGGCGAACGGTCGTGTCGGCCAGCAGGCCGGTGTCGGCGGAACTGCAGCTGGGGGCCACCGCCAGCGCGACGATCGTGCCGGACGAGGCGCCGGGCAGCAGCAGCACGATCCCGGGCCGGCCGTTGACGGTGATCTCGCGTGCGCCCAGGACCGCGGTCGAGGCCGGGTAGCCCAGGCCGGCCAGGCAGCCGATCCGTCGGCCGGGGTCGGCCAGCGCGCCGTATTCGGGGCTGCGGTCCAACAGCTCGAGGAGCTCCGGGCTGGTCAGCGGCAGCACCGGGGCCGGTTCGGAGGCCACGGTGATCGCGTCGAAGGACCGCGGGCCGCTGGGGGCGTCACCGGGGAACCGGATCAGCGCCGTCGTGCCCAGCCCGATCGCGGCCAGTGCGGCCGCGCTCCCGGTCACCGCGGCGATCCGGTTGAGCCGGGGCAGGGGACGGCTCGAATGGGCCGGACGCCCAGGGTGTTCCCGGTCTTGTCGATCACCTGCATCCATTGCAGTGCCGCCGCTCCCGCTCGCTTCGTGGCTATGCGCAGTCGCCGATCCGATGGTGCATGGCACCGTCGGGTGCCAAGGCTATCCGCCCCCCGCGCTCGGCGGCGCCGGCGTGGTCCCGGCCCAGCAGCACGGCGAGCCGGGCCCGGCCGCGGGCGCAGCGGCTCTTGACGGTGCCGGGCGCCACGCCGAGTGCGCGGGCGGCGTCGGCGACCGAGTAACCGTGCATGTCGACGGCCACCACCGCGGCCCGCTGTTCGGCCGGCAGCCGGCGCAGGGCGGCGTGCACTTGCAGCGCGGTCTCCACCTCGGCGGTGCGATCGCTGACGGCCGGATGCTCAGCGAGCGGCTCGGTGTGGTGAACTCTGCTGCGGCGCAACCGATCCAGGCAGGCGTTGACGACGATCCGGTGCAGCCAGCTGCCGACGGCGGCGTTGTGGCGAAACGACCCGGCGCCCCGGTGTGCCGAGAGCATCGCTTCCTGCAGGGCGTCTTCGGCGTCTTCGGGGCAACCGGTGGTGAGTCGGGCCAGCCGGCGTAGCCGGCGCTGATGGCGGCCGTAGAGCTCACCGAAGGCGTAGCGGTCACCGGCGACGTGCGCGGCCAGGAGTTCGGCGTCGCTGCGGTCCGGCTGCCCCATGGGCGGACACTAACCAGCCGACGGCCCGACGGCACTTCAGCTGTGCACAGGCCCGGGTGCCTACGACGCCGCCTGCACGGTGATCTCGGAGATCTGGGTGCGGCTCTCCCCGCCGGTGCTGCCCATCGTGGTGATCCACACCAGCAGGTTGGAGGTCGGCGACGAGGAGTCGGCCGAGATCTTGTTGGTCCCGGGCTGCAGTGCCTTGGCGGGCGCCAGCAGCGTGGTGTCTTCGAGCCGGGCCGGCTTCGGAGTCGGAGAGGACCGCAGCTCCACCCGGGTTCCGGTGCTGGAGACGTTGATCCCCACGCTGCCGATCACCGTGGGCTTGGGCAGCTGCAATATCAGCCCGACACCGTTCTTGAAGTTCGGGAACGGCACCGGGTCGGAATAAGTGTCCGTCGACCAGAAGGTGCCCGGGTTTCCGTCGATGGCCAGCCCGGCGTCCTGGGGCCGGTCGGCCTCACCGCCGGGGGAGAACACCGTCGCCTGCACCGGTTTCACCGTGCTGCCGGGCGCGGCCGAAGCCGAGCGGGACGCCGACGCCGTCGGACTGCTCAGGCCCAGTTCGGTCTTGTCCAGCCCGTTGACGTCGCCGAAGATCCGGTTGAGCACCGAGGCCAGCACCAGTAGAGCGACCAGGATGACGGCGCCGCCGATCCCGGCGCCGATCATGACCCGGCGGCGGCGCTCGGCGCGCAGGTCGGCGTCCACCGGCCGCGGTTCGTGACGCGGCGCGGGCGGCTCGTCGTCGACGGGGCCCAACAGCTCGGTCTGTTCGTGCAGCGCGGTGGCCTGCTGCAGCAGGTTCGACAACGTCGAAGCGCCGCGGATGCCGCCGTCGGACTCGATGGCGTGACTGGCGGCCGCGGAGATCTGGAACGGGATGTCCGGGTTGACGGTGTCGGGTTTGACCGGATTGCCGGCGGCATCCCGCTCGGCCGGGGCGAGGCCGCAGTCGGTGCCGGCATCCAGCGGCCACCGGTTGACCAGCAGCGCATACAAGGTGGCGCCGATACCCCGGATGTCGTCCTCGGGCTGTGCCTCGGGCAGCGTCGCGGGGAACGCCAAGGTGACGTCGCCTTCGATGCTGACCCGGACCCGGGCCGGGTGGTCGATCGACAGGGCGACGCCGGCGTGGTGGGCGGCCTCGGCGGCGGTGGCCAACGACCGCATCGCGCGGGCTGCGCCGATCGGCGAGGGCGCCGTTCCGGCCACCTCGGGAAGGGAGGCGCCGCGGACCCACTCGGACACCACGAGCCCACCGGCGCCGACCCGCACCACGTCGAGCACGCGGGCGATCCCGGGCAGATCGATCTGGCTGAGCCGCTGGGTGCGCGACAAGATGCCGGTGAGCTGCTCCTCGGGCATGGTCTGGTCCGGGTCGACGAACGTCAGCGCCACCTGCCGGTCCAGCGCGGTGTCCAGGGCCTGCCAGAACTGCAGCACGTCGGTACCGCCGTGGTGCACCAGGAGCCGGTAGCGTCCGCGGGCGATGCTCAAACCCGGTGTCAGCTGATCCCCGGCCCCGGCCCCGGCCCCGGCGTCGGCGGCGGCGGCCGGCTCGGGGGTGACCGCGCCGCCGGGGGGCCGCTGGGATGACGTCGGAGCAACCGATCGCGACGCCGCGCGAGCCCCGGAACCCTCCGAAGGTTTGTTGGTCACCTCCGTACCTTTCGGTGTCCAGCCACCGGCGATGCGCTCCGGAGGCATCTGTCGGACGGAAGCGCTCACCGCGTCCCCGTCCGGCGTGGGCAAACGGTCGTGCCCAGCGTACGGGACGAGGGGATCGGGGGATGGCGGGTTTGACGCGCCGATGTGCGGGGTGTGCACCCCGAGCCGGCGGCGCACCGCGGCCAGCACCGCGGTGGCTTCGGGCACCCGGGCGCGGATCATGACCGCCGCGATGATCGGCACCATCACGACCGCCAACACCGACAGGCGCAGCATCGAACCGGCCGCGCCGTGGTCGGTCAGGTCGCGGAGGCCGAGCACCCGGTCGAGCACTTCGGCGATCAGCCCGGCCAGCAGCGACGCCGTCACCGTGACCAGGATGGTGCGGACCACGTCGGGTCCCAGCAGGTGACCGCTGACCGGGCGCAGCGCGCGGCGCAACAGCACGTGGCCGACGGCTGCGCCGGCCAAGAAGCCCAAACCGTTGGCCAGGCCGAGGTAGGCGGCCACCAGTTCGGGGTTGTCGGTCAGGTGCGGGGCCAGCACCGACGCGACGATCTTCACCACGGTGATCACCACGATCATCGCGATCGGAATCCACGGCTGCTCGCGGGCGTAGAAGACCCGCAGCTGCAGCAGCACCATGGCGTAGGGCAGCAACGTGAACGCCGACATGGCGACCGCGACCCCGAGGTACCCGGCGTCGACGTCGCCGAAGTTGCCGTAGGCGAACAGGGCGCTGCCGATCGCCGGGCCGCCGACGGTCATCAGCGCCACGATCGGGATCAGGGTGATCATCATCAACCGGGTGGCCAGCGACAGGTCGGCGAGCACGGCGGGGTCGTCGCCGGCGGCGGCGTTACGGCTCAGCCGCGGCATCACCACCGTCAGCACCGTCACCCCGATCATCCCGAACGGCAGCTGCAGCAGCAGCCAGGCGTAGTAGTAGATAGCCGGGCCGGACGCTGCAGAGGTGGCGGCGATTTGGTTGGTCACCACCAAGCCGACCTGGCTGATCAAGACGTAGAGCACCATCGCGGCGGCCATCGTGCCGAAGCGCTTGAGCCGGTCGTCGATGCCCCACAGCGGGCGCAGGCTGATGCGCTCCCGCCGGATCGCCACCAGCAGGACCGCGGTCTGGGCCACGACGCCCGCCGTGGTGCCCAGACCCAACACCAGCAGCTTGGCGTTACCCATCCGCACCGGGTCGACCGAGAGTTCACCGGGCACCAGCAGGTAGACCACCAGCGTGGCGATCGCGACGACGTTGTTGACCACCGGAGCCCAGGCCGGCGCGCCGAAGATGTTGCGGTTGTTCAGGATTGCCATGAACACCGAAGACAGCCCGTAGCAGATCACCTGCGGCAGAAGCAGATACGCGAACGCCGTGGTGAGCGGCTCGTTGACCTGAGGGTCCCCGCCCAACATCAACTTGACCAGCAGGGGCGCCGCCGCCACCGAGATCACGGTGGTGGCCAGCAGCAGTGCCGTCGCCAGTGTGACCAGGCGCCGCACGAACGCGGTGCCGCCGTCGGGGTCGTCGCGTTCGGCGCGGGCCAGCACCGGCACGAAGATCGCGGTGAACGTCGCCTCCAGCACCAGCGCGGCGATCTGGTTGGGCAGCTGGTTGGCCACCGAGAAGGCGCTCGACAACGCCGCGCCCAGAATCGCGGCCAGCAGCACGATGCGCACGAAACCGGTGATGCGGCTGACCAGGGTGGCCAGCGCCATGCCCCACGACCGCGACACCACCGCGGCGTCGGTCAGCTCCGGGCGCGCGGGTTGCGGCGCCGGCGCGTTCACCGGCCCGCACCCCGGTCGGGCCCGCCCGCGGTAGCCGCGGGTGGGCGGGGATGGTCCGGGCTGCGGGGGCCGGGGCGCGGCGGACCGGATGGCGGCGGGCGGTCCAAGTCGGCGCGGTCGGGCTGGCCGCGGAAGCGGTGCCACAGCCGCCGCGCGGTCAGCGCCGTCAGCGCCGCGGCCGCGGTCATGGTGATCAGGAACAGCACCATGCCGTAGGCGTTCGAGTGCACCGACAGCCGCGCGGCCTCGCCCAGCGGCAGCCCATCGGGGGTCTGCAGGGCGACGTCGACGACGAAGTGCTGGTTGACCCGCACCTCCACCGGAACCCGCAGCGGCAGGTAACCCGGTGGCAGTTCCAGATCCCCCATGTCGGCCACCGTCATGCCCGGCGGGGCGTCGACATGCAGACGGACCCGGATGGGCACTGCCAAATCGTTGCGCAGGGCCAGCGGCAGGGGGCTGTGCTCGGTGGCCAGGGTGTAGGAGCCGGCCGGGTTGACGATGGTGACCGCGCCGATCAGGTCCGAGACGGTGTCGCCGACGATCACCAGCCGCTGGCCTGCCACACCGGCGCGCACGTCGAGCGCCTCCGACTGGCTCAACGCGCGCAGCATGTCCTCGGCGAGCGGAGCGGTGTACTGGTCGCCGGTCAGACCGGTGCGCACATCGGTGGTCAGCGCGGAGGTCAGTCCCCACAGCCGGCCGATGTCGTAGGCGACCGCGCCGATGATCTCCGGACCGAAACCGCCCGCTGCTTGCTCGGCCGGAAGCGGATGCGCCGGCGCGGCGGTGACGTCCCGGGCGTCGGCGATCACCGCGCCCAGCGGGCGCGGAACCGCCAACCCGGACCGCAAAGCGGTGGCCAACGTGGTCAGTACGGCCTGGGCGTCGTCGGCCCGCGGCTTCCAGTACGCCGGCGGCATCAGGATCTCGTTGCGCGGTGCGCCGGGGCTCTCCGGGGACTCCAGCCCCCGCCACAGCATCGAGCCGAGGGCGTCTTGGCGGCGGGCCAGGGCGGAGTCGTGGTGCAAGCGGACCGCCAGGGAGCCGTCGAGATAGGTCGGCGCCACCGGGTCGGTTCCCATCGCGGCCAGTGCCGCGCCGACGGCGGGGTCATACGGTGCCACCACCAGCTGGGGGGACAGCCGCCGCGGGGTGGTGTCGGCGGTGGCCGGTGCGCCGGAGACGGAGTCCTGGGCCGAACAGTCACCGGCCGTGATCACCACCGCTGTGCCCTCTGGGCCCTGTGCGCTGATCAGGTCTGCGGCGCCGGCCGTGAGTTTCCCGTCGCCGAGTACGACGGCGCCGCGGGTCGACGAGATCTGCAGAATGCGGTCGATGATGTCGGCGGGCCGGCTCACCGCGATCGCGTCGAGCTTCGAGTCACCCACTCGGGCCAGCGCGTCGAGGTCGACCTGCGCGTAGGGGATCGCGGTGACGCAGGTGTGGCGGGCCAGCCGGCGCAGGCGCTCCAGCCAGGTCGCGGCCGCGTCCCGTCCGGTGCCCGGGTGCGAGGCGGCGGCTTCGGGGGAGTCGGCCGTGTTGGCTACGACGTAGCCTCCGGTCATCGCGTTGACCGTGACCAACAGGTCGGGGTCGATCGCCAGGCACAGCGCCCGGTTGACGACGCCGCCACTGTCGACGGGAGGGCTGGTGGCGAACTCGGCGGCCGACAGCAGGGCGTCCAGCCGGCCGCCCGGGGCCAGTGAACTGGCCAGGTCATCGTCGGTGAGTCGAACCGGCATGGTGCCGCCGGGCGCCCCGGGAGTCAGCCGGGGACGGTCGGCCAGGGGCCACAACATGGTCAGCTGGACCGGCTGGGAGGTGTCCGGTGCGACGGCCCCGGAGAGGGGATCGGAGTCGGTCTCGGTCTTGGGCAGGCCGGCCACCGGGAGGAGGAAGCGGGCGTCGTCGAGGCGAGCCGGCTCGCCGTAGTCCGGGGTGCCGTTGACGTTGACCAGCACCGGATAGATGCCGGGGCGGTCGATGTTCAGCGCCGGCTGGGTCGACGAGCGCAGCGGCGCCGACAGCGTGAAGCGGGCTTCCTGCCCGCGTTGCAGTTCGGTGGCGACGGTGTTGAACGCGCCCACCGGCCGGTACTGGTCGTTGGCGCCACTGAGGTTGGTGCGCAGGCCGGCCGATGACGCGACGGCGCCGGCCTGTTCGAGGCGCACCATCACATCGCGCACCGGGCGGTCGCCGACGTTGCTGACGGTGCCGGTGACGGTGATGACCGGGATGCTGGAGGTGGTGATGACCTCCGGGGTGACCCGGTCGACGCGGATCTGGACGAACGGTGCGGCGCCGGGCTCACCGGCCGCGGCGGGTGGAGCGGAGGCGGCGCCGAGAGCTACGGCGAGGGCCATCATCAAGGCGGCCACCACCGCCAGAGGGGCCGTGCGGGGCGCTGACAGGGGGGCCAAGCTACCCCGACCGGTGCGGTGGGTGCTGGTCACGGGTCCAGCCCGCGACCGTTCTTCCGGTCCGGTGCGTGCTCGTCGGGTCGTGAGTGTCGGGTGCGGGAATGGGTCTGGGGCCGCCGCCAGGGCGCGGTGACCGGCAGCGGCGGCAGCGCGGCCGGGCCGTCGGTCTGCAGGCGGTCGATCAATTCGTCGGCGACCACGGCCAGCCGGCGTTCGTCGGCGTAGGCCAACCGGGACGGCAGCTCCCGGATCGGCACCCACGCCACCTCGGTGACCTCCAGGTCGGCGTCGCACAGTTCTCCGCTGGAGAACCGCATCAGGTAGTGATGCACGGTCTTGTGCACCCGGCGGCCGTCGGTGACGAACCAGTAGTCGATGCTGCCCAGTGAGGCCAGCACGTCGCCTTGGACGCCGGTTTCCTCGGCGACCTCGCGGATCGCGGTCTGCTCGGCGGTCTCACCGACCTCGATATGCCCCTTGGGCAGCGACCACAACATCCTGCCCCGCCGGTCGATGCGTCCGATCAGCGCCGCGACCTGGTCTTCCCGCGGCCCGTCGATGCCGTCGACGACCAGGCCTCCGGCGGACGTCTCGTGCACGGTGCGCAGCCGCTCCGGCCCGTGCCGGGCGCTGCGGGGCCGGCGTTGCGCCGAGCGGCCGGGTGTCGCGGCGGCCCCGGCACCGCTGTCGGTGGCCGCGGCCTCGGTGTGGCTGGTTTGCGGACCTGACGTGCGTCGACCGCGGCGCCGCCTACGGCGCCGTCCCGAATTGGCTGCTCCGCCGTCGGCCGACACCCATGCGATAGTAGCTGGCACGAACGGGCCAACCCGCCTCCCTCGCCGGGTCGGGCCCGGCCGCCGCGCCCGGCTTCGCCGCGCTTGCGACCACCGCGGGGCTATGGCGGCGGCCCGCTGCGCCCGGCTTCGCCGCGCTTGCGACCACCGCTAGGCTCATCGAACGTGCCCGAAGCCCATCAGGACGCCGACCTGCTGACCGCGGCGGCCGTCGTGCTGAACCGGCACGCCGAGCTGCTGCGTGAGCTCGGCGCCATGTTCGACGCGGCCGGCCACCAGCTGTATCTGGTCGGCGGATCGGTCCGTGACGCCTTGCTGGGCCGGGCGGGGCCGGATCTGGATTTCACCACCGACGCTCGCCCCGCGCAGGTGCAGGGCATCCTGCGTGGCCGGACCGAAGCGTTGTGGGACACCGGAATCGAGTTCGGCACGGTGGGCGCCGCCTTGGGCGGGCATCGCCTGGAGATCACCACCTTCCGTGCCGACCAGTACGACAGGGTCTCGCGCAATCCCGAAGTGCGCTTTGGTGATTCGCTCGACGCGGACCTGGTGCGCCGCGACTTCACCGCCAATGCGATGGCGGTCCGCATCACCCCGGCCGGCCCGGGGGAGTTCCTCGACCCGCTGGGCGGGCTGGCGGCGTTGCGAGCCGGAGTCCTGGACACCCCGACGGCGCCGCAGGATTCCTTCGGCGACGACCCGTTGCGGATGCTGCGCGCCGCCCGGTTCGTTTCCCAACTCGGGTTCAGCGTGGCCCCGCGGGTGCGTGCCGCGATCGAGGAGATGGCCGGGGAACTATCCCGCATCACCGCCGAGCGGGTGGCCGCCGAACTGGACAAGCTGCTGTTGGGCGCCGACCCGGCCGCCGGTATCGACTTGATGGTGGCCACCGGGATGGGTGATGTGGTGCTGCCCGAGGTCGGCGCCATGCGCATGGCGATCGACGAACACCACCAGCACAAGGATGTCTACCAGCATTCCCTGACCGTGCTGCGGCAGGCGATCGACCTCGAGGACCCCCCTCCCGACGGAGGCCCCGATCTGGTGCTGCGCTGGGCGGCGCTGTTGCACGACATCGGCAAGCCGGACACCCGACGCCACGAGGCCGACGGCCGGGTGAGTTTTCACCACCACGAGGTGGTGGGCGCGAAGATGGTCCGCAAGCGGATGCGCGCGTTGCGCTACTCCAAGCAGATGGTCGACGACGTCTCGCAGCTGGTCTACCTGCATCTGCGTTTCCACGGCTACGGCGACGGCAAATGGACCGATTCGGCGGTGCGGCGCTATGTCACCGATGCGGGACCGCTGCTGGGCCGGCTGCACAAACTGGTCCGCGCGGACTGCACGACCCGCAACAAGCGGCGGGCGGCACGTCTGCAGGCCAGCTACGACGAACTCGAGGCGCGGATCGCGGAGTTGGCCGCGCAGGAGGATCTGCAGCGGGTGCGCCCCGATCTGGACGGCAACGAGATCATGACCCTGCTGGGCATCCCGGCCGGCCCGCAGGTGGGGCGTGCCTGGAGTTATCTCAAGGAGCTGCGCCTGGAGCGCGGACCGTTGTCGCGCGAGGAGGCGACGGCCGAGCTGCTGGCCTGGTGGCAGTCCCAGGGGAACCAATAGCGGGGCTGGCTCGTCTGATTCGGGTATGGACTACTGCCTGGGTGATGGTGACGGCGCGGCGACGATGTGGACCGG
>Ga0182736_1000467_pt1 | contig 62036 bp, 48 predicted proteins | sample eDN5th30CKraftBY_FD_128882 | JGI IMG/M metagenome (GOLD analysis project Ga0182736, IMG submission 128882) | Enriched backyard soil microbial communities from Emeryville, California, USA - eDNA 5th pass 30_C Kraft BY (version 2) (version 2) | ecosystem: Environmental > Terrestrial > Soil >... | reverse complement strand
TTCAACCTCTACTTCTGCCACCACAAAGTGGCGCTGATCGACCTGGCCGGCGGCCCTGACGGGTAGGGCCAATGTGTAACCTATGTCCTGATACGTCTGTTACCCATGTATCCAGTCCATACATTCGCCCTAAAGCAAGCCGAGCATCGCAGGGCGAGGCGGCCGCAGAGGCGCCCCGTGTCTGAGCGAAGCGAGTTGGGGCGCCGTGCCGCCTCGTCCGAGAAGCGCAGGGGACCGATCCGGCGCAGCCGGATCGGATTGCGTCGGGCGAGGGGGCTTTTGGTTCCTTTTGGCCCATTCAAAAGGAACTCGGGCGCGGAGCGACCGAAAGCTCTTGATCCTGTTTTTGCCGTGTCAGCAGCTCGATCGAAGCAGGGCAAAACAACAAAGCACAAGCTTCCACGCGCTCCGCGCGCGGGTGACTTTTGTCTTGGCAAAAGTCACCAAAACCGTCTGCGCTGACGCGAGCCGTCGCGGCTGCGCCGCGCCGGTGCCCTGTGCTTCTCGGTCGGCCAGGCACGCTGCCCCAACTCGCTTCGCTCAGACACGGGGCAGCTCTTCGGCCCGGCCGACCTGCGATGCTCGGCTCGCTTTAGGCGCACCAACAGCCAAGAGCTAGAGCAAAAAGCAAACAGCAAACAGCAACGGCAACGGCAACGGCAACGGCGACCACGACGACGGAAAGGACGGGAACGTCGGCGGGGCCGCGGGCGATCGATCTTCGGACGGATCGATCGCTCGAAAAGCGGCGGGACGCGCGCTAGGCGCGCGTCCCGCCCCCTCCTCCCCAAACCTGATACGGCGCGCCGTCAGTCGAAGCCATTCGCGAAGATCGCCTCCGCACGCGCCGGGCCGCCGATGAACAGGATCGATCCGGTGCTGGCCGGGCGGTAGCTGCCGAAGCCGCCGGCCGCGAATGCGAGTGTCCAGCGGTTGGCGACCTGCGTGACCACGACCGCGCCGGCGTCGTGCCAGCCGATCGTCGACGCGTCGCCGGGCGTCGACGGTCCGTACAGCCGCCACGACCAGCCGCCGCCGAACGCGGCACCGTGATAGGTCACCTCGATCGTCGCGCCGGGGCAGCGCGGCGCCTCGAAGCGCAGCAGGCCGAGGGGATGCGCATGGCCGGCATCGGCCGGCAGCGTGGCCGCGTCGACCGGCGCGACGTCGACCAGCTGCGGACAGTCGCCGTCGAGCAGCTTGACGGTGAACCATCCCGCAGCGGCGCCGAGCGGTGCCGGCGTCGAGGCTTCGCCTTGCGGCCGCCAGGCCGCCATCGCCGCGCTCGCTGCGGTCGCGCCGACGGTGGCCTGCAGCGCGTCACGAATGCCGTCGCCGTCGCTGTCGCCGCCGTTCGGACCGGCATCCTCGACCGCGTCGGGGATGCCGTCGCCGTCGGCGTCCGGCAGCTGCTCGAGCGTGAACACGCCGCCGCCGGTGCCGGCGTGCAGGATCGCCGGATTGGCCGGATCGAGCGCCAGCGCGGTCGCCGAGGACGCCGGCAGGCCGAGACTGATCGAGCGCCAGCTCGCACCGCCGTCGACGCTCTTGAACACGCCGCCCGGATTGGCCGCGTCGAGGCCGCCGCTGGCCGCGTACAGCGTGCCCGGCGTCGCCGCGTCGACCAGCAGCGCGCGCGTGTCCGGCGCGGTGATGCCGGCATTGGCGAGCGTCCAGTTGGCGCCGCCGTCGACGGTCTTGTAGAGACTGCCCGGACCGGTCCAGTTGTTGGTGTCGATCGTGCTGGCCCACAGCGTCTGCGGACTGGCCGGGTCAATCGCCAGCGCGAGCACGTCGAGCGCAGCATCGGCCGAGCCCGGATAGCGCGGCAGACCGTGGCTGCGATGCACCCAGTTGGCGCCGCCGTCGGTGCTGCGGAACACGCCGCTGGCGATCTGCGGTGCGTCGTTGGTGCCGCTGACCGGGTCGTAGTGGTTGTTCTGGGAGAACGTGCCGACGTAGAGCGTCGACGGGTTGGATGGATCGATCACCAGCGGCACCGCGCCGCTGATCGTGCTGTAGCTGCTGTCGGGCCCCGGGACGTCGTGCGGCAGGCCGGTGTCGCTGCTGGTCCAGCTGGCGCCGGCATCGGTGCTCTTGAGCACGCGCCAGGCGCGTACGCCGCCGGCGCCGCGCGTGCCGGTCGCGGTCGCGTACAGCGTGCGCAGCGGACCGCTGAGGCACGGACCGCTGACCGGCGGCGCGACGCACGAGCGCGGATCGGCGACGAGCGTGCGCACGATGCCGATCGCGCGACCGAACGCGTTGCTCGGCACGCCGGCGTCGATCGTGCTCCAGGTCGCGCCGCCGTCGAGGCTCTTGTAGAGACCGCCGTCGCGCAGGCCGGTGGCCGGATCCTCGCCGCTGCCGACCGCGTACAGCGTCGGCGACGGCGCCGCCGCGGTGGTCGGATCGAGCGTGATGCCGCGCACCTGGAAGGCGTCCAGGCCGATGTTGGCGGCGGCCCAGCCGCTGCCGAGGCGGCGGTAGAACGCCGGCGACGGCGAGCTCGCCGCGTCGCCGTAGCCGGCGTAGACGCGCGCGCCGTCGAGCGGGTGCACGGCCAGCGCGCGGATGTTGGTCGCGGCCAGGCCGGCATTCGTCGAGGCCCAGCTGAGCCCGTCGTTGACGCTCGCGTAGAGGCCGCCCGCCTCGGTCGCCAGCCACAGCGTCGGCACCGCCGGATAGTTCGGGTGCACGGCCAGGCCGGTCGGCTGCGGCACGTGCTCGCCGTTGGTCGTGACGCCGGCCGCACGCGGCGCGAACGTGGCGCCGCCGTCGGTCGAGAGCCGCGTGTCGAGCCAGAGCCGCTCGGCGCCGCCGGGACGCGGCACCGCCAGCGTCGCGCCCTGATGCGCGGTCGCGCTCCAGCTCGCGCCGCCGTCGACGCTGACGTAGAGCTGGCCGACGCGCTGGTAGTACGGTCCGATCAGCGCATAGAGCCGGTTCGGGTCGGCCGCCGAGCGCGCCGCCGCGAGCAGGCTCTGCTGGCACGTGCCGGCGACCGCGACGGCGGTCCAGGTCGCGCCGCCGTCGGTGCTGCGACGCAGCGGCGTGGTCGTGCCGGCGCAGGCGGTCTCGGGCGTGCCGGCCAGCAGCACGGTCGACGGCGCCGGCGCGGCCCAGACGTACTCGGCCTCGACACCGGCCAGCGCGGCGACCGGCGCGAACGTGGCGCCGTCGTCGTCGCTGCGCGACAGGCCGCCGCCGCGCGTCGCCAGCCACAGCACGCGCGCGCTGCCGACACGCGCGACCGCCAGGCCGGCGCGACCGGCGTTCGGGAAGAAGTCGTTGCGGTAGCCGGTCTCGGTCCAGCTCGACGCGCCGTCGGTGCTGCGATGCAGGCGGCCCTGCGCGTCGATCAGCCAGAGCGTGCCGGCGGCGGACGGATCGGTCGCGAAGACGCCATTCCACGGCCGCGGCACCGGCAGGCCGGTCTCGGCGGTCTGCCAGCTGATGCCGGCGTCGAGACTGCGGAAGAAGCCGTTCCGCGTCGCCGCGTAGAGACGGTCCGGTACGGCCGGATCGACGGCCACGGCGTGGATCTGACCGCCGAACGGCCCGCTGCCGGTCCAGCTGCCCGGCGCCGCGGCCACCGGCACAACGGCGAGCGCGAGGCCCAGACCGATCACTCGTGCGATACGCATGATGAACTCCGATTCGTGCTTGTCCGCAGACCTCTTACGCAAAATCGCGGCGAAGCAAGACATCGGCCGGCTTTGGTATCGTCCCGGTTTTGCTTCGAGGAATCGCCATGCGCCTTGCATCGCCGTACGCCGGCCTGTTCACGTTGCTGGCGGCCGCCGCCCCCGCGTTCGCGGCCGGGCCGGCCGCGACGACGATTCCCGACCGTGCGCTGGCGACCGCCGAAACGCTGCGCGCGCAGGGACTCAAGGACGATCTGGCCTGGTCGCTGACCGAGGACCTGACGACGACGATCGGCCCGCGCCTGGCCGGCAGCGAGAACGACCTCAAGGCACGCGAGTGGATGCAGGCGCGCTTCCGCGCGCTCGGTTTCGACCGCGTCTGGACCGAGCCGGTGACCTATCCGAAATGGGTGCGCCGCAGCGAGAGCGGTGCGATCGTCGCGCCGGTGCGGCAGACGCTGGCGCTGACCACACTCGGCAACTCCGCGGGCACGCCGAAGGGCGGCCTGACCGCCGAGGTCGCCGCGTTCGCATCGCTCGACGCGCTGCGGGCGGCGCCCGATGCGGCCGTGCGCGGCAGGATCGTCTACGTCGCCAACCCGCGCATGGCCGCGCGCGTCGACGGCGCCGACTACGGCAAGGGCTCGCGCGTGCGCTCGAGCGGTCCGTCGCTGGCCGCGCAGAAGGGCGCCACCGCGTTCGTGCTGCGCTCGGTCGGCTCGGACCACAATCGCACGCCGCACACCGGCGTCACCCGCTTCGCCGAGGGCGTCGCGCCGATTCCGGCCGCGGCGCTGTCGAACCCCGACGCCGACCTGCTCGATCGCCTGCTCGGCCGCGGCCAGCCGGTGTCGCTGCGCCTGGATCTCGACTGCGGCACCGAAGGCGAGTACACCGGCGCCAACGTGATCGGCGAGATCAGCGGCCGCGAAGACGGCGGCGGGTACGTGCTGACCGGCGGCCATCTCGATTCGTGGGACCTCGGTACCGGCGCGATCGACGACGCCTCCGGCATCGCGATCACGACCGCCGCGGCCAGGCTGATCGCGCAACTGCCGCAGCGGCCGCGCCGCGCGATCCGCGTCGTCGCGTTCGCGAACGAGGAGGCCGGCCTGTTCGGCGGCGAGGCCTATGCCCAGCGGCATCGCGAGGAGATCGCCAAGGCCGTGATCGGCGCCGAATCCGACGCCGGCGCCGACCGCATCGTCAAGCTGACCGCGACCGTCAAGCCCGAGGCGCGCGCCGCGATCGACCGCATCGCCGCGGCGCTGGCACCGCTCGGCGTCACCTACGACGCCGCCGCGCCCGGCAGCGGCGGCTCGGACCTCTCGGCCGTGCACGCGGTCGGCATGGCCGGCCTGTCGCTGCACCAGGACACCTCGCGCTACTTCGAGTGGCACCACACCGCCAACGACACGCTCGACAAGGTCGACCCCGACCAGCTGCGCCAGAACGTGGCGGTCTACGCGGTCGCGCTGTACCTGGCCGCCGAGGCCGACGGCGATTTCGGCTCGGCGCCGGGGGCGTTCGCGAAGGACGCCGACTGACGGACGTTGCCGGTTCACCCTCACGCAAGCAATGGAAGCCGACGTCGCCGGAGGATGATGTGAAATGCACTCTCTCGAAAACCGATTCGCCTTTACGCGTGTGTATGCGCCCCACAACGGCAGCGGCCATCGCGATGTGTGCGGCGCTCGTAATGCCGGTGCCGTTGGTAGCGGGCTCCTCGGTCTGGCGGACGACAGGACCCGACGGTGGACCGGTCTCAGACGTGGTCGCCTCTCCCACGTCGCTGTATGCGGCGACGCAGGCCGGCGTGTACCGATCGCTCGACGATGGCAGAGCCTGGTCCCGGAGCGGAGCGGGCATGCCTCCCGGCAATCCGATCGCGCGTCTGGCGATCAGCCCGACCGATCCGGACGTGCTGTGGGCATACGGCAATGGCGTCCACTGGCACAGCGGCGACGGCGGCGCGTCGTGGCTGCGGTTGGTCGGACCGCTGGAGGGCTTCGGACCGGTCATCTTCGACGACGAGACCGACGGCCGCAGCCTGATCGCGCTCGGCGCACGCGCCCTGCGTCATTCGAGCGACGGCGGCGCGAACTGGCAGACGTTCGCGATTACAGCCAATCCTCAAGGCTGGGTCGATACGTTCGCGGTGGACCCGCGCCACCGTCGCTACTACGCGCTGGCGGATGCGCAGTTGCTGACCGCGCCGTCGGGCACCGGCGCGTGGAGCGTGCTCAGCCACTACTCGTACCAGCAGTCGTGGCTGCTGCCGGACGGCTCGGGACAGGGTCTGCTCATCGGCTTCCCGTATATCGATTACTTCCGGATCGTGCGATTCGACCTGCCGAAGCAGCGGTATGAGGACGTGCTCAGCCTGCCGAACGGCGCATGGCCGATCGTCGACCCGGGCACCCGCGGACGGCTATGGCTGCAGACCGTCGAGTACGACGGTACGCAATCATGGCAATTGCGCGAAAGCCGCGACTTCGGCCGCAGCTGGGATGCGCCGCACAGCTCGGTCCCGGTCCGCACGATCGCCGCCGACCCATACCGATCCGATCGCCTTTACGGCCTCGGCACCGAAGGTCTCGCGATCTCCGACGACGTCGGCCGACATTGGGAGACGCGCACGCGCGGCATTCCGCTGGCACAGGTCAACGCCGTCGGGCTGCATCCACACGATCCCGTCCGGCTTCTGGCCGGCACTGCGCTCGGCGAAATCCGATTCAGCGACGACGGCGGTGCGCAGTGGAGCGAACCGGCATCGGGCCTGCCCGGCACGCCGATCCTGAGCCTTGCTTATGCGCCGTCGGATCCGGCGATCGCATTCGCGACCACCGCATCCGGTCTGTTCCGCAGCGACGACGGCGGCCGCAGCTGGCGCACGGTCGCATCGGGCGGTCTGCCGGAGACGGGCGGCGCGATCGATACCTTGATCGTCGACGCCGCGAACGCTTCGCTGTTGACCGCGCGTACGCAAGGGGAAGGGCTGTACTGGTCGGACGATGCCGGGATGAACTGGCGGCTGGGCGCCGCAGAGATCGTCAGGATCGCCGCAGCGCCCAACGGACGACGCGTGTACGCGCTGCAGCAGCCCTGGCCCAATGCCAACCTACGATGGTTCCGACTGCTGCGCGCGGATCGGCACGGCGCGGCGTTCGAACGCGTCGAGGAGTACCCACTGACGATGGCGGTCGCGGTCAATCCGCATGCCGACAACGTGATCCTGGCGCTGTCGAACGAGACCGGCGGTGACCTTTCCTACGCGACGCGTCTGTCGAGCGACGGCGGCGCGACCTGGATCGAACGCGACCGGCTGTTTCTGACCAATCAGCGCACGGTCCGGCTGCAGTTCGACGGCTGCGACTCGCGCACGGTCTATGCGACGACGTCCGGCAGCACGTTCGCGCGCAGCCACGATCTGGGCATCACCTGGATCTACGAAACCCTGCCGGCCAGCGGCGGCACGCTGCACGAGTTGTCGACGGCCTGTCACGAACACCGCAGCCACGTGATCGTGCACGGCGGCCCGCGCGGTGTGCTGGTGCGCGAGCCCGAAGCCGTCGATGCGATCTGGCACTGGGGCTACGACGGCGATTGAGTCGCCGGCACGCCGCTGGCAGGATTCAGCCGGTGCGCACCTGCCGCCACCACTCCGCGAACGCCACCGCTGCGCTCGCGGCGATGTTGAGGCTCTCGACCTCGCCGCTGCCGGGGATCGTCAGGCGCAGGTCGGCCGCGTCGATCAGCGCGCGGTCCATGCCCTCGCCTTCTGCGCCGAACACCAGCAGCAGGCGCTGCGGCAGCTCGGCCTCGTACAGCGCGGTGCCGTCGCGCGGCACGGTCGCGCCGATCGCGAAGCCGGCGCGGCGCAGCGTTGCGAACGCGCTGCGCGCATCGTCGATGCGCGCCATCGGCACGGCCTCGGCGCCGCCTTCGGCGACGCGCGCGGCCGCGCCGGACAGGTCCAGCGCCGAGGCGGCCGGGACGATCACGCCGCCGGCGCCGAAGTGGGCCGCGCTGCGCAGCACCGCGCCGAGATTGTGCGGATTGCCGACGCCGTCGAGCCAGATCAGCAGCGAGGCGCCGGCTGCCGGCTGCGCGGCGAGCAAGGCGTCGAGCGACAGCGGCGCGCGGCGGCGCAGATCGAAGCACACGCCTTCGTGGTGGCGCGAGCCGGTCAGCTTGTCGAGGTCCTCGGCGGCGACGACGCGATAGCCGAGCCGGTGCTGCACGCACCAGGCCAGCACCGGCTTCAACGCCGGGATGCGCGATTCGAGCAGATAGACCTTGCGCAGATCGTCCGGCCGCCGCGCGAACGCGGCGAGACAGGCGTTGAGGCCGTACAGACGCTGCTCGGCCGGCGGCCGCGCGGCTGCGGGCTCCTCTGCGACGCGCGTCTCGGGCGGCCGCCGCGCATTGCGCCACGGCGAATCGGCGGGCGGACCCGGACGGCGCGGGCGGTGATCGGACATCGGCTTACCTTCGGTCGGCGGCACCGTCCTGCGGCGAGCGCAGGCGGGCATAGAGCAGGACGTCCAGTATCTCACCGCGCTTGATCGCGGCGCGACGCTGGATGCCTTCGAGCGCGAAGCCGCTGCGCTCGAGCACGCGTGCCGAGGCGGCATTGCCGGCATAGACGATCGCCTGCAGACGCTCGAACGGATACCGCGCGAACAGATACGTGCACCACAGCGGCAGCGCCGCGCTCATCAGGCCGCGGCCCCAATACGCGCGGCCGAGCCAGTAGCCGATCTGGCCGGTCAGGCGATGCACGTCGCGGCCGGGTTCGACACCGATGCCGCCGATCGCCTGCTGTCCGATCCCCGCATCGCCGGTCGACGCGCCGTCGACTGCGATCGCCCAGGCCGTGCCGGTCTGCGCGAGCCCGTCGAGGAACGCTTCGGCATCGGCCGCGGTGTACGGATACGGAAAGCGATCGGACAGGAAACGCGAGACCTCCGCATCGTCGGCATGCCGCTGCAGCGACTCGGCATCGTCGCGCCGCCACGGCCGCAGTACGAAGCCGGGACCGGCGATCGCCTCGTCGTCGGCGCTCATGCCGCGCCGCCGACGTCCGGCGTCTCGCGCTCGAGCTTCTCGAGCGTGCGCGCCAGCGCCTCGGGCGAGCGCGTGAACGGCGCCAGCAGCGCGTAGAACGAAGGCACCACGTACAGCGACAGCACGGTCGAGAACGCGACGCCGAAGATCACGACGACGCCGATCGTCGAGCGGCTCGCCGACCCGGGACCGCCGGCGACGACCAGCGGCACGGCGCCGGCGATCGTCGCGACCGAGGTCATCAGGATCGGGCGCAGACGCACCGCGGCCGATTCGGCGATCGCCTCGCCGATGCTGCGGCCCTCGTCGCGCAGCTGGTTCGCGAATTCGACGATCAGGATGCCGTTCTTCGCGGCCAGGCCGATCAGCATCACGATGCCGATCTGGCTGAACAGGTTCAGCGTGCCGCCGGTCAGCCACAGGCCGATCAGCGCGCCGAGCACCGCGAGCGGCACCGTCAGCATGATCACCAGCGGATGGATGAAGCTCTCGAACTGTGCGGCCAGCACCAGATAGACGATCAACAGCGCCAGCGCGAACGTGAGGATCACCGCGCCGCCGGCCTTCTTGTACTCGCGGCTGTCGCCCTTGTAGTCGATCAGCGCGGTCGGCGGCAGCTCCTCGGCGGCGACCTGCTCGATCCAGGTCAGCGCCTCGCCGAGCGTCGCGCCGGGCGCGAGGCCGGCCGACAGCGTGATCGCGCGCAGCCGGTTGAAGCGGTTGAACTGGCCCGGCTCGGCGAGCTCGCTCAGCGTCACCAGGTTCGCCAGCGGGATCAGCTCGCCGCTGCGCTGCGAGCGCACGTAGAGATTGTCGAGGTCGGCCGGCGCGGCGCGGTCGTCGCGGCGTGCCTGCAGCATGACCTCGTACTCCTCGCCGTCCTGTACGTAGGTCGTCACGCGGCGCGAGCCCATCATCGTCTCGAGCGTGCGGCCGATCTCCTGCGCCGAGACGCCGAGGTCGGCGGCGCGCGCATGGTCGATCTCCACGCGCAGCTGCGGCCGCGTCTCCTTGTAGTCCGAATCGACCGCGAACAGCGCCGGGTTCTGCTCCATGCGCACTAGCATGCGGTTGCGCCATTCGGCCAGTTCCGCGTAGTCGGGTCCGCCGAGCACGACGCGCACCGGCTGGCCGCCGCCGCGCACCAGACCGGTGCGCACCTGCGGCAGCGCGCGCACGCCGGGCAATGCGGTCAGGTCGCGGCGCAGGCGGTCGGCGACGTCGCTGGTCGTCTCGCTGCGCTCGCTCCACGGCTTCAGGAACACCGTCGCCTGGCCGGAATGCATTTCCTCACTGGCCGACCAGCCGCCGGGCACGCGCGTGTTGACGCGCTCGATCGGGCCGTCGCCCTCAATCAGCGTCTGGAACGTGCGCTCGACCTGGTGCACCTGCTCGACCGTGTAGTCGAAGCCGGCGCCCTCCGGTCCGGTGATCTGCACCATGAACACGCCGCGGTCCTCGGTCGGCGCCAGCTCGGTCGGCACGACGCGCAGCAACAGCGCGCTGGCGCCGAACGCGGCCAGCATCACGAGGCCGAACAGCACCGGATGGCCGCTGGTGCGCTCGACCTGGCGGCGATAGGCCTGGGTCAGCCGGTCCAGGCGGCGATTGACGAATGCGTTGAAGCCGCGCGGCTCGCGATGCGGGCGCACCAGCTTGGACGACATCATCGGCGTCAGCGTCAGCGCGACGAATGCCGACAGCGCGACCGCGCCGGCCAGCGCGACCGACAGCTCGCGGAACAGCCGGCCGGTATTGCCCTCCATGAAGCCGACCGGCAGGAACACCGCGACCAGCACCGCAGTCGTCGCGATCACCGCGAACGCGACCTGGCGCGTGCCGCGCCGCGCGGCGACCAGCGGCGGCTCGCCGAGGTCGGCTCGGCGCTGGATGTTCTCGAGCACGACGATCGCGTCGTCGACGACCAGGCCGATGCACAGCACCAGGGCGAGCAGCGTCAGCAGGTTGATCGTGAAGCCGAACGCGTAGAGCGCGATGAACGCCGAGATCAGACAGACCGGCACCGTCACCGCCGGGATCAGCGCCGAGCGCAGGCTGCCGAGGAACAGGAAGATCACGACGACGACCAGCACGCCGGCCTCGATCAGCGTCGCGTAGACGCGCTCCACGGCGGCCTCGATGAACAGCGTCGAGTCGAACGCCGCGAAGATGTCGGTGCCGGGCGGCAGCGATTCCTGGATGCGCTCGGCCTCGGCGCGCGCCGCGCGCGCGACGTCGAGGCTGTTCGCGGTGGAGGTCTTGACGATGCCGAGGCCGAGGTTCGGCTGGCCGTTGCTGCGCAGGTACGCGCGCCGCTCCTCCGAGGCGCGCTCGACCGTCGCGACGTCGCCGAGGCGGACCAGATAGCCGTCCTCGCCCTTGGCCAGCGTCAGCCGCGCGAAGTCCTCGGGCGCCTGGTAGCTGCGCTGCACGCGCAATGTGAAGTCGCGCGTGTCCGACTCGATGCGGCCGGCCGGCAGCTCGACGTTCTCGCGCAGCAGCGCGGTCTCCACGTCCGACACGGCCAGGCCGCGCGCAGCCAGCGCCTCGCGGTCGAGCCAGATCCGCATCGCGTAGCGCTGGCCGCCGGCCATCTGCACGCGCGCGACGCCGTCGAGCGCGGACAGGCGGTCGACGACGTAGCGGTCGGCGTAGTCGGTCAGCGCGAGCGCGTCCATGCGGTCCGAGCGCATGTTGAGCCAGAGGATCACCTCCGCGTCGCTCTCGACCTTGGCGATCTGCGGTGGGTCCGCCTCCTCGGGCATGCGGTCCTGGACGCGGCTGACCGCGTCGCGCACGTCGTTGGCGGCCGCCTCGATGTCGCGGCTCAGCGTGAATTCGATCGTCACGCTGGCGCGGCCGTTCTGGCTGCGCGAGTCGATCGTGTCGACGCCTTCGATGCCGGCCAGCGCATCCTCGAGGATCTGCGTCACGCGCGTCTCGACGACCGCGGCGGACGCACCCGGATAAGTGACGTCGACCGAGACGATCGGCGGATCGATCGCCGGCAGCTCGCGCAGCGTCAGGCGCGTGAACGCCATCGCGCCGAGCACGACCAGCAGCAGGCTGATGACCGTCGCGAAGACCGGCCGGCGGATCGACAGATCCGACAGGCTCATCGCGGCGCCTCGCCGCCGTGCGCGCGCATCGCACGCCGCGAACGGCCGCTCATCGGCGCTCCGCGGTCGCCGCGGCCGGCGTGTCCGGTGCGTTCGCGGCCGGCGCGGTGCCGGCCGGCGCGGCCTCGGTGATCCGCACGCCGTCGCGCAGCTTGACGGTACCGTCGACGACGATGCGATCGCCGGCGACGAGACCCTCGCGGATCTCGACGACGCCGCGGCGGCGCGCGCCGGGCACCACCTTGACCTCGGCCACGCGCTGGTCGTCGCCGACCTTGAACACCGATGCCTGGGTGCCGACCTGGATCAATGCGATCTCCGGCACCGCCAGCGCCTCGCGTTCGGGCCGCAGCACGCCGACCGTCAGCAGCATGCCCGGGCGCAGCGCGCCGTCGGGATTCGGAATCTGCGCGCGCACCTGGAACGCGCGCGTGACCGGATCGACGCGCGAATCGAGCGAGACCACGCGGCCCTCGAAGCTGCGCTCCGGAAACGCCGGACTGCGCGCGAGGACGGTCTGGCCCGGCGCGACCGCGGCCAGATGGACCTCGGGCAGCGAGAAGTCGACCTTGATGACCGAAATGTCGTCGAGCGTCGTGATGACGTCGCCGGGCCTGACCAGCGCGCCGGGGCTGATCTGGCGCAGTCCGAGCACGCCCGAGAACGGCGCGGTGACGACACGGTCGGCGAGCTGCGCGCGCAGCGCCGCGACGCGTGCGCTGTTGGAATCGCGCGTGGCCTGGGCGGTGTCGAACACCGCGCGCGAGATCGTGCCCTGGCGCACCAGGTCCTGCTGGCGTTCGAACTGGCGCGTCGCGTCGCGCGCGGTGGCCTGCGCCTCGGCGAGCGCGGCGACCTGCTGGCCCGACGTCAGTTCGACCAGCACGTCGCCGGCGGCGACGCTCTGGCCGTCGCTGAAATTGACCTTGCGCACGGTCTCGGTGATCTTGGCGGTCAGCGTGACCGACTCGTTGGCCTTGGCGGTGCCGAGCGCCTCGATCGTGTCGGTCCAGGCCTGCGCCTGTACCGTGGCGGTCGTCACGGTCACCGGCGGCGGCGGTGCGGCGGCGGTCTCCTCGCCGCGGCGACAACCGCCGAGCGCGATCGTCGCGGCGGCGATCAGGCCGATCAGCAGGCGCGTGCCGGAACGGCTCGGCCGACGGTCCTGCGGCGGCACGATGGAGAACGCCGCGAAGCGTCGTCGCCAAGCGGAGCACGTACGAGGGAAAGTCGGGGCAGCGGACATCGGGTCATCGAACCGGACGGGGAGCGGGGACGATCGGCCGCGGCACGGCGACGGCACGGACCGACGCGATCGACGTGACGGCCGGTGCATGCCGGCGACCGGCGGCGACGACAGGCCGGGCATTATGCCGTGCCCTCGTGAACGCCCGGAGCGCGTTCATGCAATGCAACGTAAAGATCGCGGGCGCACCGCGGCGCAGCATCGCGCCCCGCGTGTCAGCGCCGCGCGCGCAGCGCACGCACGTAGACGGATTTGGCCAGACCGCCGCCGATCGTGCGCTCCTCGATCTCGAACAGGCGCGTGGCCTGCACCAGGTCGCGCAGCTTGCGATAGCCGTAGTTGCGCGAGTCGAACTCCGGCGCCTGCTTGGCGATCGTGCTGCCGACCGCGCCGAGATTGGCCCAGCCGGTATCGTCCGAGGCGGCGTCGGCCGCGTTGCGCAGCAGGTTGACCAGCCGCTGGTCCTGCTTGAGCTCGCGGTCGCTGCGCGGCGCGATCGCCGCGCCGTCCTCTTCCTTGCCGGTCAGGATCTCGCTGTAGATGAACTTGTCGCAGGCGGCGACGAACGGCTCGGGCGTCTTCTTCTCGCCGAAGCCGTAGACGATCAGGCCCGACTCGCGGATCCGCGCGGCCAGCCGCGTGAAGTCGCTGTCGCTGGAGACCAGACAGAAGCCGTCGAGACGGCCCGAGTACAGCAGGTCCATCGCATCGATGATCAGCGCCGAGTCGGTCGCATTCTTGCCCTTGGTGTAGCCGAACTGCTGCATCGGCTGGATCGAATGCGTCAACAGCGCGTCCTTCCAGCCCTTGAGCTGCGGACCGGTCCAGTCGCCGTAGGCGCGCTTGACGTGCGCGGTACCGTACTTGGCGACCTCGGCGAGCAGACCCTCGGTGATGCCCGGCTGCGCGTTGTCGGCGTCGATCAGGACGGCCAGCCGCGGATTGCCGATCGCTTGCGCCATGTCACTCCCCCACGCACGTAGTGGGCCGCATCGTATACCCTGCCCGACGCCCGCGCCGAACCGGAGCCCCGTCGATGACCCGCGCCGCCGCTCCACCCCGCGATCACGAGTACCTCGGCCTGCTGGTCTCGAACCTGCTGGTGCTGATCCTCGCGCTCTGGCAGGACTGGCCGGTCGCGATGCTGATCTGGCCGTTCTGGCTGCAGAGCGTCGTGATCGGCGCGCTGCACGTGCAGCGCATGCTGGCGCTTCGCAACTTCAGCACCGAGGGATTGAAGGCCAACGGGCGGCCGGTGCCGGAAACCGAGGCCGGCAAGCGCTCGACCGCGTGGTTCTTCGCTGCGCACTACGGCCTGTTCCACGTCGGCTATCTGGCGTTCCTGTCCGGCATGGCGCCGGTGCCGGCCGGCGAATGGCGCTGGGTGCTGATCGGCGGCGCCGCGTTCGCGATCGGCCAGCTGGCCGAGCAGCGCGCGGTGCTGGCACGCGACGCGCGCGGCCGGCCGAACCTCGGCTTCCTGATGTTCATGCCTTACTTGCGCGTGGTGCCGATGCACCTGGCGATCGCGGCCGGCTTCAGCCGCAGCGGCGTGGGTGCGCTGGTCGGATTCGTCGTGCTCAAGACGCTGGCCGACCTCGGCATGGCCGCGGCCGAGCGGCGCATCGAGGCCGGCGCGACCGCCGCGAACGAGACCGCGAAAAAGCGAACGGGCGCCGCAGCGCCCGTTCGTGAACCGATCGACTAGCCCGGCCGCGCGGAGCGGGCCGGACGCGCCGTGATCAGGATGCCTTCTTCCACTGGCCGAGCGCGGCCAGGCCGTTCTCGCGCGCACGCTGGGCGACGGTCTTCTGCGCGGCGGCGAAGTTCTTCGCCATGTCCTGTCCCCACAGCTTCAGCGCGGCCTGCTGCATCGCGCGGCCGTAGCTGAAGGACAGCGGCCACGGATGCGGACCGCTCTGGTTCATCGCGTTCAGATGCGCGGTGGCGGCCTCGTCGCTCTGTCCGCCGGACAGGAACACGATGCCCGGCAGCGAGGCCGGCACGCTCGCGCGCAGGCAGCGCACGGTCGCGTCGGCGACGTCGTCGACGTCGGCCTGGTCCGGGCAGTCCTTGCCGGCGATGACCATGCTGGCCTTGAGGATCGTGCCTTCGAGCATGACGTTGTGCTCGTACAGCGAACCGAACAGGCTGCGCAGCGTGGCCTCGGTGACCTCGTAGCACTCGTCGATGTCGTGGCTGCCGTCCATCAGCACTTCCGGCTCGACCATCGGCACGATGCCCGCTTCCTGGCACAGCGCCGCATAGCGCGCCAGCGCGTGGCAGTTGGCCTCGATGCAGGTGCCGCTGGGCGTGTTCTCGCCGATCGTGATGACCGCGCGCCACTTGGCGAACTTGGCGCCGAGCTTGGCGTATTCGTTGAGACGGTCGCGCAGGCCGTCCAGGCCCTCGGTGACCAGCTCGCCCGGATAGCCGGCCAGCGGGAACGGCCCCTTGTCGACCTTGATGCCGGGCAGGATGCCGGCGTCGAGCATCAGCTTCGTGAACGGCACGCCGGCCTTGGTCGACTGGCGGATCGTCTCGTCGTACAGGATCGCACCGGAGATGTGTTCGGACAGGCCCGGCGTCGTCAGCAGCATCTCGCGATAGGCGCGGCGGTTCTCTTCGGTGTTCGGCACGCCGACGCCGTCGAAGCGCTTCTTGATCGTGTTGTTCGATTCGTCGATGGCGATGATGCCCTTGCCCGGCGCGACCATCTGCTGGGCAATGCTCTCAAGCTGCTCGATACTCATGAACTGCTCCGCGAAACTGGAAGGGACGCCGCAGCGGGCTGCCGGGGCGGATAGAAGAAGGGCGCGGATTATAGGCCAGTTTCCGCGGCCCTGCTGCCGGCCGCAGCGGCCGGTGCCGGCACGGGCCGGACGCCGCGACGAACGGGCTGCGAAACGGCGCAGCCGGCCTCAGCGGCCGGCCATCAGCGCCTCGATCGCGTCCGGATCGCTCGGCACCTCGGCGCTGATGACCTCCGGCGCGCCGCGCGTGACCACGACGTCGTCCTCGATGCGGATGCCGATGCCGCGCCAGCGCGCCGGCACGCCCTTGAGGTCCGGCGCGACGTAGAGGCCCGGCTCGACCGTCACGACCATGCCGGGCTCGAGCTCGCGGTACTCGCCGTCGATGCGGTAGTCGCCGACGTCGTGCACGTCCAGCCCGAGCCAGTGCCCGGTCTTGTGCATGTAGAACCGGCGGTAGCTCTCCTCGCGCAGGTTGCGCGCCAGATCGCCCTTGAGCAGGCCGAGCGCGATCAGGCCCTCGGTGATCACGCGCACGGCCGCCTCGTGGTACGCGATGAACGAGCGACCCGGCCGGACCTGGTCGATCGCGGCGCGCTGCGCGGCCAGCACGATGTCGTAGAGCGCGCGCTGCTCCGGCGAATAGCGGCCGTTGACCGGGAATGTGCGCGTGATGTCCGAGGCGTAGCAGGCGTACTCGGCGCCGGCGTCGATCAGCAGCAGATCGCCGTCGCGCAGCGGCGCGTTGTTGGCGCGGTAGTGCAGCACGCAGGCGTTGTCGCCGCCGCCGACGATCGGCTCGTAGCTCGGCACCGCGCCGTGACGGCGGAACGTGTGCAGCAGCTCGGCCTCGACCTCGTGCTCGTTCATGCCGGGGCGCACCGTGCGCATCGCGCGCACGTGGGCCTCGGCGGCGATCCGCGCCGAGCGGCGCATCACGCGCAACTCGTCGCGCGACTTGTACAGGCGCAGGTCGTGCAGCAGGTGCGACAGCGCGACGAACTCGTGCGGCGGCCGCGCGCCCTGGCGGATCCGCTCGCGGACGCGGTTGACCCAGCCGATCAGCGTGAGGTCGAAGTCGGTGTCGCGGCCGAAGTGGTAGTAGACGCGCGATCGGCCTTCGATCATGCCGGGCAGGATCTCGTCGATGTCCTCGATCGGGAACGCATCGTCCATGCCGAACTCGGCCACCGCGCCTTCCTGGCCGGCGCGCGGCCCGTCCCAGCGCTCGCGGTCCGGATCGCGCGGCCGGTTGAACAGGATCGTCTCGCCCTGCTCGCGCCCCGGGATCAGCGCCAGCACCGCGTCGGGCTCGCCGAAGCCGGTCAGGTACTGGAAATCGCTGTCCTGCCGGTACGGATAGTGCGCGTCGTTGTTGCGCACGCGCTCGGGCGCGGCCGGCACGATCACGATCGCGTCGCGGCCGGCCATGCGCATCAGCTGCCGGCGGCGGCGGCGGTACTCGCGGGGGTCGATCATCGGCGGCGCCTCAGTGCAGGCGCTTGGCGCGCGGCACGCGGGCGCCGGCCAGCTCGCGCTGCAGCAGCAGCACGCCGATGCGGACGAACTCCTGGACCTCGGCCAGCGCGGCCTCGTCCTCCTCGTCGTCGGCGTAGTCCAGCTGCGAGGCGGCGATGCCGGCGAAGTCGCGCAGGATCTCGTCGGCATCGTCGCTGAGCGAGCGCGCGTCCAGACCGGCCAGGCCGGCGCCGCCGAGAAAGCCGCGGCACCAGGCGACCAGGCCCTCGGCACGTTCGGCCAGCGGCGCGTCCTCATCGGGCAGCAGCGGCTGGAAACCGAAGTCCGGATCGTCGAGCTGGCGCCGGCAATCCTCGTACAGCGAACCGGCCAGCTGCGCCGGCAGCGTGCCCGGATCGTCGAGCTGCAGCGCGTGCAGCCATTCCCGCGATCCGGCGCTGCCGCCGGCACACAGATAGCCGGTCAACGAGCCGTGCAGCTCGCCGGCGCCGATGCCGCTCTGGGCCTCGCGCAGCGCGCGATCGAGCTCGGCCAGACTGGGAACGCTTTCGGTCATGGGACGGACCTGCCGGGACGACGCGGCGAATCTTAACATCGCACGCCGCGGCGGCCGGCCGCGCGGCGGCGCCGGTAGTCACCGCGATAGCGATTGCCTACACTCCGGCCGACGATGCCCGTCATCGCGACACGCCGCCGCTCCCGGCGGTGCCCGCGGCACGCCGGCGATGCCGGCCCGTATGCGCATCGGTCGACCCGGCACGGAACGAGCGCGGGACACGGGCGTTTTCGAGCGACGGACGGTTCCGGGGAGACACCACGAGCATGCTGCCGACAGGTCATCGACGATCGCGTGTGCTGCGCGCACTGCTCGCGGCGGTGCTCGTCGTGGCCGGCGGTCCGGCGGCGGCCGTGCAGCGCGACTACGTGTTCGAGGGCGTCGGCCGCGAGCAGGGGCTCGGCCAGAGCACCGTGCACGCGATCGCGCAGGACCGCATCGGCTATCTGTGGGTCGGCAGCGAGTCGGGCCTGTATCGCTACGACGGTCGCCATTTCGTCCGCTTCGACGGCCATCAGTCCGGCCAGCCCGACCTGTCCGCCGTCGTCGTGACCTCGCTCGCGGTCGACGGCGAAGGCCGGCTCTGGGCCGGCCTGCTGACGCACGGCCTGGTCCGGATCGATCCGGCGCGCGAGGACGCCTGGTCCACGCCGCCCGGCGTCGAACCAGGCCTGCGTGCGATCAACGTGCAGGCACTCGCGTTCGACGGTCGCGACGCGCTGTGGGTCGCCGACGACGCCGGCCTGCGCGCGGTGTCGCCGCACGACGGCGCGACGCTGCGGCGCGTGGCCTCGCCGCAGGTCGACGGCGCGCCGGCCGACATCACCGCGCTGCGCGCGACCGCCGACGGCGCGCTGTGGGTCGGCACCACGGCCGGCATCTGGCGGCTGGCCGCCGGCGCCGGCGAGCTGGAGCGCCTGCCCGATACGCGCAACGCCTATGCGTTCCATGCCTCGGCCGACGGCACCGTCTATGCCGGCACCGGCGAGGGCCTGATCGCACTCGGCGCCGACGGCTCGACGCGCAGCGTGTGGTCCGGCCGCGACGCGCCGGTGCGCGCGATCGGCGAAGACGTGCACGGCCGGCTCTGGCTGGCGGTGTCCGGCCAGGGTCTGGTCGTGGTCGATCCGAAGACCGACGCGGTGCGCGTGCTCGGCACCAACCGCGCCCTGCCCGGCTATCTGCCCGACACGACGATCCGCAGCCTCGCGGTCGACCGCTCCGGTCTGCTCTGGATCGGCATGCGCGCGCACGGCCTGCTGCGCGTCAATCCCGACGGCGCGCCGCTGCCGTACGTCGCCGATCTGGACGAAACGCGCGCGTTCGCGCCGACCAACAACATCCGCGCCTTGCTCGAGGACGGCGAGGGCCAGCTGTGGATCGGCACCGAGGGCGACGGCCTCAAGCGCTACGATCCGCAGAGCGGCCGCTTCGCCTACTACCTCAAGCCGCTGCTCGATTCGCTGCGCCCGCAGAGCGGCACCGGCCGCCTGCGCGTGAACCGGCTGGCCGACGCCGGCGACGGGCGCGTGCTGGTCGCCAGCGAGTACGGCCTGAGCCTGTTCGATCCGAAAACCGGCAGCGCGACCACGGTCACGCTGGCCGAGGAGACGCGGCGCAAGACGCGCACCGTCGACGTGCTCTCGGTGCTGCGCGCGTCCGACGGCCGCATCTGGTACGGCACGCGCTCGGGCAGCCTCGCGCGCGGCGATCTCGCCGGTGATGCCTGGCAGGTGTTCGACGATCCGGTCGACCCGGCGGCGCCGCATGCGCGCAACAGCGTGTTCGCGCTGCTCGAGGACCGGCAGGGCCGCATCTGGGCCGGCACGCTCGACGGGCTGCGCCTGATCGATCCGGCCAGCGGCCGCGTGCGCGCGTTCCGCTACGTGTCCGGCGACGCACGCTCGCTGTCCAACAACATCGTGCGCTCGCTGCTCGAGGACCACGACGGCCGCCTCTGGGTCGGCACCCACGGCGGCCTGGACCGGCTCGACACGCTCGGCGAGGAATCGGCGCGGTTCACGCGCTGGGCGCGCGAGGACGGCCTGCCCGACGACACCGTCTACGCGCTGCTCGAGGATCCGCTCGGCCGGGTCTGGCTCAGCACCAATCGCGGCCTGACCTGGTACGACCGCGCCAGCGGCACGTTCCACACGACCGCGCCCGGCGACGGCCTGCAGGATCCGGAGTTCAACGGCGGCGCCGCGCTGCGCCTGCGCGACGGACGCATGGCGTTCGGCGGCCTGCGCGGCTTCAACCTGTTCCAGCCGGCCAAGATCACCGCGAGCCGCTACGAGGCGCCGGTCGTGATCACCGGCGTGCGGATCGGCACGCAGCCGCGCGTGGACACGATCGTCGGTCCGGTGCAGATGCGCCACGTCGACGGCATGGTCCACTTCTCGTTCGCGACGCTGGATTTCGGCGCGGCGGCGAACCGGCGCCTGAGCTACCGGCTCGAAGGCTTCGATCCCGGCTGGGTCGACGCCGGCGATCAGGCCGAGGCGATCTACGCCAATCTCGATCCGGGCCATTACCGCTTCCGCGTCCGCGCGACCGACCGCCCGGGCCACGAGACGCCGCAGGCCGAGGTCGACCTGGTCGTCGAGGCGCCGTGGTGGGCCAGCGACCTGGCCAAGCTGGTCTACGCGCTCGGCGCGGCCGGCCTGATCGCGCTGGCGCTGGCGCTGCGCGCCAGCCGCAACGCCGCGATCCGGCATCATCACCAGGAGCTGCGCGAGCGCGAGGACCGCCTGCGCATGGTGCTGTGGGGATCGGGCGACGAGTTCTGGGACTGGAACATCCCGCGCGGCGTGCTGATCCGCTTCGGCAGCCGCCTGCTGATGAACGGCCATCCGCAGGACGAGATCCCGATCGACCAGTGGCAGCAGCAGTCGGTGCATCCGGACGATCTGCAGGGCATGCGCGAGCGGGTCCGCGCGCATCTGGACGGCGAGACCGAGATCTACGAGTCCGAGCACCGTTTGCGCCGGCGCAGCGGCGAATGGATCTGGGTCATGGCGCGCGGCAAGGTCGTCGAGCGCGACGGCGCCGGCCGGCCGCTGCGGCTGTGCGGCACCGCGCGCGACATCACGCACTCGCGCGCCGCCGACCGCGAGCGCCGCATCGCGCTGGAGGTGATCCGCAGCATGAGCGAGGCGGTCGTCGTGACCGACCTCGAGTCGCGGTTCGTCTCGGTCAATCCGGCCTTCACGCAGATGACCGGCTGGCGCGAGGAGGAGGTCGTCGACCGCCCGACCTCGATCCTCGACTGCAGCCAGCACACCAGCGAGTTCTACGAGGAGCTGCGCGCGACGCAGGCGCGCACCGGCCACTGGAACGGCGAGCTGTGGCAGCGCCGCAAGGACGGCAGCGAGTTCCTGTGCCTGCTGCAGCTCAGCGAGGTCTGCGACGCCGACGGCGTGCGTACGCACTACGTCGGCGTGCTGACCGACATCACCGACCGCAAGCGCTCCGAGCAGGAACTGCGCTACCTCGCCAACTACGACATGCTGACCGGTCTGCCGAACCGCTCGCTGCTGTCCGAGCGGCTCGCGCACGCGATCGTCCGGTCGCGCCGCAGCGGCCGCAAGGTCGCCGTGCTGTTCCTCGACCTGGACCGCTTCAAGCACGTCAACGACTCGATGGGCCACGCCGCCGGCGACCGCCTGCTCAAGGCGGCCGGCGCGCGGCTGCGCCGCATCGTGCGCGACAGCGACACCGTCGCACGCCACGGCGGCGACGAGTTCACCGTGGTGCTCGACATCGTCGACTTCCACGAGGCCGAGCGCGTCGCGCAGAAGATCATCTCGGCGTTCAGCCAGCCGCTCGAGCTCGGCAACGGACAGGACGTCGTGATCTCGCCGTCGATCGGCATCAGCCTGTACCCGGACCACGGGCAGTTCTCGGTGGACCTGCTCAAGTACGCCGACACCGCGATGTACCAGTCCAAGGAACGCGGCCGCAATACCTACATGTTCTACACCGAGGCGATGGACGCCTCCACGCGGATGCGCGCGACCCTGGTCGGCGCGCTGCGCAAGGCGATCGAGCGCGGCGAGCTGCACCTGCTCTACCAGCCCAAGCTGTCGCTGCTCGACGACCGCATCACCGGCGTGGAGGCGCTGCTGCGCTGGAACAGCGAGGAACTGGGTCTGATCTCGCCGTCGGAGTTCATCCCGCTCGCCGAGGAGACCGGCATGATCATCGAGGTCGGCGAGTGGGTGCTGCGCGAGGCCTGCGCGCAGCTGACGCGCTGGCGCGACGCCGGCATCGAGGACATCGGCATGTCGGTCAACGTCTCGGTGCTGCAGCTGCTGCGCGGCGAGCTGCCGCAGCGATTGTGCGACATCCTCGCCGAGTTCGACGTGGCGCCGAACCGGTTCGAGCTGGAGCTGACCGAGAGCATGGTCATGGCCAACGCCGAGCAGTCGATCACGACGCTGCGCCAGCTCAAGACCGTCGGCGTCACGCTGGCGATCGACGACTTCGGCACCGGCTACTCGTCGCTGGCCTATCTGAAGCGGCTGCCGATCGACACGCTGAAGATCGACAAGGCCTTCGTCGGCGACATCACGACCGATCCGGACGATGAGGCGATCACCGCGACGATCATCAACATGGCGCACTCGCTCGGGCTCAACGTCGTCGCCGAGGGCGTCGAGTCGGCCGAGCAGATCGAATACCTGCGCGAGCAGGGCTGCGACGAGGTGCAGGGCCACTGGCTGTCGTGGCCGCTGACGCAGGATGCGTGCCTGGAGTTCCTGCGCGCGCGCCCCGCGCGTCGCGGCGTCGAGGCGCCGGGCTGGGGCTGAGGTCGGCGGCGCAGCGGCCGGTCGCTCCGGAAAAACAGCCGCCGCCCGCATCGCGCGGGCGGCGGCGAAACCTCACTCGAAACCGCTCTCGAAGATCGTGTCGTCCGACACTTCGGGCACGGTCACGCCGTAGGTGCAGCCGCGTGCGCCGCCGGCATTGCCGGAATTGAACGCGAAGCCGATCTGGTTGACCTGATCGGCCGTGTAGCCCATCGCGGCGGCGGCATTGATGACCGCCTGCGCGGCCGTCTTCTGGTTGACGCCGCTGCCGGTCGTCATCGACAGGCCGCGCGCATGCGCACGGTCCATCGCCTGGCCGCCGATCAGCTCGCGCGCGTAGAAGTTACACGAGGCCCAGTACTGGCCCTGCGCGTGGATGCCGCTGCCGATGTTGCCGGGATAGGTGCGGTTGAGCTGCCAGTTGACGACGCGGCCGGCCCAGAACGGGTTGTGGCCGTCCCAGCTGAACATCCAGTAGTACTGCGCGTCCGCCGGCGTCCACTGGCCCGGGAAGTCCGCGCTGTAGGAATGCGCGAAGTAGTCGCCGACGCCCTCGGACAGGCCCTCGGTCTGCGAGATCACGCCGGCCAGCCAGTGGTGCAGGCCGTGGCCGAGCTCGTGCACGATGACGTCGGCATCCTCGGCGTCGTCGACGCCGCCCTCACCGAACTGCAGACGGCGCGTGGCCGGCGTGTAGCTGGAGTTGTCCTGGCCGCTGAAGCCGTGCGGATCGAACACCACGGCGGTGTTGCTGGGATTCGGCACCGCGGTGATGCCGAGCGTCTGGTTGACGTACCGCATGTAGGTGTCGATGTGGTAGTACGTGTTGACGCCTTCGAACGCGTCCTGGCCGCGCGTGAAGTTGAACGCGCTCGAGGCCTGCGTCACGCAGTCGCCGGCCGACGGCGGCGCCCAGTCCAGGCACGAGGCATAGGTGCCGACCAGGCTGTGTACGCCGCCGCTGAAGGTCAGGTCGCGCAGCGTCACCGACTGGCGCGCGGCGGTCAGCTGGGTCGTGTCGGCATCGCTGCCGTCGACGTAGCCGGCCGAGCCGTAGGTGCTGCGCGTGTACGACAGCGGATCGGGATAGAACACCATCGCGGTGCCGTCGGCATAGGCGTTGGTGTCCTCGGCCCGCAGGATCTCGCCGGTCTGCGCGTCGACCAGCACTTCCCAGGCACCGTCGAGGCCGACCGCCTGCACCGTGGTCTGCCAGACGCGGTGCGTGCCGGTCGGCGCGCGGTAGATCACCTCGCGCGCGTCCTCGAACAGGATGCGCGCATCGGCCGCGATGCCGAGGTAGGCGCGCGCGATCGCCACCGCGTCCGCCTCGCTGCGGCGCGACACCGCATCGACGGTCTGCAGCCCGCGCTGCGTGCCGTTGGACACGAAGATCACCTTGCCGGCCGGCGTGACGCTGACCGCCAGCCAGCTGTCGTAGACCGGCAGTCCCTGCGCGGTCTGGTTGAAGCGCACGACCGAGAAGTCATCACCCTGGCGCACCTCGTGCGTGACCAGCGTGTCGAGCTCCTCGCGCTGCAGGCCGAGCACGCCGTGGCGCGCGGCCAGGTACTCGCGTGCCATCAGCTCGGGCGCGGCGCGCTGCGCGGTGTACCGGGGCGTGTGGATCGAAAGCGCGGCTCCGTCGCTCAGGTACTGTCCGTCCTCGCGATCGGCCGGGCGCTCGGCGGCGACGACGCCGCGCGTCAGCGCCGCGTTCTGGGCCGGGATGTACGGCTGTGCCTGTACGTACCCGGCCGCGCAGGCCAGTATGATCGACAAGGTCAACGGGCGCAGCGCCCGGGTGGTTCGGTTCATTCGGTGATCTCCCGCAGTGCGTTGGTGTTTCGAGTGGTCCCCCAGCTGCCGTACCTCTCTTCGGCAACCGGTCGATCATAGCCCCGGCGGGCCCGCCCCGGCGCAGCTGCGGGGGCCCCGGCACTGGTGTATGATCCGCGCCCCCAAGCATCCATTCATCCGTATAGAAGGATATTCGCCGCAATGAGCAGCTACCTGTTCACGTCAGAATCGGTGTCCGAGGGCCATCCGGACAAGGTCGCCGACCAGATCTCCGACGCCGTTCTCGACGCGATCCTGGCTCAGGACAAGCGCGCCCGCGTCGCCTGCGAGACCCTGGTCAAGACCGGTGTGGCGATCGTCGCCGGCGAAGTCACGACCAGCGCCTGGATCGACCTGGAGGCGCTGACGCGCAAGGTCATCCTCGACATCGGCTACGACAGCTCGCAGGTCGGCTTCGACGGCGAGACCTGCGGCGTGCTGAACCTGATCGGCAAGCAGTCGCCCGACATCAACCAGGGCGTGGACCGCAAGAAGCCCGAGGAACAGGGCGCCGGCGACCAGGGCCTGATGTTCGGCTACGCGACCAACGAGACCAAGGACTACATGCCCGCGGCGATCTACTACTCGCACCGTCTGGTCGAGCAGCAGGCCAAGGTCCGCAAGAAGAAGAACTCGCCGCTGCCGTGGCTGCGTCCGGACGCCAAGTCGCAGGTCACGCTGCGCTACGAGGACGGCAAGGCGGTCGCGATCGACGCGGTGGTGCTTTCGACCCAGCACGATCCGTCGGTCCGCCAGAAGGACCTGGTCGAGGCCGTGCGCGAGACGATCCTCAAGCCGGTGCTGCCGGCCAAGTGGCTGCACAAGGGCACCAAGTACCACATCAACCCGACCGGCAAGTTCGTGATCGGCGGCCCGGTCGGCGACTGCGGCCTGACCGGCCGCAAGATCATCGTCGACACCTACGGCGGCTGGGCCCGTCACGGCGGCGGCGCGTTCTCGGGCAAGGATCCGTCCAAGGTCGACCGCTCGGCCGCGTACGCGGCGCGCTACGTCGCCAAGAACATCGTCGCCGCCGGCATCGCCGACCGCTGCGAGGTGCAGGTCAGCTACGCGATCGGCGTGGCCGAGCCGACCTCGATCTCGGTCACGACGTTCGGCACCGGCAAGATCCCCGACGAGAAGATCGAGAAGCTGATCCGCAGGCACTTCGACCTGCGCCCGTACGGCATCATCAAGATGCTCGATCTGGTCCATCCGATGTACCAGGCGACCGCGAGCTACGGCCACTTTGGCCGCACGCCGTACCAGGTCACGCTGGCCGACGGCGAGACGTTCACGGCGTTCTCGTGGGAGAAGACCGATCGCGCCGAGGCGCTGCGCGCCGACGCGAAGATCAAGTAAGCGTTGCGGTAGCGGACACGAAAACGGGGCGCCAGGCGCCCCGTTTTCTTTAGTGCGATGACCCACCGTCGGTGGCCGGCGCGCCCGCGCGCGATGCATGTGGTGACCGCGGCTGGGCACGACGGAAAGGCCGACCGATCTCGTGCGCAGGCGCGGCATGGCCGACGTATCGCCCCGTCCGGCTGGCCGTCTGCGATCGCTTCGGCGCACCGGCCGCGCCGGCGTGCCACCGATGATCGTTCCGTCTTCTCGAGTCGCAGCGTCGCGCGTCGACGCATGCGCGGATCGGCCCGCAGCGGCATCGTCCGCGCCTCATGCCGAACCGGCCATGCGCTCGCGCAGCCACCGGTGCGCCGGATCGCGGTGGACGCGTTCGGGCCACAGCATCAGCATCTCGAAGCCGGGCACCTCGAGCGGCGGCTCGACGGCCCGCACAGACGCGTCGCCGCGCATCAGCCGCGACGGCAGCATCGCGACGAGATCGCTGCCGGCCAGCACCGCGCCGACGAACAGGAAATGCGGCACCGACAGGACGACCCGGCGCGTCAGTCCTCGCTCGGCCAGGACCGCATCGGTCACGCCGAGGAAGCCGCCACCTTCGGGTGACACGATGACGTGGTCGAGCCGGCAGAACTGCGCCAGCGTCGGGCGGCGTTTCAAGCCCGGATGGCCGGCGCGGCCGGCCAGCACGTAGCGCTCCGTGAACATCGATCGGCGCCGCAGGTTCGGCGGCGCCTCGGCGCCGGTCAGGAACGCCAGATCGACCTCGCCCTGCTCGGCTTTCCTCTCGACCTGGCCCGGTGGCACCTGCACGACGGCCAGACGCATCGCCGGCGCAGCCGCGCGTAGCGCCGCCAGCGCCGGCAGCACGACCGTGTACTCGCTGTAGTCGAAGGCCGCGATGCGCCAGGTCCGCTCGGCGCGCGCCGGATCGAACGCCTGCGACGGGGCGACCGCCTGCCCCAGCGCGGCCAGCGCCTGGCGCAGCGGTTCGCGCAGTTCGTCGGCGCGCGCGGTCGGCCGCATGCCGCGCGGCCCGGGCAGCAGCAGCGGATCGCCGAAGAACTCGCGCAGGCGCGCGAGCTGCGCACTGACCGTGGGCTGCGAGAGATGCAGACGCCGCGCCGTGCGCGTCACGTTGTGCTCGGCCAGCAGCGCGTCGAGCGTGACCAGCAGATTCAGGTCGAGGCGATGCAAGACATTGTCCATACCGATACCAGACATCCTGGAAATCCATTTCCACTATATCGAGCGCGAACCTAAGGTGTCTTCCTCTTCCGATCGGAGCGCACCGTGAACGTCCTGCTCGTCCATGCCCATCCGGAGCCCACGTCGGTCACGCAACGGCTCGTCCGGAGCGCCCTCGACGTACTGAGCGGCCAGGGCCACGAGGTCGTGCAGTCGGATCTATATGCGATGCGTTGGAAGGCGGTCTTCGATGCGGAGGATTTCCCGAAACGCGCCGACCCCGGGCGCCTGTCCTTCGTCGACGAATCGCGGCATGCCTATGCCGGCGGCTGCCAGACGGCCGACGTCGAGAACGAGCAGCGAAAGCTCCAGGCGGCCGACGCGGTGATCCTGCACTTCCCGCTGTGGTGGTTCGGCATGCCGGCGATCATGAAGGGCTGGATCGATCGCGTCTGGGCCTACGGGCTGGCCTACGGCTATCGCGGCGCCGGCAATGCGTATCGCTACGGCGAAGGCGGCTTCGCCGGCAAGCGCGCGCTGCTGGCCGTCGCGGTCGGCGGGCCGGCGATCGACTACTCGCCGCGCGGCATCAACGGACCGCTCGAGCAGCTGCTGTTCCCGATCACGCACGGCACGCTGTTCTTTCCGGGCATGCAGGTGCTGCCGACGTTCGCGGTCTACGGCGCCGCGGCGATCGACGCTGGCGGCATCGCCGAGGCCGACGCCGCCTGGCGCGGCCGCGTGGCGCGATTGTTCGAGGACGCGCCGATCGCGTTCCGTCCGCAGAACGGCGGCGACTATCCCGATCGCCATGTCCTGGCCGATCACGTCGCGCCGGACCGGAGCGGTCTGATCGCGCATATCGCCGGCGCGATGCGATCGCCGCTCGATGCTGCGGGCATCGCGCATGCGCCGGGCGTCGCGCTCGATTCCGAACGCTGACCTGCCGACGATCGGGCATTGCGCGCTCGCGGCGGCGGCGGCGGCAGCGACAGCAGCCGCCACCGTGCCGACGCGGCACTCGTCGCCGACGGTCGAGATCGCGCGAGGCGTCGCGACGCTGCGCGCTGCCGCTGCTTGTTTCATGAAGCCAACATCGCGCGCCGGAGCCGAACGCCTCCGGCGCCACGGCAGCGCTGCGCGGCCGCTCGCGACCGGCGGATATGCCTGCCGGTCGCGCGCGACGCCGTTTCCGCTACGGCGTCGCCGTCTTCTCGCCGCGCGGCGGCGCGTTCTTGACGTAGCGCTCGAGCCAGCGGTCGGTCTCGGCCAGCATCTGCAGCACCGACTCGCGCGCGCGGTAGCCGTGGCTCTCGTTCGGCAGCATGACCAGCCGGGCCGTGCCGCCGAGGCCCTTGATCGCGGCGAACAGGCGCTCGCTCTGGATCGGGAACGTGCCGGAGTTGTTGTCCTGCTCGCCGTGGATCAGCAGCAGCGGATCCTTGATGCGGTCGGCGTAGTTGAACGGCGACATCGCCTGGTAGACCGGCTGCGCCTGCCAGTAGTTGCGCTCCTCGGACTGGAAGCCGAACGGCGTCAGCGTGCGGTTGTAGGCGCCGCTGCGCGCGATGCCGGCGCGGAACAGCCGCGTGTGCGCGAGCAGGTTGGCGGTCATGAACGCGCCGTAGGAATGGCCGCCGACCGCGATGCGCTCGCGATCGGCGACGCCGCGGCGGACCACCTCGTCGATCGCCGCCTCGGCACCGGCGACGAGCTGGGTCACGTAGGTGTCGTTCGGCTCGGCGTCGCCCTCGCCGACGATCGGCATCGACGGATCGTCGAGCACCGCGTAGCCGCGAGCGAGGAACGCCTGCGGGCCCCAGTAGCTGATGAAGTTGAAGCGGTACGGCGAGTCGGTGACCTGGCCGGCCGCATCGGCCGATTTGAACTCCTGCGGATAGGCCCACATCAGCAGCGGCAGCGGACCGTCGCGGCGCGCGTCGTAGCCGGGCGGCAGGTACAGCGTGCCGGTCAGGTCGACGCCGTCCTTGCGCTTGTAGCGGATCTGCTCCTTTTTCACGCCTTTGAGCTGCGGCGTCGGATGCGCGAACCGCGTCAGCGCGACCGGCGCGCGGCGGCCGCTGCGCAACCCGCCACTATGGAGCATGTAATTGGCCGGCTCGGTCGGCGATTCGCGCGTCGTCAGCAGGCGCTCGCCGCGATCGTCGAGCAGTGCCTTGGGCTGCTCGTAGTACGGCGCCTGCGAATGGAACAGCCGCGTCTTGCGGCCGCTGTCGAGGTCGAGCCGGTCGACGAACGGCCGGTCGCCCTCGGGCGAGGCGCCCTCGCCGATCAGGAACAGGCCGCGGCCGCCGTCGGCCAGCAGCAGGCGGTCGTTGCCGGCCGCGTCGGTCACCGTCACCGGCATGCCTGGATCGTTGTAGCGGTCCTCGAACGAGCCGTCGCGCAGCAGCTGCGGCGCGGTCTGCGGCGCATCGGGCTCGACACGCCACAGCTTGATCGCGCGCGTCTTCCACCAGTATTCGTGGATCAGCGCCAGATCGCCGTCACCCCAGATGACGCCGCCGTAGCGCTGCGCGAGCCGCGCCAGCACGACCGGCGGCTGATCGAACGGCGCCGCCTGCATCAGCACGTGATCGCGAACGGCCGCCTCGCGCGACGGATCGCCGCCGTCCTGGGCCTCGGCCCAGACCAGCGTCGCCGGCGCGTCGGCGCGCCATTCGATCGAGCGCACGCCCTCGCGTTCGGCATCGTTGCCGACCGGCAGGCCTTCGACCAGCGGCAGCGCGGCGATCTCGCGGACCAGGCTGCCGTCACGGCCGAACACCTCGATCCGATGCGGGAAGCTGTCGATCGGCACCAGATACGAGAATGGCCGCTCGACGCGCTGGGCCAGCACGTAGCGGCCGTCCGGCGAGGGCTCGGCCGACAGCCACGAGGCCGCCTCGCCGATGCGCGTCACGCGGCCGTCCAGCGCGATGCGCGCCATCTGCGAACGCAGGTAGTACTCGAGCACGCGCGCATCGGACTCGTTGCGCAGCAGGTCCGGATAGGTGCGGATCTGCTTGACGCCGCCGCCGGCCGCGGTCTCCTGTACGGCCGGTCCGGTCGGCGTGCTGTCCGCCGGCGGCGGCGCGCCCTGCCCCTCGGGCCGCAGCAGCGCGAACAGGCCGCTGCTGTCGGGCAGCCAGGCGTAGCCGCGTCCGGCCACGGCGTTGAGTCCGCCGGCGAGGCGGCGCGCCCGATGCGTCGCGAGCTCGACGACCCACAGCTCGTTGGCGCCGCTGGCCGGATCGACGTGATTGAACGCGAGGTGGCGCTGGTCCGGCGACCAGCGCACGCCGGCGATCGCCAGCGGCGTCGGCAGTCCGGCGATGCGGATCTCCTTGCGCGTGTCCAGATCGAGCAGCCACAGGTCCGAGCCGAACGAGAAGCGGCTCTGCGCATGCGTACGTGGATGGATGCGCAGCCCGGCCAGCTTGAGCTCCGGCTGCGCGACGACGTCGATGCCGGGCAGTGACGGCACCTGCATCAGCGCGGCCAAATCGCGATGCGGACTTAGGAACAGCTGCGGCGGACGCGCCGCGTCGACGATCGCGACCAGTTCGGGCGCGGGCGTCTCGTAGCGCAGCGGTCCGGCGCTCGGCTGCGCGCCGGCCGCGATGCTCCAGGCCAGACAGGCGGCGATCGTCCATCGGCGCAGGGAAAGTACGGTCATCGTCGAATCTCCGCGGATCGGACGGCCGGACAGCGGCCGCTCGCACGCAGCATCGCAGGCACGCGCCGCCGCGGCCCGTGCCGTTGGTCGTATCGCCCCGATCGGCGGCACCGATCGGAGGCGGCGCGATCGGCTAGGATGCCGCGATGAACGAATCCGCCAACCGCCGGCCGCTGGCCTCGCGCGGCACGCGCTGGGCGCAGGCGCTGGCCGCCGCGCTCGCGCGCAGCCCGATCACGCCGAACCAGATCTCGGTCGCGAGCATCGTCTTCGCGCTGGCCGGCGCGGCCCTGCTGCTGAGGCTGCCGACGCCGGCCGGCCTCGTGCTGTGCGCGGTCTGCGTGCAGCTGCGCCTGCTGTGCAATCTGCTCGACGGCATGGTCGCGATCGAGGGCGGCAAGTCCTCGCCGCTCGGCGCGCTGTACAACGAGTTTCCGGACCGCATCGCCGACTCGCTGCTGATCGTCGCGCTCGGCCATGCGGCGGGGCAGCCGTGGCTCGGCTGGCTCGGCGCGCTGCTGGCGGCACTGACTGCCTACATCCGCGTGACCGGCGGCAGCCTCGGCCTGGCGCAGGATTTCCGCGGGCCGATGGCCAAGCCGCAGCGCATGGCGGTGCTGACGCTGGCCTGCCTGGTCGGCGCGGCCGAGCTGGCGACGGCCGGCAGCCGTCATGCCTTGACGATCGCGGCCGCGCTGATCGCACTCGGCGCGGCCGTGACCTGCGTGACGCGCACATGTGCGCTGGCGCGCAGCCTGCGCGCACGCGGCTGAAAGACACGCCGTTCCTGCACGATCGAACCGGCACCGCGCGATACGCCGTGTGCCGTCGATACCGCGTAGTGACTCGACGCGAATGAATCACTCTATGGGTCGGCGAGCGGACCGCGAGGCTCGAGCGTGATCTCGCCGCGCGTGCATCCCGCCCGGAACCCGTCGGCGGCGCACTTCGCACCGACAGATTCGGACCTCACGCGCGGCGCCGCTGATGCCGGCGCCGCGCGATTCGATGCCGCTTGCGGGAATCGGGCCTCAGTCGCGCTCCTCGCGCAGCACTTCGCCGGTGACCGGATCGATCCACAGCTCGACGCGCACGCCGGCCGGATTGATCGCGTCGGCTTCCCAGACGCCGTCGTCGAACTCCAGGTCGCGGATGTTGCGATAGCCGGCCGCGGTCAGCCGCTCGATGATCTGCGCGGCAGTCAATGCACCGGCGACCGGGCCGCCTTCGACGCGCTCGTGGACGACCTCGCCGGTCCAGGCGTGCACGATCAAATCGACGCGACGGCCAGCCGCATTGCGGGCCTCGGCCTCCCAGAAGCCGTCGTCGAGTTCGAGATCGCGGATGTCACGGTAGCCGGCCGCGGCCAGGCGACTGCGCACCGCTGCCGCCGTCAACGGCGCGTCGGCGCCGCTGCCGCCGGTCGCCCACAGCGTGCCGGTCGCCGCGTCGAGCACCAGATCGACGCGGACGCCGTCGGCGCGGGTCGCCTCGGCGGTCCAGTAGCCGTGCGCGAGGCCGAGCTCATAGACCGCGAAATAGCCGGCTTCGTCGAAGCGCAGCAGCGCATCGGGCGCGCCGCCGTCGACCGGGCTCTGTGCCGGTTCGGCGGCGTCCTGGGCCAGCACCGGTGCGGCGACGCCGGTCAGCGCGATGGCGAGAACGAGAGACTTGATAGCATGCATGGGAAACGAGTCCGATCCAGACCGGCCGATCGCCGGAGGCCGCAGCTTCCCGCTCGGCGTCTAAACCGGTTTTGACGGCATCGTTCACAAGGCGTTTAGACCCGCGTCCCGAGCATCGCCGCATGTTGCGAACCGCCCTCTTCCTTGCGCTCTACACGCTGGCGCCGGCCCAGGCCGGCGAGCACGACGCGATCCGCCGCGCCGTCGAGGCCGGCGAGATCCGTCCGCTGGCCGAAATCCTCGCCACGGTGCAGTCGCGCTATCCCGGCCGCATCCTCGACGTGGAGATCGACCGCACGCGCGACGGCCGCCGCGTCTACGACATCGAGCTGCTCGACGCCGACGGACGCAAGCTCGAGATCAGCGTCGACGCCGCCAGCGGCGCCGTGATCGAACCGCGCGCGGCCGACGACGACGCGCTGATGCCGCTGGCGCCGATCCTGCGCACGCTGCTCGCGGCGCATCCGGGCAAGATCCTCGACGTCGAGCTCGAACGCGACCGCGACGATCGCGCGATCTACGAGATCGAGCTGCTGACCGCCGACGGCCGCACACTCGAGCTGGTCGTCGACGCGCGCGACGGCCGCGTGCTCGACGACGGCAGCCACGGCCCGGCCGGCGGCGAGCCGGTGCGGCCGCTGCCCGACGTGCTCGAAGCGCTGGCTGCGCAGCACCCCGGCACGATCGTCGAGGTCGAACTCGAGCGCGACCGCCAGGGCCGGCGCTATTACGAGATCGACATCCGCGGCGCCGACGGCCGCACGGTCGAGCTGCGCGTCGACGCGGTCACCGGCGAGATCCTGCACGAAGGCGCAGCGGACTGATGCGCGTCCTCCTCGTCGAGGACGACGCGACCCTCGCCGGCCGCCTGCGCGACGTGCTCGAACAGGCCGGACTGCTGGTCGAGATCGCCGGCGATGGCACCCAGGCCGCGTTCCTCGGCTGCACCGAGGACTACGACGCGGCCGTGCTCGATCTCGGCCTGCCCGGCCAGGACGGCATCTCGGTGCTGCACCACTGGCGCGAACACGGCCGCAACCTGCCGGTGCTGATCCTGACCGCGCGCGGCCGCTGGAGCGACAAGCTGGCCGGCTTCGGCGCCGGCGCCGACGACTACCTGACCAAGCCGCTGCACCTGGAGGAGGTCGTGCTGCGGCTGCGCGCGCTGGTGCGGCGCACGCGCGGCCACGCCGATCCGGTGCTGCGCGTCGGCGCGCTCGCGTTCGACACGCTGTCCTCGCGCTTCACGCTCGACGGCCAGCCGCTGACGCTGACCGCGCAGGAGCAGCGCATCCTGGCCTATCTGATGCACCGTCCCGACCAGGTCGTCAGCCGCAGCGAGATCGGCGAGCACGTCTACGCGCGCGATCTGGAGCCGGACTCCAATACGGTCGACGTGCTGATCGGCCGCATCCGGCGCAAGCTCGGCCGGCCGCTGATCCACACCGAGCGCGGACTCGGCTTCCGCCTGAGCGCGCCGGCGACACCGCCCGGATGAGACGGCCGGGCCTCGGCACGCGGCTGCTGGCACTGGGCATCCTGGCCGCCCTGCTGGTCGCCGGCATCGGCGGCTGGCTGCTGCGCGAGAACCTGCACGCGGTGCTACTGCGCGGCTTCGAGCAGCGCCTGTCCGAGCACGCCGACCGCATCGCCGCGCGCCTGCACGGCGGCGGCGGACGGCGCATCGCGCACGACGAGCCGCGTGCCGCCGACGAGTTCAGCCGGATCTTCTCCGGCTGGTACTGGCAGCTCACGCACGGCGGCGAGGCGCTGCACTCGCGCTCGCTGTGGGATGCCGACCTCACCGTGCCGGCCAGCGGACCGGCATCGCTATTGCGCGTGACCGGTCCGCGCGGCGAGCCCCTGCTCGGCATCGCGCGCGCGATCGAGGTCGAGGCCACGCCGGCCGTGCTGTGGGTGTTCGGGCCGGCCGAGGAGGTCGACCGCGAACGGCGCGGCTTCGACCAGCTGCTCGCCAGCACGCTGGCCGGCCTGCTGCTGGCGCTGGCCGCGGCGACCTGGATGCAGGTGCGCATCGGCCTGCATCCGCTGACGCGTCTGCGCGGCGCGGTCGCGGCCGTGCAGAGCGGACAGGCCGAGCGCGTCGGCGCCGGCTTCGGTCCCGATCTGGATCCGCTCGCGGCCGAGCTCGACGCGGTGCTCGAACGCAATGCGCGCGTGACCGCGCGTGCGCGCAGCCACGCCGCCGATCTGGCCCATGCGCTGAAGAAGCCGCTGGCGCTGATCGCGACCGACGCGGCGGCCGGCGACGAGCCGATCGCGGCCCAGGTGCGCAGCATGAGCCGGCTGATCGATCGCCATCTGGCGCGCGCCGGCAGCGGCGCCGGCGAGCGCCGCCGGCTGCCGGTCGCCGCGCGCATCGAGGCGCTGATCGAGCTGATGCGGCGTCTGCACGAGCCGCGCGCGCTGCGGTGGCGACTGGATGCCGACGCCGCCGTGCACTGGCGCGGCGAGCCGACCGACCTCGACGAGATGCTCGGCAACCTGCTCGACAATGCCGGCAAGTGGGCGCGCTCGCGCGTCGCGGTGACGGCGACACGCGACGGCGCGGCGCTGCGCGTGACGATCGACGACGACGGGCCGGGCCTGGCGCCCGAGCAGATCGCGCAGGCGAGCCGGCGCGGCCGCCGCTTCGACGAATCGGTCGAGGGCTCGGGCCTGGGCCTGGCGATCGCGGCCGACATCGCCGAGACCTACGGCGGCCGGCTCGAGCTGGCCGCCGGCCCGCTCGGCGGCCTGCGCGTGAGCCTCGAGTTGCCGGACTGAACCGGCCGCCATGGCCGGCAGGCGCGATGCAGGCCGGCCGTCGCCGGGCCGCGCACGCGGCGGCGCATCGCGTGAACTGCAACGGTCGGCGACCGGCCGACGTCCTTGTGGACACGCGGACGGACCGTCATCTCCCTCCCCGGCGACCGCTCTGCGCGCCGATCCACCCGAGGCCCGATCATGAACACGATGCAACGTTTCGCTTTTCTGACGCTGTCGGCCGCCGCCGTGCTGACGGCCGGTTTCGCGGTCGCCGCGCCGGCGCCGGCTGCCGCCGATTCCCGCGTCGAGGTCACCTGGAATCCGCCCGACGAACTGTCCGAAGTCCGCCAGGCGGTCCGCCCACAGCGCCAGCCGCCGCTGGAATGGCTCGAGAAGCTCGCCGCGCATCTGCGCCAGCGCGCCGATCCGATGCTGCCGGCCGGCGAACGCCTCAAGGTCACGATCACCGACATCAAGCTCGCCGGCGACTACGAGCCCTGGCACGGCCCGCGCTTCGACGAGGTGCGCATCGTCAAGGACATCTACCCGCCGCGCATCGACCTGCACTATGCGCTGATCGGCAGCGACGGCACGACGCTGCGCGAGGGCGACGCCAAGCTGCGCGATCCGGCGTTCCTGAGCCGCAGCAGCGCCAACGACAGCGACTCGCTGCGCTACGAGAAGCGTCTGCTCGACGACTGGCTGCGCCGCGAGTTCGGCGGCCAGGCCAAGCGCGGCCGCTGATCGATCCGGCTGCTGACGGGCCGCCGCCGCGGCGGACTCGTCAGGCCGGACGAATCGGGACATACTGTGACGGGTCGCACACTTCGGCAGGGGGTCGGAGCGGCGATGGGTACCCGCCCGCCTTCGAGAGGATCTGCCGCATGCGTCCGTTCCCGGTCCGTCACTGGGCGCTCGCCGCCCTGTCCGCCAGCCTGATCTGCGCCGCGAGCGCAGCGCTCGCGGCCTGGTCGTCCGATCCGGCCGTGAATCTGGTGATCGCCGACCGCGGCGGCGAGGAGACCCAGGCCAAGATCCTGCCGCGCGCCGACGGCGGCTTCTACGTCAGCTGGTTCGACAATACCGACGGCGGCTACGACGTGCGCCTGCAGCGGCTCGACGCGCAGGGCAATGCGCTGTGGGCAGCGGGCGGCATCCGCGTCGCCGATCGCACCTACAGCTCGACGACCGACTACGGCTTCGCGGTCGACGCCGCCGGCGATGCGCTGTTGTCGTTCCAGTGCTGCACGCAGGGCGCCGGCGACGAGCGCATCGTCGTCGTCAAGATCGACGCCGACGGCGATCCGGCCTGGGGAGCCGGCGGCATCGCGGTCTCGACGCTCGGCGAGGGCGCGGTGGTCTCGTACGTCGCGGCCGGTGCCGACGGCAGCGCGCTGGCCGCCTGGATGAACGATTCGGGCCAGGGCCGCGTGCAGAAGCTCGACGCGGCCGGCCAGCCGCAGTGGGGCGCCACCGGCGTGACCGTGCCGGGCCCGGCCAGCGGCCTGAAGTTCATGGCCGACATCAAGGGCGCCGGCAACGGCGACGCGATCGTCGCCTGGAGCAACCAGTCCGGCTCCACGCGCATCCTGCGCGCGCAGAAGTTCGCCTCGGCCGACGGTGCGCCGCTGTGGGGCACCGACGGCGTGCGCGTGTCCGACAGCGGCAACCTGCAGGCCGGCTACTTCCCGAAGATCATCGCGGACGGCGCCGGCGGCGCCGTGTTCGCGTACTACGACGCCAGCGGCGTCGCGTTCAACGTCCGCGTGCAGCACATCGATGCCGACGGCGGCCGCCGCTTCGGCGCCGACGGCGTACTGGCGACCACCGACACCAGCAAGGGCCACTACAGCCCGAGCGCGACCTACGATCCGGTCACCGGCAACACCCATCTGATCTGGGTCGACGGCACCACGATCAACCAGCAGAGCTACGACGGCCTCTACGCACAGCGCATCGACGCCGGCGGCGTGCGGATCTGGGCCGACGGCGGCCGCGAGCTGGTGCCGATGACGATCTCGACCAACGGCGCCAACGCGCTGTCGCAGCTGGTCGCGCTGCCGGCGCCGGACGGCCTGCTGGCGGCCTGGGTCACCGGCAATACCTCCGTGGCCGCCAACCCGATCACCACGGTGCGCCTGGACACCGCGGGCGCGGAGGTCTGGCCGCAGCGCGTGTCGCTGAAGAGCCGCGCCAACCGGACCTCGCGTCTGACCGGAGCGACCAGCCAGGCCGGCTATGCGGCCTACGTCTGGAGCGAGGGCGGCGGCAACGACGCCGCCAGCCTGGACGTGCTGGCCCAGAACCTCAGCTACGCCGGCGCGCTCGGTCCGGCCGATCCGGACCTGCTGTTCGCCGACGGTTTCGAGCCGTGAGCGGCGGCCCGCGCCGCCGGCACTGCGCCGGGCACGGCACCGTGGCGGACCGGCGCTGCGCGGCTTTTGCCATGCGCATCGCCACGCTTTACCCTTGTGGCCTCGCTCGCACCACCCTCCAGGAAGCATGAGCAAGCAACTTGCGCTGGTCATCGACGACGAACGCGACATTCGCGAGCTGCTGACGCTGACGCTCGGTCGCATGGGACTGGTGGTCGACACGGCGGCCAACGTCGCCGAAGCGCGCCAGCGGCTCGCGGAGAACCGCTACACGCTCTGCTTCACCGACATGCGCCTGCCCGACGGTTCGGGCCAGGACATCGTCGAGTACGTCGCCGGCCATCATCCGGAGACGCCGATCGCGATGATCACCGCGTACGGCAACGTCGACGCGGCCGTCAACGCGCTCAAGGCCGGCGCGTTCGACTTCGTCTCCAAGCCGGTCGACATCAACGTATTGCGCCGGCTCGTGCAGACCGCGCTCAAGCTCGGCGAGACCAAGCGCGCCGAGCAGGTCGCCAGCGGCAGCAAGCTGATCGGCGAATCGGCACCGATGCAGGAGCTGCGCGCGACGATCGCCAAGATCGCGCGCAGCCAGGCGCCGGTCTACATCGCCGGCGAATCGGGTGTCGGCAAGGAGCTGGTCGCACGGCTGATCCACGAACTGGGCCCGCGCTCGGCGACGCCGTTCGTGCCGGTCAACTGCGGCGCGATCCCGTCCGAACTGATGGAGAGCGAGTTCTTCGGCCACAAGAAGGGCAGCTTCACCGGCGCGCACGCCGACAAGGACGGCCTGTTCCAGGCCGCGCACGGCGGCACGCTGTTCCTCGACGAGGTCGCCGAGCTGCCGGTGCACATGCAGGTCAAGCTGCTGCGCGTGATCCAGGAGAAGGCCGTGCGGCCGATCGGTGCGCGCGCCGAGGTGCCGGTCGACGTGCGCATCCTCTCGGCCACGCACAAGAATCTCGCGCGCATGGTCGATCTGGGCGCGTTCCGCCAGGACCTGTTCTACCGCATCAACGTGATCGAGCTGCGCGTACCGCCGCTGCGCGAGCGCCGCGGCGACATCCCGCTGCTGGCCACGCGCGTGCTCGAGCGTCTCGCGCGCGACGGCGGCGGCGCCCCGGCGCGCCTCAGCGAGGGCGCCACGGCGGCGCTGATGGCCTACGAGTTTCCCGGCAACGTGCGCGAGCTCGAGAACGTGCTCGAGCGCGCCGTCGCGCTCTGCGAGGACAACGTCATCGCCGCCGCCGACCTGCGCCTGATCCCGACGCAGAGCACCGGCAGTGCCACCGAGCCGGCACCGGCCGCGCTGCACGAGGCGCCGCCGCGTTCCGCACCGGCCGCCGCGCCGGCACCGGCCGCGCCGCTGTCCGACTCGGCGTTCAACGACCTGGCCGCCGCGGTCGCCGAGACCGAGCGTGCGGCGATCATGAAGGCGCTCGAGGCGACGCGCTGGAACCGTACCGCCGCGGCCCGCCATCTGGGCCTGACCCTGCGCCAGCTGCGCTACCGGCTCGAGAAGCTCGGCATCGAGTGACGCCGCGGCATCGGCTTCGCCGATGCCGGTCTGCCCGTTCGTCGCCCCGTTCGTCCGCGTGCTCATTCGCCTGCGCGTCGTCTCGCTGCGCGACGTCCGTCTCGTATCCGGTCGGCCTCGCCTGTCGCTCCGGGCTGCGCGTCCGGCCGCCGCCGATGCCGGTGTCGCTGTCGGACACCCCCGTAGCTAGCGCACGCTGTATCGGCATCGACCGGAACGTGTGTGCGGCGGCACGACCGAACGATATTCGCGAGACGGCGGCGAGACGGCAGCGACATCCGTGATACCCCTCCTGACGATTCCGAGCGCATGCAAACGATAGGACCGCCGGTGCGATTGAGGCTGCGTCCCGGAAACGCGCGCGGTCGCGCGCGCTGACGCTCGGCGCGAGTCGTCGCGCGACGGCGCCACGCATGGCCGCGTACGCGTCGGCGGCAGCACGGGAGCATCGCCGGCCAGCCGATGCCGCGACGGGCGGCGCGAGCGCAGCGACCGTACGAACGCGCGGCGGCGACATATCGCCGGCTCGCGCTTCGGCGCGTTTCGCGATCCCGGATTTGCAGGCTTCGTCCTGTCTGGTACGAGGCCGCGCCGATCGGAATCCATCGCGCGACGCGCGTCGCATCCGCTCCGTGCGCTCGATGCGCATCTCGCAGCGCCGACGCGTGCACACGCATCGTGCCTGGTCGGCGACATTCGTCCCGATCGGACTCGCCACCTCCATGCGCGATCGTCGCCGCCCACGCACACGGAAACCCATCGCATGCGATCGACATTCCGCACGCATGCGCGGCGCCATTGAAGGTGTCGATGCGCGCCGCACGCGCATGTGCCGATGCGCTGCGCATATCACGCGAGCGATCCTCACGGCACCGGCCCGATCGCTTGCACGATCGATCGCCGATGACTCGACCGTCCGCGCTTCGGGATTTTTTCCCGATCATGGCAGGAAAAAATCCTGACGCGTCGCGCATAAAAGCGCGTTTTCCCCGGCGAAAAACGCAGGTTTCGAGATCGTCCGTCGCGCCGCATGCCGCCTCGTCGTGTAGCGAAACTGGCGCAGTCTTGTGCCACGGAAGTGGCAGCACGCAGCGTCGCGTCCGATGCGATGGCGCATTCGCGCGATCGGGTGTTCGCGACGACGATCGTGAAACGGCACCACGTGCGGCCATTTGCGTGCGCGTGCTCGCGGTTGGCCCGCTTCCTGCTCTTCTCATAGCCCGCACCAACCCGTCGAACACCCACGATGCGTGGTCGCAAGCTCCAGCGAAGCGCTTGTGCAACACGGCATCTCGATCAACACAACCGGAGGGGTCATGAGGAAAGTCCTGTTAACGGCAACGGCATTGGCGACGGCGCTCGCATCGACGCTGGCGCTGGCCAACGACAAGCTCGTCCAGCTCTCGCAGAGCGAAGAGAACTGGGTGATGACCGGCAAGAACTACAACGCCAACAACTTCAGCAAGGCGACCCAGATCAACGACAAGAACGTCAAGCAGCTGCGGCCGGCGTGGACGTTCTCGACCGGCGTGCTCAACGGTCACGAGGGCACGCCGCTGGTCGTCAACGGCACGATGTACATCCACTCGCCGTTCCCGAACCTCACCTTCGCGCTCGACCTCGCCAATCCCACGCGCATCAAGTGGATGGACAAGCCCAAGCAGAACGCGGCCGCGCGCGCGGTCGCCTGCTGCGACGTCGTCAACCGCGGACTGGCCTACTGGCCCGGTGACGGCAAGGTGCCGGCGCTGATCTTCAAGACCCAGCTCGACGGCCACATCGTCGCGCTCAACGCCGAGACCGGCGAGACCTACTGGAAGCTCGAGAACTCCGACATCCGCGTCGGCTCGACGCTGACGATCGCGCCGTACGTGGTCAAGGACTACGTGATCGTCGGTTCCTCCGGCGCCGAGCTCGGCGTGCGCGGCTATCTGACCGCCTACGACGTCAAGACCGGCGAGCAGAAGTGGCGCGCCTACGCGACCGGCCCCGACGAGGAGCTGCGCCTGGCCAAGGACTTCAACAGCGCCAATCCGCACTACGGCCAGTTCGGCCTCGGCCTCAAGACCTGGGAAGGCGAGGCCTGGAAGATCGGCGGCGGCACCAACTGGGGCTGGTACGCGTTCGATCCGGCGACCGACCTGATCTACTTCGGCAGCGGCAACCCGGCGCCGTGGAACGAGACGATGCGTCCCGGCGACAACAAGTGGACGATGACGATCTGGGGCCGCAACGTCGATACCGGCATGGCCAAGTTCGGCTACCAGAAGACGCCGCACGACGAGTGGGACTACGCCGGCGTCAACGTCATGATGCTGTCCGAGCAGACCGACAAGGCCGGCAAGAAGCGCAAGCTGCTGACCCATCCGGACCGCAACGGCATCATCTACACGCTGGACCGCGAGAACGGTGACCTGATCTCGGCCGACAAGCTCGACGACACGGTCAACTGGGTCAAGAGCGTGGACCTCAAGACCGGCCTGCCGCTGCGCGATCCGGAGTTCGCCACGCGCATGGACCACAACGGACGCGACATCTGTCCGTCGGCGATGGGCTACCACAACCAGGGCCACGACTCCTACAACCCCGACAAGCAGCTGTTCTTCCTCGGCATCAACCACATCTGCATGGACTGGGAGCCGTTCATGCTGCCGTACCGCGCCGGCCAGTTCTTCGTCGGCGCCACGCTCAACATGTATCCGGGCCCGAAGGGCGATCGCCAGAACTACGAGGGGCTGGGCCAGATCAAGGCCTACAACTCGATCACCGGCGAGTACAAGTGGGACAAGATGGAACGCTTCGCGGTCTGGGGCGGCACGCTTGCGACCGCCGGCAACCTGGTGTTCTACGGCACGCTCGACGGCTTCATCAAGGCGCGCAACGCCGACAACGGCGACCTGCTGTGGAAGTTCAAGCTGCCCTCCGGCGTGATCGGCCATCCGATGACCTACACGCACAAGGGCACGCAGTACGTGGCGATCTTCTACGGCGTCGGCGGCTGGCCCGGCATCGGCCTGGTGCAGGATCTGGAGGATCCGACGGCCGGCCTCGGTGCGGTCGGCGCGTTCAAGAAGCTCGCCAACTACACGCAGATGGGCGGCGGCATCATGGTGTTCTCGCTCGACGGCAAGGGTCCGTACGACGACCTCGGCCTCGGCGAATACGCCAGCAACTGAGGCCTCGCGGCACGGGGCGTCGCCGCGACGCCCCGTGTCTTCCGATCCACGCGACGAAACGGGATTCGTGCATGTTCCTACGTGTGTTCCAAGGTTTTTCCCGCGCCGGCCGCTGCGCCGGTGCGCTCGCACTCGCGTTCGCGGCACTGCCGGCGGTGGCCGCGTCCGATACGCTGCGCATCTGCGCCTCGGAGATCGAGGCCCCCTACTCGTACAAGGACGGCAGCGGCTTCGAGAACCGCATCGCCGAGATCGTCGCCACGCAGATGGGGCGCAAGGCCGATTTCGTCTGGTCGCCGCGCGCGGCGATCTATCTGGTCCGCGACGGTCTCGACAAGAACGAGTGCGACGTCGTCATGGGCCTGGACACCGGCGACGAGCGCGTGCTGACGACGCGCCCGTACTACCGCGCAGGCTACGTGTTCGTGACGCGTGCCGACCGCGAGCTGTCGATCGACACCTGGAACGATCCGCGGCTCAAGCAGATGAACTCGATCGCGATGGGCTACGCCTCCTCGGCCGAGGCGATGCTCAAGAAGATCGGCAAGTACGAGGACAACGCCAACTACGTCTATTCGCTGACCGACTTCAAGTCGCGGCGCAACCAGTACATTCGCGTCGATCCGGCACGCATGGTCAACGAGGTCGCGCAGGGCAAGGCCGATCTGGCGATCGCGTTCGCGCCGGAGGTCGCCCGCTACGTCAAGGCGTCCACGGTGCCGCTGAAGATGCAGCGCGTACCGGCCGACGACACCGGCACGGGCGATCCGATCGCGTTCCAGTTCGACCAGTCGATGGCGGTGCGCAAGAACGATCGCGCATTGCTCGACGCGCTCAACGCCGCGCTCGCGGCCGCGGCGCCGCAGATCCAGAAAGTGCTCAGTGACGAAGGCATACCGGTCGTTCCGGCTGCTTCCTGAGATCGCTTGTGACCCCAGGCCACCGGACCACCCAGACAGGTAGACGATGAAGAAAACCCCACGAACCGCCGGCGTGCTGAGCCTCGCCGTCCTGTCGCTGGCCGCCGCGACGGCCCAGGCGCAGATCACCTTCCGCAACGTTACCGACGGATCGGAGCTGAACCTGTCCGACGCACGCGAGGAGGGCCGCGACACGCCCGGCGTCAAGCAGTTCCTCGAGACCGGAAAGAACCCGTACAACAGCAAGCCGGCCTGCCTCAAGCAGGGCGAGAATCTGATGCTGACGGCCTGCTCGGCCTGCCACGGCCACTACGCCGAGGGCAAGATCGGGCCGTCGCTGACCGACGACTACTGGACCTATCCGGAAGGCAAGACCGACGAGGGCCTCTTCTCGATCATCTTCGGCGGCGCGCGCGCGCAGATGGGGCCGCAGTATCTGTCGCTGACGCTCGACGAGATGCTGCAGGTGATGGCCTGGGTGCGCCACATCTATCACGGCCCGGTCGAAGCGGCCGACTGGATGACCGACGAGGAACGCAAGGTCTACACACCCTGGTCTCCGGACCAGAAGCTCGAGGTGCCCGACGGTGCGGTCTGCGCACCGTGACGACACCAACCGCGCCGATTCGTCGTCGCGGCGCTGCGACGGACGCCGCCGGACGCCCGGCGGACCCAATGATGATTCCACTGCACCACACCGAGGAGCGAAGATGAAATCGAACACCGCACGCATGCGCATCCCGCTGTCCCTGCTGGCGATCGGCGTCGCCGCCCTGTTCGGCGGCCAGGCGCTGGCCTACGACGGCACCAAGTGCAAGGAAGCCGGCAACTGCTGGGAGCCCAAGCCGGGCTATCCGGAGACGGTCGCCGGCTCCAAGTACGACCCGAAGCACAATCCGAACGAGCTCAACAAGCAGTCGGTGTCGATCACCGCGATGGAGGCCCGCAACGCCCAGCGCGTGGCCAACTTCAAGAAGACCGGCAAGTTCGAGTACGACGTCGCCAAGCTGCCCAAGCCGTGATCCGCGCGGCCGCCCGTCCGCCGTGCCGGCACGGGCGGCCGTCGCGACACCCGCACCGCCGCCCGCGCACCTGCGCGGGCTCGCGCGTCGGGCAAGACCCTGCTTCGACGACCCCAGCTTCGACGACATCGGCTACGTGAACAGTCCATCCGCTTCCGCGTCACCCGCCTCTCTGGATCTGGACGCCTGGCGCGAACGCGCGCTCGGCTTCGAACGCGAGATCGCACGCGCCGTCGTCGGCCAGTCGGCCGCGCTGCGCCTGCTGACGATCGCGGTGTTCGCGCGCGGCCACGTACTGCTCGAGGGCGACGTCGGCGTCGGCAAGACGACCTTGCTGCAGGCCGCCGCGCGCGCGATCGGCGGCGACTACGGCCGCATCGAAGGCACGATCGACCTGATGCCGGCCGACCTGATCTACCACACCTCGCTCGACGAGCACGGCCGGCCGCGCGTCGAGCCCGGGCCGGTGCTGCGTCACGGCGAGCGGCTGGCCGTGTTCTTCTTCAACGAGATCAACCGCGCGCGGCCGCAGGTGCATTCGCTGCTGCTGCGCCTGATGGCCGAGCGCAGCCTGTCGGCGTTCAATCGCGAATACGCGTTCCCGTATCTGCAGGTGTTCGCCGATCGCAACCAGGTCGAGCGCGAGGAGACCTTCGAACTGCCGGCCGCCGCGCGCGACCGCTTCTTCATGGAGATCGCGATCGCGACGCCGGCCGATCCGGACGTGCGCCGCGCATTGATCTTCGACCCGCGCTATCACGACGTCGCCGCCCTGGTCGAGGCGGTGACGCCGGCCGTGCTCGATCCGACGCAACTCGATGCGGTCGCGCGCGCGATCCAGCGGCACGTGCACGCCAGCGATCGGCTGCAGCATTATGTCGAGGCGTTGTGGACGGCCGTGCGCGACCCGGCACGCGCCGGCATCCGCATCGACGACGTCGACACCGAGCGGCTGATCGTCGGCGGCGCGAGCCCGCGCGGCATGGCGTATCTGGTACGCGCCGCGCGCGTGCGCGCCTGGCTCGAAGGCCGCGACATGCTGGTCCCCGAGGACCTGCGCGCGGTGTTCTTCGAGACCGTCGCGCACCGCATCTTCCTCGCGCCGGTCTACGAGGCGCGCCGCGCGACGATCGTGCCGGCCCTGTGCCGCGCGGTCTTCGAGACGGTGCCGGTGCCCTGAGCGCCGCGTGGAGCCCGCCGTGAGCGCCGCCGCCCGCGCCCCCGACCCGGCGTCCGCCGAGGCGACGCTGGCCTATGCGCTGCGCTGGCGCGTGCGCGGCCAGACGCCGGGCGCGCATCGCGGCGTCGATGCCGGCCCGACCGGCGCGTTCCGCCGACTGGTGCCGTTCGAGCGCAGCCCCGATGCGCGCCGGCTCGACCTGCGCGCGAGCCTGCGCGATCCGTTCGGCGGACTCTACGTGCGCCAGTTCGAACAGCGCAGCGCCGCCGCGGTCCAGGTGCTGATCGACACCTCGGCGTCGACCGCATTCGACGCCGGCCACGGCAGCGCGTCGTCGCGCGCGATCGCGCTGACGCGGCGCATCGCCGATGCGGCGCAGTCGATCGGCGATGCGTTCGGCCTGGTCGCCGGCGCCGCGTCTGCGGCGGTCGAGCGGCCGCCGCTGCGCCAGCGCTCGAATGCCGCGATCGAGGCGCTGGAGCGGCTCGTGCCGCACGGCCGCGGCATCGATGCATTGCTCGACGCCGCGCGCACGCTCGGCCTGCGGCGCCGGCTGGTCTTCGTGCTGTCGGACTTCGCGTTCACGCCGGCCGCGCTCGCCGCGCTGCTCGAGGCGCTGGCCGCGCACGACGTCGTCCCGATCCGGTTCGGTCACGACGCGCTGGCACGCCTGCCGCGCTACGGCATCGCCGAACTGGCCGATCTCGAGTCGGGCCGGCGCCGCCTGGTCTGGATCCGCCCGGCGCTGCGCAGGCGCTGGCTCGCGGCTGCGGCCGCGCATCGCGAGGCGGTCGCGGCGCTGTGCCGACGCCACGGTCAGCCGCTGCTCGACCTGCCCGGCGCGCTCGACGTCGAGGCGGTCAGCCGCCATCTGCTGGAACGATGAACACGATGCGCGCGCTGCTCTCGCCGCTCGGCCGCTACGGCATGGCCGTCGTGTTCGGCCTGCTGACGGCCGCCGGCGCCTGCGCCGAGGACGGCCCGATCCGCGAGGTGCAGCCGCTCGACACGCGCGCGGTCGGCTACACGCTCGGCGACCGCGTACCGCGCAGCGTGTTGTTGCGCGTCGATCGCGACTGGCAGCTGCAGACCGCCGCCCTGCCGACACCGGGCCCGCAGACCTACTGGCTCGAGCTGCGCGCGCTCGACGTGCAGGAACGTATCGACGGCGACGCGCGGGTCTATCGCCTCGATCTGGACTACCAGACGTTCTACGCGCCGATCCAGGCGCTCGAGCGCAGCCTGCCGGCGTTCGAGGTGACGGTCCGCCGCGGCGAGCAGACCGCGCACGCGCGCGTGCCGCCGTTCCGCTTCACGATGTCGCCGCTGCGCGAGGTCAAGCTCAGCGCCGGTGGCGAGGAACGCACGCCGGCGCTGCTGCGCCCCGACATCGAGCCCGGCCCGCGTCCGCTGCGACCGGTGCTCGCCGCGCTGGCCGGCGCGGTCGCCGTGGCGTGCGCGTTCGCACTCGCACTGGCTCGGCATTACGCGCGTTGGCCATTCGGCCAACGACCGGCACGGCCGTTCGCGCAGGCCGCGCGCCGCCTGCGCCGGCCGCCGCCGGACTATCGCGAGGCGCTGCGGATCGTTCACCGCGCGTTCGACGCGACGGCCGGCCGCCGCGTGCTGGCCGAGGACGCCGCCGCGCTGATCGACGCGCAGCCGCGCTACGCACCGCTGGCCGCCGACATCGGCCGCTTCTTCGAGGCCTCGCGCCAGGCGTTCTTCGGCAGCGGCGACCGGGAAGCCGCCGCGCTGCTGCCGCCGGCCGAATTGTCCACACTGGTGCGGCGGCTCGCCGCGGCCGAACGGAGGCCGGCATGACGCTCGCAGCGGACTGGCTGCTGCTGCGCCCGGCGGCGCTGCTGCTGTTGCCGCTGGCGGTGCTGCCGTGGCGGTACGCGGGCCGGCGTGTCTCGGCCTGGCCATGGTCCGGCGCGCTGCCGGCCGATCCGGCCTCGACCTGGCTCGATCGCATGCTGCGCCTGCTCGGCTCGCTCGCGATCGCGGCCTTCGTGCTCGCGCTGGCCGGGCCGGGTCTGCGCGGCCAGCAGATCGAGCGCATCAGCACCGGCGCGCGCGTCGCGATGGTGATCGACCGCAGCGGCAGCATGAACAGCACGTTCGCCGGCCGCGCGCCGGACGGCGGCGAGGAATCCAAGGCCGCCGCGGCACGGCGCCTGCTGAAGGCGTTCGTGACGCGCCGCGAGCACGACCGTGTCGGCATCGTCGCGTTCTCGACCTCGCCGATGTTCGTGCTGCCGATGACCGACCGCCACGCCGCCGTGCAGGCCGCGATCGACGCGATCGATCAGCCCGGCCTGGCCTATACCGACGTCGCACGCGGCCTGGCGATGGCGTTCGACCTGTTCGACGCGCGCGATCCGGTCGCCTCGGAGGCGATCGTGCTGGTCTCCGACGGCGCGGCCGTGATCGACCGGCGCGTGCAGGAGAAGCTGCGCGCGGCATTCGCGTCGCGGCCGCTGCATCTGTACTGGCTGTTCCTGCGCACCGAACGCAGTCCGGGCCTGTTCGAGGCGCCGGCCGATCCGCGCGAGGACACGCCGCAGCGCATGCCCGAGCGCCATCTGCACCGGTTCTTCGAATCGCTCGGCGTGCCGTACCGGGCGTTCGAGGCCGACAATGCGCAGGAGCTGGCCGCCGCGATCGCGGCGATCGACCAGGCCGAGCGCGGCGAGGTGCGCTGGCTCGAGGCGCTGCCGCAGCGCGACCTGTCGGCGTTCGCGTTCGCGCTGGCCGCGTTGGCCTGCACGCTGCTGGCGATCGCGAAGTCCTTCGAGGTGCGGATCGGTCCGCCGCTGCCGGTGCCACAGCCGTGAAGCGCGCGATGTCGGTCCGCCTGCGCGCGCTGATGCCGGCCCTGCTCTGGGCCGGACTCGCGATCGGTCTCGTCGCGGTCACCGTGAGCGCCGCGCTGCTGGCGCAGCGTCTGCACGACAACCGCCTGATCGCCGCGCTCGCCGAAGGCCGCGACGTCGAAGTCGACGAGGACGCCTCGGCGGCGCTGACGTTCGCGCGCGCGCATCATCTGCTGGTGCGCGACCGGCTCGACGATGCGCGCGCGCCGACCGAGCGCCTCGCGCTCGGCGCCGCGCGGCGCTTCGCGTTCGCGGCGCTCTACGACAAGGGCAATGCGCATCTGCGCCGTGCGCTCGAGATCGTCGACGCGCACCGCTACGACGACACGATCGCCCAGGTCAATCTGGCCAAGGAGCACTATCTGCGCGCGCTGCGCATCGACCCGGGCGACTGGGACGCCAAGCTCAATCTCGACGTCGCGATGCGGCTGGTCCGCGATTTCCCCGACGGCGAGGCCGAGGGCGACGAGGAACCGCCCGAACCGCCCGACCGGCTCTGGACCGATCTGCCCGGCCTGCCGCGAGGCGGACCGTGAGCGGCCGCACCGATGCGCGGTTCTGGCTGCTGCTGGCGGCAGCCGTACTCGGCTGCCTCGGCATCGCCGATCCGCAGATCGACTATCGGCGCCAGCGCTACGACGCGCTGTTCGTCGTCGACATCACCGGCAGCATGAACGTGCGCGACTACCGCCTGGACGGCGCGCCGCAGAGCCGGCTCGATCACGTCAAGGCCGCATTGACGTCGTTGATCGCCGATCTGCCGTGCGGCTCGCGCGCCGGCGTCGGCGTGTTTGCCGAACGCCGTCCGTTCCTGCTGGTCGCGCCGGTCGAGACCTGCGCCAACTTCGCGCCGCTGGCCGGCATGCTGCAGCAGCTCGACTGGCGCATGGCCTGGGAGGGCGACAGCTACGTCGCCAGCGGCCTGTACCAGTCGATCGAACTGGCCGCCGCGTTCGACACCGATCTGGTCTTCCTGACCGACGGCCAGGAGGCACCGCCGCTGCACTGGAGCGGCGCGGTGCCGTTCGAAGGCGAGCCCGGTGCCGTGCACGGCCTGATCGTCGGCGTCGGCGACGTGATCCCGTCGCCGATTCCGAAGTTCGACCGCGACGGCCGCGAGAGCGGCTTTCTCGAACCCGGCGACGTCGTGCAGGAGAACCGCAGCGGCACGCCGCCGCCGGATGCCGAGCGGCGCGAGGGCTGGCATCCGCGCAACGCGCCGTGGGGCGCCGCGGCGGCGAGCGGCGAGGAACATCTGTCGGCCGTGCACGAGACGCACCTGCGTGCGCTGGCCGCGGCGACCGGCCTGGGCTACGTGCGGCTGACGCCGGGCTTGCGCCTGGATCGCGCGCTGGCGACCCAAGCCGCCCCGCGCGAAGCCGACGCGCGCCTGTCGCTGGCGCCGTGGTGTGCGGCGGCGGCGCTGATCCTGTTGACGGCGGTCTGGCGACCCGAACGCGCCGGCCGTCTACCGTCCCTGCTTTCGCTACGACCGAGGAGACCCGTATGAACTACCGCTTCCCCCGCTTCGCGCTGGCCGCATTCGCGGCCGCACTGCCGATCGCGTCGGCATTCGCGCACGGCCCGACGCCGCACAAGGCCGAAGAGACCGTGACGATCGCGCGCGCGCCGGCCGAGGTCTGGAAGGCCGTCGCCGATTTCGACGCGCTGGCGAAATGGAATCCCGCGGTCAGGAGCAGCGTCGCCAGCAACGGCAACGCGCCCGGCTCCGAGCGCACCGTCGTGCTCGCCGGCGGCGGCGAACTGATCGACAGCCTCGACACCTACGACGCGGCCGCGATGAGCTACGGCTATCGCCTCTACCAGGAGAACGTCGAGGCATTTCCGGTCAGCTACTACACGGCCGAGCTCAGCGTGAAGCCGGCCGACGGCGGCAGCGAAGTCGTCTGGTCGGCACGCTACTACCGCGGCGACACGCACAACGATCCGCCGGAGAACCTCAACGACGCAGCCGCGCAGAAGGCGATCCACGACCTGTTCCGCGCCGGCCTGGACAATCTCAAGCGGACACTCGAGCAGTAAGCTCGTTCGGCCACCTGCCGGATCCGCTGGGTTGCCGTCGCGCTCGTGCGCCTCGACAGACCGAGCTTCGCAGATCGACCACGCCGCAAAGCGGCTCCGTGCTGGAGCAGAACGAGCGGAGACAGCGCCTGACCGATCGGACAGCACCGAGAGCCGACACGGCGCGGCCGCGCCGGCTCCGGCCCCTTGCACACTGGTCGGCGAGATCGGTGGATGCAGTCTCAGAGCTGCCGATCCACGTCTCGCATGCCGATATCAGCCGCGCGGCGGAACGCACTGGCGACCCGGTCGCACTCACGCACCGACATGCCGAGCCCCTCGAAGATGTCACGCCAGCCACGCACTGCACGCACGACGCGATCGATGATCCGTGCCGCATCCGGCGGCAGCAGACCGAACCGCCCCGCGCCCGCCAAGGCATTGTCCAGACGTGCCAGCCGCCCGTGCGGCCCTATCGCCAGGTGCAGCAGGCGCTCCTGCGCCACCTGCGGCTTGGGAACCACGTCGTACAACGGGCTGAGCCGCCAGCCACCGCCTTCCGCATCGAAGAGGAAAGCGTGGTTGCGCAAGTGATCGTCGTCGTTGGACACGAGAACGTTGAACACCATCCGCGCAAACAACTCATGGCGATCGGGCGTGATCCCACCGCTCATCCCGTGCAGCCCGATCGCATCGGAGATCGCCGCATAGCTGGAATCCGGCGAATCCCGCTCGTGCAAGCCCAGCAGCGTGAGCGCGCTGACCATATGTCGTCGCCCCATGCCATCGGCCAGCGGCTGACGATCGAAGCGCTCGATCAGCATCACCCGCCGACCGTCCGCCAGCGTCTCCATGCGCGTGCGTGGCACAACGAGGCCCGCCTCGCGGGCCAGCTCCAGAGTGGCGCGCTCGACGAGGGGCACGTCGAACGGGTCGTCCCGCGCCGGAAACTTGGCGATCCACTCTGCACCCTCGACGGTCACGACCGCCTTGGGACGCGCTCCTCCGACAGAAGGACCACCGGCGAAAAAGACCTCCAGGTGTGCCGGCACCGGCTCACCTTCCTCGACCCGCGCCGCCGCGTCCAAAAGGTGGCGCAGGTCGACGATCGTCGGCAGCGCGCCGCCCGCCGGCGCGCTGGTCGGCGACTCGCGCACATCCAGCGCGCCGGTACGGTGTGGCCCGGCGTGGGCCAGATAAACCGATTCGGACAAGCCATTGGGCGGCGCCCGCAGCCGATTCTCGATGACGCGGCGCCCCCAGGCGTCGGGCGTCGCATCGCGCAACGCGCCGAACATGGTCAGACCACCAGCCGGTACGCGCTCCTCGTCGTTTCGATCAGGCAGCAGCGTCAGTGCGATCGGATCCACCGGTAAGGCGTTGACGCGCTCCACATAACGGCGGCCGTAGGCAAAGGTCGAGGCTCGCACCTGCCCGCCCTGCTCGACCATCGACAAGCGTCCAGCCGGGACGGCTTCGATCTCGCCAGGTAAGTGGATGAAGACGGTGCGTTCGACCATGCTCAGAAGTCCAGGTCGCCGCGTCGGCGAGGACGCACACGCTTGGTCTTGGTCGTGTCCAGCAACGCGGCAGACGCCGGATCCTGTAGCGTACCGAACAGGGACAACAGGCCCAGACTCTCGAACACGGTCAACCACCCGCCGAGCGAGACTTCGACCGCACCGCTCTCCAGGCGCTTGAGCGTGGCCAGGCTGATGCGCGCGCGCTCGGCCAAGTCCCGCTGCGTCCACGAGCGTGCCAGTCGGGCTTGACGCACCAAGTCGCCGAGATGCTCCGCAGCACTGGAGACTGCAGCGGAGGCAAAGTCCGCTTCTTTACGACGCATGGCTCATAATTGATCCGTTAGGTTTATAAAGACTCATTTATGAGCCTTCTACGCCTAACGGAACAGCAGGTCAACACCGCTGCATCGCATGCAGCAGGGACTACTTCCCGATGACCACGCCCCACGGCAGCTCGCCGACCGCGATGTCCTTGATCTTCTTGCGCGTGGTCGTGTCGATCACGCTGACGCTGTTGGAGCGGCCGTTGGCGACGTAGAGCTTGCGGCCGTCCGGCGTCAGCGCCGGATTCCACGGCCGCTCGCCGACCTTGATCTCCGCGACCGACTCGCCCTTGGCGACGTCGATCACCGAGACGCTGCCGGCGCCGCCGTTGGACGCATAGACGAACGCGCCGTCGGCGCTGACGGTCAGGCCCGCGGTGCGCAGGCCGGTCGCGATGCTGCCGACCTTGCTGCGCGAGGCCAGATCGATCACGTCGACGACGTTGGCGGTCTCCTGCGCGACGTAGACCCGCGTGGTCTTCGGCAGGAACGCCATGCCGCGCGGATGGCCGCTGGTCTTGATCACCGCGACCGAGCGGCCGGCCGCGACGTCGATGACGTCCAGATCGCTGCTGGCCTCGTTGCTGGTCAGCAGCCACTTGCCGTCCGGCGAGAACACGCAGTGCTCGGGATTGCGGCCCTGCGTCGCGACGTCGGCGCGGATCTTCAGCGTCGCCGCGTCGACCAGCAGGATGTGCTGCGAACCTTCGACGCAGACCGCGAGCGAGGCACCATCCGGCGAGACCGTGACGCCCTCGGCGTCCTCCTCGATCGGCACGCGCGTGCGCACGCTGTCCGATGCGATGTCGAGCGCGACCAGCGCATTGTGCGCGGCGTCGATCACGAACAGCGTCCTGCCGGACGGATCGAGCGCGACCTGCTGCAGGCGCTTGCCGAACTGGCCCTGCGCGCTCAGCGTGCGCACGACCTCGTCGCTGCCGGTGTCGAGGACCGAGATCGTGCCGCTGCGCTGGTTCGGCACGTAGGCCATCGAGGCCGCGGACGCGTGGACGGCGCCGAACGCAGCGGCGAGCGCGATCCCAGCCGTCAGCAGACGGTCCGGGCGCAGGAACGATCGAAACATGGGCAATCTCCTCGGGACGGATCGGGTGCGGCGCGGCACGGCCGGTGCCGGCACGCCGTGCGCGAAGAGCGGAGCGACCGCTGCCGGACCGGCACGGCCGCTCCATTCACTGCGCGCGACTCAGTGCTTGCCGACGTCGACCGGTGCGGCGGTCGCGCTCTTGGACGCGTCGCCGTACTTCTTCGCCTCGCTGCCGCGCCAGTTGGAGCGGACGAACGTGATGATCTTCCACAGATCGTCGTCGGTCTTGACGATCGTGCCGAACGGCATCATCGGCCCGACCACGTTCTCCTTGCCGATCCGATGATAGCCGTCCTTCTGCAGCGCGTCGCTGCCCTCGGAGATCAGGCGGAACAGCGTGTCGTCGTCACCGCCGTAGACCCAGGTCTCGTTGGTCAGCGGCGGGCACATGCCGCCGCCGCCGGAGCCGCCGTGGCAGCCGTTGCAGCTCGCGCGCAGGAACAGCTTGCGCCCCTCCTCGACGATGGCCTTGTCGGTATCCTGGTACGGATTCTTGAGCTGTCCCTTCGGCGTGGACTTGATGCGCTCGAGCGGCGGCATCGCGCCGGCGGGGGCGGCGGCCGGATCGGCGGCCCAGGACGTCGCCGGCAGGCCCAGCCACACGGCCGCCGCCAGCACCAACGGAACACTCGCTGCAACTGCTTTGTTCAACACGTACGACTCCTCACTTTCGATTGCCTGGGTGACACCTGGGAAAAAAGATGCGGTCGACGGCGCTCAGCCACGCTGCGCCGGGCCGCCTGAACCACCACCGGATGCGCGCGCCTGCTGCAGCACCTCGACCACGGCGCGGTTGTCGCGCTCGCTGGCGATGCCCAGCGCGGTCGTGCCGTCCTCGCTGGTCGCGCCGGCGTCGGCGCCGTGCTGCAGCAGCAGCCGCACCGAATCGACGCGATTGGCCGCCGCCGCGATGATCAGCGGCGTGATGCCGGCCTTGTTCTGCGCGTTGACGTCGGCGCCGCGTTCGACGAGCTTGGCCGCGGCGTCGTCCCAACCGCCGACCAGAGCCAGCATCAGCGGCGTGTAGCCGCCCGCGCCGACGCTGAGGTTCGCGTTCGCGCCGGCCGCGAGCAATGCCGCGACCGCGCCGGAACGGCCGTGCTGCGCGGCGATGCACAGCGGCGTCAGGCCCTGCTGATTGGCGGTCTCGAGCTTGGCGCCCTTTTCGAGCAGCATGCCGACGATCTCCGGGCTGTCGCGCCAGGCCGCATACATCAGCGGCGTCCAGCCGTCGCGGTCGGCGAGGTTGACGTCGGCGCCGTGCTGGATCAGGAAGCGCGTCAGGTCGTTGTAGCGCGTCTTGACCGCGGTCAGCAGCGGCGTGTAGCCCTCGTCGTCGCGCGTGTCGACGTCGGCGCCGTGCTCGAGCAGATAGCGCACGCGCACGACGTCGCCGGCGGTCGCGGCATTGGACAGCTCGTCGTTCGGGTCCGCGCCCTCCTTGAGCCAGCGCTTGAGCTGGTCGAGGCTGGCGCCGGTGCCGCCGGACGGCGTCGCCATCGTGGCCACCTCGGTCTTGGGCTGCTCGCCGTAATGCTGCGCGACCAGCTCGCCGCTGACCACGCACTCGGCGCACTGCACCAGCGGCACGCCGTACTCCTCGAGGATCGCGCGGATCTGATCCTTGCGGCTGGCCAGCACCTCGTCGAGCTTGTCGCGCAGGCCGCGGTCGCCGCGGCGCACGCCCAGCGCCATCTCGAACTGCAGCGGCGGATCGGCCGTCATCAGATTGACCGGCTGCAGCGTGATCGGCGCCTGCTTGATCGTCTTGTACCAGCCCGCGAACGGGCCCCAGATCGCGACCAGATCGAGCTCGCCGTCGATCATCCGCTGCACCTGATAGGACGGCTGATGCTCGGGCACCGTGGCGCCGTCGTAGCTGATGAAATGCGTGACGGTGTTGTCCTTGATGCCGTGGTCGGCCAGCGCCTCGCGCACCGAAGACATCTGGTAGACGCCGATCCTGAGCTTCTTCAGGCGCGGATCGTCGAGGTTCTCGAAGCGCAGCTTGCGGTCCGTGCGCGAGGCCAGCACGAAGGTGCTGCGGTAGACCGGCCGCGTCGTCAGCACGCGCTCGAGACCGACCGGCAGGTCGAACATCACGTCGCACATGTTGGCGTCGAGCGTGCCGCGCATCAGGCCGCGCTCGGTCGACGGACGGAAGTCGTATTGCACGCCGGTGCCGAGCGCCTCGCCGAGCACCTTGGCGATCTTGTTCTGGAAGCCTTCGCCCTTGTCGTTGGACAGCGGCATGTTGCCCGGATCGGCGCAGACGCGCAGCGCGCGTATCTCCTGCGCATCGGCCTGCGTCGCGCCGAGCGCGAGCGCGCCGGCCATGGCGACGGCGGCGAGGGCGCTCGCCAGCGGTGGGTGGATCCGGACCATCGGGAAACTCCTCTTGCTGTGCGCGCGCGGCGGGCACCTGCCCGGCTGCCGATCGCACGCGTCTGGATCGAACGGCGCAAGCCGCGCCTGCGCCTCCGGGTTCCGGCGGCGGCGCCGCGACGGCCCCTCGGACCGGTCGGCGCGGTCACGCCCGCTGCGACCTTGCGCGCCTGGATGCCTGCGAAACAACACGACCTTGGTGGTAGAAAAACGAATGCCCGGCGCCTCGTCGGCGCCGGGCTCTTCGATCGATCGACTCAACCCGCCAGATGCATCAGTCGCCCACGCGGAACGTGTAGAGCGTGCCGCCCTGCGGGATCTTGTCGAGGTTGGCCGCCTTGGTCATCGCGGTGGCGCCGATCGCGCCGAACTTGTCCTCCAGGTCCAGGCCCGCGGTGACCGGCAGGCCGATCCAGCCGCCGATGCCGCTCCAGACCGAGACGTACTGCTTGCCGTTGACCTTGTAGGTGATCGGGTTGCCGATCACGCCCGAGCCGAGCTTGCGCGACCACAGCACCTTGCCGGTCTTGCGGTCGACCGCGCGGAAGTCGCCGCCGAGGCTGCCGTAGAACGCCAGGCCGCCGTCGGTGATCAGCGCGCCGCCCCAGTTCGGATACGGATCGGGGATTTCCCACACCGTCTCGCCGGTCAGCACGTTGAACTTCTTGAACTTGCCGGTCACGCCCGGCTTCTCCGGGTACATGTAGACGTTCGCGAACACGTAGACCGTGCCCTGCTGCGTGTGGGCACGCTCCTGCGGCTCGAGCTCCATGCACCAGTTGTTGGTCGGGCAGTAGGCCACGCCTTCCTCGTTCGGATCGAGCGCGCACGGCTGCTGGTCCTTGCCGCCCATCGCCGACGGGCAGACCTGCGTGTTCTGCTCGACCGAGAACGGCGAATGCTCCTTGACCTTGACCGGCTTGCCGGTCTTCATGTCGACCTTCTCGGCCCAGTTGGCGGTGACGTACTTGTGCGCCTTGAGCAGGGTGCCGTCGGCGCGATCGAGCACGTAGGCGAAGCCGTTGCGGTCGAAGTGCACGAGGACCTTGCGCTTCTTGCCGTCGATCGTCCAGTCGGCCAGCATGTTCTCGTTGATGCCGTCGTAGTCCCACTGGTCGAACGGCGTCATCTGGTAGGCCCACACGGCCTCGCCGGTGTCGATCTTGCGCGCGAAGATCGTCATCGACCAATGGTTGTCCTGGCTGCCGTCGTTGCACTCCTCGTGGGTCTTGTGCTTGCAGCGGAACGAAGGACTCCACAGGCCCGGGTTGCCGGTCGCGTGGTAGACCAGCTTGAGCTCGGGGTCGTAGCTGTAGAAGCCCCAGCTCGCGCCGCCGCCGCGCTTCCACTCGTCACCCGGATAGCCGGTGATGCCCAGATCCTTGCCGCCCTGGCCGTAGTGCGGATTGGCCTTGTTGGTGTTCTTGGTCACGCACACGTCCTTGTCCGGACCGGTGGCGTGGCATTCCCAGAGCTTCTTGCCGTCGGCGAGGTTGTAGGCGGTGAAGCGGCCGCGCGCGGCGAACTCGTCGCCGCCGAAACCGATCAGCACCTTGTTCTCGGCGATCAGCGGCGCCGGCGTGATCGTCTCGCCGTTCTCAGGGAACGCGTGCTTGACGACCCACAGCTCCTTGCCGGTCTTGGCGTCGAGCGCGATCACGAAGCCGTCGAGCGTGCCGAACACGACCTTGCCGTCGGCATAGGACAGACCGCGGTTGACCGTGTCGCAGCAGGCGCGCGGCACCGCCGACTCGTCGCGGTCCTCCTGCTTGACGTACTTCCAGATCGCCTTGGGATTGTCCGGGTCGCTGAGGTCCAGCGCCTGCACGATGTTCGGCCAGCCGCTGATCAGGTACATCATCGCCTTGCCGCCCTCGGTCACGACGACCGGCTGGCCCTCGTGGCCGCGCAGCGTGCCGCTGGACTGCGACCAGATCATCTGCAGCTTGCCGACGTTGTCGGTCGAGATGTCATTGAGCGGGCTGTGCCGCGTCATCGACAGATCGCGGCCGGGCGCCGGCCACTGGTTCGGATCCTTCTGCCGCTCGATCGTCTCCGGGTTCGCCATCGCGCCCGCACTGACCGCCCCCATGAGCACCGCGGTACACACCATCGCTACTCGTCGAAATTTCATTCGTTGCTCTCCTCATTCGCAGACGGAAGACCCCTGGCAACGGCGATGCCGAAGGCACCTACCCACGGGCCGCGCGCTACCAACCAGCACCACGTCGATCGTTGCGCGACGCTTGTTAAGCAGCGGATGTGCCAAGCGCAAAGACGGACATTGCGACCAAGGGATTCAAGGAGTTGCAGAAACATCCGGGAGATTTTCCTGTTGCGTTGCAATAGGAATTGCTCCCGAAGTGACACACTGGCGTTCAGGCGGAACAGCGCCTGCCGCGGCACCGTCCGGCACGTCGCGACGGCGCGCATCGCGCGACCGATCGTCGCAGTCCGTACAACCGGCGGCGCATTCATGCCGCTCGGCTTATCATGGCCGCGGCCGTCGACGAGTCCGTCATGCCAAGCTCCGGAACGCAGCAGCGATGCGATCCGGACCCGCTCCGAAGAACGGACCTGAGGCCCACGCAATCCTTCCTCCACCGGTTCTTCAAGGAGTCACATCCATGTCCAGACTACTGATCGCCGTCGGCCTGTTCGCGCTGGCCGCTCCGGTCTTCGCGGCCGAATGCTCGGTCGACATCGCCGGCGACGACATGATGAAGTTCGACAAGACCAGCATCGAAGTCAGCAAGAGCTGCAAGCAGTTCACGGTCAACCTCAAGCATCCCGGCCAGCTCGCCAAGAACGTGATGGGCCACAACTGGGTGCTGACCAAGAGCTCCGACGTGCAGGGCGTGGCGACCGACGGCATGTCGGCCGGCCTCGACAAGGACTACATCAAGCCCGGCGACGCCCGCGTGATCGCGCATACCAAGGTGATCGGCGCCGGCGAGACCGACTCGGTGACGTTCGACGTCTCCAAGCTCGCGGCCGACGGCGACTACACGTTCTTCTGCTCGTTCCCGGGTCACTGGAGCATCATGAAGGGTTCGCTGAAGCTGATCTGATCGCTTCGAGGCGGTACCCGATGGAATAAGGCGGAGACGGCCGCGAGGTCGCTCCGCCTTTTTCGTTTCGCGGATCAGCAGCGAGTATTAGACTGGCGGAAGTTTCTACTCGAGAGCTCTATGGACGATATTCTTAGAATGCTGGACGCCAGAGCGTCTGAAATTGAGGAGATTTTCACCGATACAGAGGCGGATAGCATCGCGGCTCTCCGCAGCGCGCTCTCTCATCTATCCTGGGCACTGACTGCCAAACCGATCCCCAAACAGCGACGCCACATCACCGCAGCCATTTATTCATCGCGCGTGATACAACACGCTTATGGATTCTATCGCCTAACTCGCCTAGGCAATGCCGCAAGCGCAGAGATCGTTTCTCGGGCAGCGCTGGAAGCAGCCTTTGTCGTTGGAGCCTTGGCGAAAGATGCGAATTTCTCTGATGAAAAAGACTTTTTTAAGTGCTTAACCTACAAGTCTAAATCAGCACAGAAGAAGGCCCTCGAAGGATTTCTTGAAACCGCCCGCCAATTGAGCTCGCAAGAGCGAGAAAGAATAGGAGAGCAAATCTCGAAACTTCGAACGGAACTAGTTGAACTCGAGCCTCACCGCATGAGCAAGACAATTGCTATTGCTAGGGCCGCAGGCATGGAGGACTTTTATGCTCGAGAGTATGCACACCAGTCCAGAGCGGTCCACTCTGACTTAGAAGCCTTAGCCAACGAACATGTGGCAAATGTGCAAGGCGAGCTTACGCTGCGTGGCCCGTCGTTTACCCTGAATGACGCCAAGTTTCAAATTGCATGCCTGATCGCCGCCGTAATGGAAACGGCGACATCCATGGCACAGCTTCTGAACTTGGAAATCCACGATGCAGAAACCAAGCGAATCGAAGACGCGAGTGCATTTTGCTGCGCAGCCTTCAATGCAACCGATCTTTAGTTAATGTAATTTAAGTTGATGCCAGATCTAGACTAGTAAAGTTGATTAAATATTCAACACGATCCCTAATATCGAGGGATGCGCACCAAAAACGCACAATTTGCATGTCATAGCGCGCACCGATCTTGCGACAAGCTCACAAGATGTGCCGAGCGCTTCGCTCTCAAACTTACGCGCGCGCCTCATGCCAGCGCCGCAACAACTCGGCGGCGACCTCGGCGGTCTCGGCCAGCGGCCGCTCCGGCACGCGCGGCGGCTCGTCGAGCGACTGCAGCCAGCCGCCGTCGCGCAGCGATGCGTGGAACCGCGCGAACTTGCCGCCGATCGGATCGGGCGCGAACGTCGCGACCGGCCGTCCGGTCGCGGCGGCCTCCGAGAGCATATTGACCGAGTCGGGCGTGACGACGATGCGGTCGGCCCAGGCCAGCAGGCCCGCGTACGGGTTCTCGCCGTCGGCCTCCCCATCCCAGAACAGGCCCGGAAACGCCGCGAACGCCTGCCGCAGCGATGGCCGCAGCGCAGTCGGCGTGCGCCGCGACAGCGTCACCAGGAAGCTGCCGCCGTCGGCCGCGTGACGGGCGCCGAGCGCATCGACGAACCGGCGGAAATAGGCCTCGTCGATGCGCTGCGCGCCGTTGCCGGCGCCGATCAGCACCGCGACGCGCGGCTGCGGGTACTGGGCCAGCACGGCGAAACGCATACGCGCCTCGGCCAGCCAGGCCGGCCCGACCGGATTCAACGAGCCGATCGTCTCGATCACGCGCGGGCCTGAGAGGCCGTCATGGCGCGGCGCGACGACGACGTCGAAATGACCGGGATCGATGCGCGGGTCGAGGATCTGCGCGGTGTAGCAACGACCGCCGCTGCGCGCCTTCAGTACGCGCAGCAGCCAGGCGGCGCGGCGGCCGCAGCCGATCGCGAGGTCCGGCCACGGCGGCGCGAGCGCTGCTCCGTCGATCCTGCGCAGCGCCGGGCCGGCGCCGACGGTCAGCCGCGGCGCGAACCAGTCCCACGGCGCGCGCAGGCCGATCGTCACGACGCTGGCGTCCAGGCCCATCGCCTGCGCCAGCGCCGCGGCCTGGCGCTGGTTGCCGGCGATGCCGTCGCTGACGATCCAGCCGTGCACGGAACCGGCGGCGCTCATCGCGGGTCCACCGGTCGGTCGCGATTGTCCAGCCAGGTGGTCCAATCTGTTGTTCGCATCGCCGTTTATCATCGCACGGCACTCGTTCTATCGTGCCGGCCTGGCAAAGTGGCCGTACCGATCGCAGGTCCGATCGCCTCGCGCTTGTTTTGGCGCGTCGTGCCGTCAGATCCGGTGACCGGACGGTCGTCCGACCCGTCACCGTTCGCATCCACCCTACCCGGCTTCGCGCCGGACATTCGTCACCAGGAGGAAACCCGATGCTCCGTCGCACCGTTCTGGCCAGCGCGCTGGCCCTCGTCTCGGCCGGCGCCTTCGCCGCGCCGATCACCTACAAGCTGGACCCGACCCACACCGACGTGCTGTTCACGTGGAACCACCTCGGCTTCTCGAACCCGACCGGCCATTTCGGCCAGATCGAGGGCACCCTGGTCTACGACGAGGCCGATCCGACGCGTTCCTCGGTCGAGGCCACGCTGCCGCTGGCCGGCCTGGACACGCACGTGACCAAGCTCGACGAGCACCTCAAGAAGGACGAGTTCCTCGACGCGGCCAAGTACCCGACGATCACGTTCAAGAGCACCAAGGTCGAGACCGCCGGCAGCGGCAAGCTCAAGGTCACCGGCGATCTGACGCTGCGCGGCGTGACCAAGCCGGTCGTGCTCGACGTCAAGCTCAACGGCGCCGGTCCGCATCCGATGAAGAAGGTGCCGGCGATCGGCTTCGACGCGACGACCACGATCAAGCGCAGCGAGTTCGGCATCGGCGCCTACGTGCCGAACATCAGCGACGAGCTCAAGGTCAGCATCACGACCGAGGCGCTGGGCCCCAAGCCGGCCGGCTGATCGTCCGCTTCGGCGGTACCCCAAAAAGCCCTGCCGCGCTGCGGCGGGGCTTTTTCTTCTCGTGTCAGCGGGGTTGCTCGGTTTCGACGCGCTGCTCGATACTCGCTTTGCTTTCGAACGATCTGATCTGAAGCACGTGGGCTCGATGTCGATGCCGGTCTTGAGCTTACCGTTTTCGGGGCGGTGATTCTCAGGAAACTCGAGCGGAAAGATTTAAGAGCAAGAGCTTCCGCTCGCTGCGCGAGCGGGTGACTTTTGTCTTGTTGTATGGACTGGATACATGGGTAACAGACGTATCAGGACATAGGTTACACATTGGCCCTACCCGTCAGGGCCGCCGGCCAGGTCGATCAGCGCCACTTTGTGGTGGCAGAAGTAGAGGTTGAA
>Ga0182736_1000466_pt1 | contig 62059 bp, 63 predicted proteins | sample eDN5th30CKraftBY_FD_128882 | JGI IMG/M metagenome (GOLD analysis project Ga0182736, IMG submission 128882) | Enriched backyard soil microbial communities from Emeryville, California, USA - eDNA 5th pass 30_C Kraft BY (version 2) (version 2) | ecosystem: Environmental > Terrestrial > Soil >... | reverse complement strand
TGCTGGGCGACGTCGACCGCTTCCCCGGCTTCGCCATCCACCTGCGCCGGCTCGCGCCCGACGCCATCGGCACCACGGGACCGCCTGACGCCCCGACCGACGGGACCGTCGACCCCCGGGCGCTGGGCGCCGTCCTCATGGCGCTCACCTCGGGTTGGGCGTTCCTGGAGGACTGGTGGCTCGCGTCGGCCGGCTTCGAGGGCACCGACCGCGAGGCGGTCCGGGCCCAGGTCGCCACGGTCATCGAGCAGCTCGTGGACCACCACGCGCCGCGGGCCTGACCGCCCCGGGCGCCAGGAGCGGCCCGACCGGTGAGCCACGGCGCCGGCTCGGACCCGCTCGGCCGCCGCGCGGGAGCTCAGACCGGCGACGACGGAGCGGGCCGACCCGCCCCGGCCTCAGGCCGGGGCGAGCGGCTGGCTGAACCGGATGCTGTTGCCGAACGGGTCGCGCAGGCCGCAGTCGATGCCGTAGGGCATCTCGGTCGGCTCCTGGGTGAACTCGACCCCCTTGCCCTTCAGGTCCTCGAAGGTCGCCTGGCAGTCCTCGGTGGTGAAGAAGAGGTGGCCCCCGGTGACGCCCTTGGTGAGGAGGTCGCGGACCTGGCCGGCGGTGGCCTCGTCCATGGACGGCGGCCCCGGCTTCTCGAGGAGGATCTGGCGGTCGGGCTGGCTGGGCACGGCGACGGTGAGCCACCGCATGAAGCCGAGGTCCTGGTCGGTGTGGACCTCGAGGCCGAGCTTGCCGACGTAGAAGTCGAGGGCGTCGTCTTGGTCGAGGACGTAGATCTGGGAGATGGCAAGTGCGTTGAACATGGTGGTCAACGTACGGAACCCCTGCGCCGGCCGCTTCTCCGAACCTGCGGTCTTCAGCGGCCGCGGCCCGGTCAGTCGCGCGGGCGGGACCAGCGCATGGCGAAGCAGGTCGGCACCGCCGGGATGGGCCCTCGGGCCCGGTACGCCGACGGAGGCTCGCCGACGATGTCACGGAAGGTGCGGCTGAAGGTGCCGAGGCTCCCGAAGCCCACGTCGAGGCAGATGTCGGTGATGCTCCGGTCCGTCGAGCGCAGCAGGAACATGGCCCGCTCGACCCGCCGCCGCTGGAGGTAGCGGTGCGGCGACTCGCCGAAGGTCGCCTTGAACGTGCGGCTGAAGTGGGCTTCGGACGTGTGGGCGATGGCGGCCACCGCCGCCACGTCGAGCGGCTCGGCGAAGTGCCGGTCCATGGCGTCTCGGGCCCGCAGCATCCGCCGGTTCGACTCCTCGGATGCCCGGCTCACCACCCCATGGGTAGCAGCCGCTGCGATCATGGGCCGATGGAGCGAACGAACGGCGCCGCGTCGGAGGTCGAGCGGGTCACGGACCTCCTGCGGGCCGAGGTCCTCGACGGGTCCCGGCCGCCGGGGAGCAAGCTGGTCGAGCGGGACCTCGCCGAGGAGCTCGGCGTGAGCCGGGTGCCGGTGCGCGACGCGCTCAAGGCGCTGGCGGCCGAGGGCCTCGTGACGCTCCGACCCCGGACGTGGGCGGTGGTCAGCGAGTTCAGCGCAGAGGACATCGCCGACCTGACCGAGGTCCGCGAGGCACTGGAGGGCCTGGCGTTCCGCCTCGCCGCCCAGCGCCGCACCGAGGAGGGCCTCACGAGGCTGCGGGCGGTGGTCGACGACGAGGCCGCTGCGGCGCACCGGGACGACGCGGCCCGAGCCCGGCGGAGCGCCGCCGCGTTCCACGAGGTGGTGTTCGACCTCGCCGGCAACCGCCTCCTGAGCGAGGTCGAGGCGCTCACCCGCAGTCGGATGCGCCGGTTCCTCGGCCTCCACGACGACCTCGTCCAGGTCGCGCAGGAGCACCGGGGCCTCTACGAGGCGATCGCCGCCGGCGACGTCGACGCGGTCGAGCGCCTCAGCGCCGCGCACCTCACCTCCAGCACCGCCCTGCGCGAGGCCCACGAGGCTTCGCGACGAGGGGGCGACTGACCCCGACCCCGGCCCCGGTGGAACCGGCGCACCTTTGGTATACCATTTCTGGCATGACCGACCTCGTGCTCACCGACGTGCGCCCGTGGGACGGCGAGCCCGTCGACCTCGCCATCTCGGATGGGACCATCACCGACCTCCGACCCACCGGCTCGGGTCCGCCCCCCCGACCCGGCGGCGACCGAGGTGGTCGACGGCCGGGGCCGCCTCGCACTCCCCGGCTTCGTGAACGCCCACGCCCACGTCGACAAGAGCTGGCTCGGCCACCCGTGGCAGCCGTTCGCGGGCGAGGCCACCACGCAGGGCCGCATCGCCCACGAGCGCGCCGAGCGCGACCGGCTCGGCATCCCGAGCGTCGAGACCGCGGCGCGGGTGCTCCGCGAGCTCCTCCGCTACGGCACGACGGCCATCCGCACGCACGTCGACGTCGACCTCGGGGTCGGCATCGACGGGATCGGCATGGTCCGGGAAGCCGCCGAGGGCCTCGGGGGTGCGGTGGCGGTCGAGGTCGTCGCCTTCCCGCAGGACGGCGTGATCCGCCGCGGCGGGGTGCTCGACCTGCTGGAGCAGGCCGCTCGCGCAGGCGCGGACGGCATCGGCGGCCTCGATCCGAGTGCGATCGACCGCGACCCCGTGGCCCAGCTCGACGGGCTGTTCGCCATCGCCGAGCGGTACGGCTGCGGGCTCGATCCGAGTGCGATCGACCGCGACCCCGTGGCCCAGCTCGACGGGCTGTTCGCCATCGCCGAGCGGTACGGCTGCGGGCTCGACATCCACCTCCACAGCAGAGGCGAGCTCGGTGCGTTCGAGTTCGAGCTGATCGCCGAGCGCACGCGGCGGGCCGGCCTCCAGGGCCGGGTCAACGTGTCGCACGGCTTCGCACTCGGCCAGCTCCCGCTCGACCGGCAGGCCGCGGTGCTCGACCAGCTCGGCGACGCCGGCATCTCCTGGGCGACGGTGGCGCCGATCGGGTCCGCGCCGCTCCCCTGGCGGGCGATGCTCGACCGCGGCATCGCGATCGGGCTGGGCACCGACGGCATCCGCGACCTGTGGTCGCCCTACGGCACCGGCGACCTGCTGCGCGTCGCGCTCGACTTCGCCCGGCTCCACGGCCTCCGCCACGACGAGGACCTCGTCGAGGTGGCCCGGCTGGCCACCAGCGCAGGCGGGCGGTTCGTGAGCCGTCCGGTCCACGACCTCGTGGTCGGCGCGCCCGCCGACGTCGTCCTGCTCGACGCCGAGAACGTCCCGGACGCCGTGGTCCGCGCCCCGGACCGGGCCCTCGTGGTGGCCGGCGGGCAGGTCGTCGTCGAGGACGGCCAGGTCCTCCGGTGAGCGTCCACCGCCTGGGCCTCGGGACCCGCCTGCGGCTCCTCGCCACCGGTGCGTCCACGGCCGCACTGGCCCTGGTGCTCTTCGCCTGCTCGGACGCCGACGGGCCGGACCCCTCGTCGCCCGAAGGCAGGGCATCGGTCGCCCTGCTGCGCGCCGCGGCCGACGGCGACGTCCCCGCGGCTCGCGCCGCGCTCGACGACGGGGCCGACACCGAGGTCCGCAACCGGGCCGGGCGCACACCGCTCCTGGTGGCGACGCGGGCAGACCAGGCCGACGTCGCCCTCCTGCTGCTCGAGTCCGGCGCCGACCCGAACGCGACCGACCACCTCGAGGACTCCGCGTTCCTGTACGCCGGCGCCGAGGGCCGCGACGAGATCCTGCGAGCCACGATCGAGCACGGCGCCGACGTCACCAGCACCAACCGCTTCGGCGGCACCGCGCTCATCCCGGCCAGCGAGCACGGCCACGTGAGCACCGTACGGATCCTCCTGGCCGCAGGCGTCCCGGTCGACCACGTGAACGACCTCTCGTGGACCGCCCTCCACGACGCGATCGTGCTCGGGACCGGATCGCCGCAGCACGTGGAGACGGTCCGCCTCCTGATCGAGGCCGGGGCCGACGTGACCATCCCCGACGGCAACGGCGACCTCCCGGTCGAGCTCGCCGCCGCCCGCGGCTACGACGACATCGTCGATCTCCTCGAGCAGGCCGGCTAGGCGGCTCGGTCCGCCCGACCTCCGCACGCCGACGGCCTCGCGCTCCGCATGGACGAGCGCCACCACTACGAGGTCGCGCTCACCGCCACGGAGGTCCTCGTGCTCGCCGAGCTGGACGGCCGCTACCTGTCGACCGAGGTCGCCGGCGGCATGCTCGGCCGGGTGGTCGGCGTGTACGCGATGGGCGGAGACGCCCACGTCAGCGCCGTCGCGCTCGACCTCGGCTGACGGGCCGAGCCCGCCGACACCGGCTCACCGCCAGGAGCCTCGCTGGTAGCGTCCGGGCAGCCGGAGGTGGCAGTGCGGGAGGACGGGATCGACGGGGCGGCATCGGAGCCGGCCCGGTCGCGCCTCATCGGACGGGACGACGCGCTCGACCTGCTGGGCCAGGTCGTGCGCCGGCCCGATGTCCGGGTCGTGACCGTCACGGGACGCAGCGGCGTCGGGAAGACGGCGCTGGCGGCGACCGTCGCCGCTGCCATCGAGGCCGAGGACGGCATCCACATCACCCGGGCCCAGGTCGACCGCCACGGCGCCGGTGCCGGCACCGACGAGGTCGCCGCCGCGCTGTCGCAGGCCAGCGAAGGCGTGGCCGGCCCCGCCCCCGCGGGCCGTCGCCGCCTGGTCCTGCTCGACGGCCTCGAGGCGGTGTCGGGGTCGTCGGAGCTCGTGGCCGCGGCGCTCGCGGCGGACCCCGGCCTCACGGTCCTGGCCACCAGCGTCGTCCCCCTCTCGCTTCCCGGCGAACAGGTCCTGCGGCTCGATCCCCTCGCCCTCCCGGATGCCGGCGACGCGAGCGCAGCCACCCAGCGCGCCGCACCCGCCGTGCGGCTGCTGCTGGCTCGCATCCAGGAGGCGGGTGGCGACCACCGCGAACCGGACGTCGCTGCGGCGGCGGCCCTCACCCGCCTGCTCGACGGGCTGCCGCTCGCACTGGAGCTCGCCGCAGCCCGGTGCGCCGACCGGACGCTCGCCCAGGTCCTGGACGAGGTCGAGCGGAGCAGCCCGCTGCACGCGCTCGCCTCCTCGCCCTCGGCGGCCGAGCCGCACCACCGCAGCCTCCGCTCGACGATCTTGTGGAGCTACGGGCTCCTCGACGAGGACCACCAGCGGACGCTCCGGCGCCTCGGCGTGTTCACCGGATCGTTCAGCCCGGCGAGCCTGGAGGCGGTGACCGGCGGACGAACCGACCACCTGCCGCGCCTGGTCGCCACCGGCCTGGCCCGCGAGGTCGGAGGCGGCAGCGACGACGGGCGCTTCGAGCTGGTGCCGTCGGTCAGCCTCGTGGCCCGCGAGCTCCTCGACGCCGACAGCGATCTGGTTCCCACGCAGGACCGCCACGCCGAGCACCACCTCGCGCTCGCGGCGGCGTCCGCTCCCACGCTGCGGTCACCGGCCACGCCTGCGGTGCGCCGGGCACTGCTCGCCGAGCTCGACGACCTCGTCGCCGCCGTCCGCCACCTCGAGCGGACCGGCCGCCACGACGACGCCCTGCAGCTGCTGGTCGACCTCGGGCTGATGTGGGAGGAGTCGAGCGCGGCGGCCCGCGCCGCCCAGCTGCTCGCCGACCTGCTGCCGGCGCGCTCCGACGACCTCGACGACGACCTGCCGACGGTCGCCCAGGTCCGGGCGCTCGCCGCGATGCTCGCGGTGTGGGGCCAGGCGTCGACCAGCCCCTGGGCCGACCAACTCGATGCGCTCGCGCACGATGCCGCGCTGCTCGGCTCGGAGTCGCCCGGCGTCCCCCTCCTGATGGTGCGTCGGTCCCAGGTGGCGCTGCACCTGGCGGCCGGGCAGACGGAGCCGGCGACCGCCGCGGCCGAAGCCGGGCTCGACGCAGCCCGGGCCCTCGGCGACACGTGGTGGACCACCCAGTTCCTCGGGTGGAGCGCGGCGGCCCACGCCAAGGCCGGCGACCAGGCGCGGGCGGAGGGCGAAGCGGTCGAGGGCCGCGACCTCGCGCTGCTGGAGGGCGACACCGCGCAGCTCCTGCGGCTGTCGCACATCCTCGTGGGCATGTCCGTGATCGGCGGTGCGGCCGAGGGCGGCCCGATGTCCGAGGACGACCTCATCGTCCTCGCCGCCCGGCTCGACGACGCCCACGCCGAGGGCCTGCTCCACATCGGCGCGGCCATCCGGGGTGCGGGGACGGGTGACGTGCCCGGCGCCGCCGCCCACCTGGTGGCGGCGCTGGACCTCGGCCGCCGTCACGACCTCTGGTACCTCGAGGAGCTGGCGCTCGTGGCGGGCGTGGTCGTCACCACGGTCGGCGGGCGACCCGAGGACACGGCCCGCCTCCACGGCGCCATGCACGACGTGCTCCCCTGGCTCCAGCGGGCGCTCGCTCCCGAGTCGGTGCAGCTCTACGGCGCCGTGATCGCCCGGGCACGCGCCCAGATCGGCGACGAGGCGTTCGAGCGGGCCGAGGCCCGCGGCCGCCTCCTCGACTGGGAGGACGCGACCGTGCTCGCCGCCGCGGTGGGCGACGAGCTCGCCGCCGCCCGCTCGGCCCCCGGACCGAGCGATCCCGACGGACCGCTCAGCCCCCGCCAGGCCGAGGTGCTGGCGATGCTCGCCCTCGGGCGCACCAACAAGGAGATCGCGCTCGAGCTGGGCATGCGGCCCAAGACCGTCATGCACCACACCTCGGAGATCTACCGGCGCCTCGAGGTGCGCAACCGCACCGAGGCCGTGGCCGAGGGCCAGCGCCTCGGCCTCCTCCGCACCGCCGGCTGAGTCCGCCACCCCGATCGGCCCGATCGCCTCGGGGCGGGCAAATGCCCGATGGCGGCAGCGGGAGCCGACTGGTTGGATCGAACCCTGGACAGCTGTCGGGCCCCGATTGAGCCCCGACCTGCGGGAGGAGCACCCATGTCGGCCACGTCGAGCCCGGTCCGCCGCATGCGTTGGGACGTCCGCCTCCCGCTCGTGACGACCGTGACCTCGGGCGCGGCGACCCTCGGGACGGCCTCGGCCACGATCACCGTCACCCGCTGACGGCGATCGAGCGGAGACGACGCCGTGCCGGCACGCAGCTGGGTCCGACCGCCGGGTCGGCCGATCGAGGGCGCCCGCCAGACCCACCCCGGCTTCCACGAGGCCCGGTGGGTGACGGCGAGCGGCCACGTCGGTCGCCTGCTCCTCGGCGACCAGGCGGCAACGGAGGTCGGCGGCCTCGGCGTCTGGTCCCTTGCGCTGGGCTCGGGGACCAGGATCGACGTGGCCGACGTGGTCAGCGCCTCCCCGCTCGCCCGCGCGTGGATCGACGGCTTCCTCGCCGGCCAGGACCTCGGACCGTTGGCTGGGGAGGCCACCGGTGCAGCCGGGTCCCCGACGTAGCGGCTTCCCCGCTCCAACCCCGCTCCGTGCCCGGAACCCGGTGACGCGGCGGCCGGAAGGGGCGACCATGTCCGACGCGGCCGACTGGCGGCCGCAGCCCGCAGCACGCGGGTGGGGAGGAGCCTCATGTCGTCCAAGACCAACTCGTTCGAGCCGCGCCGGAGCCTGCGCCGTCGGCGGGCCGCCCTCGTGGGACTGGTCGCGCCGCTCGCGTTCGTGGCCGCGTGCGGCTCCGGCGGCAGCGAGGCCGACAGCACCACCACCGCGGCGCCGACGACCACCGAGGCCACCACGACCACGGAGGTCAGCGCCGACGAGGCCGGCGAGGCGTTCCAGGACCTGGTGGAGGACGCCGATGACGCCATCGCCGACGAGCAGGCCGACCGGGACGCCTTCGCAGCGGAGAACGACGTCGACGGCGCCGTCGAGAGCGCGGCCGGGCTCCAGGCGGACATCGAGGACTTCCAGGCCGAGCTGGCCCACCTCGAGGTCCCGACCGACGCCCAGGACGCGATCGACGAGCTCGACGACGTGACCACCGACTACGTCGACGCCCTCGCCGGCTACGAGGACGTGGCCGAGGTCTCCGAGTACAACGACCAGCTCGACGAGGAGCGCGACGCCGAGTCCGCGTGGCGCGACGCGGTCGCCGAGGCCGCCGACGTCCTCGGTGTCGACGGCCTCTCGGGCGACGACGAGCGCGACGACAGCGGTTCGAGCTCCGGCGTGTCCGAGGCGGACTCGGACGACGAGTCGGCCTCGTCCGGCCCGATCACCGGCGACGGGAGCGAGTACTGCCTCCAGGACGGGGACCTCCCCGCGGGCTTCCTCCCGCTCACCGGCGACGACAACGCCTCGAACGCCCTGACCTACACGTTCGACGAAGGCCCCGAGGCCGACTACGCCGATGCGCTGGTCGCGTCGTGGATGGTGCTGCCCGAGGGTGGCGCGCAGGAGACGGACCTGACCGCCGACTGCATGATCCACATCTTCGACAGCGCCGAGTCGGCCGAGGGCTTCTACGACGTGTGGACGTCCGACTACGGCGCGAACTCGTTCCCGACGCCGGAGCCGGCGGACCTGCCCGACGGCGCCCCCGGGGAGGATCCGCTGGCGTTCACCAAGGACGTCGGCGGCCGCCCCAACGCCGAGCAGGTCTTCCGGTACGAGAACGTGGTCGTCAGCGTCGGCATCTCCGGCACGCCCGCCAACGACAGCGATTCGGTCCTGCTGGCGACCAACGACCTCGCCACCCTGGTGTTCGAGCGCCTCGAGGCCGCCGCCTGACCGTCGGCTGATCGCCCCCGGGCGAGACGCGACATCCCGCCCCGGGGCGGCGCGCTCGTCCTCCCCATCCTTCGTCCGCCACCGGGACGTGTCCATCCGGGCACGTCCCGGTGGCGCGCCCGGGGTCGCGTAGGACATCTGGCCCATTGGGTTCCGGAGTCCTCAACCGACCCCTCCGACCCGCCGATGGGCCGCCGTCCCCAAAAGATGACGAAGGTGTCAGTTTTGTCCCCGCTCCCCTCCCTCCGCCCCCTCCCCACCGTCGCGCCCGGCCTGATCGTGGAAGCCGTCGGCGACGAGCTGCTGGTGTGCGCACCCGACGGTGGCGAGGTGCACCGCCTGGCCGGCCCGGCCCGCGGCACGTTCGAGGCGGTCGCCTCCGGCGCACCGGCGACCGACCAGCCCGCCCTGCACGCGCTCGAGGCGCTCGGCCTCGTGGCCTCGACCCGCTCGAGCCTCACCCGGCGGCAGCTGCTCGTGGGGGCGGCGACGACGCTCGGCGCCGTCGGCATCGCCACCGTGATCCTCCCCGACGCGGCCGCGGCGGCCTCGAGCTTCACCGGCGGCACCGACGACGGCACCCCCGCGCCCGGTGCCAGCGAGCCCACGACCACCACCGCCCAGCCGACCACGACCACCACCGAGGCCGCGCCCACGACGACCACCACGTCGGCCCCGCCCACGACGACCACCACGGCCGCTCCGACGACCACGACCACCACCCCGGGCGGGACCCTCAACGGCGGCGGCACGATCACCGGCCTCGGCACCTTCGTCGACTCGGCCAAGGGCGTCACGTTCGTGCGGACGAGCGGCAGCCTCGCCCTCAACATCTCCGCCAACTGGGACTACGTCGAGCTCTCGGGCCCGGCCACCGACCGGGTGAGCAAGACCAGCGGGTCCTCGACCGTCGGCCACCTGACGCGGGTGGACAACAAGAACGTGACCGTCGCCTACGCCTCCACCGTGGCCTACTCGATCACGATCAAGTGGAACGGCAGCTCGACGGGCAGCACGTACCTGATCGGGGCCACCTGAGCATGGCCCCGCCCTCCAGCCCTGCGGTGCGCCGGTCCCTCGGCCGGGCCGAGGACGGCGCCCGCATCGCGGTGGACCTCGGAGAGGACGTCGCGTCCGCGGCGCTGCGCTCGGCGTGGCCGCGGCAGGGGCTCGACCTCATCGACGGGGAGACGCCAGCGGACGGTGCGACCGACGCCGATCCGATCGCGTTCGCCACCCCGGCCGACCTCGTGCGGGTCGAGTCCCAGCTCGCGCTGTTCGCCGCCGAGCACCTGGACCGGCTCGTGGCGGTGCACGCGACCCTCATCGCCTGGCCGGACCTGGTCGTGCTGGCCCCGGGAAGCTCGCATGCCGGCAAGACCACGTTCGCCCTGGCGGCCCGCAGCCACGGCGCCCGGATCTGGTCGGACGAGTACGCGCTGGTCGACCCGGAGACCGGGCGGACCACCGGCTGGCAGCGACCGCTCCACGTGCGCGGCCCGGAGGGCACCACCCGGCTCGACCTCGCCGAGCCCGGTCCGCCGGTGCCGGTCGATGCCGTCGCCGCCATCCGGTACGACCCGGCGGTCGGCACGGTGTTCGTGCCGATGGCACCCGCGGACGTCGCGTCGGCACTGCTCGCCAACGCCGTCTGCGCCCGCCGCCGACCCGAGGACACGATCGTCGCCGCCGCGGCCATCGCCCGCACCGCCACCGGGATCCAGGGCACCAGAGGCGAAGCCGGCGACGCCGTCGCCGAGCTCCGGGATCAGCTCCTCACGCGGCGCGGATCGTGAGGTGACCCGTCAGGTTGCACTGGTCGAGGATGTTGAGCACCGAGCGGGAGGGGTGGAACACCACCATCTGGCCGTCGCGCGCCCTCGCCTCGCGCTCGGCCCGGACGATGAGCGAGATCCCGGCCGAGGCGCAGAACGTCACGCCGCTCAGCTCCAGCCAGACCGTGTCCCCAGGCTGGGTCTGCCGGCTGATCTCATCGGAGAATCCGGGCGCCGTCGCCACATCGAGGTCGCCGCTGATGTACACGGTGAGGTCCTCACCTGAGCGGTTGAAGCCGATGATGGCCGCGGGCGGTTGCACGTCTGGGTCCTCCTGAGCACCCTTCCCACCGAGGGTGATCATGCCCCCACGCACCGCGCCCGTCCACCCGAGCGCCCCGGACGCGGCCGGCGGGCGGATCGAACCGCACCGAAACGAGGCGAAGCGCACCGGACCGCGCCGAGCGGACCGGAGCGGATGGGACCCCGGCGTCACGGTCGGGGACCACGAACCGGTGCCAGACTGCAGCGGTGGTGGAACCAGACGGCTTCGACGATGGTCTGATGCGGGCGCTGCTGGCCGCGTCGCGGGTCCTGGTGGCGATGTCCGCCAGCTCGATCGAGACCTCGCCGGTCGAGGTGACCCTCAACCAGTACCGGGCGCTCGTGGTGCTGGCCACGTCCTCCCCCATCCGGATGAGCGACCTGGCCAGGGAGCTGCACCTCTCCGCATCGTCGGCCACCCGCCTGGTCGAGCGCCTCGAGAAGAAGGAGCTCGTGGCCCGGGCCATGAGCGAGACGAGCCGCCGATCGATCGACCTCCGGCTCCTCCCAGCAGGCGAGGAGCTGGTCGCGCTCGTGATGGCCGAGCGGCGACGGCAGTTCCACGACCTGCTCAGCGGCCTGCCCGAGCGTCGGCAGGCGGCGATGCGGCGGGCCTTCGAGGAGCTCGCCCAGCTGGCCGGCGAGCCGGTGGACGAGGTGTCCCCCGCGCTCCTGGGCCGGGTCGCCCGCCCGCGCTGACCGCGGTCACGCAGGCCGGGGGATCGAGATCGTCGGCTCATCGCCGTCCCACTCCCGATCCTCGTGCAGCTCGATGCCGACGACCCGGTACTGCACGGTGTTGACGCGGGACGAACCGGTGCGGGCGTAGGGGCCGGTCTCGATCGACGCCCGGCCGTCGGCATCGATCGGGACCTCGATGGTGTCGCTGCTCCACTGGCCGTTCGACCGCTGCCAGCGGACGAGCACCGTGGCGGTGCCGGCCAGGGACCCCGTGCCGTCGTCGGCATCGAGCTGCAGCTTCGCCGAGGCATCCCAGCGCGAGGAGCCGTTCCGCGTCCCGCGGCCGCCGCTCAGCCCGGCCGAGGCCGGACCGGGTTCCGGCGTCGTGGTCGTGGTCGTGGTCGTGGTCGTGGTCGTGGTCGTGGTCGTGGCGACGGTGGTCGTCGTGGTCGTCGGCTGCCCCGACGGCGTGGTCGTCGTGGTCGTGCCGGAGGACCCGCCACCCCCGCCACCCGATCCGGACCCTCCGCTGCCGCCTCCGGGATCGCCACCCGAGGTGCCGCCGCCCTCGCTCGCCGCCGGCGTCTCGTGGATCCCGGCGCCGGCCTCGTCGAGCGATGCGTCGCTTCGGGAGCCCAGGAACGAGAGCGCACCCGCCGCCGCGATGACGACCACCGCGATCAGCAGCGCCACCTCCGCGACCGACGCTCCCGCTTCTCCGGCACGATCAGGCAATCTCATGCAACAGTTGTCGGCCAACAAGCATCGGATCTGCATGGGCCATGTGGATCAGCCTCGGGTGAGGCCGCGCTCACCCGACCGCAGCGCACCTCAGCTCGCCTCGGCGGCCTGCGCACCGGAGCGCTGGTAGTCGGTCACCGAGGACGTGCCCATGATGAGGTCGGCGGCCACCGCGGCGAACAGGCCGGGCACGAGGAAGTCCGGCCGGCCGGTCGCCTCGGCGACGAACACGATCGCCGCGAGCGGCACCCGGTAGCCGGCCCCGAGCGCAGCGGCGACGCCGATCACGACGAACAGCGTCGAGTTGGGCGCGTCGAGGAGGCCGCCCGCGAACTGCCCGATCAGCGCGCCGGCCACCACCAGCGGGACGAACAGACCGATCACCCCGCCGCCGGCGACCGAGGCGACGGTCCCGACCAGGCGGATGCCGAGCACCAGGAGGAGCAGACCCAGCCCGTGGCCCGGTTCGGCCGCCCAGACGATCACGTCGTAGCCCGGGGTGAGGCCCACCCATTCCCCCGTCAGCGACCGGCCCGCCAGCGCAGCCCCCGCCACGACCACCCCACCCAGGGCGGCAGCGGCCCACGGCGACACCTGGGACCGGAACGACTTCGCCCGGCGGAGCGCCGCCGCGTACGAGCGGATGATGAGGCCCGTGCCGATCCCGAGCGCGACGGCGCCGAGCAGGTCCCGGACGTCGAACGGAGCCCGCCCGATGACCTCGAGGAGCGGTTGCGTCCCGTTCAACGCGACGAAGGCGAGGTACCCGCTCGCGGCGCCGACGAGCGAGGGGACGAGCTGGTGCCGCGCCAGGTCGTCGCGGTACGGGACCTCGAGGGCGAAGACCGCCCCGGTCGCCGGCGCCTTGAAGATGGCCGCCACGCCGGCGGCGGCGCCGGCGATCATCAGCGTCTTGGCCGCCGTGGGGCCGAACGCCCGCCGGAACCAGGCCTGGACGGCGGTGCCCAACCCGGCGCCGAGGTAGATCGACGGGCCCTCCAGGCCACCGGGGACCCCCGACCCCAACGACGCGACGGCGGCAGCGAGGCGCCACGGCAGCGGCGGAAGCTCGAGGTCGCTGTCGAGGTGGACGTTGGCGATGTACTCGTCGGAGGTCGAGGGCGTCAGCCCGCCTCCCGCCTTGAGGATCGCAGTGGAGAGGAGCAAGCCGGCCACGGGCGCGACGGCGATCAGCCACGCCGGTCCGGCGAGGAGCCGATCGAGCATCTCGACCGCCACGATCCGATCGAAGACGGCCACGCCGAGCCCCGTGCCGAACCCCACGAGCGCGGCCAGGACGACGACCTCCCGCGAGCGGAGGGCGAGCGTGCGCAGCTCTGCGCCGTGTCGTGTGAGGGGGAGGATCTTTATTGCATGAATGCAACTATTGTACGGCGACGAGCGCCGAACGGCCACCCCGCCACGCCGGGCCAGTCGGCCGGCGTCGCTCCCGGTTCAGGCGCCGGCCGTGGCGACGGCGGCCTCCAGCGCGACGACGGCCGGGAAGAGGACGTCGTTCTCCTTGTGGATGTGCAGGTGGGTGTCGGCCTCGAGCCGGGCATAGCCGTCGTAGAGCGCCCGGTAGCTCGCGCAGCCGTCGCCCGGGGTGGAGAAGGCGCCGGTGACGTCACGCAGGCGGCGGAGCAGCTCGCCGGCCGCGTCGTGCTCGCGCAGCATCACCGAGATCGGGTTGCGGAGCGAGCCGCAGTGGAACACCGGCGGAGCGGACGCACGGTCCAGCTCCCGGATCATCGGGAAGAGCACCTGCTCCTCCTTGGCGAGGTGCGGCTCGAGGTCGAGTCGGACCGCCTCGAACACCCGCTGCACCTCCGCCAGCTCGGGGTGGCGCTCGCCGTGGGCGCCCACGACCTTGGCGGTCAGCGCGCTCAGGCGCGGCAGCTCGGCGTGGAGGTACGCGTGGTGGGTCGACTCGAGGTGGTCGACGAGCTCGCCCGGCCGCATGGTCGCCCACGCGACCGGTGCTGCCGGCCCGAGTGCGTCGATCTCGGCCAGCACCGCGTCCGGGTCGACGCCGGTCTCGGCACAGGCGTCGACGAGACGGCGCCGCCCTCCGCAGCAGTAGTCCAGCGCGTGCGCTTCGAGCGCCCGCTCCGAACCCGGTGCGGTGCGCACGATCTCGGCCAGGGTGCTGGTGGCGGTCAGTCCTTCCACGACAGGCTCCTCTCGGTGGCTCCTCCCGCCAGCGTGGACCCGCCTCCCCGCCGCGACCAGGGCCGAAGGTCCCGGTCGGGGCGGCCAGGGCGTTCGCACCGGGCCCGGACGCGACCGATCCCCGGGCCGTCGGCCCGGGGATCGGTGTGTCGGGAAGCAGCGCCTGGGTTACTTCCGGGCGTTCCACCACGCCGCGTTGTGGGCGGTGAGGGCGATGTCCTCGACCACCTGGACCTTCAGGCCGCCGGCGTCGAGGCGGGCGACGTAGGGCGCCATGGCCTTGGCCGAGGGGGTCTTGCCGGTGAGCAGGGCGAACGAGGTCTTGACGTAGTCGGCGTTGGAGACCGAGGTGTTCTTGACCTTCTTGCCGGACAGGTAGGCGAAGAAGTTCGCCAGCTTGTTCGAGGTGTTCGCCGTCCAGTCGACCGTGCCCTTGAGCTGGGCCGCCTTCGATCCGACGATGCCCATCCGGTCGATGGCCGGGAGGGCCTCCGGGTCGGTGGTGAGCTCGACGACCGGGGCACCCGGCTCGGCGGCGAGGGTGCGGACGGAAGCGAACTGGACCTTGCTCCCGGTGATGCCGGCGGACTTCGCCTGGCGGGCGGCCACGGGGGTCGCTCCCGCCGGCGGGGCGTCGAAGGTCATCCAGATGAGGGGGGAGACCCACAGGTCGGCCTGGTCGAGGGAGTCGAGCGGCGTCGTCGAGCAGTACCAACGGGCGTAGTAGGTCGTCTGGTCCGCCACCATCGGGGTCTCCCACTCGAAGCCGCCGTTCGTGTCCGTCTCGAACTCGAACTTCATGGCGTTCGAGTCGGTCATCGGATCCGAGAGGCCGACGAACTCGCCCATGTAGGCGGGCTGGCCGGACACCGGGTTGGTGCAGCCGGAGCCCACGATCGAGATCGTCGCGCCGAGGACGCCCGTGTTGCCGCCCTCACCGAAGGACGTGCCGTTGCTGGTGGCGCTGACCCACGGGTCAGCCATCGCGGCGGCGGGAGCCGCCAGGATCGCCCCGATCAGCAGGGCCGCTGCGCCGATTCGTGCTCGCTTCATGATGTCGTTCCTCCAAGGATTTTCGCAGCGTCATCGCCGCCGTCGTCTGGGTGTGCTCCGGTGATCGACGCGGATCTCCAGGCGCTTGATCGCCGTTGTTCGAGCGTTGTCACAGCCCTCGCGGACCGACGGTGGAGGTCCGGGAACCGGCGGGGCGGACGAGCCGGGCGCCGTCACGCCGATGGCGTCGCCGGTGGTGCGCTGCACCTCAAGTCCGCCCCGAACCCGACGATAGGAACAGCGGACGACGGAACCCGTGGTGGTGCAGTGAGCTCAACGACTGAAGGCCCTCGGCTCCACGTGCTCGTGGCAGAGGACGACCGCGCGCTCCTCGAGATGGCCGCGCTGATCCTCGGACGGGACGGGTGCGAGGTGCTCACCGCAGCCGATGGATCGCTCGCCCTCGAGGCATCCCGCGCCGCCGAGCGCGTCGACGTCGTCGTGACCGACCTCGTGATGCCCGGCCTGGACGGCTTCGGCCTCGGCGACGCGCTCGCCGAGGAGCGCGCCGGCATCCGTGCGGTCTTCACCACCGCGCTCGTGACCGAAGACGTCCGGGCCACGGTCCGCACCTTCGGGTGCGATCTGCTGCCCAAGCCCTATTCGGCCGCGAGCCTCCGGCGAGCCGTCGCCGAGGCCCGGCCCCTCCAGCCCCGGGTGCGCCCATGAGCACCCTGATCGTCGAGGACGACGAGGACATCCGCCGCCTGGTCCGCAGCCAGCTGAACGACCGCGGCATGCACGTGACCGTCGCGTCGACCGTGGCCGAGGCGACGGCCGCCATCGCCGCGCAGACCTTCTCCGTGGCGATCCTGGACCTGGGGCTCCCCGACGGATCGGGCATGGAGGTCCTCGACCTGCTCCACGATGCGAGCGCCGCCACCCACGTCATCGTCTTGAGCGGCTCCTCGTCCGAGCACATCCGCGTCGAGGCGCTGGAGCGGGGCGCCGACGACTACGTGGTCAAGCCGTTCTTCCGGCGGGAGCTGACCGCTCGCGTGCTGGCGGTGCAGCGCCGCCAGAACCCCAAGGGCGACGGCTTCGTCCAGCTCGGGGACTGCATCATCGACCTGCGAGCCCGCGAGGTCGCCCGAGCCGGCGACGTCATCGACCTCACCGCACGGGAGTTCGACCTGCTGGCGTACCTCGCGACCCGACCGGGCCAGGTGTTCAGCCGCGAGCAGCTCCTCAACGCCGTGTGGAGGTCCAGTTCGGACTGGCAGCAGCCGGCGACGGTGACCGAGCACATCCGCCGGCTGCGCAACAAGATCGAGCCCGGGCCCGGCCAGCCGCCGATCCTGGTCTCGCTGCGCGGCGTCGGCTACCGGTTGGACCTGCCTGGGGAACGTCCCGAGTGACCGTCTGAGCGCGGCAGCTCGACGATGAACTCGCTGCCGCCGCCGTCGGCGCGCCGGTAGCGGATGTCACCCTCCTGGGTGCGGGCGAGCTGGCGGGCGATGTAGAGGCCGAGCCCGGTCCCCGTGTTGCTGCGGTCGGGTCGGGAGAACTTGCGGAACAGGTCCCCGATGCGGTCGCTCGCCACGCCGGGGCCGCGGTCGACGACCGAGACGTGGATCGCCTGGTCGGTCAACGCCACCCGGACCTCGATCGGCGTGTTCGGCGGGCTCCACGTCTCTGCGTTCGTGAGGAGGTTGGTGAAGATCTGCCGGGTCCACGCGGCATCGATGTAGGCGTCGGCGGGCTCGCTGGGACTGAGGGTGATCGGGTTGCGGCCCTCGGCCATCGACCGCTCGGCGACGAGCTCCGAGAGGAGCCGCGGCACATCGACGACGTGGCGGTCGAAGGCGAGCGTGCCCTCGTCGAGCGCCCGCGTGTTCGCCATCGCGGAGAGGATCTCGGCCATGTCCGCGGCGGCGCGCTCGATGGCGCCGAGCGCGGTGTCCAGCAGGCTGGTGTCCTCGGGGCCGGGGAGGTGTCGGGCCAGGTCGGCGTAGCCGCCGATCACCGTCAGGGGCGTGGCGAGCTCGTGGACCAGGTGGGCGACGGTGCTCGTGGTGTCCGTCCGCTGCTGCCGGGTCGGCTCGGGGCCTTCGAGGGCAGGGGCGGCGTACGCCAGCACGTCGACGCTGGCCGCGTACCTGGCCGCCTCGTCGGGCGGGAGCGCCGGGCTCCACAGGTAGCCCTGCCCCAGCTCGCAGCCGTAGGACGCGAGGAGGTCGAGCTGGTCCTGGGTCTCGACGCCCTCGGCGATCACGTCGATCCCGAGGGAGCGGGCGAGGTTGATGACCGTGGCCACGATGACCTCGTCCTCCGGATCGGACCCGAGCCCGTCGACGAACGACCGGTCGATCTTCAGGAGGTCGACCGGGAACCGCTTGAGGCGCGAGAGCGACGAGTACCCGGTGCCGAAGTCGTCGATGGCGATCGCCACCCCGACCGCCTTCAGGTTGCGGAGCGCTTCGACGGCGACATCGGGGTCCATCAGCGCCGACTCGGTGACCTCCAGGCAGACGCGCCCCGCCGGGACCCCCGCGGCCTGGATCGCGTCGCGGACGTCGTCGGGGAACGTCGGGTCGGCCAGCTGGAGCGGCGACACGTTGATGGCCACCGAGAGGCGCTGCTCCGGTGAGGTGTCGAGCCAGGATGCGAGCGCCCGGCAGCCATCGGCGAGCACCTGGCGGCCGAGCTGGGTGACCGTCCCGGTCCCCTCGGCGATCTCGATGAACTCGGCTGGCGAGAGCATCCCGCGTTCGGGGTGCTCCCACCGGGCCAGCGCCTCGAACCCGACGAGGGTGCCGGTCCGCAGCGCGACCTCGGGCTGGAAGTGGGTCTGGAACTGGCCGTGGTCGAGGGCGGACGCGATCTCGGCGGCGAGCTCCTGGCGGCGCCGGAGGTCGGCGTAGAGCAGCTCGTCGAAGAGCTCCACGCGCGCCCCGCCGCCCTGCTTCGCCGCGTACATGGCGGCATCGGCGTTGCGCAGCAGCTCCTCGGCCTCCATCCCGGGGACCGACAGCGCCATGCCGACGCTCGCCGTCAACCGGTGGGACTGGCTGCCCACGACCAGGGGCTCGCCCAGGCTCGTCTGCAGTCGAGCCGCTCGCACGCGGAGGTCCTGCACGTCGACGACGTCGTCGCAGCACACGACGAACTCGTCACCGCCGAGGCGGGCGATGGTGTCGCCCTCGGCGACCGCTCGTCCGAGGCGGTCGCCGATGAAGCGGAGGATGTCGTCGCCGTCGACGTGGCCGAACCGGTCGTTGACCACCTTGAAGTCGTCGAGGTCGATGAACACCACCCCCGTGCGCCGATCGGACTCGGCGCTGCGCTCGAGGGAGCTCTGCAGGGCTTCGACCAGGAGCCGGCGGTTCGGCAGCCCGGTCAGCGAGTCGTGGTTCGCGAGGTGGGCGAGGGCGAGCTCGGCCTCGTGCTGCTCGGTGATGTCGAGCATCGTCCCGGCCAGGATCGCCGACCCGGCGTGGCGGACCTGGCTGCTCCGGGAGACGACCCAGCGCGTCGTGCCGTCCGGCCGCACGATCCGGTGGGTGCACGACGCGCTCGGCTGGCCGGCGAGGGCGTTCGCCATGGCCGCAGCGACCCGAGCGCGGTCCTCGGGGTGCACCAGCTCGTCGGTCATCGCGGCCGGCTCTCCCGGATCGACGCCGAGGATCCGGCTGAGCTCGTCGGACCGGGTCACGATGCCCGACGCGAGGTCGATCTCGAAGCTGCCCAGGTTGGCCGACGCCTGCGCCACGGCGAGGCGGCGCCGGGCCTCCTCCGTCGCCGCGCGCCGCCGGACCTGCTCGGTGTTGTCCATCGACACGACGGTCATGCCGATGGTGGATCCGTCGCCGTCCAGCACCGGACGGGCCGTCGTGAGGATGGGAACGACGCCGCCCCCCTTCACCCGGACGTCCAGCTCCCCCTCCCACGCCTCGCCGGCGATGATGCGGTCGGCGGCCGCCAGGGTCGGGGCATCGGTCGGGTCTGCCGTCCGGAGCAGCGTGCGGACCTGCTGCCCCAGCGCCTCCGAGCTGGTCCACCCGAACAGGGCCTCCGCCGCGTCGTTCCAGTAGATGATCCCGCCCCGACCGTCCGTGGCGACGATCGCCTGCCCGGCGGCGGCCAGCAGGATCGACTGGAGGTGGATCTCGGCCTCGGCGGCCTTGCGATCGGTGACGTCGCGCAGGTTGCTGACGATCTGGCCGACGTTCGGCTCGTCGAGGAGGTTCGTGGCGATCGCCTCGAAGCACCAGGTCGTGTCTCCGAGGACGATCCGGAACTCGGTGCGCACGTGGTCGCCCAGCTCGGGGATGCACGTGAGGTCGGCCAGGACCCGGTCCCGGTCGTCGGGGTGGATGATCTCGAAGCCGTTCCGACCGATGAGCGCCGACGGCGGCACGACGAGGACCCCGCTGAGGGAGGGGCTCACCCACGTGATCGTGCCGTCGGGGTCGCACATCATCACGATGTCCTGGGAGTGCGCCAGCACCGCGTCCGTCATGGCCTGCGCCGCCCGGAGCTGGTCCACGAGCAGCTGGGACGAGGCGGCGCCGCCCGGCCCGGGCGGCGCCTCGTTGGCCGAAGCGAGGCGGTCGGCGAGGTCCATCACGTTCCGAGACCGCTCGTCGGTGCGCCGCACATCGGCCGCCAGGTCCTCCTCCGCGACGGCCAGCAGGTCATCGGCGCCCATGCCCCCGGCCCCGCCGCTCGTGGCGAGCCCGATCGCGGCGCCGAGCGAGATCGCATCGGCACCGGCCTGGTACGGCCGCGACAGCGCGTCGCGCAGCTGCACCACGACCTGTTCGGCCACCGCCCGGTCCCACCCGTTCCCCTCGATCACGAACCGGCCGCCTTCGGCCCGGCTCACCTCGCCGAGACCGGCGGCACGGCGCATCCGCGAGGCCGCCTTCACGAGCAGCTCGTCTCGCACGTCGTGCCCGAACTGCTCGGCGACGGCCGACCGGTCGACCAGGTCGACGAGCACCACGGCGGCCGCGGCGGCGTCGCCGGCACGAGCGCCACGCGCCGGTTCGGGGAGCCGGGTGCGCCCCCACACCGGGAGGCCGGTCTGGCGATCGGACTCGGAGAGCTCGTGGATGAGGGTCTCCATCGTCTTGCGGGCCGTGATGTCCACGTGCATCACCACGGCGCCGGGAGCCCCGTCGACCGTCGTCGACGAGACCTGCAGCAGGAACCACCGGTCCTCCAGCGGCGAGGGGCACGAGTACTCGAGGTCGAAGTGCATCCGCTCCCCGGCGAGGACCTCGCGCAGGCCGGTGGCGACCCGACGGGCCACCACGTCGCCGGCGGCGGCCGACCGATCGCACACCTCGAGGTAGCTCGCCCCGATGCCGGTCGTGCGCGGGAGGCCGTCGTTGAGGCGAGCGAAGAGCCGCCAGGCCTCGTTCGTGTCGACGATCCGCGACCGCCCGTCGAGCACCGCGGTCTCCGCCGCCAACCGGTCGAATGCGAGCGACCGCACCGGCCACTCCTGGGGGACGACCGCCCGCCGGTTGCGCATCCTCACCGATCCACCGACGGATCTGCCTCGGGGGATCGGTCCCGCGCCGAGGCCGCGCGCGGCCCCGTGGCGGCGCGCGGGTGCAGGGCGCTGTGGGGGGTCTCGCCGAACATGGATCGCCTTCGGAGGTGCGGGGTTCCCGCAACACTTCCCAGAAGACCCCCACCTGAGACACGACGCCCCGAATGACACCGACGTCACCCCACCCGATGCCCGCCGTCGCCTCGCAACGGGGTCGTCGACCCTGCCGAGCGGGGCCGCAGCGTCAGGCGAAGACGAGCTGACCGGCGACCAGGGACCAGCCGGGAGGCAGGTGGGCGGGGGTGCCGGTGATGCCCGACGAGATGATGCCCGCCAGGGCCGTGTCGTCGCCGATCGAGGTGCCCTCGAGGTCGGCGCCGGTCAGGTCGGCGCCGCTGAGGTCGCTCGCCCCGGTGAAGCCGGCGTCGGTCAGGTCGGCGCCGCCGAGGTCGGCCCCGACCAGGGACGTCCCGCCGAAGGACGCTCCGGTGAGGTCGGTGCCCGTGAGATCGGCCCGGTCGAGGGAGGCGCCGTCGAAGGTGGCACCGGCGAAGTCGATCCCCGCGAGCGGGAGGTCGGAGTAGTCGACCCCGGAGAAGTCGACCCCGCTGTGGTCTGCGCCGGGACCGAACAGCCGCCGGGAGAAGAGGAACCAGCCCGGGGGGAGCTTGAGGTCGAGCGCCCGGATGTCCGCCGAGCGGACCCCGGTGAGGTCGGCGGTGGAGAGGTCGGCGTTGGTGATGAAGGCGCCGGTCAGATCCGCGCCGCTCAGGTCGGCCCCGCGGAGGTCGGCCCCGTCCCCGATGAGGTAGCCCTTGACGAGCATCCAGCGGGTCGAGAGGTCCGGGGTGCCGGTGATCCCCCCGGAGCGGACGCCCGTGAGCGTGAGCCCAGCGCTCACCGACGTCCCGTCCATGTTGGCGCCGGTGAAGGTGGCGTTGGAGAAGTCGTCGCCCACCAGGGCCGCGTCCTCCAGGTCGGCGCCGGTGAAGTCGGCGCCGGGCACGGTCAGGTAGGGGCCGAGGCGGGCACCGGTCAGGTTCGCGTTCGACAGGTCGATGCCCGACAGGTTCGCTTGGGCGAGGGTCGTGCCCGTCAGGTCGGCGCCGTGCAGGTCGAGGTCGGGGAGGGTCACGGCCCGCAGCAGGATGCCGGAGAGGTCGACGCCGGGACCGAGGAGGTGGCCGCTGGAGACGCCGCGGACGAACGAGAGCTCGACGTACCGCCAGGCGTCCGGGAGCGCGGCGGGTGGGCCGATCACGTCGATGGCGCGGGTGCCGGTGAGCGTGGCGCCGGCGAAGGTGGCGCCCTTGACGGTGGCGCCCGTGAGGTCCGCGTCGCTGAGGTCGGCGCCCGAGAGGTTGGTGCCCTCGAGGTCGGCGTACGTGAGGTCGCATCCGCTGAGGTCGGCGCCGGCGAGGTCCGCGCCGGCGAAGTCCGCGCCAGTGCGGCTGGTCGCGCAGAACGCCGACGGCACGCCCATCACCACGGTCCCCAGGTCCACGGTGCCGTCCACCGGCGTGACCGGCGTCCCCGTCGCCGGGTCGGTCGACGCCGATCCGTAGATCTTGGGGCGGAGCACCCCGGCCGGGTCGCCGAAGCCGACGATGGCCGGCACCGCCTCGAGCGGCTGGAGCGTGAACGTGCCGTCCGCAGCGGTGGCGGTGGTGCCGCGGATCTGCTTCGTCGCGGGGTTGACGGCGACCACCGTGATCCCGGCGAGGGCGCTCTCCCCGTCGGAGACCTTCCCCGTGATGGTCGACGCGGGGACCAGCTCGGCCGCGATGCCCGTGGTGCCGCGACCGACGACCACCGAGATGGGGGTCGCCGTCTCCGCGGTCAGCGCCGAGCCGTTGTACCGGGTGGTGAAGCCGTCCTTCTCGAACGAGAGCACGAACGACCCGCCGGCGAGGGTGAACCCGAACCAGCCGTCGCTGCGGGAGGTCGCGGTGGCCTCGACCTCGCCGGTCGTGACGCGGATGGCGCGGACGGTCACGCCGGCCAGCGGGCCGTCGGGTCCGGTCACGGTGCCCGAGGCCGAGCCGTTGATGAGCCCGGTCCGGATGTTGACGACCGCTGGGTCGTCGACGGAACCGGTCACCGGCGTCGCCGTGGCCCAGGTCGGCGCGTCCTGCCACCAGTCGAAGTTGCCGTACCGGACCCGCCAGGTGCCGGGTGCGAGTTGGGTGGGGATGAACGAGAAGTCGCCGTCGGCGTCGGTGGTGGTCTGGGCCAGGAGCTCCTCGGTGGTGTTCGAGTACACCTGGACCGCGACGCCTTCGACGCCCGCGCCCCTCACGGAGGTGATGCGGCCCTTGAGCACCGAGCCCGGCTGCTGGCACGCCGCCAGCAGCGCCGCGGCGCAGGCGATGCCGAACACGATCGCCACTGCCTTGGGAATCCGTCGAGTCGTCACCGCACGTCCTCGTTTCACCCTGCCCGAGGGGTGGAGCGACAGGGTGAGCACACCCTAATCTGAGTTTGCTGCAACTTTCAGCAAAGTTGCCGGCGAGCGGTCGGAAGTCCGTTCGGTGCCCGTCGGGTGCTGGATGATGGGACGGGCCTCCGAGCGGAGGCCGAACCGCAGCGGGAGCGCAGCCGTGGCCAAGCACAAACCGACCTCGTACCTGATCCTGGGGCTGCTGGCGCACCGCGACTGGACCGCCTACGAGCTGGCCGAGCAGCTGAGCATCGGCATCGACTCGCTCTGGTCCCGTGTGAGCCGGCAGTACTACAACGCGCCGAAGCGACTGGTCCAAGAAGGGTGGGCGGCCGCCCGCCAGGAGGTCATCGCGGCCGACAAGGCGCCGGGCGCCGGCCGCCGGATGCGCACCGTGTACTCGATCACCGATGCCGGCCGGGCCGCCCTGCGCGACTGGCACGGCACCCCGACGGAGGCGCCGATGCTCCAGTTCGAGGGGATGATCCGGATGATGTTCGCCGACGGGGCGACCATCGAGCAGTTCCGCGACAACCTCCGCTCGATGGGGGACCAGGCCCGGAGCTCACGGGCGGAGTTCGTCGGCTACGCCTCGGCCATCCTCGCCAACCCCGACACGATCTACCCCGAGCGCCGCCACCTCTTCGCCATGGCGAACGTGTACTGCGTCGAGCACTTCCGCACCATCGAGGACTTCGCCGCCTGGGCCCTCGACCACACCGAGGCCTGGACCGACCCGATGGCCGCCGCCGACCTCGCCCACCGCCCCGAAGCCGACGACGCCCTCCGCCTCGCCATCCGCAACGGCACCCGAGGGTCCTAGCCCGACGGCGCGTTCGGGACCTCCCCGGTCGGGAAGACCTCGACCGCGACCGAGCTGCAAGCGGTGCTCGACGAGCCGTGCCTGCTGCTCGGCATCGACACGTTCTTCGCCGGTTGGCCGGACCGGTGGAAGCAACGGAGGCAGCTCGGAGCGCGACGGGTTCCGGTACGAGCGCAGCCCCCTCCACGCTCCAGCAGGGACCCATGCCGCCAGGCGATCTCAAGATCAGGCGAGCTTGAGGAACATCTTCTCCACGACCTCGAGCGGGTAGCCCGACGCCGCGGCCTCCTCGGGGTTCTCGATGCAGTAGGTGAGGCCGGCGGCGACGAGCTTGAAGCCGGTCTGCTCCAGGGCCTTGGTGGCGGCAGAGATCTGGGTCACGACGTCCTTGCACTCGCGACCCTCGTCCAGCATCCGCTCGATGCCGGCGAGCTGCCCGCTCACGCGGTGCAGCCGACGGCGGACGTCGTCGGTCACCTGGTCGGGCAGGTCCATGCGTAGCTCCTGGTGTGTGCTCTTCCGGTTGCCTCGTGCACCCAGACCGGGAGCATACCCCCGGAGGTATGCAGAACGGCTCGCCCTAGATACCCTGGGGGGTATGTGCAGACGAGTGACGTGCAAGCGATGCGGACGGCCGGACTGGCGGGGGTGCGGAGCCCACGTGGACCAGGTCCTCGGGGACGTCGCGGAGCAGGATCGGTGCCGGTGCCGAGCGGAGGGCACCACCGCTCCTACGACCGCCCCCCGTGCAACCCCTCCGTCCCCACGGCGTCGGTGGTGGCACCGATGACCGGCCAGCGCATCGTCATCGTCGGCGGCGTCGCCGGAGGGATGTCGACGGCCACGCGCCTTCGGCGGCTCGATGCCGACGCCACGATCACCGTGGTCGAGCGCTCGGCCCACGTGTCCTACGCCAACTGCGGCCTCCCGTACTTCGTGGGAGGTGTCATCGAGGAGGAAGACGACCTGACCCTCCACACCCCTGAGTCGCTTCACGCCCGCTTCCGCCTCGACGTCCGGACCGGCACCGAGGCCATCGCCATCGCTCGGGAAGCACGGACCTTGACGGTGCGAGACGTCTCGACCGGGCGCGAGGAGCAGCTGCCGTACGACGCCCTCGTCCTCAGCCTCGGCGCCGCGCCGGTCCGACCGCCCATCCCCGGCTACGGCCGTGCCCGGACCCTCCGCACGGTCGAGGACGCTGCCCGACTGGCAGCCGAGGTGGGCGGCGAGCCCGCCGATGCCGTCGTGATCGGCGCCGGCTTCATCGGGCTGGAGGTGGCCGAGAACCTCGTCCACCAGGGCATCGCCGTCACCATCGCCGAGGCGGCGCCGCAGGTGCTGCCCCCGCTCGATGCCGAGCTGGCGATCCTCGTGCAGGACGAGCTCGAGCGCAACGGCGTCACCGTTCGCACCGGCACAGCGGTCGCATCGATCAGCGATCGCGCCGTGCACCTGGCCGATGGCACCGAGATCCCCGCCGACCTGGTGGTGGGAGCGATCGGGGTCCGTCCCGAGACCGGCCTCGCGGCCGACGCCGGTCTGGAGATCGGCCCGAGCGGCGGGGTTGCGGTCGACCCGTCCAACCGCACGAGCGATCCCGCCATCTACGCCGTCGGCGACATGGCCGAGAAGGCCGATGCCGTGTCGGGAGCCACCTCCCTGATCGCCCTCGCCAACGTGGCCAACCGCCACGGCCGGCGGGTGGCAGATGCCATCGCCGGTCGGCCGCCCCGCCGCACCCCCTCCCTCGGCACCGCCATCGTGAAGGTGTTCGACCTCACCGCCGCGACCGTGGGCTGGAGCGAGCGGCGCCTGGCCGCCGCCGGACGCCGCCACCGCGCCATCCACTCGCACCCGTACGACCACGCGACCTACTACCCCGGTGCCACCCAGATGGCGGCCAAGCTCGTCTTCGAGCCCGACACGGGGGAGATCCTCGGCGCCCAGATCGTCGGCCACGGTGGCGTCGACAAGCGCATCGACATCATCGCCACGGCGATGGCCGGCGGACTGACCGCCGACCGGCTGGCGGACCTCGAGCTGGCCTACGCCCCGCCCTTCTCCTCTGCGAAGGACCCGGTCAACCAGCTGGGCTACATGGCGGAGAACGTCATGAGCGGCGACTGCGACGTCGTCGCCCCGTCCGAGCTGGGCGACCTCACCGGCCGTGGTTGGGTGCTGGTCGACGTGCGCACCGCACCCGAGCACGCCCGCGGCGCCATCGCCGGGTCGGCGAACATCCCGCTCGACGACCTGCGGGACCACATCGACGAGCTGCGCGGCGCTGAGGTGGTCGTCTACTGCGAGGTGGGCCAGCGCGGCCACACGGCCACCGCCCTGCTGCACGAGTCGGGCATCACCGCGCGCAACCTCGACGGGGGCTACCGCACGTGGACCGCTGCGAGCCGGTCGACTCCGGCCACCGGGGCCGCGGCCAGGCAGCCGGAGGCAGGCTCGACCGGCCATCGTCACGGGTGAGCCCCACATCGTCCGGTCGACAGATCCCCCCGGGGAGTGCACCGAGCTACCCCAGGGGGCATCTGGCCGAACCCACGACCACGCCCCCGGAGACCGCCTGAGCACCCCGATCCACGGCACGCCCAGGGCTTCGACGCGCCCGACTGCGCCAACGGACGACGAACCGGCACGGTCGAGCGGGCGGATCGGGCGCCCTCGGGCCTCCGACCACCGGCGTAACCTCGCCGGCCGAGGTCCGGTACGCATCCACGGTGGTCTTTCTCGACCGCGTTTTCGCTCCGGTCCCCTGGGCCACTGGGGACGGCGCGAAATGGTCAACGTGCTGGTCACCGGCCCGCCGTGCCAAAGCCCAGAACGCGAATCGCCCGATTCCGGAACGCGGGCATCCCGTAGCGTCGGCACGATGGACGAGGCGGACGACGGCGGCACCAACCGGATGCAGGAGTTGGTCGACGTGGGCGACATCGACGGCCTTCTTGACCTGGTGTCGCTCGACGACATCGCCCGCGCGTGGAACCGCTACACCGATGCGCCGAGGCCCAAGAACGACGACCACCCCGACTGGTGGGCGATCGACCTGTTCTGGGACCCCGGCGTCACCGGCAACACGGCCCTCCGCCGCGAGCTCATCGTCAAGCTGCTCGAGCACGCCGCCCCGGAGACCATCGGCGCTGTCGCTGCTGGCCCGCTCGAGGACTTCCTCAGCGACGACGAGGACGATCTGCGGTGGATCGAGGCCGAAGCCGCCCGGAACCCGCGGATGCGACAGGCCCTCACTGGGGTCTGGATCGCCACCGACGTCACCGACGCCACCCTGACCCGACTCGATGCTGCGGCCGGTGAGGAGCTCCCCCGACCTCGGCCACCATCCGAGTGGCCGCCTGAGCTCATCGCCTACCGGGACGCTGAACACCACCTCGCCGATGTCGCCGGCAACCGAGCCGACTTCGCCAACATCGCCGACCCCTCCGAGGAGCAGAAGGCGGCTGCGGCGGCGTACGACGCAGCGTTGAAGGCGTTGACCGAACGCGGAGCGCCATAGGCGCCGGTTCAAGCTCACCGGCCCGGGCGGCCGAGCACTCGCGCGCGCCGCTCGCGCGAGTGGTCCGCCAAGTTGTCACTCCGGTCTGGAAAGCTTGTTGGGCGGGTCCACAAGGGACCCGCCCAACAAAACCAACGGAGTCGTCGCGACCCGCGTCGGCCTAGAGACCCACATCATGGGCCGCGGCGACTCCACGTTCAACAAGGAGTAGTTCCATGAGTACAGGCACGAGCACCATCACGGTGCGCATCGGCTGCATCCGCAAGAACCCTCGGACCGATCCGCATCTGCGAATCCGAGGGATCGGCGGTGTCAACCCCAACGGAACCCGTTGGTCCCTGACCCTCGACGAGGCCATCGCCGGCATCGAGGCGGGGAAGTACAGCTTCTACGTCGAGGCCGCCGGACGGCGGGTTCAGGTCGTGGTGGCGAAGTCGGCCCACGGCCACAAGTACCTCAAGACGGTGGCCGACGGCGAGCAGCCGAACAACCTGCTCGCCCTCCCCGAGTGCCCCTGAGGGCACCGGTCATCTAGGTGGGGTCGACCGGCTGGCTCGTCGGCCGGTCGACCAACACCCACTGGCCATCGCTCGCCCGACGAACTCGGCCACAGACCTCGAGCAACCGAAGGTGCTTCCGCACGTTGCCCTCGTGCAACTCGAGGAGCGGCGCCAGTTCACCCGGCGATGCACTGCCGAAGTCGACGAGCAGCGCCCTGATCGCGGGCCAGGTACTGGGGATGGAGGTCTCTCTGCGGCTTGGGGCGTTCACCGGCCGGACGTAGCTGGCAGCGAAGGCGTCCAGATCTGACCGCAGCACCATCCAGTGCGCTCCGTTGCGATGGGCGGCGAGCCGGCCGTCGCGCACCATGTCGTTCACCGTCGCCCGATGCACCCCGAGGCGATCGGCGACGGCCGGGAGACCGAGCTCCTCGTCCGTCCCGTCGGTCATGCCGGACATCGGGAGAGCAGACATGACCCCAGTGTGGTTCCAGCACGCACGCGAGTGGTGGACCCTCTACCGGGCGGGTCCGACGGGTGTGCGAACGGACAAGTCAGTGCCGGGAACAGTCGTTCGAGGAGTAGGAACACACCACCATGAAGAAGAAGCGCCGCATCGAGGACCACCCCGACGTCGCCCGGCTGTTCGAGGCAGCGCGGCGCAACGTCGACTCGGCGCCGCGCAAGCACCACCTAGTCCCGAGGATGCACCTAGACAACTGGGCCGTCGATGACAAGCTCAGGGTGGTCGACCTCGATGCCGGCTCAAGCTGGCTCAGCAACCCTGCGAAGGCAGCACGACGCACGGACTACTACCGGCTCGAGCATGACGACCTTCCTCCGGAGGACGTACCGCCGCTGCTGTTCGAGACCATCCTCGGCAAGGTGGAAGCCGACGCGGTTCCCGGCCTTGCCCGGTTGCGGGAGGACGCACCGACGGGCGACCTTGTTCAAACTAAGTACCACCCGGACCTGATCATGCCGGTGGTGGACTTCCTTGCGTTCCAGGCCGTCCGCGGCGAACGGCATCGGACCACCGTCTACAAGATCTACGCGCAGAGCTACCAGACCCTCTACGCAGACCTCGTCGACCGGGACAAGCTCGCAGCCGAACTGGCCCGGCGTTTCGGCCGAGCGCCCACAGAAGCCGAACTCGAGGAGAACCACACCTTCATGCAGGACCTGGCCGATGGCACGGTCACGATTGGGCCAGCGGAGGCCGCAGCGACAGTCGAGGTGGGCAAGATGGCCGAAGCCATCCGCGACCTCATCCTCGAGCGCAACTGGCGGGTGTACCGGTGCAGCAGACCGCTCGTTTGTCCGGATGAGCCCGTCGTGCCGGTGGGCGGGCCGGGGACCCGCCGCACGGAGGTCCCAGGATTCCTCAACGCAGGGGTTGTTCTCTTCCCACTTGATCCGATGACACTGCTGGCCATGTTCCGGATGGACATCGAGGTCCTCGAGACCGCGGTGATGCAGACCCTCGACCCCTCGGAGGTGCGCGAGGTGAACCGTGAACTCAGCGCCAACACACAGCACTACGTGTTCGAGCGGCCCGGAGACCACATCGCCGAGACCTTCACGCTGCCTCGATGGCCCAGCGTCATGGACTTCGAGGGCGGGTATCGGACCGTCGACGACCCCGAGCCGAACGTCACTCGGCAGTTCAAGCGCACCCGATGGGCGAATTCGGCAACACAACCACCGTGGCCCATCGAGCGGTGGTGGACAGCAGCGCCGATCGCTCCCGGCGCCGAGTTTCCCCGCAAGGACAACTGGTCGCTCAGCAACCTCGAACCGCGCCGGAGGTAGAACACCGAGCGACGCCGCACCCACCTGGACACCGCGTACGTCTCGTGCCAGGTTGACCGCCAACAACCAAGTGGTCCCGGCGCGGTTGCAGCCGCCCGGGACCTGGACCAGACCCGTGGAGGTCTCGCCATGCAGAACCCTACCGATGACGCCGTCCTGGACGTCGAGACCGCTCACCGCCGTGGCGTGGTGGGCGAGTGGATCACCGAGCAGTGCGAACTGCAGGGCATCGACCACCGAGCACTCGCTGCCGAGCTCGACGTGAGCGTCGAGCTCCTCGATGCGTGGATGAGCGGCAACGCCCCGATGTCGCTCGACCAGGCGCTCGCCCTTGACCGCCAGTTCGGCCTCCCGGCCGGCACCACGGGTGCGGAGGGCGGGTACTTCGGCTGCTTCGCCACCCCGGACCTCGAGGGTGAAGAGGTCTTCGACACCCGCGAGTACACCGACCTCGAGGAGATGCGCAGCGACTTCGACGCCGCCGTCGAGCTCGGCATCGGGGTGCGGCTCTCGAACCGGTGGGTGCCGATCGAGGTCGACCACGAGAACCAGTCGTGCGTCTCCGAGCAGCGGTGGGTTCTCGACCTCATGAGCCACGCCCCCGGGATCGACCCCTTCCACTAGTTGGTCCCGCGCCTGGAGGGTGCGTTGTCCCCAGTCCGGCGACAACGCCCTCACCGGCGGTTATCCACAGTCCACGGCCCCGGTCGACCGCCCATTTCCCGGGCGATCGAGCTCGAACGAGCGCGGATCGGCAAAGAAAGTCTCGGGTTCTTCCAGCGCGCCGGAAGGTTCGACTGCGGGTTTTCGCAGGTCACCGCCTCTTGACAGAAGTGGTGGCGGATCTGGCTTTTGCAAAACCACTTTTTAGTACCTGACCAGGGGTTTCTTATGTTTCACGCGTGTGCTTTGGTGGGGGGACGACCTCCGCAGCCCGGGTGTTCCGGGCTCGCGTGCCAGTCGACCCGAACCCTTGTCTCCCATCGCTCCTGCCTCGACGCGCCCCGACGCGACTCCGGTGCTGCTGCCCTTCGACGGGCAGGAGCCGGTGGCTCGCGTGGCCACCGGCGATCCGCTGGCGGGCATCGGACCGGTGGGGCGTGAGCTCATCTGGGCGTGGTCGAAGGGCCTGCACCCGGTCGGGCTGGCGGTGGGGTTCGCCGCCCTGTTCCATGCGGTGTCGACGGTGATCGACCGAGGCTTCGATCTCGACCTCGACGAGGCCGCCGGGCTCATCGGATCGCACCTGGCCAACCTCCTCGATTCGAAGGATCAGGGCCAGGCGCGCACCCTCGCAGAGATCGGCCGGCTCTTCCTGTACGCGAAGCACCAAGGCGCAGCCGCCATCGCAGACATCACGCCGGCGATGGCGCTCGGGTTCATCGAACTCCCCGCTCCATCGACGCGCGACCGGTGGAGCGACCCCGGCGCCAGCACCCAGTACCTCCGGCGGGGCGCGATTCGCGTGGTCTTCACGACCGCCCGCCACCTCGGTCTTCACGATGGTGATCCCACCCTCGACATCCGCCTGCCGCCAAAGGGGGCCGCCGACTGCCGGCCCCTCACCGACGAGGAGGAGCTCGTCGGCCGCATCAGCTCGAAGCTCACCCTGGTGGACACCCGCCACCCGGTGGCGTGGGCGCTCGGTCAAGCGGGTGCGACCCTCTCGGAGAGCGCCACCACCTCTATCGACGACGTCGACCTCGGCAACCGGACGGTGTGGCTGTCGGGCAACAAGAACCGCGTCGAGCGTCACGCACCCCTCACCGACTGGGGCATCGCGCAGATCAAGCGGCGCATCGAGGTCATGGGCGACGCCGACCGGTCCACGAAGCTCCTCACCACCGCGCGCGCCACGAAGAACGCGCGAACCGCCTCCACCGGCGCCTTGCTCGGCGAGATCTTCGCCCGCTCGGGCCTCGGCTCCGAGGTCGGCATCAAGCCCAGGTCCCTGTGCGACTGGGCTGGCCGACGGGTGTTCGACGAGACCGGCCGCATCGAAGACGCTGCGCGCTTCCTCGGCATCCGCGACCTGCAGGTCGCGGCCGACCACGTGGGGTACGACTGGTGGGCCTGACCGCCACCAGCGGCCCCGCGTTCAAGCGACGCCCTCGCCCCACCGGGCGAGAGGTCCGACCTGACGCAACCATCGACTTCGTCCTCGGCCTCATCGAACGCGAGGCACTCCACCGGATGGCCGCGCCCTTGACCACGTGGCAGCCCGGCGACCTCGGCCGGCCGCCGCTGTTTCCTCAGGCCATGTACGACATCTTCGGGGTCGTGTCCGCCGCTCTCGGCAGCGACCGGCGGGCCGAGGCGTTCTTCTCGTCGACCATCAACTGGGAACCCATCCGGGCGGCACTCGCCGCTCGCTACCCGCACTACCGAGGGCTCGCACCCAGCCGTCGCACCGGCCCCACCCGGACGAACTTCTGGCGCCGAGCTGACAAGATCGGGAACGACCCCCTCCGCCTGGCCATGCTCGACCACGCGTTCACCCAGGAGGCGTGCGACCAGGCCCGCGTCATGGGCCTCTTCGATCCGGAGCGACAGGGCTACGCCGCTCCCGACATCCGCGACTACATCCACGGCGACGGCACCGTCCTCAAGTCCAGGTTCACGAGCGCACCGGGGGACGTGTACGTCGATCCCGAGACCGGCGAGCTCATCCAGCGCCCGCACGATCCCGACGCCGGCTGGTACAAGACCGGCGACAAGAGGAACGTCTACGGCACCAAGTTCGGCTTCCACCACGCCCGCACCGGCCACACCGGCGAGCAGATCGTCCTCTCCATCTTCCAGGTAGAGAAGAGCGGTGGCGGCGGGGAAGCCGGCGCCGCGCTCGAATCTCTCAAGGTGCTCCTGGCCGCCGGCCTCGACATCCTGGGTGTCGTATGGGACATGGCGCTGCGCGGCAAGCACATCGACGTCCTCTACAGCCTCGGGCTCATCAGCATCGTGAAGGTCCCCGCTGCACCCGGCGGCGGCCCGAAGACGCTCAACCTCGGACGGCACCAGACCCGGGGGAACCACGACGCAACCGTCTGGGCCATCGACGGAGCGGCGCACATCGAGGTGTTCACGGGATCGGACGCCGACCACGTCCGCCTCGAGGAGCCGAAGCTCCACCGCCGACGGAACAAGTCCGGCGGCTTCCGCTTCTACGCCGAGTACCGCATCCCCGACGACCCTCGCGTTCCGCCGCGGCTGCGCGGCGACTCGCTCACCCTGCGTCTCCACACCAACGGCGATGACCAAGCCGCCGGGATCGCCCGCTCCGAGAACCTCCGGCCCATCGCTCAAGGCGACGAGCGGTGGGACCTGCTCAACGCAGCGCGCCCCATCGCCGAGTCGTTCAACGCCTGGCTCAAGTCGACCTGGCGGAACGGACGAGCCCCCGCTGTCGGCAAGGGCCGACAGCACGTCCGCCTCATCTACGCAGCGATGCTCGCCAACTTCACGGCGCTGACCGCGTTCGAGCGAAGGACCGCCCGGCCGACGGGCGATCCGCCACTCCTCGCTGCCGCCTGACCCGCTCGGCACTCCGACCCACCCGGGCCGGGGCACCGCCGCGTCCGGCCACGCTCGAGCCCGCCCGTTTCGGATGCTCGAGACGACCACGGCGAAGCCGTCGGCCCTCATCTGGCCTCCCAGGTAGCGTCCTCTCTCCGAGGTCGGCGAAGCACCTGGTTTCGCGCCAGGTAACGCGCCGTCCCCTGGGCCACTAGCTCAACTGGCAGAGCATCGGACTTTTAATCCGCTGGTTCCGGGTTCGATCCCCGGGTGGCCCACCGCTTCAACTCGATGGCACCGGCCGCTGCGCCACGGCAGCATGGCCGGGTGTTCGTGGACTCGGGAGCGGTTCGGATCGCGTACGACGACGTCGGGGCCGGACCGGCGGTACTGCTCCTGCACGCCGGGGTCACGGACAAGCGGTCGTGGGCTCCCCTGGTCGATCGCCTCGGGGGCCGGTACCGGACCATCGCCTACGACCGTCGCGGGTTCGGCGAGTCGACGTGGACGGCCGAGCCGCACGTCGAGATGGACGATGCGCGGGCCGTGCTGGACGCCGCGGGTGTCGAGCAGGCGATCGTCGTGGGCGCCTCGAACGGCGGGCGTCGGGCGGTCGACCTCGCCCTCGCCCACCCGGGCCGGGTTCGGGGACTGGTGCTCATCGGAGCCGGGGTGAGCGGCGCGCCGGAGCTCGACGAGGCGGCGCTACCGACCGAGGTGCAGGCGCTGATCGCGACCTACGAGGCCGCGGACGAGGGCGACGACCTCGACCTGGTCAACCGGATCGAGGCGCACGCCTGGCTCGACGGGTGGACCGCACCCGAGGGCCGGGTCACCGGCCCCGTGCGCGACCTGTTCCTCGACATGAACGGCATCGCCCTCCGCGCTCCGGCGGTGGGCGACGAGGTGCCGCCGGCACCTGCATGGGATCGGCTCGGCCAGATCGCCGTGCCCACGCTGGTGCTGTGCGGCGAGTACGACGTCGTGGCCCGCCCAGCCGCCGAGCACCTCGCCCACGAGGTCGACGGCGCCCGGTTCGAGCTGCTGGCCGACACGGCACACCTCCCGCACCTGGAAGGCCACGCGCGGGCGCTGGACCTCATCGCCGAGCACCTCGACGCCATCGGCTGAGCCACCCCATCGGAGCGCCCGTCGGAATCGGGCAGGGCCGTCCGTACGGTGGGGCCCATGGCCTCCTCTACTCTCCCCGCCTCGCACGCGCACCTCCTCGACCAGCCGCTGATCGCCCACCTCGGGACGGTGCGCCCCGACGGATCGCCGCAGGTGAGCGAGATGTGGTTCGCCTGGGACGGCGAGCTCGTCCGGTTCACCCACACCACCCAGCGCCAGAAGTACCGGAACTTCGAGCACGAGCCGCGCGTGGCCCTCTCCATCGCCGACCCCGACGACCCGTACACGTTCCTCGAGGTCCGCGGCACGGTCGAGTCGATCGTCCCCGACCCGAACGCCGACTTCTACGTGAGCCTCCAAGAGGCCTACGGCCTCCAGATCGGCCGCGGCGACGCCGACGTCCGCGTCGTCATCGCCGTCCGCCCCACCGGCTTCGTCGCCGTCTCCGGCGGCCAGACCGAAGCCGAACAAGCCGCCGCCAACACCTGAACCCACCCCGCGATGCGTGCGCTCGCAGGTCGCAGCGACACACGAACGCACACGACGTCGGAGCGCACGCACCCACCCAGCCCAAAGGCCGCGTGCGATTGCACGTCGTGACGACACACGAACGCACGCAGCTCACAGCGGAACCATGGCTGCGTGCGCTCGCACGTCGTAGCGACACACGAACGCACGCGACGTCGGATCGCACGCACCCACCCAGCCCGAAGGCCGCGTGCGATTGCACGTCGTGGCGACACACGGATGCACGGGGGGCCGCGCCCCGATCGCGGGTCAGGTGGTCGGGCTCACATCGACGACCAGTACTTGTTGGTGAGCGACTCGATGTAGGCCTTGTGGGCGTCGTCGGCCCGCTTGACCCCGGCCTTCCAGTCTGCCTGGGCCTGGTCCTGCTGCGCCTTGGCCACCTCGGCGCGCATCGCCTGGCGCTTGGCCTCCTGCGCCATGGCGTCCTGGTGCGCGGCCTGGATGATCTCGTTCGCCCGTTCGACGCTCGCCTCGGAGTCGTCGCACAACTGCTGGTACCGCCGCTGGAGGGCCTCGAGGTCGGCCCGCTCCCGGGTCATCTCAGCCGCCATCGCGGCGGGAGCGCGGTCGTCGCGGCTGCCCTGGGCGAGGACCTCGAGGATGTCGCACTTGGCGAAGCCCTGGCTGATGCACGTGAGCGCCTGCTGCCAGACCGGCCAGCCCGCCGTGGCCGGGTCGACGGCGAGCGCCGCGATCTGTGCCTCCGCCGCGGCCGACACGTCCAGCGACGGGTACCCCGCCAGCGGATCGCTCGCCGCAGCCGCGCCAGCACCCGACGCCGCCGGATCGGCGTCGCCGCCCTGCCACGGCTTCGTGAAGAACCCCTGGGACTCGCTCATCTCCCGCACCTCCCGCTCACCGTGGCCGTCCCGCTCCAAGCCGCCCGGCGCCCTCGGACGCGATGCGACGCGACCGCACGCAACCCTCGTCGCGACGCGAGCTGCGTGCGTCGCTGCACCCCCACGACGTGCGGGCGCACGCAGCCGCTCGTCGCGGCGCGGGTTGGGTGCGATCGAGCGTCCTCACGACGTGCGAACGCACGGACCACTCGTCCCCCGAGCTGCGTGCGTCGCTGCACCCCCACGACGTGCGGGCGCACGCAGCCGCTCGTCGCGGCGGGGGTTGGGTGCGCTCGTGCGTCCTCACGACGTGCCACCGCACGCGGTCCTCGTCGGGCTGGCACCGGTTCGGGGGGGGTCAGTTGCAGGCGGCTGCGGCGGCGGAGGCGGCAGCCTTCTGCTCGGCGTCGGCGGCGCGCTCCTCGCCGAGGGCGATGCCGAGCTGCGACTCGTTGGTCTGGCGGCGGACGCGCACCGCTTCGCGCTCGTTGGCCACCGTCTGGAGGTAGGCGGTGGCCTTGGCGGCACGGGCTTCGGCTGCGGCCATCTCGGCTTCCGCGGCCTGGTACGCCGAGTCCGCGGCTTCGGCGACCGGTTTGGCCGCGTCGAGCGCGTCGGTGGCCTGGATCAGGCGGAACCCGGTGATCGGGTTCTGCTCGGCCTTGGCCGCCTCGTACTCGGCCCTCGCGGCCGACAGCGCCTCGTTGGCGGTCACCAGCTGCGCGCGCCTCGTGCCCCGCAGCTCGATCGCGGCTCGGTGCTCCGCGTCGAGCTTCGCCGCGCTCGCCGAGTCGTCCTGGAAGCGGGTCTCGACCGCCGCCGCCTCCGACGCCAGTGCCGACTCCTCGGCCCGCAGCTTGGCCACGTACCCGCTCGCCGCCGCCAGCGCCGTGTCGGCGCGGTCGAGCTGGGCCCTTGCCTCCGCACATGCATCCCCCATGCGCGGCGACAGTACGCCGAGGCCGCTAGCCAGCCGCTAGCGAGCGGTGCGCTTCTCCTGCTGGAACGCGTCCTCGTCGAGGCCCTGACGCCAGTAGCCCGAGATCGACAGGTCGTCGCCGGCGATCCCGCGCTCCTCGGTGAGGTGGGTGCGGAGGGCCTGCACCTGGCGGAGCTCGCCGTGGACGAAGGCCTGCACCCGACCCCCGGGGAGGTCGAGCCCGCGGACGGCGTCGACGAGCGTGGCGGTGTCGCGGTCGGCGAGGAGCCAGCGGACCGAGGCCTGCTCGGGCAGGTCGAGGTAGGAGGCCTCCTCCGCGTCGTGGGCCCACAGCACGGCGTGCACGTCGGCACCCGCCGGGAGCGCCTCGACCGCCGCGGCGATGGCGGGGAAGGCAGCGGGGTCGCCCACGAACAGGTGCGCCGGCGCGGACGGATCCGGCGCGTAGCCGCCGCCCGGGCCGCGCAAGCTGAGGCGGTCGCCGGGCGTGGCCGCTGCGGCCCAGGAACCGGCGATGCCGGCGTCGCCGTGCTGGACGACGTCGATCCACAGCTCGGCCGCGTCGGGGTCGAAGCGCCGGACGGTGTAGGTGCGCACCACGGTCCGGGGCTCGCCGCCGTCGGCCGCGGGCTGCGGGAACAGCAGCTTCACGTAGCGGTCGGTCGCGTCGTTGTGCTGGTAGGCGTCGAGCCCGGGACCGCCGAGCACGACGCGGACCATGCGGCTCGTGAGCGGCTCGGTGCGGATCACCTCGAGGTCGATCGCCGGCCGGTTCGGTCGCCCGCCGCCCATGGGGGCGGTCATGCGATCACCCGCTTCTCGAAGCCGCGGATGCCCTGCCAGAGGAAGAAGGCGCCGAAGGCGACCAGCACCGGGTAGACGGCGAGCAGGCTCATGTGGGGGCTGGTGGTGACCGCGGCCCGGAAGCCCTCGCACACGTAGACGAGCGGGTTCACGAGGATCACCGTCTGCAGCCACTGGATGGGGGCGAGCGAGCTCCACGAGTAGTAGGTGCAGCCGAGGAACGTGAGCGGCAGGACGATCGTGCCGAAGAGCATCGGCACGGTGCGCGGGTCGAACTTCGTGCCGAGGAAGAGGCCGAGGCTCGAGCAGGTCACCGCGGCCAGCGGCACGAGGGTGAGCAGCACCCACCAGGTGATGTGCAGGTGCACCGGGTTGACGGGCACGACGGCGGCGATCGGGAACACGATCACCGCCGCGAGCAGGCCCTGGAGGGCACCGGCGACGACCTTCTCGAACGCGACCATCGGGATCGGCAGCGGTGCCAGCACCCGGTCCTCGATCTCCCGGGTGTACCCGAACTCCTGGACCAGCGGCAGGGCCACGGCCTGGATGCCCTGGAACATGATGGCGAGGCCGAGGACGCCGGCCACGAGCGTGGTGGCGAAGGCGCTGCCCGCCGCGCCGTTGGGACCGTTGCCGATCTGCGGGAACACGTAGGTGAACACGAACACCAGCAGGAACGGCTGGATGAGCGTGCGGGGGATGAACTCCTTGAGGTTCTTGCGCAGCACGACGGCATCGCGGCGCAACATGGCGAGGAAGGTCCTCGTGAGCGTGGGCTCCAGCGGCGCCGCGCCGCCGGGAGCGGAGGGCAGGGAGGCGGAGGTGGCGGTCATCAGTCCCGCAGCTCCTTTCCGGTCAGGTGGATGAAGACGGTCTCGAGCGTCGGTTCGGACACCCGGAGGTCGGTGATGGCGACGCCGGCCTCGGTGGCGGCGGTGACGAGCTCGGAGACGACCTGTCCGTCGGTGGTGACGGCGATCTCGAGCACGTCGCCGTTGCGGTGGACGGCCGAGACGCCCCGGACGTCGGCTTCGATGCGCCGGGCCAGCTCGTCGAGCTCGCCGGAGGCCGACAACGAGATGATCGTGTCGGCGCCGACCTGGCGCTTGAGCCCCTCGGGCGTGTCGAGGGCGAGGATGCGGCCGTGGTCGATGATGGCGATCCGGTCGCACAGCTCGTCGGCCTCCTCCATGTAGTGCGTGGTGAGGAGCACGGTCTGGCCGTCGGCGTTGAGGTCCTGGACGATCTCGTAGAGCGCGAGGCGGCTCTGCGGGTCGAGCCCGGTCGTGGGCTCGTCGAGGAAGAGCACGGCGGGCCGGTGCATCACGGCGCGGGCGAGCATCAACCGCTGGGCCATGCCGCCGGAGAGCGCGGCGACCGAGGCCGACGAGAAGCGGTTGAGCTTCATCCGGTCGACCAGGCGCGTGGCCTCGTCGGATGCCGCCTGCTTCGACATGCCGAAGAACCGGCCGTGGAAGTACAGGTTCTCGAACACGGTGAGGCTGCGGTCCAGCGTGTTGCTCTGGGGCACGACGCCGATGAACCGGCGCACCTGGGCCGGCTTGGCGGCGACGTCGATGCCGGCGATCGTGGCCGAGCCGGCGGTGGGGATGACCCGGGTCGTGAGCATCCCGGCGGTGGTGGACTTGCCGGCGCCGTTGGGGCCGAGCAGGCCGAAGACCTCGCCGCGGTGGACGGCGAGGTCGAGGTCGATCACGGCCTGCACGTCGCCCGGGTAGGTCTTGCTCAGGCCGCGGGTCTGGATGATCTCGTCGTTCGGGTCGATGGTCGAGCGCCGCTTGGCGGCGGCGGGTTCGGTGGTGGTCATCAGCTGTCCTCCTCGGCGAGCAGGTCGTGGGCGTGGGCGGCGAGCCGGTCGAGGTAGGTCTCGAAGGCCGCCAGCTCGTCGGCGGTGAAGATCTCGGTGAGCGAGGCCGAGGTGGCGTCGGCGACGGCCTCGAGCCGCCTCCGCACCTGGTGCCCCTCGGCCGTCAGGTCGATCCGCTGCACCCGGCGGTCGCGCTCGTCGCGGGTCCGGGTGATGAGGCCTTCGGCCTCCATGCGGTCGAGGTGGCGGAGCACGGTGGGCCCCTGGAGGTGCATGCGGTCGGCGAGCTGGCGCTGCGACAGGCCCGGTTCGGCGGCCACGATGCGGGCGATGATCACGGCCGACAGCGTCGAGCCGTTGGCGGCCATCTCCCGCTCGGCCACGGCCCGGGCTGCCTTGGCGGTCATCCCCAAGCGTCGGCCGATGGCCATCTCCTGTCCGGGGTCTGCGTGCCTGCCCATGTCAATGACGGTAGCAAGCGAATCGTTAGCTGGCTATCGATTCCTCCATCGCCTTCGCTGTCACCACCCCGAACTAGTGTTCGGTTCCCGATCCCAAGGAGCCCGCCATGCCGAACGCCACCCAGACCCGCGACTTCCGCATCCGCCTCAAGGCCGCCCGCCAGGGCGCCGGCTTCACGCCCGGCGACCTCGCCGACGAGCTCGCCGCCTGCGGCAAGGACATCACCGTCGACGACATCGTCAACTGGGAGAACGGCAAGGATGCCCCCAAGGCGTGGGAGGACCACATCGTCGTGGCCGCCGAGATCCTCCTCGGCGCCGACGGCCAGCTCACCGAAGCCCTGGGCTGGTAGCCGGGCTACGGTCCCGGGGCACCGGCCACCACGACCGAAGGGGACCAGCCATGCCGCTCGAGGGCGAGTACGAACCGGGCACGTGGGACGTCGCCCGGGAGCAGGTCGAGCTGTTCGAGTCCACCAACGGGGCCGAGGGCACGGTGCTCAACGGCGCGCCGTGCATCATCCTCACCAACCTCGGTGCCAAGAGCGGGAAGCTCCGCAAGAACCCCCTGATCCGCGTCACCGACGGCACCAACTACGCCGTCCTCGGGTCCATGGGCGGCGCGCCCACGTCGCCCAACTGGGTCACCAACATCCGCACCAACCCGCTGGTCGAGCTCCAGGACGGGCCGGTGCGCAAGGACTACCTCGCCCGCGAGGTCGAGGGCGAGGAGCGCAGCGAGTGGTGGGCCCGCGCCACCGAGGCGTGGCCCTCCTACGACGACTACCAGGCCAAGACCGAGCGGGTCATCCCGGTCTTCGTGCTCACGCCGGTCGACTGACCCGCCAGCGCACCTCGAAGCCGGCCACCGCCGGGTTCGACATGCGGGCGTGAGGCCCGCCCTCCAGCGCCGGCCACTGCGAGGCGTAGCACCGCACCGCCGCTAGCTTCGCCGTGCGATCGGCTCCGTCGAAGCGGGCCACCTCCACGTCGAGGTCGACCGGGTCGGCCACCTCCGCGAGCACGCCCGCCCACGCCGCCTCCGGCACCAGCCGGGGGTCGGGGGCCTCGCCGGTGACCCACGACGGCCAGCCGAAGTTGGCGGCGTAGGGCAGGTCGGCGAACAGCCAGAGCGCCGCGTCCCACGCACGGGCCAGCTCGATGGCCGCCGCCCGGACGGCCAGGTGGTCGGCGTGGCGCCCGATGCCCGCGGGGGCGACCACCGCCGCCGCCGGGGCCACCGCCGCGGCGATCGACCGGGCCAGCTCGACCGGATCGGCGGGACCCGTGCGGTACTGCTCGTCGAGGTGGTCGAGGTGCACCGGGACCCGGCCGAGGACGGCGAGGGCGGCGACGTCCTCCTTCCGCCGCGTCCGCACCAGCGCAGCGGAATCGTCGGTGCCGAACACGGGGTCGAACCGGCCGGTCGTCCCCTCGGGCGGCACGCCGGCGAACGGCACGACCACCTGCACCCCGCCCGCCGACGGCGAGCGCAGCACGTCCCATGCGCTGACCACCGCGTCGTCGAGGTGCGGGGAGAGGACGACGACCGGGCCGCCTGGATCTCCGAACACCGGTCTCCCCCTCCTGGGTGAACGCAGGGCCGTACGATCCTCGCGCATGCGGGATGGGTTCACGTTCGCCGTGGTGGGTCGCGACGAGGCGGCGACGCTGTCGACCGCGCTCGGCTTCGCGCTCGACGCCGCGCAGCCCGGCGACCGCGTCTGGTTCGTGGACAGCGGGTCCACCGACGGCTCGGCCCGCCTCGCGGCGGGGCTCGGCGCCGAGGTGGTCGCCGCGCCGGTCGGCAAGGGCCGGGCGATGCAGGCCGCGTTCGACCGCTGCCGGACCGGGCACCTGGTGTTCCTGGACGCCGACTACGAGTGGTCCGAGCGCAACATCCCGGCCGAGGTCCGGGCCGAAGCGGTGCGCACCGACGCCGACATGGTGGTCGGCACCTACGACGAGGCCGGCCGCCGCCGGGTCGTCATGCCCGGCGTCTACCACCCGCTCGTGGGCGCCCTCGCCCCGAGGCGCTCGAGCACATCGCCATCGCGCTGAGCGGGTTCCGGGCGGTGCGACCCCACGTGCTCCGCTCGCCGCTGCCGCCCGGGTACGGGGCCGAGACCCACCTCAACCTGGAGGCCACGTTCGGCGGCGACCGGGTGGTCAGCTGCCCGGTCGGCGGCTTCCGGGGATCGCTCCGGGGCTACGCGAACATCCCGGCGATCCTCGACGACGTGGCCGCCGCCATCCTCGACAGCGCCGTGCGCCACGGCCGGCTGAGCTCGGCCGAGCGGCCGGCGTGGGACGCCTGGGTCGACGGCATCCGCGGCCTCGTGGCCGACCAGCCGCCCCCGGGGTCCGACGACGCCGCGTTCGTCGCCCGCCTCGACGCCCTGGCGGCACGGCCGCTTCCGCCCACCGGGGTCGGCGCGCTCCGTTGAGCACCACGGCCGCAGCCGCGGCGACCCGGGAGCCGTTCACGTTCGAGACGACCTCGGATCCGACCGCGCTGCGGGGGCCCTGGACCGCGCTCGCCGAACGCAGCGACAACGTGTTCGCCACCTACGAGTGGCTGGCGACGTGGTGGTGCCACTTCGGCCGCGACCGGCCGCTGCTGCTCACGACCGTCGTCGACGGCGACGGCGACCTGGTGGCGATCCTGCCCCTCTACGTCGCGTCCGAGCGGCCGGTCCGGATCGTCCGGTTCCTCGGCCACGGCCTGACCGACCAGCTCGGCCCGGTGTGCGCCGTGGCCGACCGCGACCTCGCCCGGCGGGCCCTGGCCGCCTACCTCCGGTCGAGCGCCGCACCGGCCTGGGACCTGGCCATCGGCGACGAGCTCCCGGTGTCCCCCGCGCTGCTGGGTGCCCGCTCGCTGTCGCGCTCGCCGACGCACGTCGTGTCGCTCGCCAGCTCCGGCACGTCCGGCGACGCGTGGCTCGCGGCCCGCTCGCCGAAGCTGCGGGCGCAGCTGTCCCGGGCCGGCCGGGGCCTCGAACGGCTGGGCCCGGTCACGTACCGGACGACCGACGATCCAGCGCACGCCGCCAGCGACCTGGAGCTGCTGTGGGACCTGCACCGCCTCCGCTGGGCAGCCCAGGGCGGGTCGCGGTCGTTCGCCGGACGGGAGGCGTTCCACCACGAGGTCGTGCGCCTCCTCCTCCCGCTCGACCGGCTCCGCCTCCGCTTCCTCGAGCTGGACGGGAGGCCCGTCGCCGCCACCTACAGCTTCCGGTTCGCCGGCGTGGAGTCGCACTACCAGAGCGGTCGGGACCCGGCGTTCGACGCCCACTCGGTGGGCCTCCTCCTCCACCGCCACGCCATCCGCTCGTGCGCGGACGAGGGCGTGCGCGAGCTCCGCTTCCTGCGAGGCGACGAGCCCTACAAGCGCCGGCTCGCCGACCAGGTCGTCGAGCAGGAGTCGGTGGGCTGGTCGCAGGGCCCGCTGGGCTCGGCCGCGCTCGCCGCGGTCGCCCAGCTGCCCCGCCTGTCGCGCACCCAGGCCCGGTGGGTCCCGGCATCGTGGGCGTGGGGCACCGGTGGCTCGCCGCGGTGGGGCCCGCCGTGATCGTCGAACCGGTCGCCGTCCGGCGCTCCGGCACCGACGTGGAGCGGTCGACCGTCCTGCACGGCCGCTTCGGCGAGCACCGCCTCGTCGTGCGCGGCCCGAAGGGGGTCGTCGACGGGTCGACCGACGCCTCGTCGCCCACGGCCGCCGCCCTCGCCTTCGCCATGCGCCACGAGGAGGAGCTCCGCATCGACGGTCCCGTCGACCCGGTCCTGCGCCGCGCCCTCGACGAGATCCAGGCCGCGTACCTGGCGTGGGACCGGCAGGCGTCGCCCGTCGCCGTCGACGCACCCCAGTCGGGCGCGGCACCGGCGCGGCGGGGCCGCCGCCGACCTGAGCGCCGGCCCCGGCCGCGCCGGGCCGCGTTCTTCTCCCGCGGGGTCGACTCCCTGTTCACCGCCGCGCGCGACCGGGCCGGCGCGACCGAGCTCGATGCGCTCGTGTTCGTCGACGGCCTCGAGCCCCGTCACGACGAGGCCGTCCGGGCCGAGGAGCTGCGCCTCGCGACCGCAGCGGCCGGCCGCCTCGGACTGCCGCTGGTGGCCGTCGAGACGAACGTGCGCGAGCTGTTCGACCCCGCCGGGTTCGACTGGGAGGATGCGGTCGGCGCCGGCCTGGCCAGCGTCGCCCTCGCCCTCGCCGGCGGCTTCGACGAGGTCGTCATCCCGTCGGGCGACAGCTACGCCACCGTCGAGCCGTGCGGCACCAGCCCGCTCCTCGACCCGCTCTTCTCCACCTCCCGCGTCCGGGTCGTGCACGACTCGCTCGCCCACTCCCGCCTCGGGAAGGTCGGGTGGCTGGTGGCGCACCGGCCCGACCTCCTGGGCGACATCAAGGTGTGCTTCAAGGAGAACCGGGCCGACAACTGCGGCCGCTGCGGCAAGTGCCTGCTCACGATGGCCTGCCTCCAGGCGCACGGCGCGCTCGACCGGGCCACCGCCTTCTCGTCGCCCATCGACCCCGACGACATCCGGGCCTTCCGCCTCCCCACCGCCAAGGCCCGCGCCGACTGGGCCGAGGTGGCACGGGCCCTGGACCCGACCGGTCCCGGCGGCGAGGTGCGGGCCGCGGCGCTCGACACGCTCCGCACCTCGGTCCTCACGACGGCTGACCGCGTCGACCACGACGGGAACCCCGTGTGGAGCGCGCCGTACTGGCTGCGGAACCACCGGCTGAACGAGGTCCTCTCGCTCGTGGTGGACGGCGAGCCCTACCCGCCGCTGGAGTCCTGAGGCTCCTGCAGGTACACGACGATGAACGTGCCGCTCCCGCGGCGCAGGTTGGCCGAGTGCTCGACCCCGGCCGGGATCCAGACGGTGGTCGGCGAGGTGGCGGTGATGGTCTCGTCGCCGAGGACGATGTCGTACACGAGCGCGCCCGGCTCGCCGAGCAGCACGTTCAGCTCGGCGAACTCGTGGGCGTGCCCGGAGCAGTAGTCCCGCGTCTCGTCAGCGGCCTCCGCCGCGACCTCGTGCACGATCACGTGGCACGGCGAGCCGGTGGACTCGAGCCGGTGCAGCTCGGGGATGTCCCGGTAGCGGGCGTTCGAGGACAGCGCCCGGGGGACGAGCGCCCACTCCCCCGCTCCGCCCCCGGCCGTCACGACGCCGTGTAGACGAGGCCCTTGCTGCCGTTCTCGATCGTGAGCGTGGCGCCCTCGACCGTGTAGTCGACCTCGCCGTCGAGGACGGCGACGACCTGGTTCTCGAGGAAGGTCTGGTCGGTCTCGCACGCCATGCGGGTGAGGGCGATGGGCGAGAACGTCAGCGTGGTGTCGGTGATCTCGACGGTGCCCGAACCCGAGTTGCAGCCGGCGAACACGCCGACCGTGCCCTCCTCGTCGATGGTGAGCGTGGGCGGATCGGCGCCGGCCGGCAGCGACGACGCCGCGTCGCCGGCGATCGTGCTCTCGAGCATCCACGCCGTGCCCGTGAGGGGCGACGCGGCCACGGCGGCGAACGTGATGCTCACGTCGCCAGAGGTCAGCACGAGGTCGGCCCCGCCGTCGGTGCCCTCGGCGTCCATGCCCTCCGTGAGCAGGTCGGTGATCCACCGGTCCTGGGCCTCGAGGGCGTCGTCGCAGGCCATCATCGTGGCGGCCGGGGTGCCGGTCCACTTGAGGACGCTCGCCTCGAGGGCGTACGTCGAGCTCATCGTGTTGCACCCGGCGTTGACCGACAGCGTGTCGCCGTCGAACGTGAGCGTGATCTCGGAGTCGGGGGCCAGGTCGTAGCCGCTGACCTCCGAGGAGACGAACGCGCCGTCGAGCTGGTCGACGTTGCCCGCTGCGGTGGTGGTCGTGACCTCCGGGTCGGTGGTGGTCGCCTCGTCCGTGGTGGTCGTCCCCGCCGGGGCCTTCGTCGTGGTGGTGTCGTCGCCCTTGGCGTCGCTGCTGCCGCAGGCCGCGAGGAGCAGCGCAGCCGCGACGGCCACCGCCCCCACCGCGCCGCCGCGCACTCGTCGAACCGCCCCTGCCCGTCCCGCGCTCTGCCTCATCCGGGTGACCCTACGCCGTCAGGCGGTAGACATCGGGCGTGCACGAGCCCCTGCCCTTCGACGAGTCGCAGACCCCGATCTCCACCGGCGAGCTGCCCAGCCTGCTCGAGGTCGAGCAGTACCTCCACGAGGCCTACGGCCACTACCGGTACGACGACGACGGTGCGGTCGCGGACTACATCCCCGCCCTCGCCAACGTCGACCCCGACCTGTTCGGTGCGTGCATCACGGGCGTCGGCGGCAACCTCGCCGAGGTGGGCGACGCCCTGCACCCGTTCTCCATCCAGAGCGTGTCGAAGGCGTTCGTGTTCGCGCTGGTGTGCGATGCCGTCGGCCACACCGAGGTCCTCGGCAAGATCGGCGTCAACGGGACCGGGCTCCCGTTCAACTCGGTGATGGCCATCGAGCTCAACGACGACCGCACCATGAACCCGATGGTCAACGCCGGCGCCATGGCCACCACCAGCCTCGTCCCCGGCGACACGCCCGAGGCCAAGTGGGAGTTCATCCGCGCCGGACTGTCGCGCTTCGCCGGGCGCCCGCTCGAGATCGACGACGAGGTCTACCGGTCCGAGACAGCCACGAACCTGCGAAACCAGGGCATCGCCCACCTGCTCGACGGGTACGGCCGCATGTACTTCGACCCCGACGCCGCCACCGACGTCTACACCCGCCAGTGCTCGCTGCTGGTCTCCGCCCACGACCTGGCGGTGATGGGCGCGACCCTGGCCGACGGCGGCATCAACCCGCTCACCGGCGAACGGGCCGTCGAGGCCGCCACCTGCAAGCGGGTGCTCGCGGTCCTCGCCACCGCCGGGCTCTACGAGCGCTCCGGCGACTGGCTCTACGAGATCGGCATCCCCGGCAAGAGCGGGGTGAGCGGCGGCATCGTCGCCATCGCCCCTGGCAAGGGCGCCATCGGCGTGTTCTCCCCCAAGCTCGACGCCGCCGGCAACAGCGTGCGCGGCCAGCGGCTGGTCAAGAACCTCTCGCAGCGGCTCGGGCTCAACCTGTTCGCCTCGGCACCGGTCGGGTGGACCGGCACGCTGCGTGCCCACACGGCCGACGCCTTCAGCGCGCCGACGGATCGCGACTGATGCACGCGCCGCGGGCCGGCGGCCGGTGGGGCCCGTCGTCCGCGGGGCGCGCCCGGGTGGGCCAGACTCACCCCCGGCGGTGACGAGCGAAGGCGAGCGATGACCGAGACCCTGGTCCACCCGGAGAAGGCGCACGCCGACGAGAAGGTCACGCTGCCCACGCTGACCGCCATGGTCGTGGGCTCCATGGTCGGCGCCGGCGTGTTCTCGCTCCCGGCCCGGTTCGGCCTCGCCACCGGCGTGTACGGCGCGGTGGCCGCCTGGGTCATCGCCGGGCTGGGCATGTTGATGCTCTGCTACGTCTTCCAGAACCTGGCGCTGCGCAAGCCCGACCTCGATGCCGGCGTCTTCGCCTACGCCAAGGCCGGCTTCGGCGACTACGTGGGCTTCAACTCGGCGTTCGGCTACTGGGCCAGCGCGTGCGTCGGCAACTGCTTCTACTGGGTCTTCATCATGACCACGCTCGGCACGTGGTTCCCGAGCCTGGGCAAGGGCGACACCCTCCTCGCGGTGGCGCTCGGCTCGGCCGGCGTGTGGACCTTCCACCTGCTGATCGCCCGAGGGGTCAAGGACGCCGCGATCATCAACCGCATCGTGACGGTGGCGAAGATCATCCCGATCCTCGTCTTCATCGTCATCGTGGCCGTGGCGTTCGACTCGTCGGTGTTCCGGGAGAACCTCTGGGGCGGGCAGGAGGCCGGGTTCTCGACGCTGATCGACCAGGTCAAGGCCACGATGATCATCACGACGTTCGTGTTCCTCGGCATCGAGGGCGCCACCGTCTACTCCCGCTACGCCAAGCGGCGCGAGGACGTGGGCCGGGCCACGCTCGCCGGCTTCCTCGGCGTCCTCAGCATCTTCTCGCTCGTCACCATGGTGTCCTACGGGGTCCTGCCCCGGGCCGAGCTGGCCGGCGCCCGGCAGCCGTCCATGGGGAGCGTGCTCGAATCGGTGGTGGGGCACTGGGGCGCCACGTTCATCAACGTCGGCGTGATCGTCTCGGTGCTCGGCGCCTACCTGGCGTGGACGCTGATGTCCGCCGAGGTGCTGTTCATCCCGGCCAAGCACGACGACATGCCCCAGTTCCTGCGGCGCGAGAACAAGGCGGGGACGCCCATCGCGGCGCTGATCATGACCTCGCTGTTCATCCAGCTCTTCCTCGTGATCACGCTCACGTCCGACGACGCCCTGAACTTCATGCTCGACCTGTGCACGAGCCTGTCGCTGATCCCGTACCTGCTCGCCGCCGCCTACGCCCTGAAGCTCACCCGCAGCGGCGAGGCCTACGACGTCGCCACCGAGGGGTCACTGCGCCGCCGCCAGTTCCTCGTCTCCGCGCTGGCGACCTTCTACACGCTGTTCCTCGTCTACACGGCCGGCGGGAAGTTCCTGCTCGTGTCGTGCATCGTCTACGCGCCCGGCACCGTGCTCTACGTGATGGCCCGGCGCGAGAACGGCAAGCTCGTGTTCAAGCCCCTCGAGCTCGCCCTCTGCGTCCTCCTCGCCGCCGGTGCCATCGCCGGCGTCGTCGGCCTCGCCACGGGCGCGATGACCATCTGACCGTCCCCTTCCCAAGGAGCTCCGCCATGACCGCCACCGATGCCCCGTCCGCCTCCTACGGCGTGCACTCCGAGGTCGGCCAGCTCCGCAAGGTGCTGGTGTGCCAGCCCGGTCTCGGGCACGAGCGCCTCACCCCCACGAACTGCGACGACCTGCTGTTCGACGACGTGATGTGGGTGCAGAACGCCCGTCGGGACCACTTCGACTTCTGCGACAAGATGCGCGAGCGCGGCGCCGAGGTCGTCGAGCTGCACGACCTGCTGGCCGAGACGATGGACCTGCCCGCGGCCCGGTCGTGGCTGCTCGACCGCAAGATCGTCCCGAACGAGGTCGGGCTCGGGCTGGTCACCGAGACGCGGGCGTTCCTCGACGAGCTGTCGAGCGCGGACCTGGCCCGCTACCTGATCGGCGGGCTCTCGACGCACGACCTGCCCGACGACCTCCGCCCCGGCTACCTCGCCCTCGCCCGCGAGACGCTGGGCGTGCGCGAGTACCTGATGCCGCCGCTGCCGAACATGCTCTACACCCGCGACACCACGTCGTGGATCTACGGCGGCGTCACCCTCAACCCGCTGTTCTGGCCGGCCCGCCAGGACGAGACGCTCCTCATGAAGGCGATCTACGAGTTCCACCCGGACTTCCTCGGGTCGAAGGTCTGGTGGGGCGACCCCGAGGACACGTGGGCGCTCGCCTCGATCGAGGGCGGCGACGTGCTCGTGCCCGGCAACGGCGTGGTCATCATCGGCATGAGCGAGCGCACCTCGCGCCAGGGCATCACCCAGCTGGCCGGCGCCCTCTTCGAGCAGGGGGCGGCCGAGCGGGTCATCGTCGCCGGCATGCCCAAGCTGCGGTCGGCCATGCACCTCGACACGGTGTTCACGTTCGCCGACCGCGACGTCGCCACCGCCTACGCCGAGATCGTCGACGGCATCCACGCCTTCACCCTCCTCCCCGACGACAGCGACTCCGGCATCGAGGTCATCGACGAGTCCCGGTCGTTCCTCGACGTCACCGCCGACGCCCTCGGCATCGACGAGCTCCGCATCGTCAACAACGGCGGGTCGATCTACGACAGCGAGCGCCAGCAGTGGGACAGCGGCAACAACCTCGTGGCCGTCGCGCCCGGCGTGGTGTTCGCCTACGACCGCAACACCCACACCAACGCGCTGCTCCGCAAGGCCGGCGTCGAGGTCATCACGATCGTGGGCGCCGAGCTCGGCCGCGGCCGCGGCGGCGGCCACTGCATGACCGGTCCGATCTGGCGGGACCCGCTTCCCAGCTAGCGCGCGCAGGGGGTCCGGGCACCTGACCGACCCCTTGACAATTTTTCTTGTCCAGGGGTACCGTGCTCGCCATGGACCAACTCCGAGTGCTCGCCGACGCCGCCGCGGTCGAGGTCGGCCTGGACCCGATCCGCGCCTCGATCCTCGAGGCGCTGTCGGAGCCCGCGTCGGCCGCCACCATCGCCACGGCCGTCGGCCTCACCCGCCAGAAGGTCAACTACCACCTCAAGGCGCTCGAGGCGCACGGGCTCGTCGAGCTCGCCGAGGAGCGCCGGTGGGGCGGCATCACCGAGCGCCTCGTGCGGCGCAGCGCCCGCCACCTCGTCGTCGCCCCCGACGTCCTGCAGGGCGCCGCCATCGAGCCCGAGGAGGTCGCCGACCAGCTGTCGGCGGCGTACCTCATCGCGGTGAACGCCCGGACCGTCTCCGAGGTCGGGGCCATCGCCCGCAGCGCCACCGACGGGACGCGGCTGCCCACGCTCACCGTCGACACGGTGATCGGCTTCGCCACGCCCGAGGACCGGGCCGCGTTCGCCGCCGACCTCCAGGCCGCGGTCGCCGCGCTGGCGGCCCGCTACCACCACGACGACGGCCGGCCGCACCGCCTGACCATCTCCTCCTACCCCCGACCCAAGGAGCCGTCATGACCACCCCCGAACAGCCCGAGCGCGCCGAGCACCGCATGGAGCGCACCTACGAGGTCGCCGCCTCCCCCGACGAGGTCTGGGACGCCATCGCCACCGCGGAGGGCATCGCCGCCTGGATGGTGCCCACCCGCCTGGACCCGAGGGTCGGCGGCGAGGTGGTGTTCGACCACGGCGGCTTCCAGTCGATCGGGACCGTCACCGGCTACGAGCCCAACGAGCGGTTCGCCTACGAGGAGCCCTGGCCCGTCGAGGCCGGCAAGCCCATCCCCGAGGGGATGCTCCCGTGGTTCGAATCGATCGGCGTCCCGATGACCGAGGTCGAGCGCGACCTGCCGGCGATCACGCCCCTCGCCACGGAGTTCCTCGTGGAGGCCGCATCCGGCGGCAGCTGCGTCATCCGCGTCGTGTCGAGCTCCTACGGGACCGGCTCGGACTGGGAGCGCGAGTTCTTCGCCGAGATGGCCGCCGGCTGGATCGAGATCCTCGACCGCCTGCCGGAGCACCTCGGCCGGGTGGCGGCGTGATGGGCGCGCTCACCACCTCCGCCCCTGCCGCACCGGAGGAGGCCCCCTCGCCGGAGCAGCCGGGCTCGGCGTCTGACCGGCCGGCCACCGGCCGCCTCGTCCGGTGCGGCGCCACCGCCGGCCTGGCCGCCGCCACCGCCGCCACCGCCGTGGCGGCCGCCTCGTCCGCGGCGGACGTGCCCCTCACCGTCGACGGCACCGCCATCCCGCCCGGCGCGTTCGCCTGGTGGACCGTCATCGCCGCGGTGCTCGGCACCGTGCTGGCCCGGGTGGTGCGCGCCCGCCGCCGGTTCGTCCTCGTGGCCTCGGTGCTGACGGCGCTCTCGCTCGTCCCGGCCCTCGCCGCGCCGGACGACCTCGCCACCCGCGTGGTGCTCGTCGGGTGCCACCTACTGGCGGCGGCCATCCTCATCCCGGCGCTCGCCCGCCCGCTCCCCGCCCGCGCCGCGGGATCCTGAGCGGCCCGACGGCCGCACCTCAGGAGGCGGGCGGGCCCGGTTCGACGGCCAGGCCCTCGACCACCTCGGCGCCGTCGAGCGCCAACAGCAGCGCCGGGGGTCCCACCACCTTGGCCGCCCGGCTGCCGCCGCCCACCACGATCCGCTCGCGCGCCACCACCCGGGCATCGATCCAGATGGGCAGGCCCGGCGGCAGGCCGATCGGGGTGACGCCGCCGATGGCCATGCCGGTGATCGCCGTGGTGTCCGCGGCCGGGGCGAACGACGCCTTGCGCGTGCCCAACCGGTGGCGCACCGCCTTGTTCACGTCGAGCTTGGTGGTGGCGAGCACCACGCACACCGCGTGCACCGGCGGGTCGGCCTTGCCGGCCACGAGGATGGCGTTGGCCGAGTCCTCCAGGGCGTAGCCGTAGGCCTCGCAGAAGGCGGCGGTGTCGGCGAGGGCGGGGTCGCAGTCCACGACCTCCACCCCGTCGACGGCCGACGCCGCCACCCACGCCCGGACCGCCGCCTCGGTGCGAGCCGCGGGATCGTCGTCGATCGGAGCCTCGTGCGCAGCCATGGCCGGGGACGCTACCGATCTCCGGTCGGGGCAGCTGCGCCGCCTCGGCCGGCCGCGGGTGCCGAGGGCGGGTCAGCCCGCCACGTCGTGTCCCGCCTCGACGAGGCACGACACGAGGAAGCCGCTGAACCGGTCGGCGACCGGGTCGAGCGCATCGGCGCCCTCGAGGTAGTGGAAGACGGGCGGGTCGTCCTCGCGACCCCGCAGGCACAGGAGCTCGTAGCCCTGGTGGAGGCCGATCACGACGTCGTCCGGGCCGAGGAGGTCGACGGCACCGCACTCGGCGAGGAGGGCGAGCGCGCCGTCTCGCACGTCGAGGAGCTCCGGGAAGTAGGCGTCCGTGCCCACCCAGACCGACCCGCAGCGGCGCCCGGCCACCGACAGGAACGCCCGGTAGGCAGCCGGCAGCGGGAGACCGTGGGCCGCCTCGACCCGGTCGACCTCGTCGGGCGCGAGCCCCACGCACGGCACCGGCGCGAGGAGCGACCGCCACCAGTCGACCTCAGAACGCTCAGCCATGCTCGACCCTCACTCGCTCGTGGGGCCCTCGAACAGGGGGTCCCGCTTCTCGGTGTGGCTGGCGAGGCCCTCGCGGGCGTCGGGTCCGCTGAAGCCGAGGAACTCGTAGGCGAGGGACGCGTCGAGGATGGCGGCCTGCTCGCGGTACCAGTGGTTCAGGGTCTGCTTCGTCCAGCGGATCGCCGATTGCGCGCCGGCCGCGAGCTGCGTGGCCACGCCGAGCGCCCGGTCCTGCACCGCATCGTCGTCGACGCAGATCGACACCAGGCCGATGCGCTCGGCCTCCTCCCCCGAGAGCGGATCGCAGGTCAGCAGGTAGTACTTGGCCTTGGCCATGCCGCACAGGAGCGGCCAGCAGATGGCGGCGTGGTCGCCCGCCGTCACACCGAGGCGGGTGTGGCCGTCGATGATCTTGGCGTTGCGGCCGACCACCGAGACATCGGCCAGGATCGCCGCCACCAGACCGGCACCGACCGCTGGGCCGTGCACCGCGGAGACGATCGGCTTCGAGCAGTTGATGACGTTGAACACCAGGTCCCGCGCCTCGCGCATGATGCGGAGGCGGACCGCCGGGTCGGTCATCAGGTCGTCGAGCATCTCGAAGCTGCCGCCCACCGAGAACCCCTTGCCGGCGCCGCGGATGAGGGCAGCGTTCGTGTCCGGATCGCGGTCGACCGCCAGCCAGACGTCGGCCAGCTGCCGGTGCGCCTCGTGCCCCACCGAGTTCAACCCCGGACCGTCGAGGGTGATCCGCAGGACCTTCGGGGCGGGGCGGTCGAACGTCAGGGCATCGAACTCGGCGTAGCGGTCGTCCATGGTTCTGCATGCTGCCAGCTGTGGGCAGAATGCTCAGCCGTGGGAGGGACCGAGCGCAGCAGGGAGCGGGCCGTCGAGGTGCGTCGAGCGCGGGGCCGCGACTGGCCCTGGCTGACCCGCGCCGGGCTGTCGCCGCGGATGGCCGGCGTGCAGTACCACTGGATCGAGCTGCCGCTGCAGCTCGTGATCGCCCCCACCCGCGGCACCGGGGTCCGCCGCGGCCCGCGCTGCATCATCGAGGTCGACGGCCGCCGCGCCGGCTACATCGGACGGAACCCGCTGTCGGGGAACCTCGAGTACTTCCTGAAGCCGTGGGCCCGCGGCGGGGTGGGCAGCCGGGCCATCGCGGCCTTCCTCCGGGACCACCGCGCCGGCGACCGGAGCCGTGCGTTCTTCATCTCGTGGAGCAACCCCCGGTCCCGTCGGGCACTCGACCTCGCGTTCGACGAGCTGGGGTGGAGCGAAGGTGAGGACCTCATCACCCGCAACGCCCGCGCCGGCCAGCGGATCACGGTGCGAGCCGGATCGCGGCCCCATCCCACCATGCGTGACCGACCGAGCGTCCCGATCGCCGAAAAGGGGCTCTGACGGCCTAGGCGCGGGTAGGGATCGTTCGGTACGGTCGCCCGACGCACCGCACCGACGCCGCGTGGCGACCTCCCCCCGATGACCGCACCTGACGCCACCCCCGCCCGGGCCTCGGCGGCCGAAGGCCCGCCGGCGCTCTACGTCTCGCTGATCGAGGACGCGTTCGACTTCGTGGCGACCATCCGCGAGGACTTCACCATGGGCTTCATCAGCTCGGGCATCGAGGCGCGGCTCGGCCGGCCCCGGGAGGCGTACCTCGGCTCGAGCGTCGGCGACTTCCTGCACCCCGAGGACCTCGATCGGGCGCTGCTCCACATGGGCGGCTGGGACAACGGCGCCGCGCCGGGAGGGACGACGACCTTCCGCCTCCGCCACACCGACGGCACCTACCGGGCCTTCGACGTGACGGCGGCCCGCGTCACCGACGGGGAGCAGGACTACCTCGCGGTCTACGCCCGGCCGGTCGACTACCAGCTGGCCACCGAGAAGGTCATGAAGGAGCTGCTGCAGAACGGCACCCGCGCCGACGCGCTGCGCCCGGTGCTCGACGTGTTCTCGTGGGAGGTGAACGACAGCCAGATCGCGATCGCCTGGTACGAGCCCGGCGTCGGGCACCGGTACGTGTCCACCGGCCTCCCCGCCGAGCTCACCGGCGCCAGCGACGACCCGCCCGCCGCCTGGGCGCGCGCCCGTTCCGAGCACGTCCCCGTCCTCGACCTCGACCGCGAGCTGCTCGAGCCCCACCTGGTCGAGCTCGCCGACCAGCTGAACCAGGGCGGGTACTGGGTCGTGCCCGTCCCCGATGCCGGCACCGGCGTCGACGCCCTCATCACCGTGTGGGCCCGGCCCGAGGTCGGCCGGCCCGACGGGCACGCGTACGGCGTCCAGATGGCCCACTCGTACATCGAGCTGATCCTGCGCTGGAGCCAGCACGCCGAGGCCATGCGGGAGGCGGCCCTCCGCGATCCGCTCACCGGCCTGGCCAACCGCAAGGCCCTCTTCGATGCGCTCGGGTCCAGCACCACCACGGGCGCCCTGCTCTTCTGCGACCTCGACCGGTTCAAGCCGGTCAACGACCAGCACGGCCACGCCGCCGGCGACGAGGTCCTCCGCAAGATCGCCGCCCGCATCGAAGGGGCCGTGCGCGCCGGGGACCTGGTGGCCCGCACCGGCGGCGACGAGTTCGTCGTGCTCGCACCCGGCGCCACGCTCGAACAGGCCGCGGCCCTGGCCCAGCGGATCCGGGCGGCCGTCGCCGAGCACATCCTGCTGCCGGGCGGCTCGGTCACGGTGGGCGTCACGATCGGCGTCGCCCACGCCGCCGACGCGATGAGCGAGGCCACCCTCAACGGCGCCGACCAGGCGCTCGTGCTCGCCAAGGCCAACGCCCGCGGCACGGTCCGCTGGGCGCCGAGGCCGGTGCCTCAGAGCGGCGACCCGGCCGAGGCCGGGTCGAGCCGGACCTCCACCGAGTAGATGTGCGTGGGCCGCAGCTGGCCCACGAACCACGGCCACCACCCGCGGTGGACCGGCGAGGAGTAGTTGAAGACCAGGTGGCCGCCGCCGTCGACGGTGGGCACGGCGCCGGCGAACGCGGTGTCCCCCGCGGACGGCAGGTCGGCGAGCCACGTGGCCGTCAGCGCATCGGGGTCGATCCGGTACAGCGCGGTGCGCTTCGGGGTCAGCCAGTACGCGACCTGGTTCACCTTCGTGCGCAGGCCGCCCGGCAGGAACCGCAGGCCGAGGTAGTAGCGACCGCCGAACGCCACCTGGCGGCGGGCGATCAGGTGCGGGACCCCGTCGTCGAGGAACAGGAAGGGCGAGTCGAACTTCCGCGGGTCGTGGCGGGTGATCCACGTCGTCGGGTCGAAGTGCGGGGCCGTGGCGAGGTCGCTCCCCCACCCGCCGTCGGGCCCCTCCTTGCGGACCACGGCGGTCACCCGGCCATCGGGGAGCTGGATGAACTCGGCCTCCGCACCCCCGTCGTGGACCGACGGGTGCAGCGGATCGGCGGGAGCCCAGCGCCGGCCGTCGACGCTCGTCCAGAGCTCGACGGTCAGCGGCTCGGGGTGGGCGGTGAAGAGCGAACCGGCCCCGCGGTAGAGCGTCATGCACAGCTCGTCGTCGACCGGCCGGACCCGCCACACCACGCAGTCCGGCGGCGAGACCGCCTCCGGCTCGTCCCAGGCCCCGTCCGTGCGCTCGCTCACCCAGATCACGTCGGGCTGGAACTTCGTCCCACGGGTGCCCGCGGTGAACCAGTAGAGGAGCAGGCGGCCCCGCCAGCTCACGAGGCGCGGCTCGCGCACGTCGCGCCCGAGGGCGATGGTCCGGTCGGGGACCCACGTCTCGCCGTCGTCGTCGGACACCAGGACCTCGAGGCGCGCCGACGCCGACGCGTAATGGGTCGGCGCGGTGCGCAGGGCGAGCCAGAGGCGGCCGTCGTGGCGCACGACGTCGAGGTTGTTGTTCGATCGGCCGAGCTGGAGGCCCGCCGGCATCCCCGCACCCGGAGCCACCGGGCGCGGCGCGCTGATCCTCACCTGGCCGTCAGCAGGACCAGGTGCCGGTGATGGTGGCCCGGGCGATGGTGTGGCCGACGTGCACGAAGCTCGCGTAGGTCGGGCTGGCACCCGCCGGGACGCCCGTGTCATCGGTGTCGAGGGCGTGGATGGCGAAGATGTAGCGGTGGTCGCGGTCGCCTTCCGGCGGGGCGCTGCCGTCGTAGCCGTCGTTGCCGAAGTCGTTGCGGGCGCAGTGCGAGCCGGGCGCGGCCTCGCCGCGCGCGACCGACGTGGTGCCGGCGTCGACGCCGATCGTGAACCAGTGCCAGAACCCGCAGCCGGTCGGCGCATCGGGGTCGAAGCAGGTGATGGCGTAGGACTTGGTCCCCTCGGGCGCACCGGACCAGCTCAGCTGGGGGCTCTGGTTGCCGCCGGAGTAGACGAACTCGTCGTCGAGGCGGTCGCCGTCGGCGAAGTCCTCGCTCGTGACCGTGAACGACGGGACCTCGGGGAGGAGGTCGTAGGGGCTGGGTGCGACGGGTCGGGTCGAGATGTCCATGGCAGGTCTCCGGGGCCGATGGGTGGTGGACCGTTTGTACCCGACCCCGCTTCCCCCTGCACCGGGACCCGAACCCCGGAGGGATCCGGCGCCGTCGTCAGGCGGACGTCTTGAAGTCCACCGCGAGCTTGGTGGTGGGCCAGGTGACCCGCTGGTCCACGGCGTGGATCCGCGTGGCGACGACGCCTGCCAGCTGCTTGGGCAGCGGCCGCTCGGTCCGCACGGTCACCGTGGCCAGGTCGCCGCTGCGGCGCACCGACACGGCGACCGATCCGGCGTCGACCCCTTCGAGGGCGACGATGCGCTCCACCTCGGCGGCGAGCGGCGCGGCTCGGCGCGCCGCGACCGAGGCGATGGCCCGCTCGGTCGCGCCGCCGACGTCGGCGGCGTCGGCGCACGCCTCGGACCAGGCCGAGAACGGGTTCGCCCCCTCCGGTCCGACCACCACCACGGGCAGCCCGGCGCGGATCGCGCACGTCACGCCGCCCTCCTCCGCGGTCGGCTGGAGCCGGGCCTCCTCGCGCACGGCGATGGCGACGTCGATCGGGCCGCCGTGCTCGAGCGGACAGCCGTCGACCAGGCCGGCGCACGGGAAGGCGGGACCGTCGGGCGGATGGCACCGGACCACGTCGTGGCCGGCGGCGTCGAGGTCCCGGGCCAGCGAAGCCGACCCGGCCGGGGTGGGTTCGATCAGCAGCGTTCGCATGCTTCGACGGTCGCGCCGGGCGTCCGACCGCAACAGGGTCCAAGGTCCCATCGCACCCGCCGGGGCGAAGGGCCCCACCCGGCCGAGCCGGCTCCTGCGGGATAGGAGCGGCTCGGCCGGTGGGGGGTCTCGAGCCGCGCGAGGTCTCCCCGCGTCCCGGCTCCGGATCTGCCATCCCCTCCCTGGTGCAGCGCCCCGACCGTCCTCCCTCCGGACCGGTCTGGTACGTGCCCGGCCGACGCTAGCGGTCCCCGTCCGCCGCTGCTCGGGAAGGGTGTGGGCGGGCACCTCCTACGCTGCGGTCATGGCTGCGCTCGGCGACCTCGTCCCCGCGCCGCCCGACCCCGATGCCGTCCTCGACGCGTTCGCCACGTGGGTCGAGAGCCGCAACCTCACGATGTACCCGCACCAGGAGGAGGCCCTCCTGGAGATCGTGGCCGGGTCGCACGTCATCGTCGACACGCCCACCGGGTCGGGCAAGAGCCTCATCGCCACCGCCGCCCACTTCGCCGCGCTCGCCGACCGGCGCCGCAGCTTCTACACCGCGCCCATCAAGGCGCTCGTGTCCGAGAAGTTCTTCGACCTGTCGGCCACCTTCGGCGCCGACCGGGTCGGGATGCTCACCGGTGACGCCGCCGTGAACCCCGACGCCCCCATCATCTGCTGCACCGCGGAGGTCCTCGCCAACCTGGCGCTGCGCGAGGGCGCCGAGGCCGACGTCGGCCAGGTGGTCATGGACGAGTTCCACTACTTCGCGGACCCCGACCGCGGGTGGGCGTGGCAGGTCCCGCTCCTCGAACTGCCCCGCGCCCAGTTCGTCCTCATGTCGGCCACCCTCGGCGACGTCACCCGCTTCACCGAGACGCTGCCCGAGCGGACCGGGCGCGACGTGGCGATCGTCCGCTCGGCGACCCGTCCGATCCCGCTCGTCCACCAGTTCGAGATGCGGCCGCTCACCGAGGTGCTCGAGGAGCTGCTCGCCACCCACCAGGCCCCCGTGTACGTGGTCCACTTCACCCAGGCGTCCGCGGTCGAGCGGGCCCAGTCGCTCATGAGCACCAACCTGCTGACCCGGCCGGAGAAGGACGAGATCGCCGAGCTGGTCGGCGGCTTCCGCTTCGCCCCCGGGTTCGGCAAGGTGCTCGCCAAGTTCGTCCGCCACGGCATCGGCGTCCACCACGCAGGCATGCTGCCGAAGTACCGGCGGCTGGTGGAGCGCCTCGCCCAGGCCGGGCTGCTCAAGGTCATCTGCGGCACCGACACGCTCGGCGTCGGGATCAACGTCCCCATCCGGACCGTCGTGTTCACCGCGCTCGCCAAGTACGACGGCACCTCCACCCGCCTCCTGTCCGCACGCGAGTTCCACCAGATCGGCGGGCGGGCCGGACGGGCCGGGTTCGACACGATGGGCACCGTCATCGCCCTCGCACCCGACCACGTGATCGAGAACCACAAGGCGGCGATGAAGGCCGCCGCCCGGACCGCGCAGGACAAGAAGGTCCGGAAGGTCCAGAAGAAGAAGCCGCCGCCCGGCCAGGTGTCCTGGGGCCAGCCCACCTTCGACCGGCTGGTGGGCGCGCCGCCCGAGGCGCTCACGTCGAGCTTCGCCGTGACCCACTCGATGCTGCTCAACGTGCTCGACCGGCCCGGCGACGGACGGGCCGAGCTGCACCGCCTCCTCACCGACAACTACGAGACCGAAGCGCGCCAGGCCGAGCACGTCGAGCGGGCCGAGGCGCTGTTCGAGGCGCTGCGCGACGCCGAGGTGGTCGAGGAGCTCGACCAGCCGGACGACTGGGACCGCACCGTCCGCGTCACCATCGACCTCCAGCAGACCTTCGCCCTCAACCAGCCGCTCGCCCCCTTCGCCCTCGCCGCGCTCGACCTCCTCGACCCCGAGTCGGACACCTACGTGCTCGACACCGTCTCGGTCATCGAGGCCGTGCTCGACGATCCCCGCCAGATCCTCGCCGCCCAGCTGTCGAAGGCGAAGGGCGAGGCCGTCGCCGCCATGAAGGCCGAGGGCATGGAGTACGACGAGCGCATGGCCGCGCTCGACGAGATCACGTGGCCGAAGCCGCTCGCCGAGCTGCTCGAGCCGATGTTCGACGTGTACCGCGAGCGCCACCCCTGGGTGGCCGAGCACCCGCTCTCACCCAAGTCCGTCGCCCGCGACCTGTGGGAGCGGGCCATGGACTTCGGCGACTACGTCCGCCACTACAACCTGGCCCGCTCCGAGGGCACGGTGCTGCGCTACCTGACCGACGTGTACAAGACGCTGCTGCGCACCATCCCCGAGGACCGCAAGACCGACGAGCTGGTCGACCTGACCGAGTGGCTGGGCGAGCTCGTCCGCCAGGTGGACTCCAGCCTCCTCGACGAGTGGGAGGAGCTCCGCAACCCGACGCCGGACGGTCCCGCCGCCGATGCGGCGATCGTCGAACGGCCGCCGCCCGCCCTCACGTCGAACCGCCGGGCCTTCACGGTGCTCGTCCGCAACGCCCTCTTCCAGCGCGTCGAGCACATCGGGACCCGCCAGTGGCAGGAGCTCGAAGCCCTCGACGGCGACGACGGCTGGACCGCCCAGCGCTGGTTCGACGCCCTCGGCCCGTACTTCGAGGAGCACGGCACGGTCGGCATCGGCGCCGACGCCCGCAACCCGGCGCTCCTGCTCGTCGACGAGCGCCCCGTCGACCACCCGGGGCACTGGGCCGTCCGCCAGATCCTCCACGACCCCGCCGGCGACCACGACTGGCGCATCCACGCCCTCGTCGACCTCGCCGCGTCCGACGAAGAGGGCCGAGCCGTCATCCACGTCCACGACGTCTCCCCCGACCCCTGAGCGCCTCGCCACTCCGAAGTTGGTGTGGAAGTGAGCGCATATCGCGCACGTCCACACCAACTTCGATCTGGTGAGGACGACCGGCCCTGCCGATCGGGACGTGACGGAATTCATCCGACCATTGGTCGGTTTTTCTTGAGCCTTTGCTCGGATCGCGGAAGAATGTCCGCCATGACCGACACCCCGTGGCAGCAGGACGCCAGCTCCCTCGTCGACGCCTTCCGCGCCGGCGACCGCACCCCGCTCGAGGAGCTGGATGCGACCCTGGCCACGATCGAGGCCTCCAACCTCAACTGCTGGTCGCACCTCGACCCCGAACGGGCCCGCAAGGCGGCGAAGGACGCCGACCTCACCAAGCCGTTCGGCGGCGTACCCACCGGCATCAAGGAGCTCGAGGGCGTCGTGGGCTGGCCCGACACCGGTGGCTCGCTGGTGTTCAAGGACCGCATCGCCAAGGAGACCAGCCACCACGTCCAGCGGCTGTTCGACAACGGTGGCGTCGTCCCCGTCGGCCTCACGACCTCCAGCGAGTTCGGCGGCCTCAACGTCTCGGTCACCAAGCTCAACGGCGTCGCCCACAACCCGTGGGACTACGACAAGACCGTCGGCGGCTCGTCGGGCGGCTCCGCCGCGGCGGTGTCGGGCGGCCACGTCTCGCTCGCCTGCGGTGGCGACGGCGGCGGCTCGCTGCGGATCCCCGCCGGCTACACCGGTCTGCTCGGCTTCAAGGGCACCTTCGGCCGGATCAGCCGCGGTCCCGACGCCTACGCCCGCCCCAACACCGTCGTGCTCGGCAACGTGTCGCGCTCGGTGCGTGACGCCGCCCGGTACTTCGACGTCTGCGGCGGCGTCGACACGTGGGATCCCACGTCGCTCCCGGCCCGCAGCTTCGAGAAGGGCCTCGGCACCCAGGACCTGAAGGGCCGCAAGGTCACGATCGTCCCGAACCTCGGCGGCGTGAAGCTCGAGGCCGGCGTCGAGGAGGCGCTGCGCGCCGAGGCCGAGGCGATGATCGCCGACACCGGCATGATCCTCGTCGACCGCCCGGTCACCCCGCCGAACCTCGCGGCCCAGTGGATGATGGGCAACCTCTCCACCCTGCTCGCCGAGCTCGGCCCGCTGTGGCCGCGCTGCGCCGACGACCTCACCGACGAGGTCGCCACCGGCCTGTTCCTCGCCCAGTCGATGTACAACCTGCACACCGCGGCGGTCGCCGAGAAGCTGCGGGTCCAGGCCCAGCGGGAGATGGCGGCGGCGTTCGACGACGTCGACTTCATC